>Ga0182792_1000369_pt1 | contig 44089 bp, 36 predicted proteins | sample Passage237B_FD_130497 | JGI IMG/M metagenome (GOLD analysis project Ga0182792, IMG submission 130497) | Cellulose adapted compost microbial communities from Newby Island Compost Facility, Milpitas, CA, USA - Passage2 37B (version 2) (version 2) ...
CGGTCAGGGTGCCGTCCGGGCCGACCGTCGCCGTCACCGGGTCGCCCACGGGGTTGCCGTCGGCGTCGAGCAGCGTGACCGTCGCGTCGCCGGGCACGAAGCCCTCGCCCGCGACCTCGACGGCGCCGCCGGCAGGGACGGTCCCCGGCGTCACCGTGACCGTCGGGGCCGCCGTGACCTCGAGCGGCGCGGACGCGTCACCCGTGACCGGGTCGCTCGCGACGACCGTGTAGTCGCCCGGCGGCGTGGTCGGGTCGACCGGGAGCTGCGCCTCGATCTCGCCGTCCTCGTCGGCGACCACCGTGACCGGGTCGCCCACGGGCTCGCCGTCGGCGTCCGTGAGCTGCACCGTGACCTCACCACCCGGCGTGTAGCCGGTGCCCGTGACCGTCACCGACCCGGACGCCGGGACGCTCTCCGGGTCGATCGTCAGCGTCGGCGCCGCGAGCACGCGCACGGTCGCCGACGCGAGGTTCACCGTCGCGAGGTCGGTCGGCGTGCCGAACGCCAGCAGCCGCAGCTGCAGGGCGCGCTGCGTGAACGAGGGGGCCCCGGTCACCTCGTGCGCGGGCAGGTCGCCCGGCGTCTCCTGCACGTTGCCCGTGAGCGACACGAGCGCGGTCAGGACGTCCAGCACCGGGTCGATCGCGTCCGCGAGGCCGCCGGTCAGCGTGTCGAGCTGCGTCTCCAGGGTGTCGACGAGCGCCACCACCTGGCCCACCGGCGTCAGCAGCAGCTCGACGAGCCCGCTCGCCAGCGTGTCGACCGACAGGCCCAGCGGGGCCAGGAGGGCGTTGACCAAGAACTCCACACCGATCACGTCGACGTCCACCAGGTCGTCCGCGTCGCCCGCGAGGATCTCGTCGAGGTTCGCGTCCAGGCTCAGGCCGAGCAGGCCCACCACGGACAGGTCGACCGAGACGCTCGTCGCCCCGACGGCCGCGCGCACCCCGACGAGCAGGTCGTCGAGGATCGACGTGATCGTCGCGACCACCGCGTCGCTCACCGCCGCGATCACGGGCCCGTCGAGGACCTGCGTGTTCGGCGGCAGCGCGTTGAGGTCCGGCAGGCTCGGGTCCTCCGCGAGCAGGCGCTCGAGGTCCACGACCACGTCGCCCTCCGCGAGGTCCACCTGCACCGCACCGTCACCCACGAGGCCCGTCGGCAGCAGCGCGGCGAGGTCCGGGACCGTCACCTCGACGCTCCCGACGCCGAGCGCGAGCAGCGGCAGGAGCGCGGTGTTCAGCACCGCCTCCAGGCCGTCGAGCCCGACCTGGACCGTCTGGACCAGCGCCTGCACGTCGGTGTAGACGTCGCCGACGAGCGGGCTCGTGAGCCGCAGGTCCGCGCCGGCGATCTGGTAGTCGCCCTCCACGCCGCCGGTGCGCGTCGCCTCCGCCGCGGCGGACAGCGCGCCGATCGACAGGCTCAGCTCGGAGACCGTCGACGCCCGCAACTCTGCCGGCACCAGCTCGGTGAGGTTCAGCCGCGCGTCCGCGGGGAACTGCGCGCTGCCGCCGAGCTCGATCGCGCCCGAGTCCGCGACCGCGCCGGACGCCGCCCGGGCGCCGTTCGCGTCGGACTGCGCGTAGTGGTTCACCGCGCCGAGCGCGATGACGCCGTTCTCGCCGAACAGCGACAGCAGGCCGGTGAGGTCGATGCCGAGGGTGTCGAGCACCTCGACCGCCAGCGGGTTGGTGTCCAGACCCGGCCCCGACGGGTACGCGGCGCCCGCGCCGACGAGCTCCGCGACGAGATCCAGGTCGACGTTGCCGAGCAGCACGTCGCCCCCGAGGAACCGGGAGGACGCCTCGGTGAGGTCGTCGGTGTCCGCGGACGCCGGGAGGGCGCCGAGCGTCGACGCGGCGACGAGCGCGGCGCTCGCCAGGGCGGCGACGGCCGCGCGTGGACCGCGGCCTCGGGACGGGCGGGCTGCGTGACGACCGGCGCGGCGACGGAACGCGATCATGGCGGGCTTCCCCCAGGCTCGGACCACCCCCATTGGTGGTTGCCCTGCCGAACGTACTTGTCGGGCGGGTCACTCGCACGAGGGACCCCCGACCGTGTCCGGGAGCGACTCAGGCATTCCGGTCAGATCGCCGCCGGGCCGCGCGCGTCACCCCTGGTGGTGAGCGCGTCTGGGCCGAACGGGTGATCTCGCGCCGAGCACCCGTCCTGGCGGCCCGATGATCGCCCACCGAGACGAGACGCGCACGTCGAGAGCCTCAGGAGCGCTCGCCCTCGCCCTCGTCGACGACCGTCGGCGCCCCCTCCTGCGACCCCTGTGCGACGTCTCCGGGCACGTCCTCGCCGAGCGGCCCAGACGCCTCGTCGGGGTCCCCCGCAGCGGTGGGGGTCACGTCGGGTGCCACGGCCGCCGCACGCACGCGGGCGACGGTCGCGACGAGCCACACGAGACCCATCACCGCGAACGGCCACGGGTAGCGCGGCCCGGCGACGAGCGCCGCGACGCCGACCACCAGGCCGGTCAGCAGCGCGGAGCGGACCTTGCCGTCCCGCAGGACGCGCCGGACGAGGGCCTTCGCAGAGCTCGTGGACATGCCTCCATTCTCCGCGACCCGCGCACGGGCAGGGACGACGAAGGCCCGCCACCACGCGGGTGACGGGCCTTCGGTGCGGAGCCGCCTAAGGGAATCGAACCCTTGACCTTCTCATTACGAGTGAGACGCTCTGCCGACTGAGCTAAGGCGGCGCTGCCGGGACTGATCAGGACCAGCCGGTCCGGCGAGCGCGCCTACTGTACCCGCAGGGGCGCCGGGTCTCCAAAGCGGGGCGTCGGCGGCCCGCGCCCGGTCGCCGGACGGTCAGCAGCGCGTGCCCTCCGCCGGCACCTTCCCGTCGATGAGGTACGCGTCGACGTTGTCCTTCACGCAGTCGTTCGAGCGGCCGTACGCGGTGTGCCCCTCGCCCTCGTACGTCAGCAGGACCCCGGAGTCGAGGATCTTCGCCAGGGCCTGCGCCTGCTCGTACGGGGTCGCCGGGTCGTTCGTCGTGCCGATGACGAGGATCGGTGCCGCGCCGGCCGCGGAGTAGTCGTCGAGGCCGCCGACCTCGGGCACCGGCCACTGCGCGCACAGCACGCCGCCGTACGTGAACAGCGAGCCGACCGTGGGCGCAGCGGCGACGATCTTGGCCGCCTCGGCCTTCATGTCCTCCGGGTCGGAGCTCGACCGGCCGTCGAGGCAGCCGATCGACCAGAACGCCTCCGTCTGGTTGGCGCTGTACGTGCCGTCCTCCGAGCGGTCGTAGTACGCGTCGGACAGGGCCAGCAGGATCGAGCCGTCGCCCGCGAACGCGGTGCGCAGCGCCGAGGTCAGGTAGCTCCAGTAGCTCTCGGAGTACAGCGTCACCGCGATGCCGGTGAACGCGAGCGCCTGGGTGAGCGGGCGGTCGTCGTCGCCCGTCGGCAGCGGCGCCGAGCGCACGCGGTCGAGGAACCGGCGGACCTGCTTCATGCCGTCGTCGACGCTGCCCTGCAGCGGGCACTGCGCACCGCCCTGGCAGTCCGTGACGTACGCGCGCAGCGCGCTCTCGAAGCCGACGGCCTGCTCGAGCGCCGACTCCTCGGGCGTGAGCGTCGGGTCGATCGCCCCGTCGAGCACCAGGCGCCCGACGTTCTGCGGGAACAGCGCCGCGTACGTCGCACCGAGCTGCGTGCCGTACGAGTAGCCCAGGTAGTGCAGCTTCTCGTCGCCGAGCACCGCGCGCAGCACGTCCATGTCGCGCGCCGCGCTCACGGTGTCGACGTGCCCGAACAGCGGGCCCGTCTTCTCCAGGCACGTCCGCGAGAAGTCCGCGTACCGGTCGATCGCGGCCTGGACCCCCTCGGGCGTCGAGTAGTCCGCGTCGTACGCCGTCAGCTCGTCCATCTCCGGGCCGTCGTAGCAGCGGATCGCCGGCTCGGAGTGCTGCACGCCGCGCGGGTCGAACCCGACCAGGTCGTACCGATTCTGCACGTCCTTGCTCACCGTGCCCGTCGCGCTCGACAGGAAGTCGAAGCCCGAGCCGCCCGGCCCGCCGGGGTTGAGCAGCAGCGAGCCGATCCGCTCGCCGCTCGCGCGCTTGCGGGCCAGCGCGATGCTCGTCGTGCCCGCGCCCGGGTCCGCGTAGTCGATCGGGACGACCGCGGTCGCGCACTCGCCCTCGTCGCACGTCTCCCACTCGAGCTGCTGGGAGTAGAACCGCTCGAGACCCGCGGGCGCGTCGGTCCTCTCGGGCCCGGCGGTCACGGCCGGGCTGCTGCCGGCGCTCGACTGGTGCTTGGCGGTGACGGTGCACCCCGCGACGACGAGCGCGAGTGCCGCCATCCCGGCGACGACGCCCGTCCCGGCGCGCGCGGTGGAGGCCACGGTGCGGGCACGGGCACCGGAGGGCGCGATCCGGGCCACGGGGGTCGTGCGGGCGGCGGAGGTCGCGGTGCGGGCGGCGGAGGTCGCGGTGCGGACGAGGAAGGAGAAGGAGCGGGAACCGGCGCGAGCGGGACGAAGCACCCGCACACGGTAGCCGTCTTCACCCCACCCCCGGACCCACCCCGCCCCCCATGTGGACACCCGCCCGGTCGCGGATCTCCCGATGGGTCGCGCATCTCTCGGTGGGTCGTGCAGTCATCCGCGCGACCCACCGAGAGACGCACGACCCCACGCGGGATGCACGACCGGCCATGGCAGGGGCCAGGGCGGGCGGGGGGTCAGGCCTGGGGGCGGAGGGCGATAACCATCGCCTCGACCGCCAGGAGCGGGGCGACGTTGCCCTCCAGGCGGGTGCGGGCCTGGCCGATGGCGTCCATCCGGCGCAGCGTCTGCTCGGCCGTCGAGGACGCCGCGAGCTCCCGCACCGTCTCGGTGTGGTCGAGGTTCACCAGCGACACGTCCGCGCCGAGCTGCACCACCAGCACGTCCCGGTACAGCGAGAGCAGGTCGAGCATCGCCCGGTCGAGGACGTCGCGCTGCGCGCGGGTCGCGCGGCGCTTCTGGTCCTCCTCGAGCTGGCGGACCTGCGCGCGCACGGCCGGCGGGATGGTCGTGGCGCCCTCGGCGCCGAGCGTGCGCAGCAGCGCCGCGCGCTCGGCGGCGTCGCGCTCCTCGGTCGCGGCCTTCGCGTCGGCCTGCGCGGTCGCGACGAGGTCCCCCGCCGCGAGCACCGCGTCCCCGACCCCGCGGATGCGCGCGGCGACCTGCAGCACCTCCGCGCGGCGGCGGCGCGCCTCCGGGTCGCGCGCGAGGCGGCGCGCGATGCCGACGTGGCTCTGCGCGGCGCGCGCGGCGACCTCGGCGACGTCGGCGGGGATGCCGTCGCGCCGCACGAGCAGGTCGACGACCGCGTCGACGGGCGGCACGCGCAGCGCGACCGCGCGCGACCGGGACCGCAGCGTGACGAGCACGTCGAGCGGGCTCGGGGCGCACAGCATCCAGACGGTCCGCGGCGCGGGCTCCTCGAGGGCCTTGAGCAGCACGTTCGAGGTCTTCTCGACGAGCCGGTCGGCGTCCTCGACGATGATGACGCGCCAGCGCCCCTCCGCCGGGGACCGCTGCGCGAGCTCGACGAGCGGGCGCACGGCGTCGATGAGGATGTTGACGCCCTCGGTCGCGACGACCTTGACGTCGGGGTGCGTGCCGGCGAGCACGGTGGTGCAGGCGTGGCACCGCCCGCAGCCGCCCTCGGGGCACTGCAGCGCCGCGGCGAACGCCCGCGCGAGGTTGGACCGGCCGGAGCCGGGCGGGCCGGTGAACAGCCACGCGTGCGTCATGGCCTGCGGGTCGACGACGGCCCGCTGCAGCTCGGCGATCGCGGGCTCCTGCCCGACGAGCCCCGCCCAGACGCTCACGCGGCACCGCCGACGCTCTGGTCGACACCCGCGAGGTCCGGGCTCACGCCGAGCAGCGGCGCTACGCGCTCCCGGACCGCGCGCGCGATCTGGTCGGGCGCAGCCGTCCCGTCGAGCACGAGGAACCGCTCCGGCGCGGCGGCGGCCCGGTCGAGGAACGCCTGCCGGGTGCGGCGGTGGAACTCGTCGCCCGCCCGCTCGAGCCGGTCCGGGCTGCCGGTGAGGCGGCTGCGCCCGACGTCGGGGTCGACGTCGAGGAGCACGGTCACGGCGGGCAGCAGCCCGCCCGTCGCCCACAGCGACAGCCGCTCGACCTCGTCGGCGCCGAGGTCCCGCCCGTGCCCCTGGTACGCGACGGACGAGTCGAGGTAGCGGTCGGTGACGACGAGCGCGCCGCGCGCGAGCGCCGGCCGCACGAGGGAGGCGACGTGGTGCGCGCGGTCGGTCGCGTACAGCAGCGCCTCGGTGCGGGCGTCGACGTGGTCGCCGTGCAGCACCGCGTCGCGCAGCAGCTGACCGAGCTCCGTGCCGCCGGGCTCGCGCGTGAGCACGACCTCGCGGCCGAGCGCACGCGCCCAGTCGCCGAGCAGGCGCGCCTGCGTGGACTTGCCCGCGCCGTCGCCGCCCTCGAGGGACACGAACACCCCGGGCAGCGGGGTGCCGGTCGCCTCGGGCGGTGCGGGCAGGCTCGTCGGGGCGTCGGGCGTCACGCGGTCAGGCTAGTCGCCACCGCCCACGCGCCCGCACACACGCGACGACGGACCCGCGCACGCGACGACGGGCTCGCGCTCACTCGCCCGGGTAGACGAGCCCGATCTGCCGGCGCACCTCGTCGAGCGTGGTGAGCACCTCGACCGTGTGCTGCCAGGACATCCGCGGGCTCTCGGTCTGCCCGTCCGCGACGCGGCGCGCGACCTCGGCGGCCTCGTACTGCAGGCCCATCGTGCCGGGCTGCTCGAACGTCCACACGCGCCCGTCGAGCCGCGTGACCCGGAACGACGAGGGCCCGTAGAACGGCCCGGCGACCTCGATGTACCCCTCGGTGCCGGAGACGAGCGCGACGGTCGGGGTACGGGCCCACAGCGTCGTGGAGAGCGTGGCCTGCGCGCGCTCGCCGTAGCCGAGCACGACCGACACCTGCCCGTCGACGCCGGTCGACGTGAGCTGCCCGACGGCGTGCACGGAGTCCGGGACGCCGAGCAGGTCGTGCGCGAACGACACCGGGTAGACGCCGAGGTCGAGCAGCGCACCGCCCGCGAGCTCGGGCGCGAACAGTCGCGAGGCGGGGTCGAACGCCATGAGCTGGCCGTGGTCGGCGCTGACGTTGACGACCTCGCCGATCTCGCCGGCGTCGATGACCTGGTGGAGCGCGGCGACGTGCGGCAGGAACCGCGTCCACATCGCCTCCATGACGAACACGCCCGCGCTGCGGGCGGCGTCGAGGACCTGGCGCGCCTCGGCGGCGTTGCGGGTGAACGCCTTCTCGACGAGGACGTGCTTGCCGGCGCGGATCGCGAGCAGCGCGTGCTCGAGGTGCTCGGAGTGCGGGGTGGCGACGTACACGACGTCGACCTGGGGGTCCTCGACGAGCGCGTCGTAGCCGAGGTGCGTGGTGGGGATGCCGTGCGCGGTGGCGAACCGCTCGGCGCGGTCGCGGTTGCGGGAGCCGACGGCGACGACCTGGGCGCGCGTGTGCTGGCCGACTGCGGCGGCGAACGCGCCGGCGATGCGGCCGGCGCCGATGATGCCCCAGCGGATCGGCGGGGCGGTGCGGGGGTCGGGAGTGCGAGCCATGTCGGTCAACCTAGCGTGCGCACCGGCTCCGGCCAGGTGGAGCGGGTGCCCGGTCCGTCACCGCAGGAGCGACGCGTCGCGCGCGGTGCGCCAGGCGACGAAGCCCATCTGGGCCGTGTGCAGCGCGATGCCGAGCAGCGCACCCGAGCCGATGAGGCTGAGGTCGTCCGGGTCGGCGGGGTCGGAGAAGACCCAGACCAGCAGGTTGGCGAACGCGGCGACCGGGGCGGCCACCGTCGCGGTCAGCGCGGCCCCGGCGCCGCGGCCGGCCTCGGGCAGGCGCCGCAGCTCGAGGACCGCGACCGTGACCGTCGAGGCGACGACGACGAGCAGCGCGGGGGTCAGCGCGAGCAGCGCCCGCGTGCCCTCCGCGGTGGCGGTGATGACCGTGACGGCCAGCGTCCCGGTCACGGCGAGCACGACCGCCGCCAGGCCCCGCGGCGCCACGCCCGGGCGCGCCGTCGTCGGGCCGCCCGTCGCCCCGCGGCCCGTCCCGTTGCCCGTCGCGCTGTCCGTCACGCCCATGCGTCCCCCTCGTCCGGTGTGCCCGATTCGGGGTGACTCTAGCCGGACGGCGGGCACGGCGACGCCGCCCGCCACGGGATGCGGACCACGCCCCGACCCTTCGGGGGCGCCGGGCGCGGTGCTCAGGACTTGGCGGACGAGCGCGCGCGGGTGGTGCGGCGCGCGGGCGCCTTCTTCTTCGCGGGCGCCGAGGCGCGCTTGTCCGCGAGGAGCTGGATCGCCTGCTCGGGCGTGATCGACTCCGCCGTGACGTCCTTCGGCAGCGTCCGGTTGGTGACGCCGTCGGTGACGTACAGCCCGAACCGGCCGTCCTTGACGACGATCGGCTTGCCGGAGGTCGGGTCCTCGCCGAGCTCGCGCAGCGGCGGGGTCGCGGTCGCGCCGCGCCCGCGCTTGGGCTGGGCGTAGATCGCGAGCGCCTCCTCGAGCGTCACCGTGAACAGCGACTCCTCGGACGGCAGCGTGCGCGAGTCCGTGCCCTTCTTCAGGTACGGGCCGTAGCGGCCGTTCTGCGCGGTGATCTCGGCGCCCGACTCGGGGTCGACGCCGACGACGCGCGGCAGCGACAGCAGCTTGAGGGCGTCGTCGATGGTCACGGTGTCGAGCGACATCGACTTGAACAGCGACGCGGTGCGCGGCTTGGGCGCGGCGGCCAGGGCCTTCTTGCGCGCCGCGGCCGACAGGCCCGGGTCGAGCTCGGGCTCGGGCAGCAGCTCGGTGACGTAGGGGCCGTAGCGGCCGTTCTTCGCGACGATCGTCGTGCCCGTGGCCGGGTCGGTGCCGAGCACCTTGTCGCCCTCGGGCTCGCTCTCGAGCAGCTCGCGCGCCCGCTCGACGGTCAGCTCGTCGGGCGCGAGGTCCTCGGGGACGGACGCGCGGCGCGGGTTGCCGTCCTCGCCGAGCACCGACGGGTCCTCGAGGTACGGCCCGTACCGGCCGACGCGCAGCGTGATGCCCTCGCCGATGTCGATCGAGTTCACCTCGCGGGCGTCGATGTCGCCGAGGTTCGCGACGAGGTCGTGCAGGCCCTCGCCGGAGTCGTCCGTGCCGAAGTAGAACTGCGTCAGCCACGCGACGCGGTCCTTCTCGCCGGCGGCGATCTGGTCGAGGTCCTGCTCCATCGCGGCGGTGAAGTCGTAGTCCACGAGCCGGTCGAAGTTCTCCTCGAGCAGCCGGGTCACCGCGAACGCGAGCCACGACGGCACGAGCGCCTGCCCGCGGCTGGTGACGTACCCGCGGTCGAGGATCGTCGAGATCGTCGCGGCGTACGTCGACGGGCGGCCGATGCCGCGCTCCTCGAGCGCCTTGACGAGCGACGCCTCGGTGTAGCGCGGCGGCGGGGACGTGCGGTGCCCGTCGGCGGTCAGGTCGCGGCCCGTGAGCGGGTCGCCCTCCGCCATGCGCGGCAGCCGCGCGTCCTTCTCCGAGGCCGCCGCGGCGTCGTCGTCGTACCGCGAGACGTCGCGGCCCTCCTCGTACGCCGCGAGGAACCCGCGGAACGTGATGACGGTGCCGGACGCGGAGAACACGGCGTCGCGCCCGTCGGACGCGACCGCGCCGAGCTTCACGGACGCGGTCTGGCCGCGCGCGTCGGCCATCTGGGAGGCGACGGTGCGCTTCCAGATGAGCTCGTACAGCTTGAACTGGTCGCCCGACAGCTCGCGGGCGACCTGCGCCGGGGTGCGGAAGTGGTCGCCCGCGGGGCGGATCGCCTCGTGCGCCTCCTGCGCGCCCTTCGCCTTGGACGAGTAGACGCGCGGGGCGTCCGGCACGTACTCGGCGCCGTACAGCTCGGCGGCCTGGCGGCGCGCGGCCGAGATGGCCTGCGTCGACAGCACCGGCGAGTCGGTACGCATGTAGGTGATGTAGCCGTTCTCGTACAGCGTCTGCGCGGTGCGCATGGTCTGCCGCGAGGACATGCGCAGCTTGCGCGACGCCTCCTGCTGCAGCGTGGACGTGGTGAACGGCGCGGCGGGGCGGCGCGTGTACGGCTTGGTCTCGAGGCTGCGGACCTCGAACGCGGCGCCGTCGAGCGCGGTGACGAGCGACGTCGCGGCGGCCTCGTCGAGCTGCACGGCGTCGGTCTTCAGCTCGCCGCGGTCGGTGAAGTCACGGCCCGAGGCGACGCGCGCGCCGTCGAGGGCCGTCAGGCGCGCGGTGAACGTGGGCTCGTCCTCGTCGGCCACCGCGAACGTGCCCGTGAGGTCCCAGTAGTCCGCCGGGACGAACGCCATGCGCTCGCGCTCGCGCTCGACGACGAGGCGCGTCGCGACCGACTGCACGCGGCCCGCGGACAGGCCCTGGCGGACCTTGCGCCACAGCACCGGCGACACCTCGTAGCCGTACAGCCGGTCGAGGATGCGGCGGGTCTCCTGCGCGTCGACGAGGCGGTCGTCGAGCTCGCGCGTGTTCTCCAGGGCGCGGGTGATCGCCTCGCGCGTGATCTCGTGGAAGACCATGCGCTTGACCGGCACCTTGGGCTTGAGCTCCTCCAGGAGGTGCCACGCGATGGCCTCGCCCTCGCGGTCCTCGTCGGTGGCGAGGTAGAGCTCGTCGGACGCCTTGAGGAGCTTCTTGAGCTCGGCGACCTTCTTCTTCTTGTCGGAGTCGACCACGTAGTACGGCTGGAAGCCGTTCTCGACGTCGACCGCGAACTTGCCGAACGGGCCCTTCTTCATCTCGGCCGGCAGCTCGGACGGCTGCGGGAGGTCGCGGATGTGCCCGACGCTCGCCTCGACGTCGAAGTCGTCGCCCAGGTACCCCGCGATCGTGCGGGCCTTGGCGGGCGACTCGACGATGACGAGCTTGCGCCCTGCCGACATGCGTGCCTCTTCCTCGTTCACCGGCCGCGCTGCGGACTGCGCGCGTTGCCCGTTCCGACTGGGGACTCTACGACGACCCGTCAAGCGCTCCGCAACCGGCGGCCGACGGCGTCGCGGAGAAGGAGGGCCGTCGCGAACGCCGCGGCGCAGGCCGCGACGGTGCCGAACGCCCCGCCGGCGTACGCCCACAGCTCGGTGCGCGTCTCGACCGCCGGGACGCTGCGCCACGTCCGCGCGAGCGCCGTGACGGCGAGCGCGCCGCTGGTCGCCGCGAGCGCCCAGAGCGTCGCGAGGACGCCCCGCTCGAGGCGGCGCGTCGGCGGCGGACCCTCGACGACACCGCCGCGCCGCACGGGCCACAGCGCGGTCAGCGCGCACGTCGCGGCCGTCCAGGCGAGCACGACGAGCACGGCGGCGACCACGTCGGACGGGCGGTGCCACTGGCCGACGAGCGTGGACACGCCCGTCGCCGCGGCGTACCCGGCGCCGAGCACCGCGACCGGCGGCCGCATCCGCGCGGGCACGACGAGCAGCAGGACGACCGCGATGCTCGCGGCGGCCGTGGTGTGCCCGCTGGGCAGGGTGTTGGCGACGCTGCCCGTCGTGACCCCGTGGCGCGGGCGCGGCAGGACGACGTACTTGAGGACCTGCGTGGTGAGGTTCGCGCCGCCCATGACGAGCGCGACCTGCACCGCGAGCTCCCACCGCCGCCGGACGACGGCGATGCCCATCGCGACGACGAGCACGACGGCGACCGCGCCGACGGACACGACGTCGAGCACGCGCTCGGCCATGCGCCACAGCTCGGTCTGCCCGTGCACGGCGCCCTCGACCGCGGCGGCGTCGACGAGCTGGCCGTGCCGGGTGGAGACGAACACCGCCCACAGCCCGAGCACGCCCGCGATGCTCGCGGCGCTCACCGCGGCGCAGGCACCGACGACCGTGCCGCGGGCGCGGCGGGGCGTCGGGAGGGTGGTCGTGGTCGTCACGCGTCCACGCTAGGTCACCGGGTCGGGCGGTCGGGCGGGCCTCCACGAGGCGGGCACGTCCTGCGCACGCGACTCCCCCGTGCCGGGCGGTGCGTGCGTCCGGGCCGGGTCGGACCGGTGGGCGCGGGACGGGCCGCCCGCACCCCCGGAACCACCCGCCGAACCGCCCACACCGGGACGCACCACCTGGCAGGGTGGGTGCCCGTGATCGTCGAGACCACCACCGCCGGGAGCCGGGCGACCGAGACGCTGCACGTCTCGCCGACCGTCGAGATCGGGACGCTGCGCGAGCTGCTGGTCGCGCTCGTCCGGCACGAGGTCGCCGCGTACGCGCGCCGCCGCGAGGCGAGCCGGGCGCTGCGCGTCCTGACGCCCGCGGACCTCGCGCGCGGCGCCGCCACGGGCGTCGTCGGGCGGGAGGCGCGTGCGGTGCCCGCGCCGCCGGACGAGGCCGAGGCCGTGGCGCGGGCGCTCGAGGCGTTCACCGACGGGCTCGTCCTCGTGCTCGTCGACGGCACGCCCGTCGAGGACCTCGACGCCCCGGTGACGGTGCGTGCGGACTCCACGGTGCGCCTCGTCCGGCTCGTCGCGCTCACGGGAGGCTGACGGTGGTGCTGTCGGGGGACGCCGCGCGCGCGGCGCTGGAGCAGGCGGCGGCGCCGGACGCCGAGGTGCGCCGCGGGGTGCGGGTGCGCACGGACGACGCGCCGCCGCTCGCGGCGCGGGTCGCGGCGGCGGCCGAGGACCGGCACCTGCCGTGGCGGGAGGTCGCGGTCGCGCTCGACGAGGAGTCGCTCGAGGAGCGCACGCACGCGCTGTCCGCGCTGAGCCCCGCGCTCGGCGCGGACCTCGCCCGGTGGTGGGAGTGGTCGGCGCGTCAGCCGTACCAGCGCGGGTGGGAGCGGCGCTCGTACCGCTCGCCCGACCCCGCGGACTCGCTCGAGCGCCGCTGGGCGGAGCTCGTGGACCACCTGCGCGCCGCGGTGCGCCACCCGCAGCCGGTGGGCTGGTGGGCGCGGTGGGCGCTGCACCTGGGCGACCACACGGAGCTCGGCCCGCTGCTGGCCTCGGCGGCCGTGCACGGCGACGAGGACGTGGCGCGCGTGCTGGTCGAGTGCGTGCGCGGCGAGCACGAGGTCGGGGGTCCGTCACGGGCCGCGTTCGTCGCGCTGCTGGCCGCCGACGACCCCGCCGGCTGGGACGAGGTGGCGCGCCTGCTCGTCGCCGCCGAGCGCGCCGAGGGGCTGCGGCAGACGATCCTCGAGGCCGCCGACCTGGCGCACCCCGACGCGTTCGCGCGCGTGCTCGACGTCGTCGTCGAGCACCGCCTGTGGCGGTTCGCGGGGACGGTGCGCGCGGTGGGCGTGTGGGTCGGCGAGGAGCTGACCGTGCGGCAGGAGAGCGAGGTCGCGCGCGTCGTGACGACGGTGCGCGACCTGCTGCGCGCGCCCGCGGTGGACGCGTCCGACCCGGTCGCGGCGTTCCTCGGGCTGTGGGCGGTCGGCCTGCGCGACGCGCACGCCGCGATCCGTGCCGCCGCGCCGCTGCTGGGCTCCGACGACGAGCGGGTCCGTCTCGCGGCGGCGCGCTTCCTGACGGACCTGAAGCTGCCTGCCGCCGGTGAGGTGCTCGCCCGCGCGGTGCCGGACGAGTCGCTGCCCGTGTACGCCTCCGCCGTCCGCGCGTGGCCCGCGCACGGCTACGTGTGGGGCGAGCCGCTGCCGATGCCGGACGCCGTGCGCACCGAGCTGCGCCGCCGGGTGGGCACGCTCGGCAAGGAGCGGACCGTCGAGACCGGTCTGCTCGGGTCGGTGCCCGTGAAGGTGGGCGGGGCGCACGCCGCGGACGTGCTGGTGTGCCACGCCGGGGACCGCCCGCTGGACCACGAGGTCGTCGCCGCGTCGACCTCGCTCGGCCGGGACGTCGCCGCGCGCCGCTGGGCGCAGGACCCCGAGGCGTACCGCGCCGCGCTGGTCCCGCTGGTGGCGGACCGCTCGTCGACCGTCCGCAGCCGCGTCGCGCCCGCGCTGCGGTCGCTGCCGTCGATCACGCCCGACGAGGCCCGCACGCTCGAGGCCGCGCTCACCCGGGCCGCGGCGGACCTGCGCGCGCTCGCGCTCGAGCTGCTGCAGAAGCAGGAGCCCGCCGCGGTCGCCGCGTCCGTCGAGCGGCTCGCGGCGGGCACCGCCGCGCAGCAGCGCGCCGCCGAGGAGCTGCGCGGGAGCGCCGTGGTCGAGACCGACCACCCCGACGTCGCGCGCATCCGCTACCGCGTCGAGGACCGCACGCCCGCGCAGCGCCCCACCGCGCCCGACCCCGCGGCCTGGCGGGTGCACCACGGGGCGTGCCGCCTCGCGTGGACCTCGGTGAACGCGTGGCTGTCGGAGCACGCGGACACCGAGGTGCAGACCCCGTACGGCGTGCAGCTCCTGTCGAACCTCACGTGGCTGCCCACCTACGCCGACGGCCGCGTCCCGCTGCCGGAGGTCGTCGACCCGTGGTGGGAGCGCACGGAACCGCACCTCACCGACGGCGGCGTGGAGACGATGCTGCTCGCGCTCATGCCGCAGCCGCGCGCGGGGTGGGCCCGGGACGTCGCGCGCACCGTCGTCGGGCCGGTCGTCGACGACATCGTGAACGCGAAGGCGCACCCCCTCGCGGTGCAGGTCCTGCGGGCGGCCGCCCGCCGCGCGTGGCGCGACTCGTGGGGCGCGGCGTACGTCGCGCTCGTCGAGGCCGCCGCGGCCGCGCTGCCCGTCGACGCGCTCGACGGCCCCGACGAGGTGCTGGCCCGCCGGGGCCGGTCCGAGACGCGGGACGCACGCGGCGACGTCGAGGCGCTCGCCCACGCCGTGCCGGACCTCGTCGACCCGGCCCGCCTGGCCACGGGCGACCTCGAGCGCCTGTGGCGCGCGCTGCGGTTCGTCGACGAGCCCGAGGGCACCCTCGACCGCTGGTCGCCGCCGACCGTCGAGACCGAGTCCTCGACCTGGTGGGGCGGGCCCGCGACCACCGAGACCGTCCCCGACCAGCCGTTCCGCCGGCCCGCGCCCGTGCGCCTGGTCGCGGAGGCCGCCGCGCGCGGGGTCGCCACGCGCGGCGACGTGCTCGACGCGTTGCTCGCCCCGCGGTCCGTGCGCGCGTTCCACCGGCACACACTGAGCCAGGTCAGCGGGCTGCGCCCCGAGCCGTGGGCCACGGTCGAGGCGCTGCGGTCCGCCGTCGACGAGGTGCGCGCCGCGGTCGTCGCGACCGAGACCACGCGCGGCGACCTGCCCACCGACCTCACCCCCGTCGCGCGGGACCTGCGCAGCACGTACGGCGCCGAGGTGCTCGTCCGCTGCCTCGCCGCGCTCGGCGCGCGCCCGTTCAGCCGCGGGTACGTGTGGTCCGACTCGCGCGAGGGCACGCTGTCGCACCTCGTGCGCGTCAGCCAGCCGCTGCCCACGGACACGGCCGACGCGCTCGGCCGGCTGCTGCGGGACGCGAAGGTGCGCGAGCGCCGCCTCGTCGAGACCGCCGTGTACGCGCCGCAGTGGGCGCGCCTGCTCGAGCAGCACCTCGACCGGCCGGGGCTCGAGTCCGCCGTGTGGTGGGTGCACGCCCACACCAAGGACCAGGACTGGACCGTCGACCACGAGATGCGCGCGCAGTGGGCCAGCGCGGTCAGCCAGCGCACGCCGCTGGACGCCACCGACCTCGAGCGCGGCACCGTCGACGTGGACTGGTTCCACGAGGTCGTCGGCGCGCTCGGCGAGGACGGGTTCGACCAGGTCCTCGCGGCCGCGAAGTACGCGTCGTCGTCCGGCGGGCACAAGCGCGCCGAGCTGTTCGCGCGCGCCCTGCTCGGCCGCGTCACCGAGGACGAGCTGCTCGAGCGGATCACGGCGAAGCGGCACCAGGACTCGCTGCGCGCGCTCGGGCTGCTGGCCGTGCCCGACGACGCGACCCTCCTGCGCCGGTACGAGCTGCTGCGCGCGTTCGTCGGGACCGACCGGACGTCCGGCTCGCAGCGCCGCGCGTCCGAGACGACCGCGGTCGAGGTCGGGCTCGCGAACCTCGCGCGCACCGCCGGGTACCGCGACCCGCAGCGCCTCGCCTGGGCGATGGAGGCCGAGGCCGTGCGCGACCTGGCCGACGGCCCGGTCAGCGCGAGCGACGGCGACCTCGTCGTGACCCTCGCGATCGACGCGGACGGCGCTCCCGCGCTCACCGTCGCGCGCGCCGGCAGGCCCCTGAAGTCCGTCCCGGCGCGCAGCGCGAAGGTCCCCGAGGTCGCCGCGCTGCGCGAGCGCGCCACGGCCCTGCGCGCGCAGGTGCGCCGCATGCGCGCGTCGCTCGAGAACGCGTGCGTGCTCGGCGACGCGTTCGAGCCCGGCGAGCTCGCCGAACTCCTGCGCCACCCGGTGCTCGCGCCGATGCTGCGCGACCTCGTGCTCGTCGACGTCGAGGGGGTCGTCGGCTTCCCGCTCGACGCGACCCGCCTCGAGGGCCCCGACGGGTCGGTGCGGCAGGCGGTCGGGACGCTGCGCGTCGCGCACCCGGTGGACCTGCTCGCCTCGGGCGAGTGGCCCGAGCTGCAGCACGCGCTCATGGCCCGCGGCCGGCCCCAGGCGTTCAAGCAGCTCTTCCGCGAGCTCTACACGCTCAGCACCAACGAGCGCGACGAGGCCGGCACGCACTCGCGTCGGTACGCCGGGCACCAGGTCGAGCGCGGCCGCGCGAGCGGGCTGTTCACGTCCCGCGGCTGGGTCGCGGACCTGGAGGTCGGGTTCTCCCGCACGTGGCACCAGCAGAAGGTCACCGCCTGGTGCCACGTGCTCGACGGGTGGGGCACCGCCGCCGAGGTCGAGGACGCGACGATCGAGGACGTCACGTTCCACGCCGCCGGCTCGTGGGAGCCGGTGCCTCTGGCCGACGTCCCGCCACGCGTGTTCTCCGAGACGATGCGCGACCTCGACCTCGTCGTGTCCGTCGCGCACTCCGGCGGCGTGGACCCCGAGGCGTCGGAGTCGTCCGTCGAGATGCGCGCGCGTCTCGTCGACGAGACCGCCTCGCTGCTCGGCCTGACGAACGTCGAGGTCGGCGGGCACCACGCGCGGGTCCGCGGCACGCTCGCCACGTACTCGGTGCACCTGGGCTCCGGGACCGTGCACCGCGTGCCCGGCGACACCGTGTTCCTGGTGCCGGTGTCCGCGCAGCACCGGGGCCGGGTGTTCCTGCCGTTCGCCGACGACGACCCCCGCACCGCCGAGGTCGTCGCGAAGGTCCTGCTGCTCGCGCGCGACGAGAAGATCACCGACCCGACCGTCCTGCGGCAGCTCGTGGCCCCCTGACGCCTAGGGTGACGTCATGGAGGACGAGGCGGTGGCCGGTGCACCGCGTCTGACGCGACGCGAGGCGAGCGCGCTGCGCCGCGACCAGATCGTGCGGGCCGCGGCGCAGGTCTTCGGCGCCAAGGGCTACCGGACCGGGTCGCTCGCGGACGTCGCCGAGCAGGTCGGCATCACGCACGCCGGGGTGCTGCACCACTTCGGCACCAAGGAGCAGCTCCTCGTCGAGGTGCTGCAGCAGCGCGACGAGCAGGGCGTGGCCGACCTCGAGGGGCGGCACATGCCCCGCGGGATCGACCTGTTCCACCACCTGGTGCGCACCGTCCGCGCGAACGTGCAGCGCCGCGGCATCGTCCAGGGCTACACGGTCCTCACCGGCGAGTCCGTCACCGAGGACCACCCGGCGCGCGCGTGGGTCACCGGACGGTTCACGACCCTGCGCGCGGAGATCGCCGCGGCCGTGCGGGACGTCGGCGGGCCGCAGGTGTCCGACGAGGACGCGCGCCGGGCCGCGAGCGCCGTCATCGCCGTGATGGACGGGCTGCAGGTCCAGTGGCTGCTCGACCCCGAGGCCGTCGACCTGGCGGAGACCACGCGCGTCGGCATCGAGGCGGTCCTGCGCGCCGCGTGCCCCCACGTCTCGCTGCCCCGCCTCGGCTGACCGGTCCGCGAGGCCCGTCCGGTTTCCCAGGAAGCTCCCAGGGCCGGCCCAGGCACGCCCCAGGGGGCGTCGCCACCGTGGAGCCATGACAGCGACCACCATCTCCACGACGGACCAGCGCACGCTCGTCGTCGGCGACCTCGAGCTCGACGAGGTCAGCGGCGAGGTCACGCGCGCCGGCGAGCCCATCCACCTCACGCCCACCGAGCGCGCGCTGCTCACCTACTTCATGCGCAACCCGCGCCGCGTGCTGTCCAAGCGGATGATCCTGGACCGCGTGTGGCGCGACGACCGCGGCGGCGCCGACGGGGTCGTCGAGCTGTACGTCAGCTACCTGCGCCGCAAGATCGACCGCGGCCGCTCCCCGATGCTGCACACGCAGCGGGGCGTCGGCTACGTGCTCCGGCCCGCGGTCTAGTCGCCCGGCGTCAGACCGGGAACGCGCGGTAGAAGTTCAGGACGTCGGCGACGGGGCCCTCCGCGCGGAACACGGCCGTGCGGTTGTACCAGACCACCACGCCGGTGCCCGGGGAGTCCTCCGCGGCGGTGAAGCGACCGGCGATCGCGTCACCGACGCGCACCACGTCGGACTGCGGGAGGGCGTCGTCCGACGCGGGGGCGTCCGTGGGTGCCGGCTTGGCGGGGACGGTCGCGCCGTCGCCCGGCTCGTCGAGCGCGGTGCCCGCGGACGTGCCGCCCGCCGCGGAGTCCGTGGGGAGCTCGGCCGCGAGCGCCTCGGCGAACTCCTTCGCGGCGGCGTTCGTCGGCCACTGCCCGACCTGCACCGTGAACGTGCCGCCGGCGCCGTCGGAGAACTCCTCGGTGTACGCCTCGAGCGCACCGGCCTGGGTCCACTCGTCGTCGGCCGTCGACGACGCGAGCGCGTACTGCAGCACGGAGGCGGGCAGGACCTGCGCGAACGGGGTGTCCGCGGTCCGCGCCACCGGCTCGACCGACGGCGTCGGGGAGGGCAGGCGGATCGTCGACGGCGCGACGGGCGACGCGGAGTCGTCGCCGCGGTTCGCGAGCACGAGACCGGCGACGACACCGACGACGACGAGCACGCCCGCGCCGATCGCGACGGGCAGCAGCCACGCCGGGCGGCGCGACGAGCCCGACCCGTCCGGGCCGTCGGGCGCCGGGACGGCCGCGTGCGCGCCGGTCCGGGCCGCGGCGTGCGGCGGGCGCGCGTGGGCGGGGACCGCGTGCGTCGCGTCGCCCGGGGTGGGGCTCGCGGGTCCGGCGGGGGCCGTCGGGTCGACCTGCGCGGCGGGGTCCACCGGGGCCGGCGGCGTCGCCGGGTCGACCGGGAGCTGCTGCGCGCCCGGGTCCGTGGGGAAGCCCTGGGTCGCGGGGAACGGGTCCGGCGCGGAGTGCGAAGAGGACTGCGGGGAGGGCTGCGGGGAGGGCTGCGGGGACGACTGCGGGGAGGACTGCGGGCCGACCTGCGCGACGGGCTGGGTCGGCGGGCGCACGTCGCTCGTGGCCGGCCAGGCCGCGTCCGCGCGGGGCGCCCACGTGGGCCGCCGGTCCGGCGCGGGCTGCGTCGGGTCCTGCGGCGCGCCGCTGTCGCTCATCGGTGGTCCCCCTCGGGTCTGTCTGCCGGACCAGCGCAGCCTACCCAGCGCCGCGGCGCGGTGACCGCGTGTGTCGGCGGCGGCGGATAGCGTGCGCGCCGTGGCGACGAAGAGCGGACGGGCGGCGGCCTCGCGGGCGGGGTTCCGGTGCACCGAGTGCGGGTGGACGACGACGAAGTGGGTCGGCCGGTGCGGCGAGTGCCAGTCGTGGGGCTCGGTGGTCGAGGAGTCCGGGCCCGGCGGCGGTGCGCCGCGCACGACGGCCGCTCCCCCGTCGCGCGGCCCCGCGAAGCCGATCGACGAGATCCCTGCGGAGTCCGCGCAGGCCCGCCCGACGGGCGTCGACGAGCTGGACCGCGTGCTCGGCGGCGGCCTGGTGCCGGGCGCGGTGGTGCTGCTCGCGGGCGAGCCGGGCGTGGGCAAGTCGACGCTGCTGCTGGACGTCGCGGCGCGCGCCGCCCGCGGCGGTCGCCGCGTGCTGTACGTGACGGGCGAGGAGTCGACGGCGCAGGTGCGGCTGCGCGCGGGCCGCATCCGCGCGCTGGACCCGAACCTGCTGCTCGCGGACGAGACGGACCTCGCGAGCGTGCTCGGCCACGTCGAGCAGTCCGACCCGGACCTGCTGGTGCTGGACTCGGTGCAGACCATCGCGTCGGCGCAGGTCGAGGGCTCGGCGGGCGGCGTCGCGCAGGTGCGCGAGGTGAGCTCGGCGCTGATCCAGGCGGCGAAGTCGCGGGACATGCCGGTGGTGCTCGTCGGGCACGTGACGAAGGACGGCTCGGTCGCGGGCCCGCGCACGCTCGAGCACCTGGTGGACGTGGTGTGCCAGTTCGAGGGTGACCGGCACTCGCGGCTGCGGCTGCTGCGCGCGACGAAGAACCGGTACGGCCCGACGGACGAGGTCGGCTGCTTCGACCTGTCGGAGTCGGGGATCGTCGGGCTGCCGGACCCGTCGGGGCTGTTCGTCTCCCAGGCGCTGCACGCCGTGCCGGGCACGTGCCTGACGGTCACGCTCGAGGGGCGCCGCCCGCTCGCGGTCGAGGTGCAGGCGCTCGTCGCGCCGTCGGCCGCGCCGAACCCGCGCCGCACGACGAGCGGCGTGGACTCCGCGCGCCTGGCGATGGTGCTCGCCGTGCTGCAGCGGCGGCTCGGGGCGCGCCTGGCGGACCAGGACGTGTACGTCTCGACGGTCGGCGGGGCGCGGGTCGTGGAGCCTGCGGGCGACCTGGCGCTCGCGCTCGCCGCGATCGGGTCGCGCGAGGACGTGGCGCTGCCGCGCGGGCTCGTCGCGCTGGGCGAGGTGGGCCTCGCGGGCGAGATCCGGGCGGTGCCGGGCATCGGGCGGCGGCTCGCGGAGGCCGCGCGCCTGGGGTTCCGGCGCGCGCTGGTCCCCGCGTCGTCGGTGGACGACCTCGTGCCGCCCGAGGGCGTGCACGTGCTCGGCGCGAGCGACCTGGCGCACGCCGTGCAGCTCGTGATGACGGCGGCCCAACCCGCCGAGCCCGCGCGTGCTTCCTGAGCCGGTCGAGCGGCATCGTTACCATCGTCGGGTGGCTGCCACGCACTCCCCCGACGACCTGCTGCGCTCGACCCTCGCAGCGGTCGCACCGGGCAGCGCCCTGCGCGACGGGCTGGAGCGGATCCTGCGGGGGCGCACGGGTGCGCTGATCGTCTGCGGGTTCGACAAGACGGTCGAGAGCATCTGCTCGGGCGGCTTCGTGCTGGACGTCGAGTTCTCGGCGACCCGCCTGCGCGAGCTGTGCAAGATGGACGGCGCGGTCGTGGTCGACCGGGACATCAGCCGCATCGTGCGCGCGGCCGTCCAGCTGCTGCCCGACGTGACGATCGAGACGTCCGAGTCCGGCACCCGGCACCGCACCGCGGAGCGTGTCGCCAAGCAGACCGGCCTGCCCGTGATCTCCGTGTCCGCGTCCATGCGGATCATCGCCCTGTACGTGGGCAACCAGCGCTACGTGCTCGAGGACTCGACGACGATCCTGTCCCGCGCGAACCAGGCGCTCGCGACGCTCGAGCGGTACAAGACGCGCCTCGACGAGGTGTCGGGCACGCTGTCGGCGCTCGAGATCGAGGACCTGGTGACGGTCCGCGACGTGTCCGCGGTGGTGCAGCGCCTGGAGATGGTGCGCCGCATCTCCGACGAGATCGAGTCGTACGTGGTCGAGCTGGGGACCGACGGCCGGCTGCTCGCCCTGCAGCACGACGAGCTCGTCGGCACGATCGGCTCGGACCGTGAGCTGGTGATCCGCGATTACGTCGACGCGTCCCGCACGGACCTCGACGCGGTGATGCAGTCGCTCGCGGAGCTCGACTCGACGGAGCTGCTGGACATCGCGCGGATCGCGCGCGTCATGGGCCTGCCCGGCGGTGGGGACGCGCTCGACGCGGCTGTCGGCCCGCGCGGGTACCGGCTGCTGTCGCGCGTGCCGCGGCTGCCGAACACCATCGTCGACCGCCTGGTCGCGCACTTCGGCGGGCTGCAGAAGCTCCTCGCGGCGGGCATCGACGACCTCATGGCGGTCGACGGCGTCGGCGAGCAGCGCGCCCGCGCGGTGCGCGAGGGTCTGTCGCGGCTCGCGGAGTCGAGCATCCTCGAGCGCTACGTCTGACGCCCGCCGCCCACCTCAGCCGTTCGGCCCGAACGAGGGCGTCGTCGTCCCGCCCCAGGGCGAGTAGGGGCTGCCCTGCGTGATCCGCTCGGCGATCTTGGCGAGCTCCTCGGCGATCTGCGCGTCGCGGCTCTCGAGGTCGGCGATCGCGAGCTCGAGGTTGCGGGCGCCGCTGCGCACCTCCCACGCGAGCTCCTTGATCAGGTCGCGCAGCAGCAGGTTCATCTCGCCGACGGTCGTGGCCGGCCCGGTGACGCCGATGCCGATGGACGCGTCCCGGGCGACGAACCGCCCGATGCCGGAGGTCAGCGCGAGGTCCCCGACCTCGTCGAGCTCGTCCGCGACGGCGGGCATGTGGACCCGGTGGATCTCGTCGACGAGCGCGCGCTGGATGAGCAGCACGCCGTCGCCGTCGTGCAGCGGCGGCTGCGTGAGGTCGTAGGAGGAGCGGTCGTTGCGGATGTTCGTGAGGTTGGTTCGCAGGTTCTCCTCGATGAGCCGCTCCTCGCCGCGGATCTGCTCGTCCAGCGCGTCGAACGCGGACCGCAGCTGCGTGATCGCGGCGTCGTAGCTGCCGGGCGACTGCGGCTCGGTCGTCGGGGTGGGTGGCGCGGTCGCCTTGACGACGTCGAGCGCGAGGCCCGTGACCTCGAACGCGGCGGCCGCGCCGCCGGTCACGAAGATCTTGGCGCCCTTGGCGGCCCAGCCGACGACCTGGACGACCTCCTCCCAGGTGATCGCGTCCCCGGCTGCGACCGCGTCGAACGCGGCGCGGCTCTGCTCGAGGATCGTGTCGACGCTCTCGCGCGCCGAGCGCCACAGCCCCTCCTGCGCGGCGATCGCGGACCCGCGCACGAGGGAGATGGCGTGGAACCCGCCGACGGCCTGCCCGAGCTGGACGAGGAACTTCGCCTTGAAGGACGCGATGAGCTCGCCGGACATCGCGGACGCGTTCTGCTCGATGAGCCGCAGGGACGCGCCGATCTCCCCGGCGCCGTGCGCGACGCCGTCCTGCGTGGAGGCGGCGCCGGACAGCCGGCGCGTGACCTGACGGCAGTCCTCGACGACGGGCGCGAGGTCGTCGGGGTCCGGCAGGTCGAGCCAGGGGGCGACGATCCCGTCGATGGTCTGGCGGATCGTCTCGAAGTAGCCCTGGAACTCGGCGTCGCGGTCGACCAGGCCGAAGAAGCTGCCGAGCCAGTCGCTGCTCCAGTCGCCGCCGCCCGCGCCCGTCTCGTCGGGGCGGGTGACGCGGAAGTCCGGGCCGCGTGAGCTGATCTCGTAGTGGCCGCCGACGAGCCGCCACCCCTCGCCGCGCATCCACGCGTCGATGGCGGACTGCTTGAGCCGCCCGACGAGGGCCTGCGTCGTGCTGCTCACCGTTCCTCCCCGGGGTCGGCGGCGGGGACGTGGACCCGGCCGGAGGCGGCGCCGCCCGGACGACCGGCGGGGCCCCCGCGGCGCAGCACGAGCGCGACGAGGACGACCCCGACGACGAGGACGACGAACAGGGTCCGGTCCTGGCGCGCCTCGAGGCAGGCCAGGTCGCTGCCGGTGACCGGGTCGTGGTCGGCGAGCGCCTCCTCGAACCCGGCCCGCTGGCGCCACTCGAAGCCGAGGGACCGGCACTCGACGTCGCCGCCCGCGGTGGAGGCCACGCGCGGCGGGACGAGCACCAGGAAGCCGAGCACGACCAGGACGACGAGCGTCCTGCCCCACTGCGCCCACGTCATGGCGCCACCTCTCGTCGGACGATCCGGGCAGGCCGTACCGTACCGGACCTCGCCCGACGCCCCGGTGCGGGCCTGTGGACGACCGGCGGCGCGCGTCCCGTCCGGTTGCGGGGGCCGGTGCCGCGCCGCACCGTGGGAGGGCCGTCACGGCCCGACGGTCCCCCGCCCAGGAAGGCGCCGCGATGCCCGAGGTCCCCGTCACCCGCCCGGTCCCGACCCGCCGCGCCCGCCCCGGTCGCCGCCTGCTCGCGGGGCTGGCGGTGCTGCTCGGCGCGCTGGCGCTGGCGCTCGCGGGCGCCGGTTCGGCCGCGGCGGGCACCGCGACCGGGGTCGCCGCGGACGTCGTCGCGGTGGTGACGGACGACCCGGACCGCGACTCCACGAACACGTACGGCGACGAGCCGGGCGGCCCGCACCAGGACTCGGGCGGCGGTCAGCTCGGCGGTCTGACGCCCGGGCGCGCGATCGCGATCGGCGTGGTGCTCGCGGTGACCGCGGCGGTGGTGACGACGATCGCGGTGCGCTCGCGGAACCGGGCGCGCCGCAGCCAGGGCGGCGGCGCCTGACGCCGTCGGGCGCAGGCCGGGCTCAGCGCAGGTCGAAGACGGCCTTCGCGACGGTCTGCCCGTCGACCTCGAACCGCGCGGTGTAGGTCCCGGGCTTCGGTGCGGGCTGCCCGGGGGTGCAGCCCTTGACGGAGCGGACCCGCTGCCAGCGGTAGGTCTCCTCGCTGGGCTCGTCGGGACCGAGCAGCAGCGGGCGGCTCTCGGGCTCGCGGCGGCAGTGCGTGCTCGACCAGACGGTGTCGCCGCCGGAGGTGACGACGATCCGGCGGGCCTGCTCGCCGGCGTCGACGAGGCACGGCTCGTCGCCGGTGTTGGTGTAGACGATGCGGAACGCGGGCTTGTCGGTGCCGGCGTAGGCGTCGGCGGTCGCCTCGAAGTCCAGGTCGAGGTCGTCGAGCGTGCACACGGGGACGCCGGCGGCGAGCGCGGCCTCCTCGGCGGCGGTGCGCGGCGCGTCGAGCGTCCCGACCTCACCGCCGTCCTCACCGGCGTCCCCGGCACCGGCCTCACCGCCGGCCGCCGTGGCGCCGACCTCGCCGGTGGCCGTCGTGGTCGGACGCGGGTCGCCGCCGTCGTCGGACCCGCCGGATCCCGCGAGGCCCTTGACGACGAGCACGACGACGAGGACGAGCACGGCGAGCACCGCGAGCGCGAGCAGCCGCCGCACGAGGTAGACGCGGCGGGGCAGCGCGGGGCGCGGCGCCTGGGCGCGGGGGCGTCCCGGGGTCGGCTGGGCCACGTCTCTCCTCGTCGTGCTGTCCCGGGCGGGTCGTCCCTGGGCGAGCGGGCGGTGCCGGGCGGCGGTGTCGCGCCTACGGTACGAGCCGCGGCCGTGCGCCCGCCGTCACCCGGTCGGCGTGCCTCCGATCAGGTGACGTCCGGTCGGGCCCGCGGCGACGGACCGGTTCCCGCGGTGCCGCGGGGTGTTGGCAGGATGCCGGGGTGAGCCCCGCCCCCATCCCGCCCGCGGTCACAGACCCGGTCACGGATCCGGTCACGGACCCCGCCGCTCCCCCGGCGCGGGCGGACGACGAGCGCGCGGCCCTGGTCGGGGCGGTCGTCGGCTGGTTCGACGAGCACGCGCGGGACCTGCCGTGGCGCGCGCCGGACCGCACGCCGTGGGGTGTCCTGGTCAGCGAGGTGATGCTGCAGCAGACGCCGGTGGTGCGGGTCGAGCCGGCGTGGCGCGCGTGGCTGGGGCGGTGGCCGACGCCCGCGGACCTGGCGGCCGCGCCGACGGCGGACGTGCTGCGGGCGTGGGACCGGCTGGGCTACCCGCGCCGGGCGCTGCGGCTCCAGGAGTGCGCGCGGGTGCTGGTCGAGCGGCACGGCGGGCGCGTCCCGGACGACGAGGACGCGCTGCTCGCGCTGCCGGGGGTCGGCGCGTACACCGCGGCGGCGGTGCGGGCGTTCGCGTTCGGGCGGCGCGCGGTGGTGCTCGACACGAACGTGCGGCGGGTGCTGGCGCGCGCGGTGGACGGCGAGGCGCTGCCCGCCCCGACGCAGACGCGCGCGGAGGTCGAGCGCGCGCGGGCGCTGGTCCCGGCGGACGACGCGGCGGCGGCGCGCTGGGCGGCCGCGAGCATGGAGCTCGGGGCGCTGGTGTGCACGGCCCGGTCCCCGCGCTGCGAGGTGTGTCCGCTGGTCTCGTCGTGCGCGTGGGTGGCGGCGGGCCGCCCGGGCGACGTGCACGCCCACCGGCGGCGCACGCAGGCGTGGCACGGCACGGACCGCCAGGTGCGCGGCCGCCTCATGGCGCTGCTGCGCGAGGCACCCGCGCCCGTGCCGGAGCCGGTGCTGGACGAGGCGTGGCCGGCCACGGAGCAGCGCGGGCGGGCCCTCGCGGGGCTGCTGGCGGACGGGCTGGTCGTCGAGCTCCGGGGCGGCGACGACGAGCCGCCGGCGTACGCCCTGCCCGGGTAGGTGGCCGGGTAGGTGCCCGGGTGGGACCCGCGGCGGACGACGTCAGAGCTCGACGAGCATGCGCGTGTTGCCCAGAGTGTTGGGCTTCACGCGCGCGAGGTCGAGGAACTCGGCGACGCCGTCGTCGTGGGAGCGCAGCAGCTCGGCGTACACCTCCGCGCTCACGGCCTGCCCCTCGATGGCGTGGAAGCCGTGCTGCGTGAAGAACTCGACCTCGAACGTCAGGCAGAACAGGTGCCGCAGGCCGAGCGCGCGGGCGCGGTCCATGAGCGCGGTGAGCAGCGTGTGCCCGACGCGGCGGCCGAGGAAGCGGCGGTCGACGGCGAGCGTGCGGACCTCGGCCAGGTGCTCCCACATGACGTGCAGCGCGCCGCAGCCGACGACCTCGCCGCGCGTGTCCTCCTCGAGCGACTCGGCGACGAGGAACTCCTGCACGGCCTCGTAGTAGCCGACCCACTCCTTGGCGAGCAGGATCCGCTCCTCGGCGTACGGCTGGACGAGCCCGCGGATGGCGGGCACGTCGGCGGGCAGGGCGGGGCGGACGTGCACGGGTGCGGCGGTCACGGGTCCAACCTAGACGCGCCGCGTCCCGGCGGCCGGGCCCGGCCCGCGCGTCGGGACGTCAGCCGCGGGCCCGCGCGCGGCGTGGCGCGGCGGCCTCGGTGGCCTCGAGGAGGGCGCCGGCGGTCATCTCGTCGACGACGAGGTCGGTGACGACCCCGGCGCGCAGCGCGGCGAGCAGCGGGGCGACCTTGTTGTCCCCGGCGACGACGCACACGCGCCGCGGCAGGCGCTGCAGCTCGGCGGGCGTGGGGCCGGTGGCGCGGGCGTTGAGCGGCACGTCCTGCCAGGAGCCGTCGGCGCGCAGGAAGACCGTGCACACGTCCCCGACCACGCCCTCGTCGTGCAGGACGCGCACGTCGGCGTCGTCGAGGTACCCCGCGGAGTACACGTGCGACGGGACGGCGCCCGCGACCGCGCCGACGGAGAACACCGCGATGTCCGCACGTCGTTGCATGTCGAGGACGCGGCGCACGGAGCGCTCGCGCCACATGGCGGCCTTCGTGTCGGAGAAGTCGAAGAACGCGGGGACCGAGAAATGGTGCACGGCCGCGCCGAACGCGGTGCCGAACGACGAGATCAGGTCGCTCGCGTAGTCGACGCCCGACGTGCGCATGTTCGCGGCCCCGTTGAGCTGGACGACGGCGGACCCGCGCGTGGGCTTGGGCACGAGGTAGCGGGACACCGACGCGAGCGTCGTGCCCCACGCGACCCCGAGGACCATGTCGGAGTCGAACCACGAGGTCAGGAGCTTGGCAGCGGTCATCGAGACCTGGTCGAGCCGCTCGATGTGGGACGACGAGTCGGGCACGGGGACGACGTACGCGTCGATGCCGAACCCGGCGGCGAGCGAGCGCCCGAGCCCGGGTGCACGCGTGCTCGCGGGGCGCAGCGTGATCTCGACCAGGCCGGTCTCGCGGGCGCGCTTGATGAGCCGCGACACGGTCGACCGCGACGTGCCGAGGTGCCGCGCGATGACCTCCATCTTCAGGTCCTGGAGGTAGTACATCGACGCCGCGCGTAGCACGTCCTGCTCGCGGTCCTGCTCCATCGCTCCCCCTCACGACGAGCGGTGCACGCCCGTGCTGCACGTTTGTGCAGTCCGGTTGCGCATCCGTTCTTCTCGTGATGACCATAGCGAGCGCCACCGGATCGGGCGAGAGGGAAGCAGGACGGCCCGGCCCGGTGCACCGGCCCCGCCGCTCCAGGCTCGCGGAGCCCACGAGCCACGCAACCGCAGGGGCCCGCCGGCGGACCGGACCACCCGGACGGACGACGGGCCGACCGCCGCACGACGAGCACCACGAGCACCACGGAAGGACCGCGATGAGGACCGCACCGCTGACCGCGCAGGCACGGCAGGACGCCCTGACGAGGCTGCGCGAGTCCGCGCGGCAGGGCGACGAGCTCGACGTGCTCGTCGTCGGCGGCGGCGTCACCGGCGCAGGCATCGCCCTCGACGCCGTGACCCGTGGCCTGTCGACCGCCGTCGTCGAGGCGCAGGACTGGGCCAGCGGCACCTCCAGCCGGTCCAGCAAGCTCGTCCACGGCGGCCTGCGCTACCTGCAGATGCTCGACTTCCACCTGGTGCGCGAGGCGCTCACCGAGCGCGACCTGCTCATCCAGCGGATCGCGCCGCACCTGGTCAAGCCCGTGTCCTTCCTCTACCCGCTGGAGAACCGGGTCTGGGAGCGCGCGTACGTCGGCGCGGGCGTCGCGCTGTACGACACGCTCGCGACCGTCTCCGGCTCGCGCCGCGCCATGCCGATCCACAAGCACCTGAGCCGCAAGGGCATGGAGCGGCTGTTCCCCGACCTGCGGCACGACGCGGCGATCGGCGCGGTGCGGTACTGGGACGCGAGCGTCGACGACGCGCGCCTGGTCTCGACGCTGGTCCGCACGGCCGTGAGCTACGGTGCGCACGCCGCGAGCCGCACGCAGGTCCTCGACCTGCAGACGACGACGGGCGGCGCCGTGACCGGCGCGGTCGTGGAGGACCTGGAGTCGGGCGAGCGCATCGACGTGCGCGCCCGGCACGTCATCAACGCCACCGGCGTGTGGACCGAGCAGACCGAGGCGCTCGCCGGCTCCGAGGGCGGGCTGCGCGTGCTCGCGTCCAAGGGCATCCACATCGTCGTGCCGCGCTCGCGGATCGCGGGCAACACGGGCCTGATCCTGCAGACCGAGAAGTCGGTGCTGTTCATCATCCCGTGGTCCCGGTACTGGGTGATCGGCACGACCGACACCCCGTGGGAGCAGGACCTCACGCACCCCGTCGCGACGAGCGCGGACATCGACTACGTCATCGACCACGCGAACGCGGTGCTCGCCCGCCCGCTGTCGCGCGACGACGTGATCGGCACGTGGGCGGGCCTGCGGCCGCTGCTGCAGCCCGGCACCAAGGAGGGCACGTCGTCGGCGAAGGTGTCGCGCGAGCACACCGTCGCCTCCCCCACCCCGGGCCTGACGGTGATCGCGGGCGGCAAGCTCACCACGTACCGCGTCATGGCGAAGGACGCCGTGGACTTCGCGATCGGCTCGCGCGCCACCACGCTGCCGTCGCTCACGCACGACCTGCCGCTCGTCGGCGCCGAGGGGCTGCCGGTCATCCAGCGCCAGTCGCGCGCGATCGCCAGGCGCTACGGGTGGGACCGGCCGCGCATGGACCACCTGCTGCACCGGTACGGCTCGCTGCTGAACGAGCTCACGGACCTGTGCGACGAGCGCCCCGAGCTCGCGCAGCCGCTCGCGAGCGCACCGGCGTACATCGGCGCGGAGATCGTCTACGCCGCGAGCCACGAGGGCGCGCTGCACCTCGACGACGTGCTCATGCACCGCACGCGCCTCAACTACGAGCAGGCCGACAAGGGCGTGGGCGCGCTCGAGGAGATCGCGGCGCTCGTCGCGCCGGTCCTCGGCTGGGACGAGGCCACGACGCGCCACGAGATCGAGGCGTACCGCGCACGCGCCGAGGCCGAGGAGGCCGCCGCGCAGGAGACCGACGACGCGTCGGCCGAGAAGGTGCGCCGCCGCGCGCTCGACCTGGCCCCGATGAAGCCGCTGGAGGCCTGAGCGCCCCACCTGCAGACGCCCGCGCCCCCTGCGCGGGAGCACGTGACAACGAAGTCCCGTCTCCAGAAGCGAGGACCCATGGACGTCTCGCTCATGCAAGTGTTCGTCTCCGAGGTCGTCGGCACGGCGCTGCTGATCCTGCTCGGTGCCGGCGTCGTCGCCAACGTCATCCTGCCGAGGACCAAGGGCTTCGGGGGCGGCTGGCTCCTCATCAACTTCGGGTGGGGCCTCGCCGTCTTCGCCGGTGTGTACGGCGCGTACAGGTCCGGCGCCCACCTGAACTTCGCCGTGACGATCGGCCTGCTGGCGAACGACGCGGGCGAGTACGCCCCCGGGGTGGCGATCACGTTCGCCTCGACGATGGTGTACCTGGCCGCGGAGATGCTCGGCGCGTTCCTCGGTGCGGTGCTCGCGTTCCTCGCGTACAAGAAGCACTTCGACCAGGAGGCGGACCCGGGCACCAAGCTCGCGGTCTTCTCGACCGGCCCCGAGCTGCGCAGCTACGGCTGGAACTTCGTGACCGAGGTGATCGCGACGTTCGTGCTGGTGTACGTCATCATCATGTTCGGCAAGAGCCCCGCCGAGCTCGGTGCGCTGCCGGTCGCCCTGCTCGTCGTCGGCATCGGCGCGAGCCTGGGCGGTCCCACCGGCTACGCGATCAACCCGAACCGTGACCTCGGCCCCCGCATCGCGCACGCCCTGCTGCCCATCAAGGGCAAGGGCTCCAGCGACTGGGGCTACGCCTGGGTGCCGTTCTTCGGCCCGATCGTCGGCGGCGCGCTCGCCGGCCTGCTCGCGCAGTCGACGCTGGGCTACTTGGGCTGACCGCCCGCGTCACCCCCATTCCACGACGAGGTGAAGGAAGCAGATGTCTGACACGAAGTACGTCATGGCGATCGACCAGGGCACGACGAGCACGCGCGCGATCATCTTCGACCACAAGGCGCAGATCGTGGCCACGGGCCAGAAGGAGCACGAGCAGATCTTCCCGAGGGCCGGCTGGGTCGAGCACGACGCCACCGAGATCTGGGTGAACACGCGCGAGGTCGTCGGGCAGGCCCTCGGGCGCGCGAGCCTGCAGAACACGGACATCGAGGCCGTCGGCATCACCAACCAGCGCGAGACCGCGGTGGTGTGGGACAAGCGCACCGGTGAGCCCGTGTACAACGCGATCGTCTGGCAGGACACGCGCACGCAGAAGATCTGCGACGAGCTCGGCGCCCTGGGGGGCGGCGCGGAGCGGTACAAGGACCGGGTCGGCCTGCCGCTGGCGACCTACTTCTCGGGCCCGAAGATCCGCTGGATCCTCGACAACGTCGAGGGCGCGCGGGAGAAGGCCGAGGCGGGTCACCTGGCGTTCGGCAACACCGACTCGTGGGTGCTGTGGAACATGACCGGCGGCCCGGAGGGCGGCGTGCACGTCACCGACGTGACGAACGCGTCGAGGACCATGCTCATGAACCTCGACTCGCTCACGTGGAACGAGGAGATCGCCGCGGAGATGGGCGTCCCGCTGTCCATGCTCCCGGAGATCCGCTCGTCGTCCGAGGTGTACGGGCAGGGCCGCGACAAGGGCCTGCTCTCGGGCGTGCCGATCGCGGGCATCCTCGGCGACCAGCAGGCCGCGACGTTCGGGCAGGCGTGCTTCGAGGTGGGGCACGCCAAGAACACGTACGGCACGGGCAACTTCATGCTCATCAACACGGGCACGGAGATCGTCCCGAGCAAGAACGGCCTGCTGACCACCGTCTGCTACAAGATCGGCGACAACGACCCGGTGTACGCGCTCGAGGGCTCGATCGCGGTCACCGGCTCGCTGGTCCAGTGGCTGCGCGACAACCTCGGGATCATCTCGTCGGCGCGGGAGATCGAGCAGCTCGCGGCGAGCGTCGAGGACAACGGCGGCGCGTACTTCGTGCCGGCGTTCTCGGGCCTGTTCGCGCCGTACTGGCGCTCCGACGCGCGCGGCGCGCTCGTCGGCCTGACGCGCTACGTCAACAAGGGCCACATCGCGCGTGCGGCGCTCGAGGCCACGGCGTTCCAGACCCGCGAGGTCCTCGACGCCATGAACGCGGACTCGGGCGTCGACCTCACCGAGCTCAAGGTCGACGGCGGCATGATCGCCAACGAGGCGCTCATGCAGTTCCAGGCCGACATCCTCGGCGTCGACGTCGTCCGCCCCAAGGTCGCCGAGACCACCGCACTCGGGGCCGCGTACGCGGCGGGCATCGCGGTCGGCTACTGGTCGGGCGAGCAGGACGTCATCGACAACTGGGCCGAGGACAAGCGCTGGACCCCGCAGATGGACACCGACGAGCGCGACCGGCAGTACCGGCTGTGGAAGAAGGCCGTCACGAAGACGTTCGACTGGGTCGACGAGGACGTGCGGTAGCACTGCTCCGGGGGCAGGCAGGAGGGCCGGGACGGGCGCCGTCCCGGCCCTCCGTCGCGTCCCGCGCGTCCACTCCTCGACATGAGACGGCGACGTATCACCGTAACCCGGGCGTCCCGGGCGTCGTGTGGACCCGCGGCGGCGACGTCCTGGCGCCCGGCACGTACCCCGGGACGGGCACGGTCACGCTCGTCGCGACCGCCGCCCCCCAGTACGAGCTCGCCGGCACGCTCGAGCACGCGTTCACGTTCACCGACCTGGTCCACGTGACGCCCCTCGCACCCACCGCGACCGACCTGCCGGGCACGGCGGACGACGTCGTGACGATCCCGGCGGTCGACGGCGTGACCTACGTGCACGGGCGGGGGCGCACGCCGCTCGCCGCCACCGGCTCCCCGGTGGACCACCTGCTGCCGCTCGCCGTCGCGCTCCTGCTCGCCGGTGCGGCGCTCGTCGTCGTCAGGCTGCGGCAGGTCTGACGGCACGCGCGAGGGCCGCCCGGGGAGCAGCCCGGGCGGCCCTCCGTCGTCTCACCCCGTTCGCCCCGCAGACGGCCGACAGGCCGACGACTAGCGGCGGACCGTCGCGAACGTGCCGTCCGGGCGCAGGTCGAGGGGCGCCATGCGGACGCTGCGCAGGTGGTCGCGGCCGGAGCGCTGCGCGTCGTGGAACAGCAGCCACCAGCGGCCGTGCCACTCGACGAGCGAGCCGTGCGTGGTCCAGCCGACGACCGGCTCGAGCACCACGCCCGCGTACGTGAACGGCCCGTACGGCGAGTCGCCGACGGCGTGCACCAGCTGGTGCGAGTCGCCGTTCGAGTACAGGAACACGTACCGGTCGCCGACCTTGCTCAGCCAGGCGCCCTCGAAGAACCGGTTCGGGTCGCCCTGGGTGAGCGGGCGGCCGTCCGCGTCGACGACGACGAGCGGGCGCGTGGGCTCCGCGAGCGAGAGCAGGTCGTCGGACAGGCGCGCGATGCGGGGTGCGAGCGCGGGCTCGTCGTCGGCCGGGTAGGCGTCCACACCGGTGTAGACGTCGTCGCGCCACCGCTGCAGCTGGCCGCCGAGGATCCCGCCGGTGACGAGGTACGACGTGCCGTCGTCGTCGGTGAGGACCGCGGGGTCGATGCTGTACGCGCCGGGGATCGGCTCGGGCTGCGCGGTGAACGGGCCGGCGGGGTCGTCGGACGTCGCGACACCGATGCGGAACACGCCCTCGTGGTCCTTCGCCGGGAAGAACAGGTAGTACGTGTCGCCGCGGCGCGCGGCGTCGGGGGCCCAGAGCTGGCGCGACGCCCACGGCACGTCCTCGAGCCGCAGCGCGACGCCGTGGTCCACGGCCCGCCCGTCCGGGGCGTCGAGCGACAGCACGTGGTAGTCCCGCATGTCGTAGTGGCTGCCGTCGTCGTCCGGCAGCGCCCCGGTGTCCTCGTCGTGCGACGGGTACACCCACAGGGTGCCGTCCCAGACGTGACCCGACGGGTCGGCGGTCCAGATCGAGTCGACGAGCGGGGCGTCCGGCTCGTCGGGTACGACCTGGGCGAAGGTCCCGGCGGTCGCGTCGGCCACCACTCCAGGTGCGGGAGCGTGCATGGGCCAGTCCTTTCGACGTGAGTGTCGAAACTCTACAGGCGGCCGAGCGCTGCCCGGGCGGGGCCACGCCGGGCCGGCGTCCACGGCCTGACCAGGGGCGGGGCAGCCGCGCGGCCTCGTCGGACACCCGCCGGGTACCCTCCCCGCATGCGCGTCGCCACCTGGAACATCAACTCGATCCGTGCCCGCACCGAGCGGGCGGTGGCGTTCCTCGAGCGGTCCGGCGTCGACGTCCTCGCGCTGCAGGAGACCAAGTGCAAGGACGAGCAGTTCCCGCACGCGGCGTTCGAGGAGATCGGCTACGAGGTCGCGCACGTCGGGTACAGCCAGTGGAACGGCGTCGCCGTCGTCTCGCGCGTCGGCATCGAGGACGTCGAGATCGGCTTCCCCGGCATGCCCACGTGGGGCGACCCGGCCACCGCGGAGGCCCGCGCGATCGGCGTCACCGCCGGCGGCGTGCGCGTGTGGAGCCTGTACGTCCCCAACGGCCGCGCGATCGACGACCCGCACTACGCCTACAAGCTCGACTGGCTCGCCGCACTGCACGACGCCGCCGCGGGCTGGCTGACCGCCGACCCGCAGGCGCAGGTCGCGCTCGTCGGCGACTGGAACATCGCGCCGCTCGACACCGACGTGTGGGACCCCGCGTGGTTCGCGGGCCGCACGCACGTCACCCCCGCCGAGCGTGACGCGTTCGCCGCGATCGCCAAGGCCGGGTACACCGAGGTGTCCCGCGTGCACCTGCCCGGCGAGCACACCTACACCTACTGGGACTACCAGCAGCTGCGCTTCCCCAAGAACAAGGGCATGCGCATCGACCACACCTACGCGTCGCCCGCGCTCGCAGCGCGCGTCACGGGCGCGACGATCGTGCGCGACGAGCGCAAGGGCAAGGGCGCGTCCGACCACGTCCCCGTGGTCCTGGACCTCACGGAGGACGCGTGACCGGTCCGACGAGCGGGCCCGCGGACCCCTACCCGCCCGTGCACCACGCGCCGTCCTGGGGCACGCCCCGGCCGCGGGTCGAGGGGTTCGCCGTCGCCGCGCTCGTGACCGGCCTGCTGTTCTGGGCGTGGCCCACGGCGGGTGCGCTGGCCGTCGCGTTCGGGGTCACCGCGCTGGTCGCGCTTCGGCGCAACGGCCGCCGCGGGCGGGGGCTCGCCGTCGCCGGCATCGTGCTCGGGTCCGTCGGAGGCCTCACCGCGCTCGTCGTGACGGCCCTCGTCGTCCTCTCCCTCACGGAGGGCCCGCTCGGCACCGTCGACGCCCCCGTCACCGCCACGCCCGACCGCCTCGACGTCGGGCACTGCGTGCGCGCGCTGCCCGCCGACGGCACCGTCGACGAGGTCGTCGTCGTCCCGTGCGACGAGCCCCACGAGGCGCAGGTCCGCGCGCGCGTCGAGCTGCCCGAGTCCGGCTGGCCGGGGCAGGACGAGGCCGACGCGCTCGTCGCGCGCGCGTGCCTGCGCGCCGACCACTACGTGCGCACCGGTGAGGCGCCCGACGTCACGTGGGCGCCCCTCGACCACGCCTGGGAGCTCGGGGACCGCGTCGGGCTGTGCCTGCAGCGCGTGCGCTGACCTACTCGCCGGGGTAGACCACCCCGAGCCGGCGGCGCACCTCGTCGGCGGTCTCCAGGATCGTCACCACCTCGTCCAGCGGGTGCAGCGGCGACTCGGTGCGGCCCTCCGCGGCGTAGCGGGCGAGCGCCGCCGCCTGGAAGCACAGGCCGTCCATGTCGAGGGCGCGGTTGTCGTCCCACGTCGCCGACTCGCCGCCCACGTGCAGAGTCACGCTCGACGGGCCGCGGAACTGCGGGCCGGTGGTCACCCAGCCGTCCTCGCCGTGCACGCGCGCCTCGTCGGCCGCGTGCGTGAGCATCGACGTGAACAGCTGCGCGTGCAGCCCCGGGTACGCGACCTGCAGCGCGACCTGCGCGTCGACACCCGTGTGCGCGAGCGTGCCCATGACCTGCAGGTCCGTCGGCACCGGCGACAGCCCGACCGTCGTCGCCACGAACGACGCGAACGACAGCGGGTAGATCCCCACGTCGAGCAGCACGCCGCCCGCGAGCGCCGGGTCCATCAGGCGGTGCTGGTCGGTCACCTCGGGGCGCATCGTGAACGACCCCGTGACCCACCGCGGCGCGCCGACGACGCCGTCCTCGAGGACCCGGCGCAGCACGTCGACGTGCGGCAGGTACCGCGTCCACATCGCCTCCATCGCGAGCACGCCCGCCGCGCGGGCCGCCTCGACGATCCGGCGGGTCTCGGCCGCGTTGCGGGCCGTGGGCTTCTCGACGAGCACGTGCTTGCCCGCCGCGATCGCCGCGAGCGCCTGCTCCGTGTGGTGGCTGTGCGGGGACGCGACGTAGACGACGTCGACCTGCGGGTCCGCGACGAGCGCGTCGTACGTCGCGTGCACGCGCTCGACGCCGTGCTCCGCCGCGAACGCCTGCGCGCGCGCCTCGTCGCGGCTCGCGACGGCGACCACCCGCTGCGTCGTGTGCCGGCGCAGGGAGCCGACGAAGTGTCCCGCGATCCACCCCGGGGCGATGATCCCCCAGCGCAGGGCCGGGGCGTCGGACGGGTCGGGGAACCGGGGCTCGGGGAGGCGCAGCACGCGCCTACTGTGACACGGCGCAGCAGGTCAGGACGGCGCGCGGCGCCGACGCAGGCGTGTCATGACGAACCGGACGACGAGCGCGACGATCACCGGGTCCGCCGGGCGGTGCGGTACGCGGGCAGGCGCAGGGCCGCCGCCCAGCCGTACGTCGACCAGGGCGCCGGGCAGTGCAGCACGGGGTCGAACCGCACCGCCTGCTCGCCGGGGCCCGCGGGCGGCCCGAGCAGCAGGTGCCCGGCCGTGCGCCACCGCCCGAGCGGGGAGGCGACCGCGAGCCGCACGCGCACCTCGTCGTCGCCCAGCCCGCCGCCGCCCGCACCGCCGCTGCGCTCGTCGTGCTCGTCGTGCTCGTCGCGCGCCCGCGCGAACGCGCCCAGCAGCACCGGACCGCGGCCCGTGCGGAACGGCATGAGCGAGCCGTACGGCCCCGGCCAAGGGCGCCGGCGCGGCGCGAGCGCGAACCGCGTCAGCCGGCCCAGGCCCGTCGCGGACAGCAGCACGTCGCGCGTCTCGCCGCCGCTCACCCACCGCACCGCGAGGCCCGGCAGGTCCGGCCACCCGCGAGGCAGGCCCACGCCGCGGCTGACCCGCACGAGCGCCGGCCCGTCGTACGCCAGCTCGGGCGCCGCTCCCCCGGCGTCCCACACCAGGTGCGCGGTGCGCACCACGCCCTGCGGGTGGAACGGGCGTCCGCGGCGCACCGCACCGAGCGCGCCGACCAGCGCCGCGAACCCGGCGCCGCCCACCCGTGCCGGCCACGACCCACCCGCCGAGCGCGCCCGTTCCAGCCCGAGCGCAGCGTTACCGCGTGCGCTCTCGCGCTGGGACGAGCGCGCTCGGCGTGGTGGGGGCGGGGCGGTGGGTGGGGTCATGGGGTCCCCTCGGGGGTCGGGGCCGGCGGGCGGGCGACGACGCCGTGGTCGGGCGCTCCCACCAGCATCCGCGCCGCGCACTGAGGGTGCACCCGGGCACGACGACGGGCCGCGCGCTCCGGGTGCACCCGGGCACGACGACGGGCCGCGCACCGGGGTGGCACGCGGCCCGTCGTCCGGACGGTCCCGGCGGGGTCAGGCGGCCGTGACGGCCAGGCCCGTCTCGCCGCGGTCGACCGTGACGGTCTGCCCGTCGTGCACCTCGCCCGCGAGCAGCGCCCGCGCGAGGTTGTCGCCGATCTGCCGCTGCACGAGGCGGCGCAGCGGGCGCGCCCCGTACGCCGGGTCGTAGCCCTCGATCGCGAGCCAGTCCCGCGCCGCGGGCGTGACCTCGAGCGTCAGGCGGCGGTCCCGCAGGCGCCGCGCGAGCGACGCGACCTGCAGGTCGACGACGTGCCCGATCTCCTCGAGGCTCAGCGGGTCGAACAGCACCACGTCGTCGAGGCGGTTGAGGAACTCCGGCTTGAACGCGGCGCGCACCGCGCTCATCACCGAGGCCTTCTTGTCCTCCTCCGACAGCAGCGGGTCCACCAGGAACTGCGAGCCGAGGTTCGACGTCAGCACGAGGATGACGTTGCGGAAGTCGACCGTGCGGCCCTGGCCGTCGGTGAGCCGGCCGTCGTCGAGCACCTGCAGCAGCACGTCGAACACCTCGGGGTGCGCCTTCTCGACCTCGTCGAGCAGCACCACCGAGTACGGGCGCCGCCGCACGGCCTCGGTGAGCTGGCCGCCCTCCTCGTAGCCGACGTACCCCGGAGGGGCGCCGACGAGCCGCGCCACGGAGTGCTTCTCCGCGTACTCCGACATGTCGATGCGGACCATCGCGCGCTCGTCGTCGAACAGGAAGTCCGCGAGCGCCTTGGCGAGCTCGGTCTTGCCGACGCCCGTGGGGCCGAGGAAGAGGAACGAGCCCGTCGGCCGGTCCGGGTCGCTGATGCCCGCGCGGGCGCGGCGCACCGCGTCGGAGACCGCGGCGACGGCCGTGCGCTGGCCGATCAGCCGCTCGCCGAGGACCTCCTCCATGCGCAGGAGCTTGGCGGTCTCGCCCTCGAGCATGCGGCCCGCGGGGATGCCCGTCCACGCCGAGACGACCTCGGCGATCTCGTCGGGCCCGACCTTCTCCGCGATCATCGGCGGCGCGTCGACCGTGTCCGCGGCCTGCTCCGACTCCTCCGCCTCGGCGATCTGCCGCTGCAGCGTCGGGATCTCCCCGTAGAGGATGCGGGCCGCCTTCTCGAGGTCGCCCTCGCGCTGCAGGCGGTCCGCGTCGGAGCGCAGCGCGTCGAGGCGCGCCTTGAGGTCGCCGACGAGGTTGTGGCCGGCCTTCTCCTTCTCCCACCGGGCGTTGAGCGCGGCGAGCTCCTCGCGGCGGTCCGCCAGGTCCGCGCGCAGGCGCTCGAGGCGCTCGCGCGACGCGGGGTCGTCGGACTCGGCCAGCACGACCTCCTCCATCTCGAGGCGCGTGACCGCGCGCTGCAGCTCGTCGATCTCCACCGGGGAGGAGTCGAGCTCCATGCGCAGCCGCGACGCGGCCTCGTCGACCAGGTCGATCGCCTTGTCGGGCAGGCGGCGGCCCGTGATGTACCGGTCGGACAGCGCGGCGGCCGCGACGAGCGCCGCGTCCGAGATCGTCACCTTGTGGTGCGCCTCGTAGCGCTCCTTGAGGCCGCGCAGGATCGCGACGGTGTCCTCCACGGACGGCTCGCCGACGAACACCTGCTGGAAGCGCCGCTCGAGCGCCGGGTCCTTCTCGATGCGCTCGCGGTACTCGTCGAGCGTGGTCGCGCCGACCAGGCGCAGCTCGCCGCGCGCGAGCATCGGCTTGAGCATGTTGCCCGCGTCCATCGCGCCCTCGCCGCCGGCGCCCGCGCCGACGACCGTGTGGAGCTCGTCGATGAACGTGACGACCTGCCCGTCGGAGCCCTTGATCTCCTCGAGCACGGCCTTGAGGCGCTCCTCGAACTCGCCGCGGTACTTGGCGCCGGCGACCATCGAGGCGAGGTCCAGCGCGATGAGCCGCTTGCCGCGCAGCGACTCGGGCACGTCGCCCTCGACGATGCGCTGCGCGAGGCCCTCGACCACGGCGGTCTTGCCGACGCCGGGCTCGCCGATGAGCACGGGGTTGTTCTTGGTGCGGCGCGAGAGCACCTGCACGACGCGGCGGATCTCGGAGTCCCGGCCGATGACCGGGTCGAGCCTGCCCTCCGCGGCGCGCCGGGTGAGGTCGACGCCGTACTGCTCGAGCGCCTTGTACGTGCCCTCGGGGTTCGGGCTGGTGACGCGCGCGTTGCCGCGCACCTCGGGCAGGGCGGCGAGCAGCGCGTCGCGCGAGGCACCGGCGGAGCGCAGCGCGTCCGCGACGCCCGACTGCCCGGCGGCCAGGCCGATGAGCAGGTGCTCGGTGGACACGTAGTCGTCGCCGAGCGCGCGGGCCTCGGCGTTGGCGGCCTCGAGCGCCGCGGCGGCCTGCCGCGAGGCGGTGGGCTGGGCGACGGTGGAGCCCGACGACGAGGGCAGGTTGACGAGGATGCCGCGCACCGCGCGGCCCAGGGCGCCCCGGTCGGCACCGACGGCGTCCAGCAGCCCGTTGGCGACGCCACCCTCCTGCTGGAGGAGGGCGTCGAGGATGTGCGCCGGCTCGAGCTGCGGGTTGCCGGCGGCGCTCGCGGACTGGATGGCGCTGCCGAGCGCCTCCTGCGAGCGGGTGGTGAACTTCGCGTCCACGGGACCTCCCTGCGCTTGGTGCGCGTTGACGACGGGGTACTGCTCGTCCCAACGCGTCAAAGTTGAGTCTATTCCACTCAACTTCGGTGAGCGCGCCCGGGTTCCCCCGTCCGGACGGCTTCCCGCCGACGGGGGTCAGCCGCCGACACCCGGGTCGTTGTCGGGGGCGCGATCGCCCTCCGGGAGGTCACCACGTCGGACCGGCTCGCCGTCCGGCCCGCCGGGGAGGTCGTCGCGCTCGACCGGCGGCGGCGCGGGGAGCTCGGCCAGCAGGGAGCCGAGCTCGCCGTCGCGGGCCCGGCGCGCCGCGGCACCGGCCTCGCGCAGCGTCGCGGCGTCCACGCCGTCGCCCTCGACCAGCACACGCACGTCGTCGTGCACGACCTCGCACGTCGTGGCCGACGCACCGTCGGCCAGGTCGGCGCACGGCTCGACGGGCTCCGCCCCCGGGTGGCCCGGCAGGCGCGCCGTGCGCAGCCAGAACGTCCCGGCCCGCCCGACGTAGGCGGCCGCCATGCCCTCGTCGCCGGAGACGCCGACGGACTGCACCGCCACGTCGAACCCGTCGACCTGCGTGACCCAGACCAGGTCCCGCGCCATCCCGGCGTACGCCATGCGCCCCTCGGTCGCCGCACCGACCCCGCCCTCGCCGCACCCGGCGAGCCCCGCGGTGAGCACGGACGCGACGAGCGCGACGACGAGCCCGGCACGCCGACGCCGCCCCTCCCCCGCGCGGTCGAGGACCAGGGACGACGAGTGCACGGCGCGAGTCACCCGGGCACGGTACAGCCCCAACCCGACAACCCGGACACCCACACCCACCGCGACCCGCACCCACCACCCCCGCGTGGGTGCAGGGATGGGTGCAGGATCGGCCGCTCCTCGGCGCGTCCTGCCTCCATGACTGCACTCATCGCTGCAGCCGCGCGCGGCAGGCACGGCGAGACCCCCGGGGGCGCCGGGGGTCTCGCCGGGGTGGTGCGTCAGCTCGAGAGGAACGGCAGGAGCGCCGCGTTGACCTCGTCGGCGTGGGTGGTGAGCAGGCCGTGCGGGGCGCCCTCGATCTCGACGTACTGCGCGCCGGGCAGGGCCTCGGCGAACAGCCGACCGGTGTTCTCGGGCGGCAGGATGCGGTCGGCGCTGCCGTGGATGATGAGCGCCGGCACGTCGATCTTCGGGATGTCCGACCGGAAGTCGGTGCCCCAGGTCAGCGGCGCCAGCCGCGCGGCGACCGGGCCGGACTGCGCGGCGAGGTCCCACGCGTGGCGGACCTGCTCCTCGCTGATGCGGGTGCCGAGCAGTTCGTCGAGGTTGAAGAAGTCCTCGTAGAACTGCGTGAAGTAGGCGTAGCGGTCCGCGCGGACGGTCGCCGACACCTGCTCGAAGAACTCCGCGGGCTGGGCGCCCCCGGGGTTGTCGTCGGTCTTGGTGAGGTACGGCTCGAGCGAGCCGATGAAGACGGCCTTGGCGACGCGCGCCGAGCCGTAGGTGCCGAGGTACCGGCCGACCTCGCCGGTGCCCATCGAGAAGCCGACGAGCACGACCTCGGTGAGGTCGAGGGTCTCGAGCAGCGTGTTCAGGTCCGCGGCGAACGTGTCGTAGTCGTAGCCGGTGGACGGCTCGTCGGACCGGCCGAAGCCGCGGCGGTCGTAGGTGACGACGCGGTAGCCCGCGTCGAGGAGGGCGGCGGTCTGCGCCTCCCAGGAGGTCCCGTCGAGCGGGTACCCGTGGATGAGGACGACCGGCTGCCCGGTGCCCTTGTCCTCGTAGTGCAGCTGGATGTCGACGGAGTTCTCGGTGCCGACCGTGATGCGTCCCATGGAAGTGCCCCTCTTCTCATCACGGGGAGAACGGTCGTTCTCTCCTGATGTCCGCTACAGTAGAGAACGATCGTTCTCAACGCAAGTGCTCCCGGCGAACCGGTCACCACACGGACGGAAGAGAGGCCGCCATGGCCGCCACGACGAGCCAGACGACGCCCACCCGGGCGCCCCGGACGACCCCCGAGGAGGCGCGCGAGCGCGTCGTCGCGGCCGCCGACGAGCTCTTCTACGCCCGCGGCGTGCAGGCCGTCGGCATGGACGAGGTGCGCACCGCCTCCGGCGTCTCGCTCAAGCGCCTCTACGCCGAGTTCCCCGGCAAGGAGCAGCTCGTGCTCGCCGTGCTCGACGAGCGCCACCGCCGCTGGGAGGAGGGCCTGACCCACGCGGTCGCCCGGGCGGGCACCCCCCGCGAGCGCCTGCTCGCGATGTTCGACCACCTCGGCACGTGGTTCTGCGACGACACCTTCCGCGGCTGCGGCTTCGTCAACGTCTTCGGCGAGCTCGGGGCGGTCTCCCCCGCGGTCGCCGAGGCCGTCCGCGAGCACAAGCGCACGTTCCAGGAGTTCGTCACGCGGCTCGCGGTCGAGGCCGGCGGCGACGAGGCGCTCGGCGCCCAGCTCGCGCTGCTCGCCGAGGGCGCGCAGACCACCGCGGCGATCGCCGGCACCCCGGACGCCGCGGCCCAGGCCCGCCAGGCGGCGGAGGTCCTCGTCGAGGCAGCCCTCGCCCGCGCCTGACCGGCCGCGCGAGCGCACGTCCACCCGTCGGCACGTCGCGGCGGGCGTCGCCCGTGCGGCACGATGCGCGCATGAGCGACGGTGCCGCGTGGGGTGACGAGCAGCCGGACGTCCTGGGCGGGCCGTGGGTCGCGCGCACCCTGACGCTGCCGCCGGACGACGAGAGCGCGCGCGAGGGCGTCGCGCCGGTCGCGACCCTCGTGCACCGCCCGCCCCGGCACCGGCGCGCGGTGCTCTACCTGCACGGGTTCGTCGACTACTTCTTCCACCCGCACGTCGCGGACGCGCTCGACGCCGCCGGCTGGGACCTGTACGCGCTCGACCTGCGCGACCACGGGCGCTCCATCCGTCCCGGCCGGCGCCCCAACCACACGCGCGAGCTCGCCGGGTACGCCGCGGAGATCGACGCCGCCGTCGCGCTGCTGCGCGCCGACCACGACCGCGTCGCCCTGCTCGGCCACTCCACGGGCGGGCTGACCGCCGCGCTGTGGGCGCACGCCCGCCCCGGGCGTGTCGACGCCGTGGTGCTCAACTCCCCGTGGCTCGACCTCAACAAGCCGTGGTTCCACCGCGTGGTGCTCACGCCCGTGCTGCGCGCGCTCGGCCGCGTCGCGCCGGACCTCGTCGTCGGCCACCTGCACCCGCACTACGGGCGCGCGCTGCACGCCGCGACCGGAGGCGAGTGGGACTTCGACCTCGCGTGGAAGCCGCACGAGGGCTTCCCGGTGCGGGCGTCGTTCATCGCCACGGTCCGCGCGGGCCACGCCCGGGTCGCCCGCGGCCTCGACGTGCAGGCGCCCGTGCTCGTCGCGACCTCCGACGCGACCGGCCCCGACGACCGCGCGCACGACGGCCTGCTCACCACCGACTCCGTGCTCGACGTCGCGCACATGGCGGCCCGCGCCCCGCGGCTCGGGCCCGACGTCACGCTCGTCGTCGTGCCCGGCGGCGCGCACGACCTGGCGCTGTCCCCCGCCCCCGCGCGCGAGGAGTACCTGCGGGCCGTCGTCGACTTCCTGGACGCGCGGGCCTGAGGCCGCGGCCGCCGGTGGACGGGCGCGGCCTCCCGGTCAGGTGACCTTGACCGTGACCTTCGACGACGAGGCCTCGCGCAGGTAGGTCGTCGAGGTCGAGGTCGGCGAGTACCTCGCGGTGACCTTGTGCGAGCCCTTCGCCTGCGCGGGCAGCGTGACCGTGACCTTCCCGGCGTGCTTCGCCGTGAGGGTCACCTTCACC
>Ga0182792_1000370_pt1 | contig 43963 bp, 43 predicted proteins | sample Passage237B_FD_130497 | JGI IMG/M metagenome (GOLD analysis project Ga0182792, IMG submission 130497) | Cellulose adapted compost microbial communities from Newby Island Compost Facility, Milpitas, CA, USA - Passage2 37B (version 2) (version 2) ...
CGGCCGCGCGGGGCGCCCCTTCGGCCCCTGGTGCGGGCTGCCTGACCAGGCGCAGGGGCAGGCCCGCCCCGATGCGCCCTACCTGCACCTGTGCGCCAACGAGACCATTGGCGGGATCGAGCAGCCCGTCATGCCCGACATGGCCGCCCTGGGCGCACCCGACGTACCCCTGGTGGCCGACATGTCGTCCAACATCCTGTCCCGCCCCATCGATTTCTCGCGGGTAGGCATGGTCTATGCCGGCGCGCAGAAGAACGCCGGCCCGGCCGGGGTGACGCTGACCTTCGTGCGCAAGGACCTGATCGGCCATGCGCTGCCGTATTGCCCCTCGGTGTTCGACTATGCCAATGTGGCGGGCGCCCAGTCCATGTTCAATACGCCGCCGACCTATGCCATCTACGTGGCGGGCCTGGTCTTCAAGTGGCTGCTGCGCCAGGGCGGGGTTGCGGCGATGGATGCCGCCAGCGAAGCCAAGTCGCGTGCGCTGTACGACTACCTGGACAACTCCGATCTGTACGAAAACCGCATCGCGCCGTCCTGTCGGTCGCGCATGAACGTGCCGTTCTTCCTGCGCGACGAATCGCTGAACGCCGCATTCCTGGCCGAATCCGAGGCCGCCGGGCTGCTGGCCCTGAAAGGCCACAAGGCCGTGGGCGGCATGCGGGCGTCGCTGTACAACGCCATGCCCATGGAAGGCGTGCAGGCCCTGATCGATTTCCTCAAGGACTTCGAGGCCCGGCATGGCGGATGAAGAGACACTCCAGTCCAGGCTGGAACCCCTGCGCCGCCGCATCGATGCGCTGGATACGCAGATCCTCGATCTGCTCAACCAGCGCGCCCGCGCAGCCCTGGAAGTCGGCGAAGTCAAGCAGGCCTTCGATGCCGGGGGGGCAATCCTCAAGCCGGAGCGCGAGGCCCTGATCATCCGGCGCCTGCAGTCGGAAAATCCCGGCCCCATTCCCGAAGAAGCCGTGGCCGCCATCTGGCGCCAGATCATTTCCACCTGCCGCGGCCTGGAAAGCGTGCTGACCGCCGCCTTCCTGGGTCCGCAGGGCTCGTTTTCCGAGCAGGCGGCCTACGAGCATTTCGGCCATGCCATCAACGGCCTGCGCTGCGAGTCCTTCGACGAGGTATTCCGCGCCGTCGAGGCGGGCCAGGCGGACGTCGGCATCGTGCCGGTGGAAAATTCCACCGAGGGTGCAGTCAACCGCAGCCTGGACCTGCTGTTGAATTCCTCGCTCAAGGTGCTCGGCGAGCGCACCATCCGCATCCACCACAACCTGCTCACCCTGACCGGCGGGCTGGAAGGCGTGACCCGGGTGCTGGGGCATCCGCAGGCCCTGGCCCAATGCCAGGCCTGGCTCAGCCGCAATCATCCCGGGCTGGAACGCCTGCCCGTCGCCAGCAATGCCCAGGCGGCGCGCATGGCTTCCGAAGACCCCACGTGCGCGGCGATCGCCGGAGACGCGGCCGCTGCTGCCTGGGGGCTCAGCGCCGTGGCCAGCGGGATCCAGGACGACCCCCAGAACCAGACCCGCTTCGTGGCCGTCGGCCTGCGCGATGCCGGCCCCACCGGCCGCGACAAGACCAGCCTGGTCCTGGCCGTGCCGAACCGCGCCGGCGCCGTCTACGACATGCTGGCGCCGCTGTCCCGGCATGGCGTGTCCATGACGCGCCTCGAGTCGCGTCCCGCCCGCACGGGGCAGTGGGAATACTATTTCTATGTCGATCTGCTGGGCCACAGAGATGACGAGCCCGTTGCCCAGGCACTGGCCGAACTGCGCCAGCAGGTCGCCTTCTTCAAGATCCTGGGATCCTATCCCAGGCAGTGAGGCCCGCTTCATGACAAACACCCTGGCGCCCGCCCATATCCGGGCCATCGCTCCCTACCAGGCCGGAAAACCCATCGAGGAACTTGCCCGCGAATATGGGCTGGACCCGGATGGCATCATCAAGCTGGCTTCCAACGAAAACCCGCTCGGCTGCTCGGATCGTGTGCGTGCGGCGCTTTCCGAGGCCGCCGGCGCGCTGCACGGCCGCTACCCGGATGCCAACGGCTTCGACCTGAAGGCAGCCCTGGCGGCGCACCACGATATGCCCGCCGACTGGATCACCCTGGGCAACGGCTCCAACGACCTGCTGGAACTCGCGTCCCTGGCCCTGCTGGACGAGGGTACGTCGGCCGTCTATGCGCAGCACGCCTTCGTGGTCTACCGCCTCTGCACCCAGGCACGGGGCGCGCGCCACCTGATGGTGCCGGCGCGCGACTACGGCCACGACCTGGATGCCATGCTGGCGGCGATCGCAGACGACACGCGGCTGGTGTTCATCGCCAATCCGAACAACCCCACCGGCACCCATCAGCCCGGCGATCGCGTGCTGGCCTTCCTGGAATCCGTCCGGGAACGGCACGGGGACCGCGTCGTCGTGCTGCTGGACGAAGCCTATGACGAATACCTCGATCCCGAGGCGCGATCCGACAGCGTCCGGTGGGTGCGCGAATTCCCCAACCTGATCGTCACCCGCACCTTCTCCAAGGCCTACGGCCTGGCCGGCCTGCGGGTCGGCTATGCCCTGGCGCAGCCGGCGCTCACCGACCTGCTCAACCGGGTCCGCCAGCCCTTCAATGTCAACGTCCTGGCCCAGCTCGCCGCGCGCATCGCCCTGGCCGACACCGATTTCCTGGCCCGCACCTATGCCCTGAACCGGGCGGGCCGCGCGCAGCTGCAGGAAGGCTTCGCCGCGCTGGGTCTGGATTTCGTGCCCAGCTACACGAATTTCGTGCTGGTCAGGGTGGGCGATGCCGCGCGCGTGAATGGCGAGCTTCTGCGCCGCGGCGTGATCGTGCGGCCGGTGGCCGGCGACGGCCTGCCCGAGCATCTGCGGGTCAGCATCGGCCTGCCCGAGGAAAACGCCCGCCTCCTCGACGCCTTGAAGGCCGTGTTGCAGGCATGAACGGCGATCCCGGCGGGCAGCCTCTGGTTCCGGTGCTGGCCATCGTCGGCACGGGGCTGATCGGCGGTTCGTTCGCGGCGGCCTTGCGGCGGGTCGGGCAGGCGGGCAGGGTGCTCGGGGTCGGACGCAACCCGGCTTCGCTCCAGCGGGCGCGCAGCCTGGGCCTGATCGACGATGTTGCCAGCCTGGCCCAGGCGGCGGCCGAGGCCGACCTGATCTTCCTCGCCACTCCGGTGGGCGCCATGGCGCCGATCCTGCGGGATCTGGCCTCCCTGCTGCGACCCGACACCCTGGTCACCGACGCCGGCAGCACCAAGGCCGATGTGGCGCGGCTGGCCCAGGAAATCCTGGGCGAACGCCATGCGCAGTTCATTCCGGGCCATCCCATTGCCGGCTCCGAGATGGCCGGCCCCGAGGCGGCCGATCCCATGCTCTACCACGGCCGCAAGGTCGTGCTGACCCCCTTCGACGATACCCCGGGCGTGCTGCAGCATCGCCTGATCCGGGTCTGGGAGGCCTGCGGCGCGCGCGTTTCCCTGATGACGCCCGAGGCCCACGACCGGGCGCTGGCAGCCGTCAGCCATGTGCCGCATTTCCTCGCGGCTGCCTACATGACCCAGGTCATCCGGGCCGATGACGCCGACACGCGCCTGAACCTGGCCGGGACGGGTTTCCGCGACTTCACCCGGATCGCCGCGGGCTCCGCCGAGGTCTGGCGCGACATCTTTCTTTCCAACCGGGCGGCGGTGCTGCGCGAACTGGACGATTTCGACCAGGCACTGCAACTGCTGCGGGCTGCCCTGGAAGGCGACACCGATCCCGCTGCGCTCGAGACATTGCTCGAGCAGGCAGCGCTTGCCCGCCGGTTCTGGGGCGGCAGGAGCCAGATGCCATGAATACGACAGGCGCCGCCGTGCGCGAACCTTCCCTGCTGCTGGAGCCGGCCGTGCACGCGCGCGGCACGGTGACATTGCCGGGATCCAAGAGCATTTCCAATCGGGCGCTGCTGCTGGCGGCGCTGGCCGAAGGCGAAACCGAGCTCGAGGGACTGCTGGATTCGGACGACACCAGGGTCATGCGGGATGCCTTGCGAACCCTGGGGCTGGACCTGCGCCAGGAAAACCCGGGGCGGGTGAGCCTGGCCGGCGCTGCCGAATGGCCCCGGAAACAGGCCGAACTGTTTCTGGGCAATGCGGGCACGGCCTTTCGGCCGCTGACGGCCGCCCTGGCCGTGATGGGCGGCGATTACCACTTGTCGGGTGTGCCACGCATGCACGAACGGCCCATCGGCGACCTGGTGCAGGCGCTGCGGGGCCTGGGTTGCGAGATCGCCTATGCCGGCCAGGAAGGCTATCCGCCCCTGCGCATCGGCCTGGGGCCCCTGGATGCGCAGCGCCCCGTGCGGGTGCGGGGTTCGGTGTCCAGCCAGTTCCTGACGGCGCTGCTGATGGCGGCGCCGATCGCGGCCCGGCGGTCTGGCCATGACGTCGTCATCGAGCTGGACGGCCCGCTGATCTCGAAACCGTACATCCTGATCACCCTGAACCTGATGGAGCGCTTCGGCGTGCGCGTCGGGCGCGAGGGCTGGGAACGCTTCGTCATTCCGGCCGATGCCCGCTACCGCGCCCCGGGCCACTACAGGATAGAAGGCGATGCCTCGTCCGCCTCGTATTTCCTGGGGCTGGGCGCCATCGCGGGCGGTCCCGTCCGCATCGAGGGCGTCGGCGGCGACAGCATCCAGGGCGACGTGGCCTTCGCCGAGGTGGTCGAAGCCATGGGCGCACAGGTGGAACGCGAGGCCGGTGCGCTGGTGGTGCGGGGCCACGCGGTGGCCGATGGCGAGCGGCTCAGGGCCTTCGACCGGGACTTCAACCTGATTCCCGACGCCGCCATGACCGCCGCCGTGCTGGCCTTGTATGCGGACGGCCCATGCCGGCTGCGCAACATCGCCAGCTGGCGGGTCAAGGAAACCGACCGCATCGCCGCCATGCATGCCGAACTGGCCCGCCTGGGCGCGCGCGTGGAATCCGATGCCGACAGCCTGACGGTGCATCCCCTGCAGGCCGCGGACTGGCGCGCCGCCGAGATCCGCACCTACGACGATCACCGCATGGCCATGTGCTTCTCGCTGGCGGCATTCGGACCCGTGCCGGTGACCATCCTGGACCCGGGCTGCGTCAGCAAGACCTATCCGGACTATTTCGCGGATTTCCGCCGCCTGCTCGCAGCGGGCTGAGCCCCGGCCCGCCCCCCGCCAGGGCTGTCCGGGCGGCGAATCCCATCCACAGCAAAGGAATCTTCCATGGCCGCCGATCATCCTGGAAACGGCACCCCGGCGCAGGCAGCGCCAGTCATCACCATCGACGGCCCGACGGCCTCGGGCAAGGGCACGATCGCCCAGCGGGTCGCACAGGCCCTGGGCTGGCACGTGCTGGACAGCGGCGCGCTCTACCGCCTGACGGCCCTGGCCGTGCTGCGCGATGGGGGCGATGGCACCGACGAAGCCCAGGCGGCACGGCTCGCCCGGCGCCTGGACGTGCGTTTCCAGCCGGACGCCATTCTCATGGGCGGCGAGGATGTCGGCGCCCTGATCCGCCAGGAAGAAGTCGGCAACCTGGCTTCGCGCGTTGCCGCCTGGCCGGCGGTGCGCGAGGCCCTGCTGGCGCGTCAGCGGGATTTCCGCCGGACGCCGGGCCTGGTGGCCGACGGGCGCGACATGGGCACCGTGGTCTTCCCCGATGCCCCCCTGAAAATCTTCCTCGACGCGGACGTCGGGGTTCGGGCGCAGCGGCGCTATAAACAGTTGAAGGACAAGGGTTTTTCTGCTAATCTAGATGACCTTTTGCAAGACCTTAGGGCGCGCGATGCGCGAGACCGGGGTCGGGCGCATGCGCCGCTTGTTGCGGCGGCGGATGCGGTCACCGTGGATTCGTCCCACCAAGGGATCGATGACGTGGTGCGTCAAGTGCTGGATCTCTGGTCCGCACACGGGCCTGCCTGACGGGCGCCGACCGGCGTTTCCTTCGGGCAGGATGTTTTTTCACTCCGCCGGGTATTTGCCTGGCGTGTCATGATTGCCCTTCGGGGCCTATGGATCTATCTTTCATGTCCACCCTCACCACTGAAGCCGCCCTGGGCGGCGAAAGCTTCGCCGACCTGTTTGCCGCCAGCATCAAGGATCAGAACATGCGCTCCGGCGAGGTCATCTCCGCCGAAGTCGTGCGCGTCGACCACAATTTCGTCGTGGTCAATGCCGGCCTCAAGTCCGAAGCCTACATTCCCCTCGAAGAATTCCTGAACGACCAGGGCGACCTGGAAGTGCAGAGCGGCGACTTCGTCTCCGTCGCCATCGATTCCCTGGAAAACGGCTACGGCGACACGATCCTGTCGCGCGATCGCGCCAAGCGCCTGTCGGCCTGGCTGCACCTCGAGCAGGCCCTGGAATCCGGCGAGCTAGTCAACGGCACCATCACCGGCAAGGTCAAGGGCGGCCTCACGGTCATGACCAACGGCATCCGCGCCTTCCTGCCCGGTTCGCTGGTCGACCTGCGTCCCGTCAAGGACACCACCCCCTACGAAGGCAAGACCCTCGAATTCAAGGTCATCAAGCTCGACCGCAAGCGCAACAACGTCGTGCTGTCGCGCCGCGCCGTCCTCGAGGCCAGCATGGGCGAGGAACGCGAAAAGCTGCTCGAAACCCTGCATGAAGGCGCCATCGTCAAGGGCATCGTCAAGAACATCACCGACTACGGTGCGTTCGTCGACCTGGGCGGTATCGACGGCCTGCTGCACATCACCGACATGGCCTGGCGCCGTGTCCGCCACCCGTCCGAAGTGCTGCAGGTGGGTCAGGAAATCGAAGCCAAGGTCCTCAAGTTCGACCAGGAAAAATCCCGCGTCTCGCTGGGCGTCAAGCAGCTGGGCGAAGATCCCTGGATCGGCCTGGGCCGCCGCTACCCGCAAGGCACCCGCCTGTTCGGCAAGGTCACCAACCTGACCGACTACGGTGCGTTCGTCGAGGTCGAAGCCGGCATCGAAGGCCTGGTGCACGTTTCCGAAATGGACTGGACCAACAAGAACGTCGATCCGCGCAAGGTCGTGACCCTGGGCGAAGAAGTCGAAGTCATGGTCCTGGAAATCGACGAAGACCGTCGCCGCATCTCGCTGGGCATGAAGCAGTGCCGCCCGAACCCCTGGGAAGACTTCGCCGCGAACTTCAAGCGCGGCGACAAGGTCCACGGCGCCATCAAGTCGATCACCGACTTCGGCGTGTTCGTCGGCCTGCCCGGCGGCATCGATGGCCTGGTGCACCTGTCCGACATCTCCTGGTCCGAGTCCGGCGAAGAAGCCGTGCGCAACTTCAAGAAGGGCGACGAGATCGACGCCGTGGTTCTGGGCATCGACACCGACAAGGAACGCATCTCCCTGGGCATCAAGCAACTGGAAGGCGATCCGTTCAACAACTTCGTGGCCACCTACGACAAGGGCGCCGTCCTGTCGGGTACCGTGAAGTCCGTCGAGCCCAAGGGCGCCGTCGTGACGCTGTCCGTCGACGTCGAAGGCTACCTGCGCGCCTCGGAAATCTCCGCCGGCCGCGTCGAGGACGCCACCACGGTTCTGCATGCCGGCGACCAGGTCGAGGCCATGATCATCAACATCGATCGCAAGGCGCGTTCGATCCAGCTGTCGATCAAGGCTCGCGACAACGCTGAAACGGCCGAAACCATCCAGCGCATGACCGAAGCCAGCGCCTCCTCGGGTACCACCAACCTGGGCGCCCTGCTGAAGGCCAAGCTCGACCAGCAGCGCGACGAGTGATGCCTGGCCTGACCAAGTCCGAACTCATCGCCGTGCTGGCGAGCCGCTACCCGCAGTTGGCGGCTCGCGACATGGACTTTGCAGTCAAGACGGTCCTGGACGCGATGGCCGATGCGCTGGCCCAGGGCCAGCGCATCGAAATCCGCGGCTTCGGCAGCTTTTCCCTGTCGCGGCGCCAGCCGCGCGTGGGGCGCAACCCGAAGTCCGGTGAAAAAGTGCACGTGCCGGCCAAGCTGGTCCCGCACTTCAAGCCGGGCAAGGAATTGCGCGAACGGGTGGATCAGGGCCCCGGCGGCGGCGACGCCGACGAGCCCGCCACCGTAGCCGACCTCTACCAAGCCCGAATGATGGGATGAGCCAGGACACACAATAGCCCCCTGCGGGCTATTGTGTGCCTGGCGAATCCGAGCGGCCTGCAGGCCGCGAGGTGGAGAGCTGTCCCGGCGGGAGAAATCCTGTGCCTGGCGAATCCGAGCGGCCTGCAGGCCGCGAGGTGGCCATCGAGTCCGGATGACGGGCGGTGCTTCTTGCGAAGCGCCGCCCGTTTTCCATTTGAGCATTGTCTTTGCGTTTACAATGGCGGGATTGCCCCGAGGAGCTTGTCGCATGCGCTACCTGGTCTGGATTCTGAGGCTGGTGATCTTTGTCATCGTGCTGCTTTTCGCCCTGAAAAACACGGCGCCGGTGGATGTCGGCCTGTTTGCCGACCATGTCCTGAGCCAGGTCCCGCTGATCGTCGTGATGCTGGTGGCCTTCATCCTGGGCGTTGCCTTCGGCCTGCTCATGGCGGCCACGTCCCTGCTGCGCCGCCGCCGCGAGATCAACCGCCTGCGCCGCGAGCTGGCCAGGGCGCAGGACGCCATCGACCACCCCCAGGCGGCGTCCGCTCCGGTGATCCCCGAAACCGTCGCGCCGCTGGCGCCCCTGTAAATTCCCGGGGAGCGGGTCGTGGATTTCGAGCCCTGGTGGCTGATCATCGTTCCGGTGCTGTTCGGCCTGGGCTGGCTGGCGGCGCGCTTCGATTTCCGCCAGATGCTGTCGGAAACCCGGGCGCTGCCGGATTCCTACTTCAAGGGGCTGAACTTCCTGCTCAACGAGCAGCCCGACCGCGCCATCGACGCCTTCGTCGAAGTCGCCAAGCTCGACCCGGAAACCACCGAACTGCATTTCGCCCTGGGCAGCCTGTTCCGCCGCCGCGGCGAGATCGAGCGCGCCATCCGGGTGCACCAGAGCCTGCTCTCGCGCGAAGATCTGCCCCTGCGGGACCGCGAGAACGCCCAGCTGGCCCTGGCCCAGGATTTCCTCAAGGCCGGCATGCTCGATCGCGCCGAAAAGGGATTCCAGGCGGTGCTGCAGACGCGTCACGTCCTGGAAGCCCTGCGCGCCCTGGTCCGCATCCACGAATCCGAGCACGACTGGGACAAGGCGATCGACACCGTCCAGCAATTGCGCAGCCGCATCGACGAGCCCGTGCCGCAGCTGGCGCATTACCACTGCGAGCGTGCCCAGGCGCTGATGGAATCCGGCAAGCCAGACCTCGACGCCGCAGCGCGGGCGCTGGATGCCGCCGAGGATGCCGCGCGCCGGAACGGCGCCACGCCCGCGTCGGAAACCCGCGTGCGCATGTTGCGCGCTCGCCTGGCGGCCCTGCGCGGCGATCTCGAATCCCAGCGCGCCCATCTCCAGGATGTCCTGTCCACGGCACCGGAATTCTCGGGCCTCGTCGCCCAGCCGCTGCTCGACTGCCATGCGGCACTGGGGCGCGCCGCCGAAGGCCTGTCGCTGTTGCGCGACCAGTACGGGCGCCTGCCCACGCTCGACCTGTTCAACGTGATCTTCCGTGCCTTGCGCACCACGGAAGGCGCAGCCCCCGCCTGGGCTTTCGCCCGCCAGGCGCTGCGCGCCCATCCGTCGCTGCTGGGCCTCGACCGCCTGCTCGAAGTCGAGCTCGCTCAGGGCGAGGACGTGCCTGGCGCCACCCTGGTGCCGGGCGCCGACCTGGGCCTGCTGCGCAGCATGATCCACAAGCATACCCAGCGCCTTGACCGCTACGCCTGCGGGCATTGCGGTTTCGAGGCGCGGCGCTATTACTGGCAATGCCCGGGCTGCAACACCTGGGAAACCTATCGGCCTCGCCGCCTGGAGGAAATTCGATGACGCCATTCCCGATCCGCGCGGCCGCCGCTGCCCGGATCCTTGTCGCCGGCGACATCATGCTGGACCGCTACTGGTTCGGTGAAGTCGACCGCATCTCGCCCGAGGCGCCGGTCCCCGTGGTGCGGGTCGCCCGCCGCGAAGACCGGCTGGGCGGTGCGGCCAACGTGGCACGCAACATCGTCGCGCTGGGCGCCAGCGTGGGGCTGCTGGGCGTGGTGGGCGCCGACGAGGCGGGCGCCCGCGTGCGCACGCTGACGCGCGAAGCCGGCGTCAGGGACCATCTGGTCGAAGACGCCGACGGCATGGACACCACGCTGAAGATGCGGGTGCTGGGGCGCCAGCAGCAATTGCTGCGGGTGGATTTCGAGCAGGGGCCGGGCGCACGCGCACTGGACGCGCTCGATGCCGGCCTGGCGGACGTCCTGGGGGACTACGATCTGCTGGTGCTGTCGGATTATGCCAAGGGCGCCCTGTCCAGGGTCGAACCCATGATCCGTGCCGCCCGCGAGCGCGGCATCCCGGTGCTGGTCGATCCCAAGGGTCACCGTTATCCGCGCTATCGGGGGGCCACGCTGGTCACGCCCAACCGCAGCGAAATGCAGGACGCCGTGGGACGCTGGGATTCGGAAGAAGACCTGACGCGCCGCGCTCAGGCGCTGCGCCAGGAGCTCGAACTGGAAGCCCTGCTGATCACCCGGTCCGAGCAGGGCATGACCCTGTACACCGCCGAAGGCCGCCGGCACGCGGATGCCCAGGCGCACGAAGTCTTCGACGTCTCGGGCGCGGGCGATACCGTGCTGGCCACCCTGGCCGTCGCCCGGGCAGCCGGCCTCGACTGGTTCGAGGCCATGACGTGGGCCAACCGCGCCGGCGGCATCGTCGTCGGCAAGCTGGGCACATCCATCGTCACCGCAGAGGAATTGATATCATGATCGTGGTCACCGGCGCCGCCGGCTTCATCGGCAGCAACCTGGTCCGCGGGCTGAATGCGCGCGGCATCACCGACATCCTGGCGGTCGACGACCTGACCGACGGCGACAAGTTCCGCAACCTGGTCGACCTGGAAATCGCCGATTACCAGCACAAGGACGAATTCCGCCGTCGTGTCCTGGCGGGCGAACTGCCGCGCCCCGAGGCCGTGTTCCACCAGGGCGCCTGCTCCGACACGACGGAGCGGGACGGGCGCTTCATGATGGACAACAACTTCCGCGTCACGCTGGAGCTGTTCGAATACTGCCAGGCCCGGGAAGTCCCGTTCCTGTATGCCTCCTCGGCAGCCGTCTACGGGGCCGGCCCGCGCTATGCCGAGGACCCGTCCTGCGAGTCGCCGCTGAACGTCTACGGTTATTCCAAGCTGCTCTTCGACCAGGTCCTGCGCCGGCGCATGGACAGGCTCACGGCCCAGGTGGTGGGCCTGCGCTATTTCAATGTCTACGGTCCGCGCGAACAGCACAAGGGTCGCATGGCGTCGGTGGCCTTCCACAACATGAACCAGTACGTGCGCGAAGGCCATGTGCGGCTGTTCGGCGGCTGGGACGGCTATGCCGACGGCGGCCAGCAGCGCGACTTCGTTTTCGTCGACGACGTGGTCAAGGTCAACCTGCACTTCCTGGGCCACCCGGAAGTCTCCGGCATCTTCAACTGCGGCACCGGGCGCGCCCAGCCCTTCAACGATGTCGCCCAGACCGTGGTCAACAGCCTGCGCGTGCATCAGGGCCAGCTCGCTCTGCCGCTGCAGGAACTGGTGGCGGGCGGGCAGCTGCGCTATATCCCGTTCCCGGATGACCTGAAAGGCCGCTACCAGAGCCATACCCAGGCGGACCTGACCCAATTGCGCGCCGCCGGCTATACGGGCGCCTTCAGCGATGTGCAGACCGGGGTCAATGCCTATGTCGGCCGGCTGCTGGAATCCGGAGGATTGGCGATCGGCTGATGCCGGCACGCGCCGGTCGCGCGTGTTTTTCCGGGTGGACATTCCGGATCACGGCCGCCTCCATGCGCCCTGAGTCCAGGGCATCATGACCGTACCTTCACACCACAGGAGTCGGTCATGAATCCTTTTCTGCACGATACCGCCGGCGTGCCCGCGGGCGAGAATTCCGGCGCCGCCCATGTGCCCGCTGCGCAGGCCGGCATGCCGGCCGCGGGCAGGAGCGCCCGCAGGGTCTTCATCCCCGGCCGGCGGCATCCGGCCCGCTCGCGCGCGGCCCGCCGTCCCGCCCGCGGCCTGTCGCGCCTGCTGGCGGCAGCCAGCCTGGCCACCCTGGCCTGGGTTGGCCCGGCGGGCGCCGTCGATCTGAACACCGCAACGCTCGACCAGTTGCAGGGCATTCGCGGCATCGGACCCAGGACTGCCCGGATCATCCTCGACGAGCGCGAGCGGGGCGGCCGCTACCTGTCGTTCGCCGACCTGTCGGACCGGGTGCGCGGCATCGGGCCGCGCCGGGCGCAGGCCCTGCAGTCGGCAGGCCTGACCATCGATGGCGGCGGCACGCGCGTGTCGGGGCAGGGACGTCAGGCGGCTGCGCCGGCCGCCAAGCCGGCGCCAGGCAGTCGAAGTCCATTGACACGTGAAGAAAAAAGCGGAAAATAAAATCACCCCTGCGGGCGTGGGTGCTTTGTGGCCCCGGGGGCAGCATCATCTCGTGGCATGTGGCTGCGGGCGTACGGTCGGGACCTCGGCCAGTGCGCGTTGCAACCATCCATAAAACAACCAGAACCTCGGGAGACGCAGATGCATGCACGAAATGCTTCCACGCTTGCGCTTGCACTGGCCGCCACAGGTTTGTTGTCGCTGGCGGCCGTCCTGACGCCTGTCCGGGCCCAGACCCCCAGCCTGCAGGAATTCAAGTACTGCAAGGCTGACGTCGAACGCCTGTGCAAAGGCGTCCGTCCAGGCGAAGGTCGCCTGCTGAAATGCCTGAAGACGCACGAAGACAGTCTCAGTGTCGGCTGCGCCAAGGAACTCAAGGCATTGAAGACCGAAACCGGCAAATAGATCGCGGCGTCTTGACCGTGTCATCTTTCCTACCCCGCCATGTCGTGTGCGGACAGGAGGCCCAATGAGAACCCGACCCGCATGGCTGGCCGCGCCGCTCCTGGCGTTGCTGGCCGCCTGCTCGACTGCGCCGACGCAGCCCGCTTCGTCCTCGCCGGCGCCTTCCGGCTTTCTGAAAGACTACAGCCTGCTGGCGCCCGACCCCGGAAATCCCGACTACCGGCACTACACTGCGCCGGGCGTAAGCGCCGGGCAGTACCGCAGTTTCATCATCGATGAGCCTGTGTTCATCATCAATACGCATGAGGCGTATGGGGCGCTCAGCCCTGGGCGCCTGCAGGCGATCTCGGACTACTACACGTCCCGGCTGGCGACCGCGCTCAGTCGCCATTACCGGGTGGTCCGTGAGCCTGGTCCGGGGGTGGCGCGTCTGCGGCTCGCCGTCGTGGGCCTGATCGAGACCGGTCCCCAGTTCAAACTCCGCGATCTTGTGCCGGCCAAGGCCCTGTTCAACGTGGCGCGAATGGCTGCAGACAAGACACCGTATGTCCTGCAGATGTCCATTGAGAGCGAGGCGCAGGACAGCGTGACGGGAAAGCTGCTGGGCGCGGCGGTCGACAGCCGCGAGAGCCGGAAGACCGTGACGGGCCGGGAGGCGCCGCCTTCGGACGATCAGGTGCATGATCTGATCGACTACTGGGTGGCCCGTTTTGTTGCGCGGCTGGATCGCGCCAACGGTTATCCGGCGGCGGCCGATGAGTAACGCAGAGTGTCGCGACGGATTATGTGCACTGGCCTGGCATGGCGGGGTCGCCGCAGTGTTCTGCGCGGCAATCCTGCTTGCCGGCTGCAGGGACGGGGGGACCACTGAAGCGCAGCCGCCGCGGCAGGTGCTGACCCTGACGGTCAGGGCGGCATCTGCCGACAACCTGGGGGTGTTCGTCGGCGCCATCGCGGCGCGGCACGTCAGCGACCAGGGGTTTCGCGTGCCCGGCACGGTGCTGCGCCGGCAGGTCGAAGTCGGACAGCATGTGAGCGCGGGCCAGCCGTTGCTGCAGCTCGATCCCAGCAATTTCAAGCTGACGCTCCAGCAGGCCAGGGCGCAGCTGGATGCGGCGACCAGCAAGGCGGCGCAGGCCAGGGTCGATCTGGGCCGCGATGCCGTACTGCTGAAGCAGAATTTCATCAGCCAGGCGGCTTACGACCGGGACAAGATCGCCCTGGATACTGCGGTTGCTGAACTGCAGGCCGCGCAAGCCCAGTATGACGAAGCCGCCAACCAACTGGATTATGCGACCCTGCGGGCGGCGGTCGATGGGCTGGTCACGGCCATCGACGTCGATGTCGGGCAAGTCGTGGCGGCGGGCCGGACGGCCGTGAGCATCGCTCGGGATGGTGATCGTGAGGTCGTCATCAGCATCCCTGAAACACGTCTGGATCAATTGCGCTCGGCGGGCAGGCTGACGGTGTCGCTGTGGGCCGATCCCGGAAAATCCTGGCCGGCGCGGTTGCGGGAAATCGATCCGGCCGCCAACAGTACTACGGGCACCTACGATGCCCACGTGACCGTGCTGGAACCGGATGCCTCTCTGCGGCTGGGCATGACGGCCTATGTGCACCTGGAAGGCCCGGCCGCAGGCCCGCAGTACGCCGTGCCGCTGACCGCCGTGGTGTATCCGAAACCGGATGCGCCCGCCATTTGGAAGGTCGGGGCGGATGATGGCGTGGAAACCCATCCGGTCGTGGTCGCTTCCGTGCGCGACGACACCGCCTACATCGCATCGGGCCTGACCGACGGGGATGTGATCGTGACCAAGGGTGGCAACCTGCTGCATCCCGGACAGAAAGTGGTCCCCGTGGCCGGACCCGGGGCGGGGGACTGAATCGTGTCCCGGTTCAATCTTTCGCGGTTGGCCCTGGCGCACCAGCAATTCGTGCTGTTCTCGATCATCGTGTTCGTGCTCAGCGGTGGCTACGCGTATTTCCACCTGGGGCAGGCAGAAGATCCCGACTTCACGGTCCGGTCGATGATGATCCAGGCCAACTGGCCCGGTGCCACGGTCGGGCAGATGGAAGGCCAGGTGGCCGACAAACTCGAAAAAAAGCTGCAGACGCTGGCCGAACTGGACAACGTCAAGACCATGGTGCAGCCGGGCAGCGTCCGGCTGATGGTGACGCTGCGCGACGATCTGTCTCCCGCTGCGGTGCCCGAGGCCTGGTACCAGGTACGCAAGAAGATCGGAGACATGCAGTACACCCTGCCCCGGGGGGTGCAAGGGCCGTTCTTCAACGATGAGTTCGGCACCACCTACGGCAACATCTTCGTACTGACCGGACAGGACTTCAGTTATGCGCAACTGAAGGATTACGCCGATACCGCGCGCGAGGCGTTCCTGCGGGTGCCGGATGTCGATCAGGTCAGCCTGCTCGGTGATCAGGATCAGCGCATCTATATCGAATATGCCAACGCCAAACTGGCGGCTCTGGGCATCGACCCGGACCAGATCGTCCAGACGCTGAAGGCCATCAACGCCGTGCAGCCGGCCGGCGTCGCGCAGACGCGGGATCAGCAGGTGCGGATACAGGTCAGCGGCAATTTCGATTCGGTGCAGGCCATCCGTGACCTTGGCATCCAGGCCAAGGGCCAGATATTCCGGCTGGGCGATGTGGCGTCCGTCACGCGCGGCTACGTGGACCCGCCGGCATCCAGGATGTATTTCAACGGTGTGCCCGCCCTGGGCCTGGCCATCAGCATGCGCAGTGGCGGTGATGTCCTGGAATTGGGCAAAGGATTGCAGGCCGTCGCCGACACCCTGCGGCAACGGTTTCCCATCGGGGTGTCCCTGGATACGGTGTCCGACCAGCCGCGTGTGGTCAGGGACGCCGTCGACGAGTTCACCGAAAGCCTGTACGAAGCAGTCGGCATCGTGCTGGTGGTGTGTTTTCTGTCGCTGGGGCTGCGCACCGGCTTCGTGGTGGCGCTGTGCATTCCCTTCGTGCTGGCCGTGACGTTTTTCGTCATGTATCTCGGCGGCATCGATCTGCAGCGGATTTCCCTGGGGGCGCTGATCATTGGGCTGGGGCTCATGGTCGACGACGCCATCATCGCTGTCGAGGTCATGGTGCTGAAGCTCGAGGAAGGATGGGATCGCGTGCGCGCGGCCAGTTTCGCCTATGTCAGCACGGCGTTTCCGATGCTGACCGGCACGCTGATCACCGTGGCGGGCTTTCTGCCGGTCTTTCTCGCCAGAACCTCGTCTGCCGAATACACCCGTTCACTGTTCGAGGTTGTCGGTGTGTCGCTGATCGTCTCATGGTTCGTGGCGGTGCTGGTGACGCCCTATATCGGGTTCAAGCTGCTGCCGGACTTCGGCGGCAGGGCGCATGACGAGCATGCCGTCTACCAGGGCGTGTTCTATCGCAGGTTCCGGGGCCTGGTCGGCTGGTGCGTGAAGCGCAGCATGCTGGTCGTGGCCGTGACCGTGCTGCTGTTCGTCGTGTCGGTCGCCCTGTTCCGCTGGGTGCCCAAGCAGTTCTTTCCGTCCTCGGACCGCCCCGAACTGATCGTGGATCTGTGGTTCCCGCAGAATGTGTCCTTCGACGAGATCCGGCGGCAGTCCCAGGTGCTCGAACAGACATTGCTCGGCGACGAGGACATCGTGTCGGTCACGACCTATGCCGGGCGTGGCAGCCCGAGATTCTATCTGCCCCTGAACGTGCAGACGCAGACCAACCTGGCCGAACTGGTCGTGATGACCAAGGGTATTGCGCAGCGGGAACGTACGCTGCTGAAGATCCAGGACCTGCTCGGGACCGAGCTTCCCGGTGTGCGCGGCCGTGTCACCCGGCTCGAGAACGGACCGCCGGTCGGCTATCCGATCCAGCTGCGCCTGAGCGGCACGGACGATGCCCAATTGCTGCAGATCGCCGACGAAGTGATGGCGAGACTGCGGACACGCCGCGACATCCGCGACGTCAACATGGACTGGGGGGAACGCATCACCACGCTCAGGGTGGATGTCAACCAGGATCAGGCGCGCACCTTGGGCGTGAGTTCCCGCGGTATCGCACAGGCCCTGCAGACCTCCGTGACCGGCCTGGACGTCACCCAGTATTACGAGGGCGATGAGACGCTGGATGTCGTCATGCGGCTGACCGACGCCGGCCGCAGCGATCTGGACCGGCTCAAGGACCTCTATATTCATACCCGCTCCGGTGCTTTCGTGCCGCTCACGCAGATCGCCACGCTGCATGTATCCAGCGAGAGCAGCATGCGCTGGCGCCGCAATGGCGTGCCGACCGTCACGGTGCAGGCCGATGTGGCCAATGGCGCCCAGGCCAACGATGTGTCGGCGGCGATCTGGCCGGCCATCCAGACCTATGCCGCAACGTTGCCGCCCGGCTATGACATCGTGCTGGGCGGCACGCTGGAATCCAGCCAGCGTTCGCAGGCGGCGATCAAGACGGTCCTGCCCCTGGTCGGGATAGTGGTGCTGTTCCTGCTCATGATCCAGTTGCAGCACATGGGCAAGATGCTGCTGGTGGTGCTGACCGCGCCGCTGGGCATGATCGGTGTCACGGCAATCATGCTGGCCTTCCGGATTCCGTTCGGCTTCGTGGCCATGCTGGGGGTGCTGGCCTTGTTCGGCATGATCATCCGCAACTCCGTCATCCTGATCGTGCAGATCGGGCAGGCCCAGTCGGAAGGCGTGCCGCTGCACGAGGCGATCATAGAGTCTTCCGTGCATCGCCTGCGGCCCATCCTGCTCACGGCGGCCTCCGCGGTCCTGGCGATGATCCCCCTGACACAGTCGGTCTTCTGGGGGCCGATGGCCTGGGCGATCATGGGAGGCCTGACGGGCGCCACGCTGCTGACCCTGCTGTTTCTGCCGGCTGCTTATGCGCTGGCATTCCGGTCCGGCGGCCATGAAAAAAAGGGGGAGCAGGGATGACGTTCGCCAAGGCCTCGCGCCCGCTGGTCGCCGGCCTGCTGTTGCTGGTGGCCGGGTCCGCCGGTGCGATGAATCTGCGCGAGGCCGTCGATCGGGCCCGCGTGCATGATCCCACGCTCGAAGCGGCGCGCTTCGCCTACGCGGCGGGCCAGGAAAGCGCCAGGCAGGGCACGGCCTTGTATCTGCCCCAGATTACGGCCACGGGCACGTACAGCCATGTGCATGTCAATTCGGTGTCTACGCTGCAGGGCCGTCGGTCGCAGCCCTCGCTGGTGGGGGACGCCTCGGGCTTCGTACGGGGCTTTACCGTGACTTTGACGCAACCCATCTACAATGCAGCCGTCAGCACGGGGGCCAGGCAGCTCAAGGATCAGGCCAGGCTGGCCGAAATCCAGTTCCGGGGCGCCCGGCAGAACCAGGTGCTCAGTGTCGCCCAATCGTATTTCGGTGTGCTGATGGCCGAAGAAAACCTGGAACTCGCCCATGAGCAGCAGGCGGCGATCATGCAGCAACTGGCCAGCGCACAGGCGCGCTTCAATGTCGGCAAGGCCAACATCACCGATGTACGCGATGCCCAGGCTCGCGCGCAGGCTGTGGCGGCACAGATCATTGCGGCGGAAAATGCGCTCGAGGTCCAGCGGCAGCAGTTCAAGAGCCTGGTTGGCACGCTGCCCGCCGATCTGAGCCAGGCATCGCCCGGGTTCAAGCCCGTGGCACCTGATCCGGACGATGTCCAGGCCTGGATCGAGCGGGGCCGATCGGACAATCTGAATGTGCTGGGGGCGCGGGTCCAGATTTCGATCGCCGAGGCGGATGTCGACAAGAATCAGATCTACAACCGCCCTCAACTGGATCTGTACATGAGCTATCAGGACGCCAGCCAGAGCGGAGGCCTGCCTTTGCTGGTGATGCCGGATCGGTCCAGGCAGACCGTCATTGGCTTGCAGCTGAACGTGCCGCTGTTCGCGGGAGGCAGCTACGACTCCAAACTGCGTCAGGCCATCGATCAGAAACGTCAGGCCGATGCGCAATTGCAGGCGGCGATGCTGACCAGTGATGTGCAGATCCGCGAGCAGTTCCAGGCGGTCGAGGTGGCCGTGCCGCAGATCGAGGCGCTGGAAAAAGCCGTGATCGCCGCCAAGAGCGCCCTGGATGCCACGCTGTTGGGTGCCACCGTGGGCGAACGTACCACCCTGGATGTGTTGAATGCCCAGCAGCAGTATTTCTCGGCACGGCAGAACCTGGATGCCGCGCGCTATCAGTACCTGCTGTCGCGCCTGAATCTGGCAGCCCTGGTGGGCGCGCTGGGTGAACCGGACGTGGATGGCGTCGATCATTACCTGTCGGACCGGCAGCGGCCGGGACGCGCCGGGCGCTCGCGCTGAGCCGGTCTGGCGCGCATCTTCAGGGTTTTGTCATATCCTTATGACTCGAAAGCAGATCGTGCCGTGCGCCGGATGGGCGGGTGTATGATTTCGTCCATGAAAACCTACCCCACCATCGAAGACATCATCGGTTCCACGCCCCTGGTGCGCCTGCAGCGGGTGCCGGGCGACGTCGGCGAGCCGCGTGGCAACGTCATCCTGGCCAAGCTGGAAGGCAACAATCCGGCCGGTTCGGTCAAGGACCGCGCCGCCCTCAGCATGATCCGCCAGGCCGAAGCGCGCGGCGAAATCCGTCCCGGCGACACCCTGATCGAGGCGACCAGCGGCAACACCGGGATCGCCCTGGCCATGGCGGCCGCCGTGCGCGGCTACCGCATGGTCCTGATCATGCCGGACAACTCGACCCAGGAACGCTGCGCCGCCATGAAGGCCTATGGGGCCGAGCTCATCCTGACCCCTTCGAAGGATGGCGGCATGGAATACGCCCGCGACCTGGCGCTGCAGATGCAGGCCGAGGGCAAGGGCAAGGTCCTGGACCAGTTCTCCAACGCCGACAATCCGCGCGCCCATTACGAAACCACCGGCCCGGAAATCTGGGAACAGACCGGCGGTGGAATCACGCACTTCGTCAGCGCCATGGGCACGACCGGCACCATCATGGGGGTGGGCTCGTACCTGCGCGAACGCAATCCGGCCGTGCGCATCGTCGGCGCCCAGCCGGCCGAAGGCGCCCACATTCCCGGCATCCGCAAATGGCCGGAAGCCTACCAGCCCAGCATCTACAACCCCGCCGGCGTCGACACCTTCGAGCCCATCACCCAGGAACAGGCGGAAACCATGGCCCGGCGCCTGGCCGCCGAGGAAGGCATATTCGGCGGGATCTCCTCGGCCGGCGCGGCCGTGGCCGCTCTGCGCGTGGCCGCCACGGTGCGGGATGCCACCATCGTCTTCATCGTCTGCGACCGGGGCGACCGCTACCTGTCTTCCGGCGTGTTCGGCTGACCGGAAGCCGGGTTCGGATCCGCCTGTGGCGGGCTTGCCCGGTCCTGGAGATACCCCCCGGCGGATGGCTAAGCGCCGGGTCCGCCAAAGCGGTTCGGATCCCCGTAGCCGATGCGGTCGGCGATCTCGTGCGCCAGGTCCGCCACCGACGCCGCATAGAAGTAGCTGCGGTTGTAATGGGTGATGGCGAAGAAATTGGGCGTGGCGCAGCGCACGTCGTGCGTGCCGCGGATTTCGTCGCGCAGGTCGATCACCCCCAGCGCCTGGGCCTGCCAGGCCGGACCGCCGCCAGGCAGCGCCCGCGCGCCGGCGGCCTTCAGCGTGGCCCAGTCGCTTTCCGGCTTCAGCCCGTCCTGGGCCAGCTGTGCGGCGCCGGCGGGCAGGATCACGGGGGCGAAGACAGGCACGTCGCGCACCCAGCCGTGGGCCTGCAGGAATGCCGCCACCGAGGCAATGGCGTCGTCGGTATTGCTGGCCAGGTCCACGCGGCCGTCGCCGTCGCCGTCCACCGCGTAGCGCATCAGGCTGCCCGGCATGAACTGGGGCAGCCCCATGGCGCCCGCGAACGAGCCTTCCACGACACGCGCATCCAGTTCCCCCCGGTGGTCCAGCACGATCAGATCGGCCAGCTGCTCGCGGAACATCGCCTGGCGTTCCGGCCGGTTCGGGTCGGGATAGCGGAATCCCAGGGTCGTGAGCGTATCCAGGACCCGGTGGTCGCCGGTGTAGCGGCCATAGACGGTCTCGATGCCGATGATGGCTACGATGATCGAGGGCGGTACACCCGTGCGGGCGCTGGCCCGGTCGATCGCTGCCCGATGTTCCTGCCAGAAAGAGACGCCTTCGCGGATGCGTACCGCGTCGACGTGGCGCTGGCGGTAGCTGGTCCAGGCGCGGCGGATGCGGCCCGTGCGCGTGGGTGGCGCCATCAGCCGGACCGCGGTGGCGTCGTAGCGCGCCTCGGTCAGCAGGGCTTCGACCCGGTCCAGGGGCAGGTCATGGGCCTGTGCGGTCTGGTGGGCGAAGGCCTGCACCTCGGGCAGCAGGCGGCCGTCCGTGCCAAGGAAATCGCCCCGGATTCCCCCCGGTTTCCCGCCGGTTTCTGTTCTGCTAGAATTAATACGATCGTTTGAAACAATTGTTTGATTCGTTGTTCCCGCAAGGGCAGCGGAGGACGGTCCGGAATCGCTGTGGCTGCTGGCGCAGCCCGAGATAAAAAGCGACGCTACGGCAACTTGCAAAATACGGGTTGGTCTGAACATAATCGCCCTTATGGAGACACTCTATATTACCCATCCAGCCTGCCGCCTGCATGAGATGGGGACCTGGCACCCCGAATCCCCACAGCGCCTGGATGCGGTGGCCGACCAGCTGGCTGCAAATGGTCTGATGGACTTCCTGTCTCAGCGCACGGGGCGCAATGCCCGACCCGAAGACGTGCTGCGGGTGCACACGCCGGAATACCTGTCGTTCCTGCGCCAGCATGCGCCGGCGCATGGCTATTTCCCCGTCGATCCGGACACGATCATGAATCCGGAAACCCTGCAGGCCGCCTGGGCGGCAGCGGGCGCGGGCCTGACGGCACTGGACGAGATCATGGCCGGTCATGCACAGACCGCCTTTTGCGCCATCCGCCCGCCGGGGCATCATGCCTGTCCCGGAAAGGCCATGGGTTTCTGCTTCTTCAACAACATCGCCATCGCTGCGCGCTATGCACTGGACCACTACGGCCTGTCGCGCATCGCCATCGTGGATTTCGACGTCCATCACGGCAACGGGACGGAAGAAGTATTCATGACCGAATCCCGGATCATGATGTGCAGTTTCTATCAATACCCCCTGTTCCCGGACACGCGTCACGAAGACCTGGGTCCGAACATGATCAACCTGCCGGTCGATGCGTATTCCGGCGGCGATGTGATCCGCCGCCTCGTGACGGAATACTGGCTCCCGGCGCTGCGTGATTTCCGGCCCGAGCTGATCCTGGTGTCGGCGGGGTTCGACGCCCATCGCGAGGACGACATGGGCAGCCTGAAACTGGTCGAGGCGGATTACGCCTGGATCACCGAACGTCTGGTCGAGATCGCGGCCGACTCCGCCCAGGGGCGGATCGTCAGCTTTCTCGAAGGCGGTTACGACCTGTCCGCCCTGGGGCGCAGCGCGGTGGCGCATGTGCGGGCGCTGGGCGGTTACTGATGGGGCCGCGCGCGATGCGATTCGTCGCCGGGCGCGGCCATCCTGTTTTCTTTCCATTCTGGAGTATGCTCGATGAAGGTCCTGGTACCGGTCAAGCGCGTCGTTGACTACAACGTCAAGGTGCGCGTGAAATCCGATCACACTGGCGTGGACATCGCCAACGTCAAGATGTCCATGAACCCGTTCGACGAAATTGCCGTCGAAGAAGCCACCCGCCTGAAGGAAAAAGGCGCCGCCGCCGAGATCGTGGCCGTGTCCTGCGGGGTGGCGCAATGCCAGGAAACCCTGCGGACCGCCATGGCGATCGGTGCCGATCGCGGCATCCTCGTGCAGACCGACGCCGAGCTGCAGCCGCTGGCGGTGGCCAAGCTGCTCAAGGCCCTGGTGGACAAAGAACAGCCGGGCCTGGTGATCCTGGGCAAGCAGGCAATCGACGACGATGCCAATCAGACCGGCCAGATGCTGGCCGCGCTGCTGGACTGGCCGCAGGCCACCAACGCCAGCAAGGTCGAGGTCCAGGGTGACCGCGTCCAGGTCACCCGCGAAGTCGACGGCGGCCTGGAAACCCTCAGCCTGGCGCTGCCGGCCGTCGTCACGACCGACCTGCGCCTGAACGAGCCGCGCTACGTGACGCTGCCCAACATCATGAAGGCGAAGAAAAAACCGCTGGAAACCGTTGCCCCCGATGCGCTGGGCGTGGATGTGGCGCCCCGCCTGAAGACGCTGAAGGTCTCCGAGCCGCCCAGCCGTTCGGCCGGCGTCATCGTGCCCGATGTGGCAACCCTGGTGGACAAACTCAAGAACGAAGCGAAGGTGGTGTAAATGAGCATTCTGGTTATTGCCGAACATGACAACGCCCAGCTGGGCGCTGCGACCCGCAACGCCGTTGCCGCCGCGGTGGCGATCGGCAGCGACGTGCACGTCCTGGTGGCGGGCTCCGGCGCACGCGCCGTGGCCGATCAGGCGGCTCAGGCCGCCTCGGTGAGCAAGGTCCTGCTGGCCGATGGGCCGGCGCTGGCCGAAGGCCTGGCCGAGAACCTGGCCGCGCAGGTGCTGGCGGTGGCCGGCGGCTACAGCCACATCCTGTTTGCCTCCACGGCTTCGGGCAAGAACATCGCCCCGCGCGTGGCGGCCAAACTCGACGTGGCGCAGATTTCCGATATCGTCGCCGTGGAATCGGCCGATACCTTCGTGCGACCGATCTACGCCGGCAACGCCCTGGCGACCGTGCAATCGGCCGATGCGACCAAGGTCATCACGGTGCGCGCCACGGCCTTCGACCCCGTTGCCGCCACGGGCGGTTCGGCGGCGGTCGAGACCATCGACGCCGTGTCCGATTCCGGCAAGTCCCAGTTCGTGGGGCGCGAGCTGGCCAAGAGCGACCGGCCCGATCTGACCGCCGCCACGGTGGTGGTGTCGGGCGGGCGCGGCCTGGGCAGCGCCGAAAACTTCAAGATCCTGGATCCGTTGGCCGACAAGCTGGGCGCGGCGCTGGGCGCCTCGCGCGCGGCGGTGGACGCGGGCTATGCCCCCAATGACTGGCAAGTGGGCCAGACCGGCAAGATCGTGGCGCCGCAGCTGTACGTGGCGGTGGGGATCTCCGGCGCGATCCAGCATCTGGCCGGGATGAAGGACTCAAAGGTGATCGTGGCGATCAACAAGGACGCCGAGGCGCCGATTTTCGGGGTGGCCGACTACGGCCTGGTGGCCGACCTGTTCCAGGCCGTGCCCGAACTGGTCCAGGCCCTCTGAGTCTGGCCGTGGACGCGGGCTCCCCGGCCGGTCCGGGGACCCGCGCCGCTCCATGCGGGGGATTGCTCTCCGCGCATCACAGGAATTGCGATGACATACCAGGTTCCTATCCAGGATATCCGTTTCATTCTGCGTGAGCTGGCCGATCTTCGGGGGGTGCTGGCGCTTCCGGGCTTCGAAGAGGTCTCCGAAGATCTCGTCGATGCCGTACTGGAAGAAAACGCACGCTTCGTCGAACAGGAAATCGCGCCGCTGAACCGCGCGGGAGACACCGAGCCGGCCCGCTGGAGCGCGGATGGTGTGCGCACCACGCCCGGCTTCAAGGCGGCGTTCCAGGCATTCGCGCAGGGCGGCTGGCAAGGCTTGCCGCACGAGGCCGAACTCGGCGGCCAGGGTTTGCCCAAGCTCGTCGCCGCGCCCGTCACGGAAAGCATCAACGCCGGCAACCTGGCCTTTTCCCTGTGTCCCCTGCTGACCGACGGCGTGATCGAGGCCTTGTCGATGGTGGGCTCGGACGAACAGAAGGCGCGGTTCATTCCGCCCCTGCTGGAAGGCCGCTGGACCGGTACCATGAATCTCACCGAGCCGCAGGCCGGCTCCGACCTGGCCCTGCTCAAGAGCCGGGCCGTGCGCCAGGACGATGGCAGCTACCGCATCACCGGCCAGAAGATCTTCATCACGTATGGGGATCACGACATGGCGGAAAACATCATCCATCTGGTGCTGGCGCGCACGCCGGACGCGCCCAAGGGCGTCAAGGGCATTTCCCTGTTCATCGTGCCCAAGTTCCTGGTCAATGACGACGGCAGCCTGGGCGCCCGCAACGATGTGGTGTGCGCGTCCCTGGAACACAAGCTCGGCATCCACGGCAGCCCGACGGCGGTGCTGCTGTATGGCTCGGGCCAGGGCGCGGCGGGCGAGGGCGGCGCCGTCGGCTACCTGATCGGCGAGGAAAACCGCGGCCTGGAATACATGTTCATCATGATGAATGCGGCCCGCTATGCGGTCGGCCTGCAGGGCGTGGCCGTGTCCGAGCGCGCGCTGCAGCACGCGGCGGCCTACGCGGCCGAGCGCATCCAGGGCAACGCCCTGGAAGGCTCCGCCGGCCCGGTACCCATCATCCGCCATCCCGACGTGGCGCGCATGCTGGGCATCATGCGCGGCCTGACCGAGGGTGCGCGCGCCGTGGCCTATGTGGCGGCCGGCTACCGGGACAAGGCGGCCCGTCTTGCGGACGAGGCCGAACGTGCCCGCTTCAAGGCCATCTACGAATACTTCGTGCCCATCGTCAAGGCGTTTTCCACCGAATCGTCCGTCGAGGTTGCCTCCTTGGGCGTGCAGGTGCACGGCGGCATGGGCTTCATCGAGGAAACCGGCGCCGCCCAGTATTACCGTGATGCCCGGATCCTGCCCATCTACGAAGGCACCACAGCAATCCAGGCCAATGATTTCATCGGCCGCAAGCTGGTGCGCGACGGCGGTGCGGTGGCGCGCGATCAGATCGTCGGAATGCGCGAGACGGCGGCGGCCCTGCGGGCGGCCGTGGGCGTGCATGCCGAGGCGCTGGCCATGATCGGCGAGCGCCTGGAGACAGCGGCCGGCGCCTACGAGTCGGCGCTGTCGTTCGTGCTGGAGCACGTGCGCGAGGACATCCGCGGTGTGTTCACCGGCAGCGTGCCGTGCCTGATGCTGGCCGGGACGGCCCATGCGGGCTGGCAGCTGGGGCGCTCGGCGCTGGCTTCGGCCGTGGCCATCGCCGAAGGCTCCACCGATGCCTTCCATGCGAACAAGATCGCCACGGCCGTGCAGTACGCCGCCCACGTGCTGCCGCGCACGCTGGCGCTGCAGTCTGCCATCCGGGACGGCGGCCTGGCCGACCGCTACGTGCGCCAGGCCCAGGTATGAGCGGATGCGGATGGGGCAGGATATAGAAATAAAGAAAGGCTATTTCAATAGCGCCCTATATTCTGCAAGAATCTTAAGTGTCTAAACCAATTCGCCGCCCGGATCGTCCGGGCGGCAGACACTTGAAACAGGAGCTATCGATGGCCACTCTGCGTCTGGGCGACACCGCCCCCGATTTCGAACAGGAATCTTCCCTGGGGAAAATCAAGTTCTACGAGTTTCTGGGCGACAGCTGGGGTGTCCTGTTCTCCCATCCTGCCGATTTCACGCCGGTCTGCACCACCGAGCTGGGCTATACCGCCATCCTGTCGGGCGAATTCGCCAAGCGCGGCGCCAAGGTGATCGCCGTGTCGGTCGACGGCAAGCAATCGCACCTGGACTGGATCAAGGACATCAACGACACCCAGAAGACCGACGTTCAATACCCGATCCTGGCCGACGAGGACCGCAAGGTCGCGACCCTCTATGACATGATCCACCCGAACGCCAGCGCCACCGCCACGGTGCGCTCGGTGTTCATCATCGATCCGAACAAGAAGATCCGCCTGATCCTGACCTACCCGGCCAGCACGGGCCGCAATTTCGACGAGATCCTGCGCGCCCTGGATTCCATCCAGCTGACCGACAACTACAGCGTCGCCACGCCGGTGAACTGGAAGCAGGGCGAGGACGTCATCATCGCCCCCTCGATCAAGGATCCGGCCGTCCTGAAGGAAAAATTCCCCAAGGGCTACACCGAAATCCGCCCCTACCTGCGCATCACGCCGCAGCCGGATCTCTGATCCTCGCGGATCGGATCCAGGGCATGCCGGTACCGCCGTGGCGGACCGGCCGGACCCCGATGGCCGGGCTTTCGCCGGCATCGGGGTTTTCTTCATTTCGTCGGGGCGGATTACCATGTCATCCATGAAGAGCATGAATGCGCGTGAATGGCTGCAGCGGCTGGTGGCCTTCGATACGACCAGCCGGAATTCCAACCTTGCGATGATCGAGGCGATCCGCGACGCATTGGCCTCGCAGGGGATCCAGTCCGAACTGACCTATGCCCCGGAAGGCGGAAAGGCCAATCTGTTCGCCACGCTGCCCGCGTGCGACGGCGCCACGCAGGGCGGGATCGTCCTGTCCGGTCATACCGATGTCGTGCCGGTGGATGGGCAGGACTGGAGTTCCGATCCTTTTTCTCTCACCGAACGGGACGGCCGGCTGTATGGCCGGGGCACGGCGGACATGAAAGGCTACATCGCGGTCGCGCTGGCGCTCGTGCCCGAGTTCCTGGCCCTGAAGCGCACCAAGCCCCTGCATCTGGCCTTTTCGTATGATGAAGAGGTAGGCTGCCTGGGAGCGCCCGTGATGCTGGAGGCGCTTGCGCGGCGCGGCGTGCGCGCCGAGGGTTGCGTCGTGGGCGAGCCGACCGGGATGCGGGTGGTGGTGGCGCACAAGGGCATGAACCTGTACCGCTGCCGGGTGCACGGCAAGGCGGCGCATTCCTCGCTGACTCCGCGCGGCTGCAATGCCATCGAATATGCAGCCCGCCTGATCTGCCGCGTGCGGGACCTGGCGGATGAATACAGGTCCCGGGGCCCCTACGACGATTGCTTCGACGTCCCGTTCACCACGATGGGCACCAATCTGATTTCCGGTGGCATCGCGGTCAATACCATCCCGGAGCTCTGCGAGTTCATCTACGAATTCCGCAACTTGCCCGGCATGTCGCCGGACGGCATTCAGGGCAGGATCGAGGCATACATCCAGTCCGAACTGCTGCCCCGGATGCGCCGCGAGCACGACGCCGCACGCATCGAGATCGAAGCCATGCCGGCAATGGTTCCCGCGCTGGAGGCGTCCGAACGCGATGCCATCACCCGGCTGGTGCGCGCCCTGACCGGCGATGACGGGACATCCAAGGTGAGCTACGGTACCGAAGGCGGTTTGTTCCAGAACGCCGGCATTCCGGCGGTGATCTGCGGTCCGGGGCACATCGAGCAGGCGCACCGGGCCGACGAGTTCGTCGAAATCGCCCAGCTGGACGCCTGCGAGGATTTCCTTCGCCGGCTGGCGGGTTCGCTGACGGACTGATTGCGGGCCCTACAGCACCCGGATTCCGTGCGGTGTGTCGATGTGCGCCACCAGCCGTGCCGGACCGCCAGGTCCGGCCGGATGCACGAAAACGGGGGCTTCCAGTTCCAGCGATGACAGCAGGCGGGAAGCCCGTTCCGGATCCGGATGAAAGATCTCGAGCCGGACCAGGGCGCATCCCTTGTCTTCCATGCGTGAGGCCGGATGCTCCGCGGCCTGCCATTCGATGAGGGCGGGCGCGGCACCCTGAAGCGGTATGGAGCCGTCGGCGGGGATGGTGATGAGCCAGTCGAGCGCGCCGCGGCTCATGGATTCGATGGGGCCCAGGGGTTCCGAGGACGCCGCTGCCGAGGCCCGGATGTCGGTGCTGCGCACGACCCAGGTGGCGAGCGAAGGGGGCGATTGCGGGCCGAGCCCGTCGAGGCCGAACCAGCGGGGGCGGCCGGGGGCCGGGGCTGCCGGGTTCGGGGCGATCACCTCCAGGTACAGGGTATCGCCGAGACGCAGCAACCGGTTGTGGGTCGCCATGCGCGGATGTTCGCCGCCGGGCTGCGGTGCGACACCGAGCGTGTCCGAAACGAATGCGGCGCCTGCTTCCAGCGAGAAAGCAGTGACTGCGATGTGGTCGAGAAAGGCACGCGGCATGGTGTGTTCTCCAGCGAAAAACATACTGTACGCCGTTTGCTGTGCCGCCCGCGGGCCGGCCGGCCGGTTTCGTCCGGATCGATCCCCACTTGCGCCGATCACTGTTTCTTTGTACAGTATCCATGACTACTGTATAAAACAACAGATCCGGCGGTTCTCGCGCCGGGCGCACCTGGGAGATTCGACATGGCTGGATCGATGGCTTGGAATGGAACTTGGGCATGGGCTGGCGCGGGTGTTTCCGGGCGTGGCGCGGCGCGGCGGGGCTCCGTGCGCGCGAATGCCCGGGGCGTGCTGCAGGGGCCCTGGGTCGCGGGCGGGTCGTGGGGCGGCCGGCCCGCCGTGCGCGCCGGCCGGTGGGGCGGTTCCGCCCCGGTTCGCCAGGCAGCCCGGGTGCATCGGCCGCGTGCGGGCCTGCGGATCGGCTGGCGCCGCATGGCGGCCCTGGCGGGCGACGTCCTCATGGTACTGACCTGGGCGGCCATGATCCCGGGCATGATGTGGCTGGGTGCGGCAGCCGGGTTCTGATATAATCCCGTGTTTGCATCCTCTGGCCCGGTATTCCCATACTTCAACGCCCGGTATCCATGATGCCCTGGAGCCTATCTTGAACCTGATCGAAACCCTCGAAAAAGAAGAAATCGCGCGCCTCACCGAAGGCCGCACCATCCCCGAATTCGCCCCTGGCGATACGGTCATCGTGAATGTCAACGTGGTCGAAGGCTCGCGCAAGCGCGCCCAGGCCTACGAAGGCGTGGTCATCGCCCGCCGCAACCGTGGCCTGAATTCCGCTTTCACCGTGCGCAAGATCTCGTCGGGCGAAGCCGTCGAGCGTACTTTCCAGCTGTATTCGCCGCAGATCGCCTCGATCGAAGTCAAGCGCCGTGGCGACGTCCGCCGTGCTAAACTGTATTATCTGCGCAACCTGACGGGCAAAGCCGCTCGCATCAAGGAAAAGCTGGTTCGCAAGGCCGTCTGATCGCGGCATCGCGGATCAATCCAAGGCACCCGTTCCGGGTGCCTTGTTTTTTTGCCGTCGGACTGCCCCCCAAGGTAAAAAGCGGCCCCGGACGACCGGTCAGCACATGGGATCGTAACCATGAACCATGCCGTGACCGGGCCAGGCAGCATGCAGGCTTGCGTTTGCGCGCAAGCCAAAGGCGCGGCGCGGGGGCTGGTTTTCCGGCACAATTGAACCGTGCCGGAATTTCATCATCGGGGTTTCATGTCGTATCGGTTGCCGGGCTCGGATGGGGATCGCGCCACCAGCTTCGACCCTCAGGTCCAGCCCGTCCTGCCCAGCGCTCCGCTGCCGGTGTTGCCTTCGGAGTGCCTGCAGCTGGACTACATTCGCCGGGCGTTCCAGCGTCCGGTCGACTGGCGGGTCGAACCTCTGTTCGCGCAGGCTTTCGATCCTGGCGGGGCTCTGCATGTCCAGGCTCGCCAGGCGGCGGTCCTGATGCCGCTGGTCCAGCGCGAAGCCGGCCTGCACGTGTTGTTCACGCGGCGTGCCGCGCACCTGCATCATCATGCGGGCCAGGTCAGTTTTCCGGGTGGCCGCATCGAATCCTCCGACCGCGACCCGATCGCAGCGGCCCTGCGCGAGACCCGGGAAGAAATCGGTGTCGACCGGCGCTTCGTCCACGTGATCGGCACGCAGCCGACATTGCTGACCACGACGCAGTTCCTGATGACGCCCGTGATCGGCGAACTGTTGCCTGGTTTTCATGTCCGGCCCGATGAATCCGAGGTGGCCGAGGTGTTCGAGGTGCCCCTGGAGATCCTGATGGATCCGGGCCGGCATGTGCTGCACCGGCTGGAAACGGCCCTGGGGCATGGCAGGTGCTATTTCTCGATCCGCTGGGAATCCCATTTCATCTGGGGCGCTACGGCAGTCCTGATTCGCAATTTCTATCGCTTCCTGTCGGCCTCGCAGGGCATCCTGATTGCTGACGCCGGCAAACCAGCCGAAGGCGGTTTGCCCCCGGGGCCTGGTTCCGGCATCGGGTCCGGCCGCCCGCCCGCCGGATCCGGGCGGCGCTGAAGGCCGCGACGGGCACCACGGCCCGGCGGCCCCACCCGGAGTTTGCGCAGGCCCTGCCTAGTGGGCCGGCAGGACGGCGGGCTTGCCTTCGTCCTTGATCAGCACCGCAAGGAACCGTGCCGGTTCCGTGGCGCTGGCATTGCGGCCGACGGTGTGGACGTCTTCCGGACCTTCGTGAAAGGCCTGTCCGGGGCCCAGGGTCGTCTCCCGGCCGCCTTGCACGCCCATGACCACTTTTCCTTCCAGGACGTAGATCAGGCCGTGGGCATCGTGCCTGTGGACCGGATCGACGCCGCCGGGCGGATATTCCACGAGCAGCATCAGCGCTTCCTTGCCCGGCATGTCGGGCAGGTCCTGGCGCAGGACCTCGGTGACGATGGGGGCGGGGGCGGACGGCGGTGCAGCCACGGCAGTGGTGCAGGCCAGGCAAAGCAGCGCCGCGAGCATTCTTGGATGGGACATGGCAGTGTTCCTTGATGAGGGGGTGGGGCGGTGTGCGGCCTCAGGTGATGACCAGGCCGCCGTCGACGCGCAGGACCTGGCCGGTGATCCAGGCCGCGCCGGGTGCGGCCAGCGAAACGATCCAGGGTGCAACGTCCTCTGGATTGCCACGCCGGCCCATGGGGATGCGGGCGCGTTCGTCGGCCTTCACGGCCTCGACCTGCTCGGGAGACAAACGCATGCGCTCTTCCAGGAATCGGGTTTCGGTCGGCCCGGCGGCCACCGCGTTGACGCGGATGCCGTCCGCCGCGAATTCCAGTGCCCAGCAGCGGGTCATGTGCTCCAGGGCCGCCTTGCTGGCGGCATAGTGCGAGAGTCCGGGGGCCGCCTTGTGACCGAAGGTGCTCGACACATTGATGATGGAACCGCCCGATGCCTTCAGATGGGGCAGGGCGGCGCGCGCCAGCAGCGAAGGGCCGATGACATTGGTGGCGAAGATCGAGGCGATGCGGTCGGCCTCGGCCTGGGCAAGCGGCAGGATGGCACCGTCGCCCGCGTTATTGACCAGAACATCCAGCCTTCCCCAGCGCTGGATGGTGGTGGCGACGGCGCGTTGCGCATCCGTTTCGCTGGATGCGTCCGCGACGATATAGTCGATGCCGGGTGTCTGCCGGGCAGCCGCTGCCAGGCGAGCCTCGTTCCTGCCGGTGATCACGGCGCGGGTGCCTGAAGCGGCGAAGGCCTTGGCGGCGGCCAGGCCGATGCCTGCTCCACCGCCCGTGATGAGTGCGATCCGGGGTGCGGATACCTGCATGGTGGGCTCCATCAGCGGCCTGTGCCGGCCTGGGCAGCCAGCCAGGCTTCCAGGGAAAGGGTGCCGAGCCGGGCCTGGGCGCCGGGCATCAGGGATGCGTCATCGATCCGGTCGCCGAAATACCGGGCCTCGTCATCCCGGACGATCTGCGTCGCGGCCTGTGCCGGCAGCACCTTCTTCAAGAGATCGCCCAGGGGGAACGGTGCGGGGCCGGCGACTTCGCGCATGCCGTTCAGGGGCGGTTCGGACGCGACCCGGGCAAGTGCCGCGGCAACGTCATCCGCAGCCATGGGTTGCAGCAGTGCGCTGGGAGCGTGGATGATCCCGTCCTGCGTGAAGGATTGGGCAATGGCGCCCAGGAACTCGAAGAACTGCGTCGCCCGGACGATCGTGCAGGGGATTCCGCTGTGCGTGATCAGGGCTTCCTGGGCGATCTTCGCGCGGAAGTAGCCGCTGCCGGGCAGGCGCTCCAGGCCCACGACCGACAGTGCAATGTAATGACGGACGCCGGCCTCGCTGGCGGCGCGCAGCAGGTTGGCGGTGGAGGCGCGGAAGAACGACATCACGGCAGCATCCTCGAACGAAGGCGCGTTGGTGACGTCGATCAGCACCTCGGCGCCTTCCAGCGCGCGGTCCAGGCCTTCGCCCGTCACCGAGTTCACGCCGGTCGAGGGAGAGGCGGCCAGCACGGCATGACCCGCCTGCTCGAGCCGCGCCGAGAGTTTGCGGCCGATGAGGCCGGTGCCGCCGATAATGACGATCTTCATCAGGAAATCCTTGAATGGGTCCGGGAAACGCCTGTTCCCCGGAAAATGAAAGGGGAGGGTGCGATCAGGCGATCGGTTCCGCGGAGATGGGCGCGCGCATGCCGATGGCCATCCGGTTCCAGGAGTTGATCGCGGCGATCGTCCAGCAGAGTTCGATGATTTCCTGCTCGCTGAATTCGGCCTGGAGCGCGGCGAAATCGGCATCCCTGTCGCTATGCCGGTCGGCCAGGCGGGTCATGGTTTCGGCCCAGTTCAGCGCTGCCTGTTCGCGGGCGCTGTACAGGTCGGTCTCGCGCCAGGTCGAGAGGCTGTTGATGCGCTGCCAGCTCTCGCCGTGCTTGCGCAGGTCGCGGGCGTGCATGTCCAGGCAGAAGGCGCAGCCATTGATCTGCGAGACACGGGTCTGGACCAGGTCCGACAGGATCGGGCCCAGCGTGGATTCGGCAAGCGTGGCGTTGACACCGATCATGGCCCTGTAGGTCTTGGGCGCGATGCTGGTCCAGTTCAGGCGGGGATGCGACATGAGATCACCTCGAGTGAAAGTTTTTGAAGGGTTCACACTCAAGACGAACGGCCGGGCCGCCTTGTGACGGCCCGGCGAAAAAAACTGCAAAAAAGTTGGCTCAGGCCAGCGCGCTCAGTTCGCAGCCCAGCGTTTGCGCCAGTTGCGCCAGCTTGTCGGGGTTGCGCTGTGCGTGGATGCGGGTGATGCGCGTGCCATCGGTCTCCAGGTATTGCGCCGATTCCAGCTTGCCGTCGATGAAGCGCAGCAACCGCCATTGGCCCGCGGCCAGGGCGATCTCGCAGCGCACGCGGCCGCGAAAACGCAGGCAGGTGGCCAGGTAGAGCTGCGCGATGCGCTGGCCGCCCCGCAGCGGCACGCCAAAGCTGGGAACCTTGCCGCCTCCGTCGCCGACCAGCTGTGCCTCGGCCGCCAGAACCGACTTGAGCGCCGTGAAATCCCCGCTCGAAGCGGCCTGGGCGAAAGCCTGCAGCAGGTCCCGCTGCGTTTCCGGCGCCACGGCCATCGGCTTGCGTTCGTCCCTGAGCCTGGTGCGGGCGCGGTGCACCAGTTGCCGGCACGAGGCTTCGGAGCGATCCAGCACCCGGGCGATCTCGCCGTAGTCCTCGTCGAACACGTCCCGCAGCAGAAAGGCCGCGCGAGCCTCGGGCGAGAGCCGTTCCAGCACGGCCAGCAGAGCATAGGAGACGTCGTGCGAGCGTTCCAGCGCCTGCTCGGGCGAGGGCGCCGGATCGGTCAGGTCGGCCAGATCGGGTTCCGGCAGCCAGGCGCCGATGTAGTGTTCGCGCCGGACTTTGGCGGCCCGCAGCCGGTCGATGGACAGGCGGGTGGTGATGGAGACCAGCCAGGCCTCGATGTTCGCCAGGGCACCCTGGTCTGCCGCATGCCATTTCAGCCAGGCGTCCTGGACGACGTCTTCGGCCTCGGCCCAGGAGCCGAGCATGCGGTAGGCGATGCCCTGAAGGCGGGGCCGGTGGAGATTGAATGTGAGGGTCGCGTCGTTCATGTCGGCATCCAGACGGTCGAGACCCCCATTTTGTGACAATACCGGCCCCGGGGCCAGGATCGTGGGCGCTCAGTACCGCCGCGCCGCCTCGTTTTCGGCCAGGATGCGCATGTAGAGCGCATGGCGCTCGGCGCGCACCTCGCCGCGTTCGATCGCCGCCAGCACGCCGCAGCCCGGTTCGTGGCGGTGGGTGCAGTTGTAGAAGCGGCATGCGGCGATCGGCTGCGCGAATTCCGGGAAGCCCTGCTCGATGTCGTGGATGCTGAGGTGCTGCAGGCCGAAGGCCTGGAAGCCGGGCGAGTCGATCAGGCCGCCGCCTTCGGGCAGGGGGTAGAGCTGCGTGCGGGTGGTGGTGTGGCGCCCGGTGCCCAGGGCCTCTGAATGTGCCTGGGTTGCCGCCAGGGCCTCGGGCACCAGCGCGTTGAGCAGGGTGGATTTCCCCATGCCGCTCTGGCCCAGCAGCAGGGTGACGCGGCCCTGCAGCCGGGGTGCCAGCAGCGAATGCACCTGGGCCGTGTCCAGCGCGCTGAGCATGATGACCGGCGTGCCCAGGGACTCGATGGTCGCCAGCCGTGCGCGGGCCGCGGCGGCGCCGGGCAGGTCCGCCTTGTTCAGCACGATGATCGCCGGCACCCCGGCGCTGGCGGCCGCCACCAGCGCGCGGCCGGCCAGGTCGTCGGAGAACTCGGGCTCGGATGCCAGCACCAGCAGCAGCTGGTCGATGTTGGCGGCGAACTGCTTGCTGCGTTGCGCATCGGAGCGGTAGAACAGATTGCGGCGCGGCAGGATGTCGAGGATGACGCCTTCCTGGCGGCCTTCGGGCCGTACGTTGACCCGGTCGCCCACGGCCGGGCCGGCTTTCTTGCCCCGCGTGTAGCACTGGCGCCGGTCGCCGCCGTCGATTTCGACGTCGTAGTGGCGTCCGTGGGCGGCGACGATGCGGCCCTGCAGCGGGGCGGGTTCAGCCATCGCGCAGGTGTGCGATGCGCACGGGGGCCGGCGGGTGGCTGTCGTACCAGGCGGAATGGATCGGGTCCGGCGTCAGCGTGGCGGCATTGTCGTCATAGAGCTTCACCAGCGCGCTGGACAGGGGGGCCGCGCCGCATTGCCGCACCGCGTAGCGGTCGGCCTGGAATTCGTCGCGCCGGGACAGCAGGCTGGCGACCGGGGTGGTCCAGAACGTGAGCACCGGCAGGGCCAGCATGAACAGGACCAGGGCCAGGCCGTCGTTGGGCCGACCCAGCTGCGGGATGACGCCCAGGCCGGTGTAGAACCAGAGCTGTGTGGACAGCCAGGCCAGCAGGTGCAGCAGAACGCCGGCCGCGGTGAAGCCGATGACGATGCGCCGCAGGATGTGGCGGTGGGCGAAGTGGCCCAGCTCGTGGGCCAGGACAGCCTCGACCTCGTCGGTGTTCAGGCGCGACAGCAGGGTGTCGAAGAACACGATGCGGCGGTGGCGGCCGAAGCCGGTGAAATAGGCGTTGCCATGGGCGGAGCGCCGCGATCCGTCCATGACGAACAGGCCCGACAGGCCGAAGCGGCAGCGCTTGGCCAGGGCGTGGATGCGCTCCGTGAGTTCGGGGTCGTCCAGTGGCGTGAAACGGTTGAACAGCGGGGCGATGAAGCTGGGGTAGAGCCACAGGACCAGCAGGTTGAAGCCCACCCATACGCCCCAGGCCCACCACGCCCAGTCGGTGCCGGCCGATTCCATGATCCACAGGATGGCGGCCAGCAGCGGCGTGCCCAGCACCAGCGTGACGGCCAGCATCTTCAGGGCATCGGTGATGAAGAGTCGGGGCGTCATGCGGTTGAAGCCGAAGCGGGCTTCCAGGCGGAAAGTGCGCCAGGCGGAAAAGACCAGCCCGACGGCGCCCAGCAGGGCCAGCACGGAGCCCACCAGCGCCATCTGGCGCCAGAGTTCGGATTCGATCAGGCGGCCCAGGGCCAGGTCCAGAGCCTGCAGGCCGCCCAGCAGGGTCAGGCCCAGCAGCACGGCGGCTTCGACGATGCGTTCGATCATGGACAGCTGGCAGCGGGCCACGGTGTAGTCGGCCGCGCGCTGGTGGCTGTGCAGGCCGATGCGGTCCGCAAAGGCGGCGGGAACGGCATCGCGGTGCGCGAGCACATGGCGGATCTGACGGCGCGCCAGCCAGTAGCGCAGGAGCAGGTCGCCCACCAGGCAGGCGAGAAACAAGAGGGTCAGCATGTCCGTCCGGCCAATGTGCGAAAATCGGGTCTTTGCCAGCAAAGGATTATAGGATATGGCCGCGAACGATCAGCGCCTGATCTGGCTCGACATGGAAATGTCGGGCCTGGACCCGGAAAAAGAGCGCATCCTGGAAATCGCCATGGTCGTCACCGAGCCCGACCTGACCCCGGTGGCGCAGGCGCCCGTCCTGGTGATCCACCAGGACGATGCCGTGCTGGACGGCATGGACAAATGGAACCAGTCCACCCATGGCAAGAGCGGCCTGATCGACAAGGTCAAGGCCTCGACCCTGACCGAGTCGCAAGCCGAGGACATCCTGCTGGAATTCCTGGCGCCGCTGGTGCCGGCCGGCAAGTCGCCGATGTGCGGCAACACCATCGGCCAGGACCGCCGCTTCATGGTCAAGTACATGCCCCGGCTGGAGGCCTACTTCCACTATCGCAACCTGGACGTCAGCACGCTCAAGGAACTTTCCCTGCGCTGGAAACCCGAGGTCTATCGCAGCTTCGTCAAGGCCAGCAAGCACGAGGCGCTGGCCGATATCCAGGAATCGATCGACGAGCTCAAGCACTACCGGGAGCATTTCATCCGGCTGTAACCTGCGCCCGGCCGGACTGACGGCCCGGCGCTCCGCCCTTGTCGCTATTTCGGAGTCCTTCGTGTCCACTGGATCCATCGCCGGCATCGGCACCGACCTGCTGCGGGTCGAGCGCATCGAGCGTATCTATGCGCGCCACGGCGACCGTTTCGTCCGCCGCATCCTGGGTGCGGACGAACAGCTCGTACACCGCCGCCGCCAGGCGCGCGACCCGAGCCGGGGTATCCGTTACCTGGCGACCCGCTTCGCGGCCAAGGAAGCCTTTTCCAAGGCGATCGGGCTGGGCATCCACATGCCCATGACCTGGTCCCGGGTGCAGGTCCTCAACCGTCCCGGCGGCGCGCCCGAGATCCGCCTGTCCGGCCCCCTGGCCGACTGGTATGCCACCCGCTTCGGACGGGCGCACGTATCGATGACCGACGAGGCCGACATGGTGGCGGCCTTCGTCGTGATCGAGCCCTTGCCCGCCGTCGCCGATTCCAAGGAAAGCATCGCATGACCTCGCAACAGAATGCGCATTCGGGCGGCCGCGCCGCCATGGCCCCGGGGCCCGTCATGGTCGACGTGGCCGGGCTCGAACTCACCGGCGAAGAGCGCGCCCGCCTGCGGCACCCGCAGGTCGGCGGGGTGATCCTGTTCGCGCGCAATTTTGCCGATCGGGCGCAGCTTGCCGCCCTGTGCGCCGCCATCCACGGCGCGCGCGACGAACCCCTGCTGATCGCCGTCGACCATGAAGGCGGCCGGGTCCAGCGCTTCCGTACGGACGGCTTTACGCCGTTGCCGGCGATGCGGGTGTTCGGCCAGTGGTACGACCGGGATCCCCAGGCGGCCCTGCGCGCGGCCACCGAGACCGGCTTCGTGCTGGCCAGCGAGCTGCGGGCCTGCGGCGTGGATTTCAGCTTCACGCCGGTGCTGGACCTGGACTACGGCGTCAGCCAGGTGATCGGCAACCGTGCGCTGCACGAAGACCCGGCCGCCGTGGCCCTGCTGGCCCGCGCGCTAATCCAGGGGCTGTCCCAGGCCGGCATGGCCGCCTGCGGCAAGCATTTTCCGGGCCATGGCGCCGTGGCGGCCGATTCCCACCTGGCGGTTCCCGTGGACGACCGATCGCTGGACGAGATCCTGGAAGCGGATGCGGCGCCGTACCAGTGGCTGGGCGACCTGGCGCTGCCGGCCGTGATGCCGGCGCATGTCATCTATCCGCAGGTGGCGCCCGAGCCGGCCGGGTTCTCGCGCCGCTGGGTGACCGACATCCTGCGCGGCCGGATGGAATACGATGGCGTCGTGTTTTCGGACGATCTCACCATGGAAGGCGCGAGCGTGGCCGGCGACATCGGCGCCCGCGCCCGGGCCGCGCTCGAAGCCGGCTGCGACATGGTCCTGGTGTGCAATCGTCCCGATCTGGCCGACGAACTGCTGGCCACTCTGGCGGACCGCTCGCTGGATCCCCAGGCCGTGCGCCGCATCCGGCGGCTGATGCCGTCCCGGCCAGCACCCGATTGGACGGGGCTGTTGTCCGATCCGAGGTATCTCCGTGCCCGAAGCCTTCGATCTGAAAACCTTTCTATCTGACCTGCCGCACCTGCCCGGGGTCTACCGCCACATCGACGCCCAGGGCGAGGTCCTGTATGTCGGCAAGGCACGCGACCTGAAACGCCGCGTCAGTTCGTATTTCCAGAAGTCCGGCCACGGCCCGCGCATCGAGCACATGCTGGCGCGCGTGGCGCGCACCGAAATCACGGTCACGCGCACCGAGGCCGAGGCCCTGATCCTGGAAAACAACCTGATCAAGCGCCTCAAGCCCCGCTACAACATCCTGTTCCGGGACGACAAGTCCTATCCCTACCTGCACATCACCGCGCACGAGGCCCCGCGCATCGTGTACTACCGGGGCAGCACCCATGGTCCGGGACGCTTCTTCGGCCCTTATCCCAATTCCTGGGCGGTGCGTGAAACCATCCAGATCCTGCAGAAGGTCTTCCGCCTGCGCACCTGCGAAGACAGCGTCTATGCCCACCGTACGCGCCCCTGCCTGCTGTACCAGATCGGCCGCTGCTCCGCGCCCTGCGTCGACCTGATCTCGCCCGAGGACTACAAGGCCGACGTCGAGCGCGCGATCCGTTTCCTGGAAGGCCGTGCAGGCGAGGTCATGGAAGACATCGAGCAACGCATGGCTGCCGCCGCCGAGCGCCAGGATTTCGAGCAGGCCGCCGCGCTGCGCGACCAGATGCGCGCGCTGGCAAAAGTGCTGCAGCAGCAGACCATGGAGCAGGTGGGCGACGACAGCGTCGACATCATCGCGGTGGAAATGGCGGGCGGGCGCGTGTGCGTCAACCTGGCGATGGTGCGGGCCGGGCGTCACCTGGGCGACAAGCCGCTGTTCCCCACCCAGGCCCAGGACGAGTCGGCCGAAGAAGTGCTGAGCGCCTTCGTGGCGCAGCACTATGCCGACAATCCGGCGCCGCCCGTGCTGGTGTGCTCGCATGCCTTGTCCGACCCCGACCTGATGGCCCTGCTGGGCGAGCAGCACGGTCATCGCATCCGTGTGCTGACCCGTCCCCAGGGGGCGCGCCGTGCCTGGCTGGAACAGGCGCAGCGAAACGCCAGGATGGCCTTGGCCCAGCGTCTGTCCGAATCCAGCGCGCGCGAGGCACGCACCCGGGCGCTGGCCGTGGAGCTGGACCTGGACACGGACGACGATGCGCTCGATGCCCTGCACATCGAGTGCTTCGACATCAGCCATACGGCGGGCGAGGCCACCCAGGCGTCCTGCGTGGTGTACCGCCATCACGCCATGCAGCCGTCACTGTACCGGCGCTTCAATATCGCCGGCATCCGGCCGGGCGATGATTACGCCGCCATGCGCCAGGCGCTGACGCGACGCTATACGCGGGTGGCCGACGGCGATGCCGAGATGCCCGATGTGGTGCTGATCGACGGCGGCGAGGGCCAGGTCGGGGTTGCGCATCAGGTCTTCGTCGATCTGGGCCTGGACGTCAGCCGCATCGTCGGGGTGAAAAAGGGCGACCATCGCAAGGTCGGCCTGGAAACACTGGTCTTCGTCGACGGCAGGCCTCCGGTGGCGCTGGGCGTGGAATCCGCCGCCCTGATGCTGGTGGCGCAGATCCGCGACGAAGCCCACCGCTTTGCCATCACCGGCATGCGTGCCCGGCGGGCCAAGGCCCGCAACGTGTCGCGCCTGGAAGATATCGAGGGCGTGGGCAAGCAGCGGCGCCAGAACCTGCTGGCGCGCTTCGGCGGCTTCAGCGGGGTGGTGGATGCCAGCATCGACGAACTGCGCAGCGTCGAGGGCATTTCCCAGGCCCTGGCCGAACGCATCTACCATGCCCTGAGATAGGAGCACCGCCGCGGCGGCCGAAGATTCCTTAGGGTAGTATTACGCTTATCATGCCGTTCAATATCCCCATCGCCCTGACCTGGCTGCGCATCGCCATGATCCCCCTGATCGTGGGGCTTTATTATCTGCCCGACGCCTGGACAGGGTCCGGCTGGCGCGACACGGCCGCCGCCCTGGCCTTCATCGTCGCCGCCGTCACGGATTGGCTCGATGGCTGGCTGGCGCGGCGCTGGAGCCAGACTTCCGCCTTCGGCGCCTTTCTCGATCCGGTGGCCGACAAGCTGATGGTATGCGCGGCGCTGCTGATCCTGCTCGACCTGGGCCGCGTCGATTCCCTGATCGCCCTGGTGATCATCGGCCGCGAAATCACCATCTCGGCCCTGCGCGAATGGATGGCGAAGATCGGCGCCAGCAGCAGCGTGGCCGTCCACTGGCTGGGCAAGTTCAAGACCGCCGCGCAGATGGTCGCCATTCCCTGCCTGCTGTACTGGCAGCCCCTGGATGGCGTGTCCACGCGCATCGTCGGCGAAATCCTGATCGTCATCGCCGCCATCCTCACGGTCTGGTCGATGTGCTATTACCTGAAGAAGGCCTGGCCCGAGATCCGCGACCGGGCCTAGGGGCGCCGCGTCCTTCCTACTGCCGCAGCGTTCGCGTCTGGCCGATGTCGGTGGGCTGGTAGCTGGCCCGCCATGGATTGATGTCCAGCCCGCCTCGCCGGGTGTAGCGCGCGTAGACCAGCAGTTCCTCGGGCGCGCAGCGCTGCATGATTTCCCCGTAGATCTTCTCCACGCAGAGCTCGTGGAATTCCTGGTGGCGGCGCAGCGACACGATATAGCGCAGCAGGCCGGCATGGTCGATGCGCGGGCCGGCATAGCGGATCTGCAGGCTGGCCCAGTCCGGCTGCCCGGTCACGGGGCAATTGGACTTCAGCAGTTCGGATACCAGGATCTCGCGCACGAAAGGCGCCGGTTCCGACAGGACCAGACTGTCGGGCTGCGGGGTCTGGACAGCCTCGAATTCCAGGTCCTGGTCGTCGATGCAGGTGCCGCGCAGCGGCGCGCAGCTGAGCTCGAAGGCCGGACGCACCGACAGGATTTCCACATGCACCGGCTTGCCGCACGCCCGCGAGAGATCCGTGTGCAGGCGCTGGCGGACGATGTCGGCGTATTCGAAGCGTTCTTCGTTGTAGCTGTTCAGGTAGAGCTTGAGCGACTTGGACTCGATCAGGCAGGGGCTGTCCATGGGCACGGTGAAGCGGCCGATCGCCACCACCGGCTTGCCCTTGGCGCTCAGCCAGGACATCTCGTAGGCGTTCCAGATGTCGGCGCCATGGGCCGCCTGGGGAAGATCCAGCCCGACGCGCGTATCGGCGCGGGCGATCGGGAACAGCAGGGTAGGATCGTAGCGCGCAGAGCCCGGGGTGGAGCGGCCCAGGGGGCTGGCGGAAAGGGTATCGGGATTCATGGCGTCGCGAAGAAGACTGTCTGGTGTCCCGTGCGGGGACGGCGACATCATTCTACTGCCCTGCTGCCGCACCAGCGCCGCGGTCGGTTTTTCATATCATGGATTTTGCGTTTCAGCATGTGAAACCCCCATGCTGCGCTGCGCATCGTTATTTTTCATCGTCAGGAATATAGTTTCATAACATGGAATTAATTTGATAATTAATTGATTATATTGAATAAAATTTTCTATCTTATATAAGATAGAAGTCATGTGTGCAGCGCATCATCAGCGTAGACTTTTCTCCAACGATGATTCATTTTTCTTTTCAGGAGCAGCATCATGACCTCACGTGAGAACGAAGTGCGCAATCTGCAACGCAGCTGGGCCGAGGATCCCCGCTGGCAGGGCATCAAGCGGGGCTACGGCGCCGATGAAGTCGTGCGTCTGCGCGGATCGGTGGTGGTGGAGCACACGCTGGCGCGCCGCGGCGCCGAGCGGCTCTGGGAATTGCTGCACACCGAGGACTTCGTCAACGCGCTGGGCGCCCTGACCGGCAACCAGGCCATGCAGCAGGTCAAGGCCGGCCTGAAGGCCATTTATCTGTCCGGCTGGCAGGTGGCGGGCGATGCCAACATCGCCGGCGAGATGTACCCCGACCAGTCGCTGTATCCGGCCAATTCCGTGCCCAGCGTGGTCAAGCGCATCAACAACACCCTGACGCGCTGCGACCAGATCCAGTGGATGGAAGGCAAGAACCCGGGTGACGCGGGCTACATCGATTATTTCGCGCCGATCGTGGCCGATGCCGAGGCCGGTTTCGGCGGCGTGCTCAACGCCTTCGAGCTGATGAAGTCCATGATCGAGGCGGGTGCCGCCGGCGTGCACTTCGAAGATCAGCTGGCTTCCGTCAAGAAATGCGGCCACATGGGCGGCAAGGTGCTGGTGCCCACGCGCGAGGCCGTGGCCAAGCTGGTGTCGGCCCGCCTGGCGGCCGACGTGCTGAATGTGCCCACGTTGCTGGTGGCGCGCACCGATGCCGAGGCCGCCGATCTGCTGACCAGCAACATCGATGAGAACGATGCGCCCTTCGTGACCGGCGAGCGCACCGTGGAAGGCTTCTACCGCACCCGCGCCGGCCTGGAGCAGGCGATTTCCCGTGGACTGGCCTATGCGCCCTACGCCGATCTGATCTGGTGCGAGACTTCCACGCCCAACCTGGACTATGCGCGCAAGTTCGCCGAGGCGATCCACCGCCAGTTCCCGGGCAAGATGCTGGCCTACAACTGCTCGCCGTCGTTCAACTGGAAGAAGAACCTGGACGACGCGACAGTGGCCAAGTTCCAGCGCGAGCTGGGCGCCATGGGCTACAAGTTCCAGTTCATCACGCTGGCCGGCTTCCATGCCCTGAACTACAGCATGTTCGAACTGGCCCACGGCTATGCCCGCACGCAGATGAGCGCCTTCGTCGAACTTCAGCAGAAGGAATTCGCCGCCGCCGACAAGGGCTTCACCGCCGTCAAGCACCAGCGCGAGGTCGGGGTGGGTTATTTCGACGCCGTGACGCAGACCATCGAGGGCGGCCAGTCGTCCACCACGGCGCTGACCGGCTCGACCGAGGAAGCCCAGTTCGACCAGGCCCACGAGACACAGGCGGCCTGATCGCGATCAGTTGAGAGAGGGCAGGGAAGAAGAAGGGGCTTCCCTGCAGTGTGCTTTCGGGAAGGCTTCCGCCTTCCCGTTTTTTTTGTGGCGCCTGCAGCCCGGCGGCGGAGATATCCCCAGACGGGTTGGGGTTTTGATCTGCATCAAGGTTTGCATTCTGGCGCGTGGCTATAGTGCTCGCATGCGCGCTCCTTCCCTCTTCACTCCACCGCCGAACATGACCGATGCCATGCGCAGCGCGCGGCGCCACA
>Ga0182792_1000371_pt1 | contig 43898 bp, 45 predicted proteins | sample Passage237B_FD_130497 | JGI IMG/M metagenome (GOLD analysis project Ga0182792, IMG submission 130497) | Cellulose adapted compost microbial communities from Newby Island Compost Facility, Milpitas, CA, USA - Passage2 37B (version 2) (version 2) ...
ACAGGAACGTGAAACGGGCTCGCGCCGATGATAGTGCAGATACCTGTGCGAAAGTAGGTCATCGTCAGACTACCCAACCCAGCAAAAAGCCCGCAGCTAAACAGCATGCGGGCTTTTTGCTTTGGCTCCACCAAAATGCACCACTCACCTTCGGACAAGACGCGCGTGACCGGTCACACGGACCGGAGGCTCGTGCCCGGCGGCAGAAAAGGGGCATTCGGCGGCCCGGTCGCGTGGCCGCACGGGGCCCAACCTGATAGACTCAATACCTGTCCGAACATCGCAAGAGCACCCCTCAAGGTGCCGGCTTCCAGACTCCCATGCGCATCCTCATCAGCAACGACGACGGCTATTTCGCTCCCGGGCTGGCCGCGCTTGCAGAGGCTCTGGAAGGGCTCGGGACGGTCACCGTAGTCGCGCCTGAGCGCGACCGTAGCGGCGCGAGCAACTCGCTGACGCTGGATCGTCCGTTGTCCCTGCGACGCGCTTCGAACGGCTTTCACTTCGTCAACGGCACGCCGACCGACTGCGTGCACCTCGCGGTGACCGGCATGCTGGATCACCTGCCCGACATGGTCGTGTCCGGAATCAACCACGGCGCCAACATGGGCGACGACACGATCTATTCCGGCACCGTCGCGGCGGCGACCGAGGGCTTTCTGCTGGGGGTGCCGTCGATCGCGTTCTCGCTGGTCAGCAAGTCGGCGAGCGACTTCTCCGCCGCGGCGAAGGTGGCGCGCAGCATCGTCCAGCGCTTCATCGAGAAGCCCTTCCGTGAGCCCGTGCTGCTCAACGTGAACATTCCCGACTGCCCGTATGACGAGATCCGGGGCATCGCCGCGACGCGTCTGGGTCGGCGCCACAAGGCCGAGCCGGTCATCTGCGGCACCAACCCACGAGGGGAGACCGTGTACTGGATCGGCCCGGCCGGCAAGGCCGCCGACGCGGGTGCGGGAACCGATTTCTATGCGGTCGAGAATGGTTACGTGTCCGTGACCCCGTTGCGCATGGACCTGACCCACAACGGCCAGATCCAGACGGTGTCCGAATGGCTGGAGTCCTGAGCATGGGCGTGCAGGGACATCCGGCCGGCAATCGTGCCCTCGCCCGCATGATCGAGCGACTGCGCCGGCAGGGCATCAAGGACGAAAAGGTACTTGAGGCCATGCTGCGCGTGCCGCGCGCGGCCTTCGTCGACAAGGGGCTGGCCTTCAGTGCCTATGACGACACGCCGCTGCCGATCGGCTACCAGCAGACGATCTCCCAGCCTTACGTCGTGGCGCGGATGATCGAGATGCTGCGCGCGGGCGGGCGCGAACTCGGGCGCACGCTCGAGGTCGGAGCAGGCTGTGGCTATCAGGCCGCGGTGCTGTCCTTCGTCGCCGACGAGGTCTATGCGGTCGAACGCATCCGGCCGCTGCTCGAACGGGCCAAGGAGAACCTGCGCCCGTTGCGCCGGCCGAACCTGCGCCTGAAACATGCCGATGGAGGAAAAGGCTTGCCAGAGGCCGCCCCCTTCGACACCATCATCGTTGCGGCGGCCGCGCGCGAGGTGCCGCAGGCCCTGTGCGAGCAGCTGGCTCCGGGCGGCCGCCTGCTGGTGCCGCTGGGCCACGGGGGCGAGCAATCGCTGGTGATGGTCGAGCGTGGTCGCGACGGATTCAAGCAGAGCCGGCACGAGCCGGTGCGCTTCGTCCCCTTGTTGGAAGGAATCGAATGAAGGTTTCGACGAACATGCAACGCTGCGGCCGTTCCCTGGTGGCGGTACTGTCGGTGGTGCTTCTCAGCGGTTGTCTGTCGCAGCTGCCCGCGCCGGTGAGCGGCGGCCGATCGGGCGAGGTCACGCGCGTCACGCCGCAGAGCGGCGGTTACCACGTGGTCCAGCCCGGCGACACGCTGATGGGCATCGGCCGCGCCTACAACCGCAGCGTGGCCGAGCTGGCGACCTGGAACCAGCTGCCCGATCCGGATCAGATCAAGGTCGGCCAGCGCCTGCGCGTCACGCCACCGGAAGGCGCCCTGCCGTCGGAAGGCGTGATCGTGCAGCCGATCGATCTAGGCAACGACCTCGCCGGTACGACGCCGGCGCAGATGCCACAGACCTACCAGGAACCGCTGGGCGGATCGCAGCCCTACACGGCCGAGGCCTGGGCCGCGCTCAACCCCCGGCCGGAGCCCGTGGCACCGGCGGCACCGGTTCCCGCACCGTCCGAACCGACCACTCCTCCGCCGGCGGCGCAGACGCCGCCCAAGGCCGCGCAGTGGATCTGGCCGGCCGAAGGTCCGGTGATCGAGAAGTTCGACGAGAGCACCAACAAGGGCATCGACATCGCCGGCAAGCCGGGCGATCCGGTACTCGCCTCGGCCGCGGGCAGCGTGGCCTATTCCGGCAGCGGGTTGCGGGGGTACGGAAAACTGGTCATCATCAACCACGACGGTGACTACTACACGGCCTACGCGCACAACCAGACGCTGCTGGTGAAGGAGGGCGAGAAGGTCGTGCAGGGGCAGAAGATCGCCGAGATGGGCAGTACCGACACCGACCGTCCCAAGCTGCACTTCGAGATCCGGCGGCAGGGGCGTCCGGTGGACCCGATGCGGTATCTGCCGGCGCGCTGACGATGGAGGTGGCATGTACGATCCGGCCGAGGACGACGACGAGGACAACGTTGCGAACGAGCCGGATCTGCCGCCCGAGGTCGAGGCGCTCGGGGAACCGGCCGCCGCCGCGGTCGTGCCCGAGAATGACTTCCTCAACGACGTCACCCAGATCTACCTCAACGAGATCGGCGCCAATCCGCTGCTGACGGCGGAGGAGGAGGCGGCGCTGACCCGCCGCGTGCGCGACGGCGACTTCGAGGCCCGTCAGATCATGATCGAGCGCAACCTGCGCTTGGTCGTGAACATCGCCAAGCACTACCTGAACCGTGGCATTCCGCTGCTCGACCTCGTCGAGGAGGGCAACCTCGGCCTGATGCACGCGCTCGAGAAGTTCGATCCCGAGCGCGGCTTCCGCTTCTCCACCTACGCGACGTGGTGGATCCGCCAGAACATCGAGCGCGCGATCATGAACCAGTCGCGCACGATCCGTCTGCCCGTGCACGTCGTCAAGGAACTGAACCAGGTGCTGCGCGCGCAACGCCGGCTCGCGGCGCTGGGCAACGGCGAATACACGCTGGAGGACGTCGCCGCGGCCACCGGCAAGAGTGTGGATGAGGTGCGCGGCCTGCTGGCGCTGGGCGAGCACACCGCCTCGCTCGACGCGCCGCTGGACATCGACCCCAACCTGTCGATCGGCGAATCGCTCGCCGACGAGCAGAGCGAGCCGGCCGACAGCACGATCCACAATCACGAGGTCGAGGAACTGGTGCGCGAGTGGATCGCCAAGCTCAGCGACAAGCACCGTACCGTGATCCGCCATCGGTATGGCATCGACGAGTGCGAGATCATGACGCTCGAGGAGTTGGCGGTGCAGCTCGGGCTCACGCGCGAGCGCGTGCGCCAGATCCAGCTCGAGGCGCTCGGTCAGCTGCGCCAGTCCATCCGCCGGCGCGGCATCCCCCCCGAAGTCCTGCTCTGAGGCTCAGCGCAATGCGACCGGCCGCAGGTTGCGGTTGAGCAGGCTGCCCTTGCGCGCACGCCGGAAGCGCAGGCTCTCCAGCTGCGCGGGCTTGATCTCCAGCTCCGTGCTGCGGCCGCCCCGGCCGGCGCCGATCACCTTCAATGACGCGTCCGGCGCCGGCACGGCGACCGCGGCCAGCGATTCGCCCTCGTCCAGCCCCATCACGATCACGCCGCGTCCGCCCGCCTGCACCTTCATCTCGCTGCGCCCGAACACGAGGATGCGGCCGTGTTCGGACACCGAGGCGATCCAGTCGCCGCGCACGGGCGCCGGCTCCAGCACCTTCTCGCCCTTTTCCAGCGTCATGAAAGCCTTGCCGGCGCGCTGCCGGCTCGTGGCGTCGGCCACCGTGCAGATGAAGCCGTAGCCGCCCGAGTTCGCGAACAGCCAGCTCGATTCCGGTGCGGCCGAGACCAGCCGCGCCAGCCGCGCGCCGTCCTGGAACTCGACCAGCGTCGTGATCGGCGTGCCGTCGCCGCGCCCGCCGGGCAGGTCGGACACCTTCACGGTGTAGGCGCGGCCCTTGGTGTCGATGACGACCAGCGGCCACACGGTACGCGTCTCGATGACGGCGAAGGCGTGGTCGCCGGCCTTGTACGAAATCGTCGCCGGGTCGATGCCGTGGCCCTGGCGCGCGCGAACCCAGCCGTTCTGCGACACGATCACCGTCACCGGCTCGTCCGGCACGCTGATCTCCGCCGGCGCGACCGCGGCCACGGCCTCGATCACGGTGCGGCGCGCGTCGCCGTATTTCTTCGCGTCCTCACGGATCTCCTTCAGGATCAGCCGCGTCATCGCGGCGCGGCTGTCGAGCAGCGTGCGCAGGCCGTCGCGCTCCTCACGCAGCGCGGCCAGTTCCTGCTCGATGCGAATGCCCTCGAGTCGCGCGAGCTGGCGCAGCCGGATCTCGAGAATGTCCTCGGCCTGCGTCTCGGTCAGCCCGAAGGCTTCGATCAGCGCCGGCTTGGGCTCGTCGGACTCGCGGATGACGCGGATCACTTCCTCGATGTTGAGGTAGGCGATCATGCGGCCTTCGAGGATGTGGATGCGGCGGTCGACCTCGGCCAGGCGGTGACGCGTGCGGCGCTCGACCGTGACGTAGCGGAAGTCGATCCACTCGCGCAGCACCTGCACGAGGTTCTTCTGCTGCGGCCGGCCGTCGCGGCCGATCATCGTCATGTTGATCGCGCTGGAGGTCTCGAGCGAGGTGTGCGCGAGCAGGATGGCCATGAACTCGTCGCGGCCCTGGCGGCTCGAGCGCGGCTCCAGCACGATGCGCACCGGTGCCTTGTCGCTCGACTCGTCGCGCACGGCCTCGAGTGCGCCGAGCACGAGCTGCTTCAGGTTCTTCTGCTCCTGCGAGACATCCTTCTTGCCGGCGCGCGGCTGTGGATTGGTCAGCGTCTCGATCTCCGACAGCACCTGCGCGGCCGACACGCCGTGCGGCAGCTCGTCGACGATCACGCGCCACTGGCCGCGGGCGAGCTCCTCGAAATGCCAGCGTGCGCGCAGGCGCAGGCTGCCGCGTCCGGTCGCGTAGGCCTCGCGGATGGTCTCGGGTGTGGAGATGATCTGTCCGCCTCCGGGGAAGTCCGGTCCCGGCAGCATCGGCAGGATGTCGTCCAGTCCGGCGTCCGGGTTGCGGATCAGCTCGCAGGCCGCCTCGGCGACCTCGGTGAGATTGTGCGGCGGGATTTCCGTGGCCATGCCCACGGCGATGCCGGACGCGCCGTTGAGCAGCACGAAGGGTAGGCGCGCGGGCAGGAACTGTGGTTCCTGGAAGGCGCCGTCGTAGTTGGGCAGGAAGTCGACGGTGCCGCGGTCGATCTCGGCAAGCAGCAGTTCGGCGATCGGGGTGAGACGGCATTCGGTGTACCGCATCGCTGCGGCCGAATCGCCGTCGCGCGAGCCGAAGTTGCCCTGGCCGTCGACGAGCGGGTAGCGCAGCGAGAAGTCCTGGGCCACGCGCACCATCGCGTCGTAGACCGAGGAATCGCCGTGGGGGTGGTATTTGCCGATCACGTCGCCGACCACGCGCGCGGACTTCACGTGCTTGGACGTGGCCGACAGCCGCATCTCGTTCATCGCGTAGAGGATGCGACGCTGCACCGGCTTCAGCCCGTCCTCTACCTGCGGCAGCGCGCGCGCGCGCACCACGCTCATCGCGTAGGCGAGGTAGGCCCGCTCGGCGAAGCGGTCGAGCGGCAGCGCGTCGTCGCCGAGCTCCTGCTGCGGCGGTTCGGCCGGCGGAGCGGGGGGCTGGAGGTCCAGGAGGTCGTCGGAGTGGTCGGTCATCGGTCTTCGGGTCCGTTGGTCACACGTCGGCTTCGACGCTGTCGCCTTTCTCTTCCATCCACGCGCGGCGGCTCGAGGCCTCGCCCTTGCCCATCAGCAGCGTGAACATCCGCATCGTCTCGTCGAAGGCGTCCGGGCGCACGCGCACCGGCAGCACGCGGCGGGTGGCCGGGTCCATCGTGGTCTCGCGCAGCTGCTCGGGGTTCATCTCGCCGAGGCCCTTGAAGCGACCGATCTCCAGCGCCTCGGGGCGGACGCCCTCCTGCACGGCGCGGTCGCGGATCGCGTTGAGCTCGCCGTCGTCGAGCGCGTAGAGTCGGCGCGCGGGACGCTTCTTGCCCTGCGCCGGAACGTCGATGCGGTACAGCGGAGGTTGTGCCACGTACACGTGGCCGCGCTCGATCAGCTTCGGGAAGTGGCGGAAGAACAGCGTCAGCAGCAGCGTCTGGATGTGGGCGCCGTCGACGTCGGCGTCCGACATGATGATGACCTTGCCGTAGCGCAGCCCGGAAAGATCCGGCTCGTCGTCCGGGCCGTGCGGATCGACGCCCAGCGCGACCGCGATGTCGTGGATCTCGGCGTTCGCGAACAGGCGGTCGGGGTCGATCTCCCACGCGTTCTGCACCTTGCCGCGCAGCGGCAGGATGGCCTGCGTCTCCTTGTCGCGCGCCATCTTGGCCGAGCCGCCGGCGGAGTCGCCCTCGACGAGGAAGAGTTCGTTCTCGGTGATGTCCTCGGACTCGCAGTCCGACAGTTTGCCCGGCAGCACCGCCACGCCGGAGGTCTTCTTCTTCTCGACCTTCTGCGCGCTCTTCTGTCGCGCCAGCGCCTGCCTGATCGACAGCTCGGCGATCGCGCGGCCGGCCTCGACGTGGTTGTTGAGCCAGATTTCGAACGGGTCGCGGATCTGGCTGGAGACCAGCTTCACCGCCTCGCGCGAGTTGAGCTTTTCCTTCACCTGTCCCTGGAACTGCGGATCGAGCAGGCGTGCCGAGAGCACGAAGCTCATGCGCGAGCACACGTCCTCCTGCTGCAGCTTGACGCCGCGCGGCAGCAGCGCGTGGTGCTCGATGAAGGCGCGCACGGCCTCGAACACACCGGCGCGCAGTCCTGACTCGTGCGTGCCGCCGGCCACGGTCGGGATCAGGTTGACGTAGGACTCGCTCGGCACCGGCTGCTCGAACCAGGCGATGGCCCAGGCCGCGCCCTCGCCGTCGGCGTAGGTGTCGTCGTCGCGGCCGGCGTAGGCCTCGGCGGTGTAGATCGGCGCCACCGGCTCCTGGTCGCCGGCCAGCTCGCGCAGGTAGCCGGCCAGACCTTCGGGATAGCTCCAGGTCTTGGTCAGTGCGGGGCCGCCGGCCTGCTCGGTGTCGAGCCGCACGGACACGCCCGGCAGCAGCACGGCCTTGCTGCGCAGCAGGCGCTCGAGCTCGGCGAGCGGCACACGCGGCGAATCGAAGTATTTCGGGTCCGGCCACACGCGCACGCGCGTGCCGCTCTGGCGTCCGCAGTCGCCCTCGACGCGGATCGCTCCGATCCGCTCGCCGCCGTCGGAGAAGTCGATGCGGTGGATTTTCCCTTCGCGCCGCACCTCGACCTCGACGCGTGTCGACAACGCGTTCGTCACGGCCACGCCGACGCCGTGCAGGCCGCCCGAGAACGCGTAGGCGCTATTGCCCTCGCGCTTGTCGAACTTGCCGCCGGCGTGCAGCCGTGTGTAGGCCAGCACGACCACCGGCACGCCTTCCTCGGGATGCAGGCCGACCGGGATCCCGCGGCCGTCGTCGGCGACGCTGACCGAGCCGTCCAGGTGCAGCCTGACGTGGATCTTCTTCGCGAAGCCGGCGAGGGCCTCGTCGGCGGCGTTGTCGATGACTTCCTGGATGATGTGGGCGGGCGAGTCGGTGCGGGTATACATCCCCGGCCGCTCGCGTACGGGCTCCAGGCCCTTGAGGACGCGGAAGGAGGATTCGTCGTAGTTCTTGCCGGTCATGAATGCGCGGTGTCGGAGTGGCGGGCCGCGCAAAGCATACCCGCTGCGGCAGGCCGCTGCCTACCGCCGCCTGCCGCCCCATCGGCGACCGGAAGCGGTCAGGCGCTGCCCAGGTGACGGCCGCGGCCGGTCGGGCGGGCCGTGCCGCCGGCGTCGTACAGCGTGGGCTGGTCGGCGGCCGCGAGCAGCACGGACAGCGCGGCCTGGTTGTTCTGCATGCGTTCGGCGATGAGCGAGCCGTTGAGCTCGTTGAGGGCGCGCACCTCGTTGCCGAGCGCGAGCAGCGCGTCCCAGCTCGCGAGCGCGCCGGGCAGGCCCTCGCAGAGCTGACGCACGGCTTCGGGCGAGGGGACGATGCCGTGCTCGCCGAGCAGGCGGGCCAGCGCGTCGTGCTGGCCCTGTAGCTGCTGGTGCAGTTCGGACTTGCGGGTGACGAGGCCCATCAGCGCGTCGGTGTCGCCGGCGATGAGCAGTTCCTGCTCGCGCTGCAGCAGCTCGCGGAAACGGCGCAGCGAATCGAGCTCGGCCTCGATGGCCTGGATGAAGAGGGTGCGGGCCGCGGCCGGAATCATGCCTTGCCGAGCATCTCGCGGACGCTGTCGAGCAGGCCGTCGGCGATGCGGTTGGCGTCGATCCTGAAGCGGCCTTCGCGGATCGCGGCGCGGATCTCCTCGACGCGCGCCTGATCGACCACCGGCGTCGACTGGGCAATGGACTCGGCCCGGGCGAGGCTGGACGACAGTGGCGACAGCTCGACCTCGCCCGACGCGCCGGCGGTGCCCTGCGGCCCCCTGGCGGCCGGTTTGGCGCGGCTCTCGCCCGTGGTCGGCGTGCTGAGGCCTTTCGGGGTTCCTTCGATCTTCACGTGAATGCTCCGTTTGGGTTGCCCGGACGGGCCCTGATTAAACCATCGGCCGCTTCACGGAAAACTTTAGCGAATTATTCGCGCCGCCGCCGATCGGGTCTGCCGCAACCGCCGCAATGATCGCACGACCACGTCCGGCCGTGCACGCCCGGCGCTCAGAAACGCAGCTCGACGACCCCTCCGGCGCGCGCGATGCCGCTCACCACGGCGCCATTGGGCAGGCGCACGCGCACGCGTTCGCCGTCGGCGGCACGGTTCATCGCGCGGCCCTCACCGCCAACCGAGAACCCCTCGCCGACGCCGACGACCTTGACCGTCTGCCCGGCTTCCACGGCCGGCGGCAGCCGCAGGTGCTCCTCGCGCAGCGGCGTGCCGGCCGCGATGCCGCGGCTCGTGCGCACGCCGATCGCCCGTGTCGGGTCGCCGAGCACGCGGCCCGGCTGCGCGGCCAGGTCGCCGCGCTCCAGCCCCACGTCGTCCGGCCCGATGGTCTGGCCCGGCCGCAGTCCCCGCGTGGCGACGACGTAGTCCGCGAACACCCGCACCCGCGCCGGCACATAGACCGTCCACGACGCCGGGGCGTTGCAGCGCACGCCGGCGCTGATCTGGCCCCACGCGGACACGCCGGACGGCAGGAAGGCTTCCAGGTCCTGGCACGGCGGCAGGCGGTTGGCCGGATCGAGCGGGCCGACCTCGAGTTCGACCTCGCCGGGCAGGCCGGCGGTCTCGCGTTCGAGCAGCGCCCGCACGGCGGCCTCCACCGGCCCGGACGGCTGCTGCGCGGGCAGCGGGGCGGGCAGCAGGCACAGCAGCAGGAACAGGCGGGCGCGTCGGCTCATGGGCGGCATTGCATCACGCCCGGCGGGCGGGGGCAAGGCGCGCCGGGCGGCGGGTGGGGTGGGCGGCAAAAGCTGCCGGCCGGACGGCAAGCTGGCCGGAGAAAGCGGCGAAATTGGCCGGAAAAGCGGGCTCTTATCGGGCGAAGAAGCGCCGTCCTGCGGGCATACGATGCTGGCACGAAAGCTGCAATGGGGCAGTTGTCCCCGCCGGGCACACGCCGGAGGGGGCCGGAAGAAGAGAGGTGAAGCATGAAGTCCATGCTCGACAACGCACTGCAGTTCCACCAGACCGCACTGAACCTTCAGGCGCGCCGTCAGGAATTGCTGGCCTCGAACATCGCCAACGCCGACACGCCGCACTACAAGGCCCGTGACATCGATTTCCGCAGCGCGCTCGCCAGCGCGATGGGCAAGCCGGGCGGTGCCCTGACGATGCAGACGACGTCCCCGCGCCACCTGCCGATGGCCGGTGCGACGCCCTTCGAGGGCTTCATCGGCTATCGCCAGGAACTGCAGTCGGCGGTGGACGGCAACACCGTGAACATGGATGTCGAGCGCGCCGCCTTCGCCGAGAACTCGCTGCACTACGAGGCAAGCCTGACCTTCATCAACAGCCTGCTGAGCGGCATGCGCACCGCCATCACGGGCCAGTGAGGGGCTGAGCCATGAGCATGTTCAACGTCTTCAACATCGCCGGCTCGGCGCTCACCGCGCAGTCGCTGCGGCTGAACACCACCGCCTCCAACCTCGCCAACGCCGACAGCGTCGTCGGCGCCGACGGCCAGCCCTACCGCGCCAAGCAGGTGGTGTTCCAGGCCGTGCCGGTCGCCGGTGCGCATGCGCAGGGTGTGAAGGTCACCGAGGTGGTCGAGAGCGCCGCGCCGATGCGCCTCGTGTACGACCCGGCCAACCCCGCCGCCAACGGCGAGGGCTACGTCGAGATGCCCAACGTGAACGTGGTCGAGGAGATGGTCAACATGATCTCCGCGTCGCGTTCCTACCAGAACAACGTCGAGGTCATGAACACGGCCAAGACCCTGTTGCAGCGCACGCTGACCATCGGCCAGTGAGCGCCTGAACCGCTCGGGAGATCGAGATGACCACCGTCAATGCCACCGGCTACGACTATTCCTGGCTCAACACCGGCGTCAAGTCGTCGGAGAAGAAGGACGAGGACGCGCAGACGCGCTTCCTGACGCTGCTGACGACGCAGCTGCGCAACCAGGATCCGATGAACCCGATGGAAAACGCCGAGATGACCTCGCAGCTCGCGCAGATGAGCACCGTCGATGGCATCGAGCGCCTGAATGCCATGTTCCAGCAGCTGCTCGCCGGCCAGGAGTCGGCCGAGGCCATGCAGGCCGCGGCGCTGGTCGGACGCGGCGTGCTGGTCGAGGGCAACAGCATGGTCCTGACCGAGGCCGGCGGCATCGGCGGCTTCGAAGTGCCGGCCGGTGCCGACCGCGTGACGCTGTCGATCCGCGATGCCTCCGGCCTGGAGGTCGCCACGGTCGACTTCGAGGGCGTCGAGCCCGGCAACCACAACTACGTGTGGGACGGCACGACGCTGGACGGCTCCACCGCCGCGCCCGGCCTCTACACGGTGAAGGTCACGGCGACCACCGGCGGCGAGCCGGTCGAGGTCAGCGCGCTGCAGTTCGGCCAGGTTACCGGCGTGATCCGCGGACCCAAGAGCACCGACCTGCAGGTCGGCAGCCTCGGCATCTTCCAGTTCAACGACATCAAGCAGATTCTCTGACGGAGCGACACCATGGCATTCCAGCAAGCACTGAGCGGTCTGAGCGCGTCGGCCAAAGCCATCGACGTGACGAGCAACAACATCGCCAACGCGTCGACCGTCGGTTTCAAGGCGGCCAGTGCGCTGTTCTCGGACGTGTTCGCCTCGGCGCTGACCGGTGCCTCGGCCAGCAGCCAGGTCGGCATCGGCGCGGTGTCGAACGTGGTCCGCCAGGCCTTCACGCAGGGCAGCCTGACCTCCACCGGCAACCCGCTCGACATGGCCATCAACGGCAACGGTTTCTTCATCATCGAGCGTAACGACGGCAGCCACGCCTACAGCCGCAACGGCCAGTTCGAGGTCGACAACGACGGCTACATCGTCACGCCGCTGGGCGAACGCCTGCAGGGCGTGCGTGCCGTCAACGGCGAGATCCCGCCGAACGCTCCGCTGGTCTCGCTGCTGGTGCCGAGCGAGCCGATCGCCGCGCGCGCGACGCAGGACCTGCCCGGCCTGGCCGGCGTGCGCCTCGTCGCCAACCTCGACGCCGAGCAGGACGGCACGGTGCAGCCCTTCACGTGGCCGGCCTTCGATCCGTCCGATGCCGCGAGCTACGACGTCCAGCTGCCGCAGGTGAGCTTCCTCGGTGACGACGGCAACACCAAGACCGTCGACGTCTACCTGCGCCGTCAGGCCACCGGCGCCGACGACTGGGAGGTGTTCTATGTCATCGACGCCGGCGACGGATCGGCCCCGGTCGTCAGCACGGGCGACCTGATCACCAACGGCGCGGGCAGCACGCTGTCGGCCACGATCCCTGACACGCCGGCGGATCATGCGCTGGATCTGAACTTCAGCTGGGGCGCGGGCTGGAGCCTGTCCGTCGACGTCGACAGCAACCCCGTGGCCACGCCGGCGATGCCCGACGAGACCACCGTGGCCTTCCTGGACCCGATGCGGGCCGTCAATCCGGCCGATACCAGCACCTACAACTCCACGACGTCGATGATCGTCTACGACAGCCTCGGCATGGAGCACACGCTGTCGCTGTACTTCGCGCGTGAGCCGAACAGCAACGAGTGGCAGGTGTGGGCCGCGATCGACGGCGGTACCGCGCAGCGCATCTACAACGCCAACGGCGGTGACCTCACCTTCAACACCTCCGGCATGCCGGTGGGTGGCTCGCTCGGCACCAGCTTCGTGTTCCCGGCCACCGACCTCGGCCCGACCGTCGACCCGCTCAGCTTCACGATCGACCTGTCGCGCATGACGCAGTTCGGCAGCGCGTTCTCGGTCACCGAGAGCGGCCAGAACGGCTACACCGAGGGCCGCCTGGTCGGCATCTCGGTGGACCGCAACGGCGTGCTCCAGGGCCGCTACAGCAACAACCGCACGCAGGCCCTGGGCCAGGTGCAGCTGATGACCTTCACCAACCCGAACGGGCTGGTGTCGCTGGGCAACAACCTGTGGGAGGCCACGCCGGCCGCCGGCGCCAACCAGCCGCAGCCGCCGGGCTCGGGCCTGAACGGCGTGATCGCCTCGGGCGTGGTCGAGGAGTCCAACGTGGATCTGACGCGCGAGCTGGTGCAGCTGATCATCATGCAGCGCAACTACCAGGCCAACGCCCAGTCCATCCGCACCCAGGACCAGCTGCTGCAGACGGTCGTCAACCTCAGGTAACACGCACAACGCGGCCTGAGCGCGGGACGCCGCCTCGGGCCGCCGGGAGAAGGGCATGGATCGCCTGATCTACACCGCGATGACGGGGGCGCGCAGCACGCTGGACCAGCAGGCTGCGGTGTCGAACAACCTCGCCAACGTCAATTCCACCGGCTTCCGCGCGGAGCTGCACCGGCTGCGCGCGGTCGAGCTGCAGACCGACGCGCTTCGTACGCGCGCCTTCGCCGTCGACGCCAGCGTGGCCACGGACTTCACGCCGGGGCCGATGCAGTTCACGGGCCGCAACTTCGACGTCGCGATCAAGGGCAAGGGCTGGTTCGCCGTGGCGCTGCCCGACGGCGGCGAGGCCTACACGCGCGACGGCAGCTTCATGGTCAGCCCCAACGGCGTGCTGCAGACGCGCGCGGGCCTGCCGGTGCTGGGGCTGGATGGCCCGATCACGGTGCCGCCCGACAGCGAGATCGTGATCGGAAAGGACGGCTCGGTGTCGGCGATCATCGGCGACGACACGGCCGGCATCAACGTCATCGCCGACCTGCGGCTGGTCAATCCGCCCGAGGCGGAACTGGCGCGCGGCGAAGACGGCCTGTTCCGCTACACCGGCAACCAGCCGGTGCTGCCGGACGAGACCATCGAGGTCGCGTCGGGCTACGTCGAGGGCAGCAACGTCAATGTCGTCGACCAGCTCGTGTCGATGATCTCGCTGGCGCGCCAGTTCGAGATGCAGACGCGCATGCTGCAGACCGCCGAGGCCAATGACCGCGCCGCGGCGCAGTTGCTGTCGGCACGCTGAGGCGGTGTCGAATAGGACGATTTTTCGGCCCCTAATCGCCGCATCGCGCGGCGTGGCGGGGACGTAATCTGGCAGTGTCGGCCCGTCGGCCTCGAGTCGCCGGGCGCTGCCGAAGGAGTAACGCCATGATCCGCTCACTGTGGACCGCCCGCACCGGCCTGGATGCCCAGCAGACCCAGCTGGACGTCATCGCCAACAACCTCGCCAACGTCTCGACCAACGGCTTCAAGCGCCAGCGCGCGGTGTTCGAGGACCTGCTGTACCAGACGCTGCGCCAGCCCGGCGCCCAGCAGACCGCCGAGAGCCAGATCTCCAGCGGCCTGCAGGTCGGCACCGGCACGCGCGTCGTGGCCACCGAGCGCATCTTCACGCAGGGCAGCCTGCAGCAGACCGGCAACGCGCTCGACGTCGCGATCCAGGGCAACGGCTTCATCCCGATCCAGCTCGAGAACGGGGTCACCGGCTACACCCGCGACGGCTCGTTCCAGCTCGACAACGCGGGTCAGGTCGTCACGGCCAGTGGCTACCTCGTCGGCGATGGCATCACGATCCCCGAGGAGGCGCTGTCGATCACGATCGGCAAGGACGGCACGGTCAGCGTGCTGATGCCGGGCAACACGGTGCAGGAGGTCGGCCAGCTGATGCTCGCCACCTTCATCAACCCGGGCGGCCTGCAGAGCATCGGCGAGAACCTGTACCTGGAGACGGCCTCCAGCGGCGTGGCCAACCTCCAGCCCCCCGGCACCAACGGCGTGGGCGTGTTCAACCAGAACTACGTCGAGACCTCCAACGTGAACGTCGCCGAGGAGCTGGTGAGCATGATCATCACGCAGCGGGCCTACGAGATCAATTCGCGTGCCATCCAGACCTCCGACCAGATGCTCGGCCGTCTGACGCAGCTGTGAGGGGTGCCGTGATGTCCGCCGCCACCCGTCTCCTGCCGCTCGCCGCGCTGCTGGCGGCCGCCTGCTCGCCGATGTACACGACGCCGAGCACGGCCGTGCACCAGCCGATGAGCGTGCGCCCCGACATGCAGGCCGAGACCGTGCCCGCCACCGGCTCGATCTACCGCACGACCGCCACGCGGCCGCTGTTCGAGGACCGTCGCGCCCGCCACGTCGGCGACACGATCACGATCAACCTGGTCGAGCGCACCAGCGCGCAGAAGAGCGCCAACGCCAACGCCGGCCGCTCGTCGAACATGTCGGCGGGCATCAACGCGCTGGGCGGGGTCTCGGTCGGCCGGCTGGGCCGGCTCTCCGTGGACGCCGGCAGCGAGTCGACCTTCGCCGGCCAGGGCGCGGCGGCCGCCAACAACGCCTTCACCGGCACGATCACCGTCACCGTCATCGACGTCTTCCCGAACGGCAACCTGCTCGTCTCCGGCGAGAAGCAGGTGGCGATCAACCAGGGCAACGAGTTCATCCGCTTCTCGGGCGTGGTCAACCCCGACCACGTGACGACGCAGAACACCGTTCAGTCGACGCAGGTCGCCGACGCGCGCATCGAGTACAAGGGCAGCGGCTTCATCGACGAGTCCACGCGCATGGGCTGGCTGCAGCGCTTCTTCCTGGCCCTGCTGCCGTTCTGACGCGGAGCGCATCATGAGACACCGCATCCTCCTCCGCCTCGCCCTGGCCGCGCTGCTGGCGCTGCCGCTGGCGGCCACGGCGGGCGAACGCATCAAGGACCTGGCCTCGGTGGCCGGCGTGCGCAACAACCAGCTCGTCGGCTACGGCCTCGTCGTGGGCCTGGACGGCAGCGGCGACCAGACCACGCAGACGCCCTTCACGGTGCAGAGCATCATCAACATGCTCGGCAACATGGGTATCACGCTGCCGCCGGGCACCAACCTGCAGCTCAAGAACGTCGCCGCGGTCATGGTCACGGCCAACCTGCCGCCGTTCTCGCGTCCCGGCCAGCAGATCGACGTCACCGTGTCGTCGATCGGCAACGCCAAGAGCCTGCGCGGCGGCACGCTCGTGATGACGCCGCTCAAGGGCGCGGATGGGCAGGTCTACGCGATCGCGCAGGGCAACGTCGTCGTCGGCGGCGCCGGTGCCTCGGGCGGCGGCGCCTCGCAGACCATCAACCACCTGTCGGCCGGCCGCGTGCCCGCCGGGGCGACGGTCGAGCGTTCCGTGCCGACCGCGCTGGGGCAGGGCGAGCATGTGACCTTCGAGCTGCACACGGCCGATTTCGGCACCGTGCGCCGCATGGTCGACGCCATCAACATGGTCACCGGGCCGGGCACGGCCCAGGCGCTGGACGGCCGCAGCGTGCAGGTGCGTGCGCCGCTCGATCCGACCGAGCGCGTAGCCTTCCTCGGCCGCCTCGAGAACCTCGTCATCACGCCGGAGGCGCAGGTCGCCAAGGTCATCGTCAACTCGCGCACGGGCTCGGTGGTCATGAACCAGCGCGTGACGCTGCAGAACGTCGCCGTCGCGCACGGCAACCTCACGGTCACCGTCGGCACCGACGTCGGCGTGTCGCAGCCGCCCCCGCTGTCGGGCGGCGATACCGTCGTCGTGCGGCGCGGCCGAGTCGACATCGAGGAGCAGGAAAGCGTGCTCTTCAACGTGCCGGCCTCGGCAACGCTGTCGGACGTCGTCAACGCGCTCAACGCGATCGGCGCCTCGCCGATGGACCTCATCAGCATCCTGCAGGCCATGAAGGCCGCGGGAGCCCTGCGGGCCGAGCTCGAGGTGATCTGATGAGCGCGGCGACGCTCAACACGCTCGACCCGCGTTCCTTCGCCGACCTGCAGCGGCTGGCGGGGCAGGGCAACTCGCCCGAGGCGCTGCGCGCCGCCGCCCGGCAGTTCGAGGCGGTATTCATGCAGATGGTGTTCAAGGCCATGCGCGAGGCCACGCCGCAGGGCGGGCTGTTCGATTCCGAGCACACGCGCATGTTCCAGTCGCTGCACGACCAGCAGCTGGCCTCGGACCTCGCCACGCGCGGCAGCGGCCTGGGACTGGCCGACGCGATCTACCGTCAGCTCGGCGGCGAGGCCATGGAGGCCTCGATGCGCGAGCACGGCCAGCTCGGCCCGGACGGACGGCGCTACTTCGACCTCGCCGACGTGCCGCGCCGGCCGGCAATTCCTGCCGTCACCCGCCGGGCGGCGGAAAATTCCGCCGCCGCGTCGGCGGATGCTGCCGTCTCGCCGGCCGCGCCGGCGGCTTCCGACGGGACCGCACGCGAGGTGCCGGAACACGTCTCGCAGTTCGTCCGCAAGCTGCGCCGTGACGCCGAGAGCGCGGGCCGCGCGCTGGGCGTGCCGGCGCACTTCCTCGTCGCCCAAGCCGCGCTGGAGACCGGCTGGGGCCGCGCCGAGCTGCGCCGCGCTGACGGCTCGCCGAGCTACAACCTGTTCAACATCAAGGCCGGTGCGAACTGGAAGGGCGAGGTCGTCGAACTGCCGGTCACCGAATACGCCAACGGCCGCGCCTACACCGAGCACGCGCGCTTCCGCGCCTACGGCTCGTATGCCGAGGCCTTCCGCGACTACGTCGCGCTGCTGCGCGACAACCCGCGCTACGCGGCGGCGCTGGGGCAGAAGCAGCCGGCCGGCTTCGCGCAGGGACTGGCGGGTGGCGGCTACGCAACCGATCCGCAGTACGCCGACAAGCTCGTCCGCGTCATCGGCGGGGATCTGCTGGGCCAGGCCTGGTCCGGCAGCCGGGGATGAGGCTGGCAAGCTTCTTGCAGTGAATCGGGCAGACGCCAACGGGAGTAGAACATGTCCGGCATCTTCGGAATCGGCCTGTCCGGTCTGAACGCAGCGCAAGCGCACCTGGCCACCGTCTCGCACAACATCACGAACGCCGGCACGCCCGGCTATTCGCGCCAGTCGGTCATCCAGATTGCCAACGACGCCGAGTACGGCGGCACGGGGTATTTCGGCCGCGGCGTCGTCGTGGCCAACGTCACGCGCGCGTACAACCAGTTCCTCGAGCAGCAGGTGCAGTCCTCGGCCTCGCGCCAGGCCCAGTACGCGGCCTACAACGCGCAGATCTCGCAGATCAACAACATGCTGGCCGACTCCGAGGTGGGTCTGTCGCCGGTCATGAACCAATTCTTCGCCGCCGTGCAGGACGTGGTGGCCAATCCCACCAGCGTGCCGGCGCGGCAGTCGCTGCTGTCGGCGGCCGAGAGCGCGGCGGCGCGCTTCCGCTCGATGGACGCGCGGCTGCGGGAGGTCGCGTCCTCGACGGACCAGGAGATCGCCTACAACGTCGGCCGCATCAACACGCTGGCGCAGCAGATCGCGGACCTGAACAGCCGCATCTCGCTGGCCGAGGCGGCCGGCGGCGGTGCGCAGGCCAACGACCTGCAGGACCAGCGCAACCAGGTGCTGCTTGAGCTCAACACGCTGATCGCCGCGCGCGCCGTGCGTTCGGACGACGGTTCGATCAACGTCTTCATCGGCACCGGCCAGGCGCTGGTGCTCGGCACCAGCGTCTCGAAGCTGACCACCGTGGACGATCCGGACAATCCGGCGCGGCTGCGCGTGGCCATCGAGGCCCCCGGCGGCATTTCCGTCCTGGTGCCCGAAAGCACGCTGACCAACGGCGCGCTCGGTGGCCTGCTCGACTTCCGCCGTGAGGCGCTCGACGTCACGCAGCGCCAGATGGACCTGATGGCGCGCAACTTCATCGAGGCCGTCAACGCACTGCACCGCGCCGGCGTGGATCTGGACGGCCTGCCCGGTGGCGACCTGTTCGGGCCGAGCATGGTGCGCGGCCTCGGCGGCGCGTCGAACTCGCCGGACGTGGCCATCGCCAACGACAGCCGGCTGACCTACGACAGCTACACGCTGACCTACGGTCCCGGCGGCACCTACACGCTGGTGCGCGAGCGCGACGGTGCGACGATCGCCGACCCGGCCGACATCGGCCTGACGATCCAGGTGCCGGCCGACGCCGTGGCCGGCGAGCAGTACCGCATCTCGCCGCTGACGGCCAGCGCCCGCGACATCTCGGTCCTGATCACCGACCCGGCCCGCTTCGCGGCCGGCCTGCCGACGCGGGTCGAGGTCGTCAACACCGCCACGGCCACCGTGACGCCGACGCTCGGCGGCGCGAGCACCGCCGCGCTGACGCTGAGTGCCGGACAGTTCGAGTCCAACGGCGCGATGGCGCCGTTCGCGCTGCGCTTCGACGGCGGCTCCAACAGCCTCGTGCTCGACCCGGCCACCGGCTACACGCTGTCGCCGGACGCAGCCTACGATCCGCTGACCGACGATCCCAAGACCTTCACGGTCACGACGCCGACCGGCGAGAGCTTCGAGTTCACGCTGTCCGGCACCCCGGTCGACGGCGATTCGTTCGCCTTCGACTTCGAGATCGAGGTCACCGAGACGGTCGTGCCGAGCGGTCCCGGCGACAACCGCAACGCCGTCGCGCTGGGCGCGCTGCAGACGCAGAAGATCATGCTCGATTCAGGCAACGGCACGCCGACCGCGACGCTGCAGTCGGCCTACTCGCAGCTGGTGTCCTTCATCGGCAACAAGACCCGCGAGGTGCAGACTGCCGAGAAGGCCCAGGCCGCGCTGCTGCAGCAGGCCTCGGACGCGCGCGAGTCGTTCTCGGGCGTCAATCTGGACGAGGAAGCGGCCAATCTGGTCCGCTTCCAGCAGGCTTACCAGGCCGCAGGGCGCGTGCTCACGGTGGCACAGCGCCTGTTCGACGAAGTGCTGAGCTTCGGTCGCTGAGGAGTCGGACCATGCGCGTGACCACCGGCATGCTGTACAGCAAGGGCCTGCAACAGATCCAGGCCCAGACCGCCAACCTGCTCCGGACGCAGCAGCAGATCGCCAGCGGCCGCCGCATCCTGACGCCGGCCGATGATCCGGTGTCCGCCGCGCGGGCGCTCGAGATCCGCCAGTCCAAATCGAGCAACGAGCAGTTCCTGAACAACCAGGCCGTCGCCAACGACCGCCTGCGCACGGCGGAGAACCGCCTGACCGGCGTGGCCGACATCCTGCAGTACGTGCGCGAGCGCACCGTGCAGGCCGGCAATGCCGCGCTCGGTGCAAAGGAGCTGGGCTACATCGCCACCGACCTGCGCGCGCAGTTCGAGGCGCTGCTGGGGCTGGCCAACAGCAAGGACGCGCAGGGCGACTACGTCTTCGGCGGCTACCAGACCCACCAGGCGCCGTACGTCGGCGGTTTCGGCAGCATCAGCTACCAGGGCGACGACCACCAGCTCGCGGTGCAGGTCTCGCCGTCCCGCTTCATGCCGGTCTCGTTCGCCGGCTCCGACGTGTTCGGCAGCGCGCGGCTGCCCGAGCCGGGCGTGCAGATCCGTGGCATCGCGGCCGGGGCCGACACGCTGGCCGGTTTCGGCGTGTCGCTCGCGACGACCTCGGCCGTGCCCGGTGCCGGCGCCGCCTACACGATCCGCTACGACGAGGCGAGCGGCGACTACCTCGTCACGCGCCGCGACGCCGACGGCACGCTGAACGACCTCGGCGCGGCCACGCTCGACCCGGTCGCGCAGACGCTGACGCTGGGCGACGGCGTCGTGTTCGACCTCTTCGGCACGCCGGCCGACGGCGACACGCTGCAGGTGCTCGTCGGCGCCGGTGGCCTGACCGTCGCCAACAGCGCCGTGCAGGCGCAGGCCGGGTTCGGCCTGCAGCGCGCGGCCGGTTCCGCGCAGCCCGAGCCGGGCGTGCGCTACATCGTCGAGTGGGACGACGCCAACGGTCAGTTCCTCGTCACGCGCCGCGAGGCCGACGGCGTGACCGAGACCGCGCTCGGCGCGGCCGTGCACGACCCGGCGGCCGGTACGCTGGCGTTCGACGGGCTGGAATTCGATCTGGCCGGAACGCCGCGCGAGGGCGACGTGGTGCAGGTGGCCATCGGCCCGCTGAGCCTCACCGTCGACGCCTCCGGCGTGGGCGGCACGGCCGACAGCCCGACGCTGGCCGCCGGCTCGGCCGCGCCGGACGCCGGCGTGACCTACGAACTGACCTGGGACGACGTCGCTGGCACCTACTCGGTGCTGCGCCGTGACGCCGAGGGGAACGAGACGGTCGTCACGCCGGTCACCTACGACGATTCCACGCCCGGCGCCGAGACGCTGAGCTTCGCGAACTCCGACGGTGCCACCGTCACCTTCGACCTGCCCGGCACGCCGCAGGCCGGCGACGTGCTGACCATCACGACCAGCGCGCTCGAGATCTTCACCTCCGGCACCGGCCGGCCCGCCGCGCAGGTCCTGCCCGCGCCGATGGGCCTGAGCCTCGCGGCCGGCTCGGCCGAGCCCGACGCCGGCATGCGCTACATCGTGCGCTACGGCGTCAACGCCGACGGCAGCGAGGGTTTCAGCGTCGTGCGCCGCGCGCCCGGCCAGCCCGACCAGCCGGTAGACAACCTGGTCTTCGATCCGGCCACCGGCACGCTGAGCTTCGACAACCTGGCCGGCGAGACCGTGGTCTTCGACGTCTCCGGCGTGCCGCGCGACGGCGACCAGGCCGAGGTCTTCGTCGCCTCGCGCGACATCTTCGCCAACATCGCCGCCTTCATCGACGCGCTCGAGCGTCCGGGCCCGTCCGGCATGGCCAACGGGGCCGTGGACTTCGGGCTGGATACGCTCGACATGGCGCTCGAGAGCGTGCTGCGTGTGCGCGCGCAGCTCGGCTCGCAGATGGTCGAGATCGAGAACCTCGGCAAGGTCGGCACCGACCAGGACCTGCAGTACGCGACCGAGCTGTCGCGGCTCGAGGACCTCGACTACGCAGAGGCCATCTCGCGCCTGTCGCAGCAGCAGATCTTCCTGGAGGCCGCGCAGCAGACCTATCTGCGCGTGACCGGCCTGAGCCTGTTCAACTTCCTGAGCTGATCCGCCATGCGCCTCGTCGCCACCGCCTGCGCCGCCCTGCTGCTGACCGCCTGCGCCCTCCATCAGGAGAAGCGCGGCGAGGCCGGAACGGAGACCTTCACGCCGCCGGCCGAGGAACGGACGCCGGCCGTGGCCGGCACGCACACGCCGGTCTGGGCGTATCCGGGCGACCTGCGCCTGCCGGGCTGGGACGTGAAGGTCACGCAGCTCGACGCGCGCCGCTTCCGGCTCGACCTGCGCATGCGCACGCTGATCAACGGCGGCGACGGCGAGGCGCGCACGGCCTTCCTGCGCAGTGCGCGCGAGATCGTCGAATCCGGCGGCTTTGCCGGCTACGACGTGCTGCGCTACGAGGAGAGCATCGACGCGGGCCTGTTCTTCGCCCGTCGCGGCGCGCACGGCGAGATCCGCGTCGTCGAGTCCCAGGCCTGGGGAATGTGAGCGGGCCTCAGCCGCCGAGGGCGCGGACCAGCGCCTCGATGGCGTCGAATCCTTGCTCGAACAGCCGCTGCAACACCGGTCCGATCAGCCCCAGGCTCAGCAGCAGCACGAGGAAACCCACCGTCAGCGTCACCGGAAAGCCGACCGCGAACAGGTTGAGCTGCGGGGCCGCCCGCGTCAGGATGCCGAGGCCGATGTTGGCGATCAGCAGCGTCGCGACCATCGGCAGCGCCATCATCACGCCGGCCGAGAACATCACGGCGGCGTAGCGCACGATCAGCAGCCAGCCGTCGGCCGCCGTGGCGCGGCCTACCGGCAGCCACTCGAAGGTCGCCACCATCACCTGCACCAGCATCAGGTGTCCGTCCAGCGCCAGGAACACCAGCAGCGTCAGCAGGCCGAGGAACTCGGCGATCACCGAGCTCTGGCCGCCCGTGGTCGGGCTGAAGAACACCGCGAACGACAGGCCCATCTGCAGGCCGATCATCTCGCCGGCCAGGTCCACGGCGGCGAAGAACAGCCGCATCGTGAAACCGATGGCCGCGCCGATGACGAACTGGTGCGCGAGCACGCCCAGCGCCTCCCACGAGTCGGTCGGGATCGCCGGCATCGCCGGCAGGGCGGGCAGCACGGCCATCGCCATCGCCAGCCCGGCGGCCAGCCGCACGCGCACCGGGATGCCGCGGTTGCTCCACAGCGGCGCGGACGCGAACAGCCCGAGCAGCCGTACGAGCGGGAACATCAGTGCGGCGAGCCAGGCGTCGAGCTGGGCGGCGGTGACGACGAGCATGGGACGGGGCGCGGCCCGGCGGGCCTCAGCCGATGGTGCCGGGGATGGACGTGATGAGGCGTGTGGCGAAGTCCGTGATCAGCGTCACCATCCACGGCCCGGCCAGCACGGCGGCGAGGAAGATGGCGATGAGCTTCGGCACGAAGGACAGCGTCATCTCGTTGATCTGCGTCGCGGCCTGGAAGATGCTCACCGTCAGACCCGTGACCAGCGCGGCGAGGAACAGCGGCGCGCTCATCATCAGCGTGATCTCGACGGCCTGGCGGCCGATGTCCATGACGGTTCCGGCATTCATTGGGCAACTCCTTAGACGGCGAAGCTCTGCACGAGCGAGCCGATGAGCAGGGTCCAGCCGTCGATCAGCACGAACAGCATGATCTTGAACGGCAGCGAGACGATGACCGGCGACATCATCATCATGCCCATCGACATCAGCACCGACGCGACGAGCATGTCGATGATCAGGAAGGGAATGAAGACGATGAAGCCGATCTGGAAGGCGGTCTTGAGCTCGGACGTGACGAAGGCCGGCACGACCACGCGCATCGGCAGGTCCTCGGCGCGCTCGACCGGAGGCGTCTTGGCCAGACGCGCGAACAGGGCCAGATCGTTCTCGCGCACCTGCGCGAGCATGAAGGCCTTGACCGGCGCGGCGGCGCGCGCGGTCGCCTCGTCGAACTGGATCTGGCCGGCCGACAGCGGCGCGTAGGCGTCGGCATACACCTTCTCGGCCACCGGCGACATGATGAAGAAGGTCAGGAACAGCGCCAGCCCCAGCAGCACCTGGTTGGGCGGCGAGGTCTGCGTGCCCATGGCCGAGCGCAGCAGCGCGAAGACGATGATGATGCGCGTGAAGCAGGTCATCATCAGCACGACGGCCGGGATGAAGGACAGCGCCGTGAGCAGCAGCAGGGTCTGCACGCTCAGGCTGTAGGTCGTCGCGCCGTTGGGGCCGGCGCTGGTCGTGAAAGCCGGCAGGCCCTGCGCGGCGGCCAGCGATGGCGCGAGCAGCAGCAGTACGGGCAGGAGGCGCGCGAGGGCGGTCATGTCAGGCGTCTCCGCGGCGGCGCTCGAGGGCCTGCGCCAGCCAGCCCTGGAAGCCGTCCGGCTGCGCGGCCGGCGGCGTGCCGCCGTGGCGGCGGAATTCCTCGACGTCGAGCGTGTGCAGCGTGTTGACGCTGCCGGGTGTGACGCCCAGCACCAGCACCTTGCCGGCCAGCTCGACCAGCACGACACGCTCGCGCGTGCCGACCGGAGCCGCGCCCAGTACCTTCAGCCCGCCGGCCGCGCCGCGCGGGCCGGACATGCGCTTGATGATCCACAGCGCGCCGAGCAGCAGGCCAACGACGACGGCCAGCCCACCGACGAGCTGCGCGAGGCTGGTGCCGAGTTCGGGCGGGGCGGAATCGGCCGCCCGGACGGGCAGGACGGCGAGCAGGGGCAGGGCGGGAAGGACGGTTCGCACGGCGGCAGTCCGCAAGACTTCGACGCCACAAGAATAGGCGCCGACGGGTCGCCGGCAGGTGCGGAAAAAGCGGAGAAAGGCGCGTCTAATCCGCGCTTTCGGGAAACGGGGCGCCGGCCGCCCGCGCGGGGCGGCCGGGCGGGGACGTCAGCCGCGGATCTTCCGCATCCGTTCGGCCGGCGTGATGATGTCGGTCAGGCGGATGCCGAACTTGTCGTTGACGACGACGACCTCGCCCTGCGCGATCAGCGTGCCGTTGACGAGCACATCCATCGGTTCGCCGGCCAGGCCGTCGAGCTCGACGACGGAACCATGCGCGAGCTGCAGCAGGTTGCGGATCGACAGCTTGGTGCGGCCGAGCTCCACGGTCAGCTGCACCGGGATGTCGAGGATCATGTCGAAGTCGTTCATCGATCCGGCGCGCGCGCTGCCGGCGCCGAAGTCCTCGAACAGGTGGCTGGCGGGCTTGGCCTGGTACGGCGATTCGCCTTCCTCGGCGGCGGCGGCCAGTTCGTCGGCCACGCGCTGCGCCTCGGCGTCCGGGCCCGCCTCGGCGGCAGCCTGCTCGGCCATGGCCGCGGCCCAGTCGTCCTCGGTGATCGCGGTTTCGTCGGTGTGGTTGTCAGCCATGGTTCTCTCCGGCTTTCGGGGGGGCGTCGCCTTCGTTCTCTTCCTCGGCGACGAAACGCTCCACCCGGATTGCGTAATGCCCGTTCTGCGTGCCGAAGCGGCCACGGATCACGGGAACCCCGTCGACTTCCACCGCCAGGCATTCCGGCACGTCGAGGGGAATGACGTCGCCGACCCGCAGGTTGACGATGTCGCCCAGGGTCACCTGCGCGCTGCCGAACTGCGCCGTCAGCGGCACCTCGGCCGTCTGCAGCTGGCGCGACAGCAGCTTGACCCAGCGGTTGTCCTGGGTCAGGTGATCGCTCTGCATGGTCGAGTACAGGATGTCGCGGATGGGCTCGACCATCGAGTACGGCTTGCAGATGTGCATCTCGGCCTGCGCGCCGCCGAACTCGAGCGTGAAGGTCGTCGCGATGACGATCTCCGACGGCGTGGCGATGTTCGCGAACTGCGAGTTCATCTCCGAGCGCACGTACTCGAGCTCGATCTTGTACACCGGTGCCCAGGCGCGGGCGTACTCGGTGAACACCACGTCGAGCAGGCCGCGGATGATGCGCTGCTCGGTGGGCGTGAAGTCGCGCCCCTCGACCCGCGTGTGGAAGCGGCCGTCGCCGCCGAACAGGTTGTCGACGACGAGGAACACGAGGTTGGGGTCGAACACCACCAGCCCGGTGCCGCGCAGCGGCTTGACCTGCACGAGGTTGAGGTTGGTCGGCACGACCAGGTTGCGCACGAACTCGCTGTACTTCTGGACCTTGATGGGCCCCACCGAGATCTCGGCGCTGCGGTGCATGTAGTTGAACAGGCCGATGCGCAGGTAGCGGGCGAAGCGCTCGTTGATGAGCTCCATCGTCGGCATGCGGCCGCGGACGATGCGCTCCTGCGTGGCGAGGTTGTACGGGCGGATGCCGCCCTCGTCCAGACCGGCGTCCTCGGGTTCCTCAGGCTCCCCCATGACGCCGCGGAGCAGGGCATCTACTTCGTCCTGGGAGAGGAAGTCCGACATGCGTGGCGCCTCTTACTGGATGATGAAGGAGTTGAACAGCACGGAATGCACGGGCGCGTTCGCGCCGCCGCCCACCGGCGAGCCGAGCACGCCGTTGATGTCGGCGGCGATCTCGCGTGCGAGGTTTTCCTGCCCGTCGGGCGTGTTGATCTCCGACGGCAGCTTGCCGGTCAGGCGCAGGTTGATGCGGTGCCGGATCTCGGGCATGAAGTTCTTGAGCGCCTCGGCGGTCTTGGCGTTGTGGACGCGCACGGCCATGATCACCTGCAGGTAGCGCTCGCCGGCCTCGGGCTGGAGGTTCACGACGAAGGCGTCCAGCGGCACGAACACCGGCGGATTGGCGAGATTCACGGTCGCGACGGCCAGCACCTCTTCAGCCTCCTCCTCGGCGTTGAGCGCGTTCTTCTTCTGCAGCAGCAGCCACACGAACGCGCCGGTACCGATCACCCCCAGTATTACGGCAGCCAGGATCAGGCGCTTGAGCGTGGTGCCGAAGCGCGAGACCTTCGGCGCGGCCAGCGTGTCGCTGTCCATGCGTTCCATTTCGGGCGGTCTTGCAGTGGCCATACGGTTCTCCGGTCGACTGTGGGGGATTATGGTCGATCCGTGATGGCTGAAAGGCCCGAATAAAAGGGGTGGCGCCCTTCATTTCACGCTTCAGGCAAAGGTGTCGATGACACCGTTGCCACGATGGACCCACGTGGTCGGGTTGGCCGGCTTCAGGCCGCCGCCCGCGTCCGCGGATCCGGAATCCCGCGCGGCGCCGGAGCCGGCATGGCGCGCGCCGCCGTCCTGGCCGCCGTCATGGGTGCGCTGGTCGCCGGACGTGCTCACGTCGGTGTGGCCGAGGTGGATGCCGGCCTGCTGCAGCACCTCGCGCAGCCGCGGCATGGCCTGTTCGAGCGCTTCGCGCGCGGCCGGCGTGGCGGCGACGAAATGGGCGGTGGTCTGGTCGCCATTCACTTGGATCGAGACGCCCAGTTTACCGAGACTGGAGGGCGTGAGCACGAGTTCGGCCTTGCTCTCGTTGCGGCCGACCATCCACGCCACCTGGTTGCCGACCTCGGCGGCCCAGGCGCGCTGGCCCGCCGGTGTCGTGACCGGCAGCTGGGGCAGCGGCTGGCTGGCTTCGCCTCGCGCCGCGAACGGCAGGCCGGCGGCCTGCAGGCCCGGCATGGCCTCGCCGCGCAGGCCGGCGGCGAGCTGGTCGGCGAAGCCGCGCGTCGGGCCGGACTGCGTGGCCAGCGTCACGGCCTGCTGCACGAGGGTCTCGCGCGGCGCGGCCGGCGCGCGGCCGTCGGCCGCATCGTCCTTGCCGAGCAGGGCAGTGGCCAGCGTGGCCGTCTGACCGGGCTGGCCCTTGCGGCCGCCGCCGGCGTCCGTGTCCAGCACCAGAGCGTCGGCGTCGACCGCCGCGCCCTCTGGGCGCGCGGCCCGCTGCACCGCGCTGAGCGCGGCGAGCATGGCGGCAATCTCTGCCGGCAGACCGGAAGCGATTGCCTGTCCGGCCTCCGCCGCGTTGCCGGTCGTGCCGTCCTGCGGCGTGGCCGAGTGGCTCTCGTCCGCGGGCGCCTCGCTGCCGCGTTCGGCGGTCTGCGGCGTGCGTTCGGCCGGCGTCTCGGACGCGGGCGCGGCGTTTTCCCCGGAGCGCGCGGGCTCGCGGGCCGTGTTCTGCGGCGCGCTCTGCGAAGGCTGGCGCGGGGTTTCGGCGCGTTCGGGTTCGAGCGCACGGTTCAGCACGTTCTCGAAGCCGCCGTCCGACGCGCGTTCCTGCGCGGAAGGGCTCTGGAACAGCAGGGCCGGATGGATCTCGGTCTTGCCGTGTCCGGCGTGGGTGGAGGGAATGGCCATTGCGTGCTTCCTGGTCGGTTCGTCCAACCGGATTGAGCAATTGGCGTGCCAGTCGGGCGCGGGTGCGCCGCGCGGCTCAGTCGTCGGCGGTCTCGCGGCGGGCGAGGCGGCTCGTGGTGTGCTCGTCGGAGGCGCGCTGCTCGAGCTTGTTGAAGTGCTGCTGCTCGCGCTCGAGGTGGCGTTCGTGCAGCGTGTCGAAGGCCTTCACGCGGTTGCGCTGCGCGACCCAGGCCTGCTTGCCGGCGGCCGTGCGCTGCTGCGACTGCTCGAGCAGCTTGCGCTGGATGTCGATGGCCTCGTCGATGCGGGCCATGAAGGCGCCGTAGTTGCGCAGCGTCTGCACGTCCACCCCGTTCTGCACCGCGGCGCGGAAGCGTTCGGCGTACTCGGCGCGGTAGTCCTGCAGCATCTCGAGCTTGCGCGAGCCTTCCTGTTCCTGCGCGATCAGCTTGCCGAGTTCGCTGGTGGCGCTGTCGAGGTGGCTGCGCGAGAGGTCGAGCAGCGGCTGGAGCGAGAAGGGTTTGGACATGGATGCCTGGGATTGTGCCCGGCGGCGTGCGCCGGGACGTGGATCAAGTCTAATCCCGGCGGACCCGGGACGCTAGGTCAAAGGTCCGCCAGTTCGGGAAACAGTTCCGACAGGCGGCTCGACGCCGCGGCGAAGGTCTCCTGCTCGTCGATGCGCTGCTGCAGGAAGGCCTCGAGACCGGGGTACATCGCCACGGCCTGGTCCAGCGTCGGGTCGGCGCCGGGCTGGTAGGCCCCCACGGCGATCAGGTCGTTCGAGCGCTGGTAGCGCGCGAACAGCTGCTTGAAGCGGCGCACGCGTGCCAGATGCGCGTCCGGCACGAGGTTGTGCATCACGCGCGAGATCGACTGCTCGATGTCGATGGCCGGGTAGTGGCCCTGGTCGGCCAGCGAGCGCGACAGCACGATGTGGCCGTCGAGGATGGCACGCGCGGAGTCGGCGATCGGATCCTGCTGGTCGTCGCCCTCGGCGAGCACGGTGTAGAAGGCCGTGATCGAGCCGCCGCCCTCGGACCCGTTGCCGGCGCGCTCGACCAGCGCCGGCAGGCGCGCGAACACGCTCGGCGGGTAGCCGCGCGTGACCGGCGGCTCGCCGACCGCGAGCGCGATCTCGCGCTGGGCCATCGCGTAGCGCGTCAGCGAGTCCATGATCAGCAGCACCTGCTTGCCCTGGTCGCGGAAATGCTCGGCGATCGTCGTCGCGTAGGCCGCGCCCTGCAGCCGCATCAGCGGGCTGGTGTCGGCCGGAGCGGCGACCACCACCGAGCGCTTCCGTCCGGCCGCGCCGAGGTTCTCCTCGATGAATTCCTTGACCTCGCGGCCGCGCTCGCCGATCAGGCCGACGACGATGACGTCGGCCACCGTGTAGCGGGCCATCATGCCGATCAGCACGGACTTGCCGACGCCGGAACCGGCGAACAGGCCGATGCGCTGGCCGCGCCCGACCGTCAGCAGCGCGTTGATCGCGCGGATGCCGACGTCGAGCACGTTGCGGATGGGGGTGCGCGCGAGCGGGTTGTAGGCGCGGCCCTGCAGCGAGCGCGTGGTGTCGGTGACGATGGGGCCCAGCCCGTCGAGCGGCCGGCCGGCGCCGTCGACGACGCGGCCGAGCAGGGCGTCTCCGACCGGCAGCCGCTTGGCGCGGTCGGCGTGGCGGCGGTGGCGCGGGGTGCCGGTGCCGTAGACGACGGGCGGCGGGCCGGCTTCGACCGCGCGCACCGGCGCGCCGGGGGCCAGCCCCTGCACGTCGTCGGTGGGCATCATGTACAGGCGTTCGCCGTGGAAGCCCACGACCTCGGCCTCGACCGTGCCGCCGCCGATGGCCTCGACCTCGCAGCTCGCGCCCAGCGGCAGCTTGATGCCGGCCGCCTCCATGACGAGTCCGTTGATGCGAGTGAGTCGGCCCGAGACGCGCGCGGGCGTCATCGAACCGGCCAGTTCGGTGTGCTGGGCGAGGAAGGCGCGCCAGGCGGCGGCGTGGTCACGCATCGTCGCCGTCCGGTGCCGGTGCCGGGGCCGGGCCCCGGCCGATGCCGGCGAGGATGCGCGCCCAGCGCGTCTCGATGGTCGCGTCGATGTCGCAGCCGGCGGCTTCCAGCCGGCAGCCGCCACGCGTGATGGAGGCGTTCTCGACCAGCAGGTGGTGGCCGGTCTCGAGCTGGTCCTCGAGGTGGCGGCGCACGAGTTTCACGTCCTCGGGGTGCAGATGCACGCGCACCTTGCCTTGCGGCACCTGCTGCAGCGCCTCGCGCACGACGGCGACGACGGCCTCGGGCTGTGCCTGCAGGGCGTCGCCGGCGAGCTGGCGGGCCAGCGCGATGGCCAGCGTGGCGATCTCCTCGGCCACGTCGGCGCCGAGCGCGTCGAGCGCGGTGTCCATCGCGCGCACGACGCGCGCGAGCTGCGCGGCCTCGGCCTGCGCGCGCTTCATGCCCTCGTCGAAGCCGGCCTTCTCGCCGTCGCGGCGGGCCTGCTCGAACATGGCCTCGATCTCCTCGGCCGTGGGCAGCTTCACCGGCGGCTCGGCCGGCGCGGGCGGCTCCTCCGGCGCCGGGGACGCATGTTCGGCCTCGACCGGCTGCGGCGGCTCGGGCGGGGCCTCGGGCTCGTCGAAGGCGGGCGGGGTCCAGCGCTGGTAGGCACCGACGGCCTGGTGGCGGGTCACGCTCATGGGTTTCTTCCGTCAGACGGTCAGACGAAGGCGTCCTCGCTGCCGCGGCCGCCGAGCACGATCTGGCCTTCCTCGGCAAGCCGGCGCGCGGTCTTGAGGATTTCCTTCTGCTCGGCCTCGACCTCGGACAGGCGCACGGGGCCGCGGGCCTCGAGATCCTCGCGCATCATCTCGGCGGCGCGCTGCGACATGTTGCTGAAGAACTTCTCGCGCAGCTCCTCGGAGGCGCCCTTGAGCGCGACGACGAGCGAGTCGGACTGGATCTCGCGCAGCAGGGTCTGGATGCCGCGGTTGTCGATGTCGAGGAGGTTCTCGAACACGAACATCTCGTCGAGGATGCGCTGCGCCAGTTCGGGGTCGTACTCGCGCACGTTGTCGAGCACGGCGGTCTCGGCCGCCGCGCCGACGAAGTTCAGGATCTCGGCCGCGTGGCGCACGCCGCCCATCGCGGCCTTCTTGATCGTCGAGGCCGAGCCGGCGAGCAGCTGCGTGAGCGCGTCGTTGAGCTCGCGCAGCGCGATGGGCTGCACGCCGTCGAGCGTGGCGATGCGCAGCACGACGTCGTTGCGCAGGCGGTCGGAGAAGTGCTTGAGGATCTCGCCGGCCTGGTCGTATTCCAGGTGCACGAGGATGGTGGCGATGATCTGCGGATGCTCGTTACGGATCAGGTCGGCGGCCGTGGCGGCGTCCATCCACTTCAGGCTCTCGATGCCGGCCGTGTCCGAGCCCTGCATGATGCGCGAGATGATGTGCCCGGCGCGCTCGTCGCCGAGCGCCTTGGTCAGCATGTCGCGGATGTGCTCCTCGCTGGCCTCCAGTGGCGCGCCCTGCTCGAAGTGGTCCTCGAGTTCGTTGATGACGGCCTCAACCTTGGTGCGCGGCTGGGCCGGCAGCGAGGCCATGGCCATGCCGAGCTTCTGCACCTCGCGCGGACCCAGGTGGCGCAGCACCTCGGCCGCCTCGTCGGGGCCGAGGGTGAGCAGCAGCAGCGCGCTCTTCTCGATGCCCGGATCGGTCACGCTCATTTACGTTTCTCCTCGCTGCCGGCGCCGCCGGTGGCCATCCAGCCGCGGATCAGGTTGGCCACGGCCTTGGGGTCGGCCTTGGCCATGTCGCGCGCGTTGCTCAGCCGCTGTTCGAACGAACGCTGCTGCTTGTTGCTCGAGAGCTTGACCATGAAGTCCTCCTCGTCGTCCAGTTCCGCCGCCGGCGGCGGGGGCGGCATGGAGCTGACGAACCAGCGCATCATCGGACGCAGCACCGCAAAGTACGCGAAAGCCAGCGCCGCCACCAGCAGCAGGTACTTCGCCGCGATCTTGGCCGGTTCGACGATCTCGGGGTCCTTCCACGCCGGCAGCGGCGTGGCGGTCGGCTCGCTGCTCTCGGCGAACGGCGCGCTCGTGACCTGGATGTTGTCGCCGCGCCCGCCGTCGAAGCCGATCGCGCCCTGGATCAGCGCGGTCACGCGCTGGATCTCCTCGGGACTCAGCATCACGTTGCGCGTCTGGCCGTTGGGCATGACCTCGGTGCGCTGACGCACGACCACCGCGACCGACAGCTTGCGGATCTGGCCGGTGGCGTGGCGGATGTGCTGGATGTTGCGGTCCAGCTCGTAGTTGAGCGTGGCCGAGCGGTTGCGCGTGACCGGCCGCTGGTCGACCCCGCCTTCGCCCTCCGCCGTGGCGGCCGTCGCGGCGGCGCCCGCCGGCGCGACGATGGGCGCGGTGGCCGGCACCGGCGGCTGGTTGGACAGCGCGCCCGGCACGCCACCCGGCCCCGGCACGCCGGAGAACTGCTCGGTCGTCTGCTGGCTGCGGATGGCCTGGCCCGGCGCCGGGTTGGGGCGGTAGGTCTCGGCGGTTTCCTCGCGCTGGCTGAAATCGACGTCGACGGCGACCTGGGCGCGGAAGTTGCCCTGGCCCACCAGTGGCGTCAGCAGCGCCTCCAGGCGGCGCTGGTAGCCGGATTCGATCTCGCGCACGTAGGCGAGCTGCGTCGCGTCCAGACCGGCCTCGCGCGTCGCGCCGGGCGGGCGGGTCAGCAGGTTGCCGTTCTGGTCGATCACGCTGACGTTGTCGCTGGCCATGTGCGGCACGCTGGACGAGACCAGGTGCACGATGCCGGCGATCTGCGCGGCGTCGAGCACGCGGCCCGGATACAGCGTCACCATCACCGAGGCCGAGGGCTTGACGTCGTCGCGCAGGAAGCCGCTGCGCTTCGGGATGGCCAGATGCACGCGCGCGGCCGCGACCGACGAGATCGACTGCACCGTGCGCGACAGCTCGCCCTCGAGCGCGCGCTGGTAATTCACCTGTTCGAGGAACTGCGACACGCCCAGGCGCTGGTTCTCCATGACCTCGAAGCCGACCAGGCCGCCCTTGGGCAGGCCTTGGCCGGCCAGGCGCAGCCGGACCTCGTGCACCCGGTCGGACGGGATCATGATGGTGCCGGTGCCCGGACCGACCTTGTAGGGCACGTTCTGCTGCTGCAGTGCCGTGATGATCGCGCCGCCGTCGCGCTCCTCCAGGTTCGCGAACAGCACGGCGTAGTCCGGCGTGCGCGTCCATGACCAGGTCGCCACGATCAGCGCCACGAGCACGGCGATGATGGCGGCGCCCACGAGCTTCTGGCGCTGCGACAGATTGTTCAGGTGCTGGACCACCTGCTGCATGGAAGGCTGGGGAGCGGTATCGGCTGCGGCCATGATGTTGTTCCTTCGCACGTCGCTTTGACGGATGGCGGCATTGTGGGCGCTGCGTGGCAAGTGCGAAGCGTCGATAAGCGGCATTTTTTGCCGCCTGTTTGTCGGTTACCATAGGCCACCGAGCCCGTACTCTGCCAGCCGTGAAAGAGCCCGCCGACACCTCCGTGCCCACTTCCGCCGCCACGCAGCGCCTGGACGCCGCGCAGCTGGCGGAGGCGTTCACGCTGTTCGCGCGCGCGTCCGAGGAACTGTCCGGCGCCTACAACGCGCTGCAGGGCCAGGTCGCGCAGCTGACCGAACGCATGAACGTGCTGATGGGCGCGCTGCCGGCCGGCGTGGTCGTGCTCGACCGTGACCGGCGCATCGTGCAGCTCAACCGCGCCGCGCGCGAACTGCTTGGCGACGGCTGCGAGGGTATGGACTGGGGCGTCATCGCGGCCTGCTTCGAGCGCACCGACACGCCGGGCGAGGTGTCCGCCGGCGAGGGCGCGCGGGCGCGCCGGCTGGCGCTGTCCGAGGCCACGGTCGATTCCGGCGAGGAACACATCGTGCTGCTGCACGACGTCACCGAGGCGCACCGCATGCGTCTGCACGCCGAACGCAACGAACGCCTCGCGGCGATGGGCGAGATGGTCGCCGGCCTCGCGCACCAGCTGCGCACGCCGCTGTCGGCCGCGCTCCTGTATACGTCCAGCCTGCGCAAGCCCGAACTGCCCGCCGCCGATCGCGAGCGCGTCGGCGAGCGCGCGATCGAGCGCCTGCGCCACCTGGAACGCCTGATCGGCGACATGCTGCGCTTCGCACGCGGCGACCAGCTCGGTCGCCAGCACTTCGAGGTGTGCGAGCTGGTACGCGAGCTCGCCCACACACTGGAGCCGGTGGCGCGCGCGCGGCAGGTCGCGTTCGAGACACGCTGCGACTGCGGCGCGCTGACGCTGGCAGGTGACCGGAAGGCGCTCGCCGGCGCGCTGACCAACCTGATGGAGAACGCGCTGCAGGCGGCCGGCGAGGGCGGGCACGTGCGGGTGGATGTCCGCACGCGCGACGAGCACGTGCTGTTCTCGGTCGCCGACGACGGCCCCGGCATCGCGCCGGCCGAACAGGCCCGCATCTTCGAGCCCTTCTTCACCACCCGCGCCGAAGGCACGGGTCTGGGGCTCGCCATCGCCCGCGGCGTGGCGCGCGCCCACGGCGGCGACATCGCCCTCGATTCCGAGCCCGGCCACGGCGCCACCTTCACGCTGGTGCTGCCCGTCGCGTCCGGCCCCGAACCCGTTCAGGAAGTCCCCCCGCATGAGTGAATCCGCCATCCGCCTGCTCGTCGTCGAGGATGACGCTGCCCTGCGCGACGCCGTGTGCATGACGCTGGAACTGGCCGGCCATCACGTCACCGGCGTCGATGGCGGCCCCGCCGCGCTCGAGGCACTCGAGCGCGAGCCGTTCAACCTCGTCATCAGCGACCTGCGCATGCAGCCCATGGACGGCCTTCAGCTGCTCGGCGCGATCCGTGCACGCCTGCCGCAGATGCCGGTGCTGTTGATGACCGCCTACGGCGACGTCGAGAAGGCCGTGGCCGCGATGCGCGGCGGCGCCTGCGACTTCCTGATGAAGCCCTTCGAGCCCGAGGCGCTGCTCGGCCACGTGCGCCGTTATGCCTCGCCGCCGGTCTCCGGCGACGAGGTCGTTGCGGGCGATCCGCGCACGCGCCAGCTGCTGCAGATGGCTTCGCGCGTCGCGGCCTCCGACGCCACGGTGCTGCTCAACGGCGAGTCCGGCACCGGCAAGGAGGTCTTCGCGCACTACATTCACGCGCACTCGCCGCGCGCCGGCCGGCCCTTCGTCGCGATCAACTGCGCCGCGATTCCCGAGAACCTGCTCGAGGCCACGCTGTTCGGCTACGAGAAGGGCTCGTTCACCGGCGCCCAGGTCTCGCAGGCGGGCAAGTTCGAGCAGGCACAGGGCGGCACGCTGCTGCTCGACGAGATATCCGAGATGCCGCTGGCGCTGCAGGCCAAGCTGCTGCGCGTGCTGCAGGAGCGCGAGGTCGAGCGCGTGGGCGGGCGCAAGGCCATCGCGCTCGACATCCGCGTGCTCGCGACCAGCAACCGCGACATGCCGGCCGAGGTCGCCGCCGGCCGCTTTCGCGAGGATCTGTTCTACCGCCTCAACGTCTTTCCGCTGCAGATCCCGCCGCTGCGCGAGCGCCCGGGCGACATCCTGCCGCTGGCGCGCCACTTCCTCGCCCGCCACGCCGCGGCGATGCGCCGCACCGCACGCCTGGACGCCGGCGCCGAGGCGCTGCTGCAGGCCCATGCCTGGCCCGGCAACGTGCGCGAACTCGAAAACACCATGCAGCGCGCGCTGATCCTCGCGCCGGGTGATGCCGTCGACGCCGCCACGCTGGCGCTGTGCTTGCCTGACGCCGCCTCCGGCCTGCCGCCACCGGCGGCCGCTGCCGCACCGCCGGCAAGCCTTGCCGCCGTGGCACCGGCGCGGCCGGACAACATGAAGGATCTGGAGCGCGAGCACATCCTCGCGACGCTGCGTGAGGTCAACGGCTCGCGCAAGCTCGCCGTCGAACGGCTGGGCATCTCCGAGCGCACGCTGCGCTACAAGCTCCAGCAATACCGGCAGGAGGGCTACGATGTGTAGGGGCGCGGCTCAAGCCACGGACCCGGCCGGCCGTCAACGGAGAACGGGGCGCGCGTCCGCGTGCGCGCCTTTTGGCACGCGGATTGCTCTGCTAGACTGTCTCAGGTCACGTCCCGTCGAGAGGTAGGGGCACATGGATACACGCGGCATCGAACAACTGATCGGCGAACTGCGCTCCACCGCGAAGGCGGCGGGGTCGAATTCCGTCCAGCCGGCGACCGGCGAGGGCGGGGTCGATTTCGCGCAGGTGCTGCAGTCGGCGCTCCAGGACGTCAGCTCCGCGCAGCAGGAGGCGCGGGCGATGGCGCAGGAATTCACCGCCGGCAATCCCGAAGCCAACCTGCAGGACGTGATGGTCAACCTGCAGAAGGCCAGCCTGTCGTTCCAGCAGATGGTGCAGGTGCGAAACCGGCTGGTGTCCGCCTACCAGGACATCATGAACATGCCGATGTGAGCGTGACGCCCGCCCGGACCGAAAACCGCCTTACGGCGGTTTTTTCGTTTCCGGGATCGGCCGAGCGCGTTCAGTCGCGGTCGGCTTCCATCAGCCGGCGTTCGCGTTCGACCTTGAAGATGTAGCGCTGGATCAGCTGCGTGAAGCGCGACGGCACGTCGATCATCTGGCAGCCGGCACGCACGGCGCGGCCGCCCTGCGGCGTCGTGCTGTGGTGCAGGTTGCGCACGCGCAGAAGCAGCTGCGTGCTCTCGGAGTCCGGCAGCGTGATCTTGGTGCCGGGCAGGTCCATGCCGATCGACAGCGGGATCTGCGGGTCGTTGAACACCAGACCCAGGCCTTCCATGCTGATGTCCACGACGCGCGGCGTCTCGACGATGGGCTCGGGCGGCGGCGCATCCGGCCCGGCGCCCTCCGGTGTGCGGGGCTGGTAGTGCACGGTGCAGCCGACCGGGTTGTGCAGCGGCACGGCGAGGCGGTAGGTGTCGCGGCGCTGCAGACGGATCACGCTGCGCGGCAGCGGCGCGTGCAGCGCGGGCAGCTTCTCGAACAGCACGGCCTTGGCGCCCGGCACGTCGAACTGGATGCGCACGCCGTCGAGCTGGGCGGAGACGGTCAGCACTTCGGCGCCGCCGGCGTGGCGGCCCAGCCGCTCATCGGCCGGCGCGTCGAACACGACGCCGCGTGCACCGGCGTCCAGCACGGCGCTGACGAAGCGATGCGGGCCGCCGTCGATGAAGACGTTGATCAGCACGCGCTGGTCACGCATGCGGCGCAGCATGAGCATGATTTCGCTTTCGTTGCGGATCTGGAAATCGGCGTAGTGCTCGGGGTTCAGCAGCCCGATGGGGGCGCTGGATTCTTCGTGATCGGACATTCCGCGCGGCGTCGCTGGGTGGTCGGTGGTGGCTGCGTTGGATTCTATCAGCCCGTTTTGCCGGGCAGGGGGCTTGGCTGCGCTGCCGCAGGGCGCGGCGAGGCACCGGCGCCGCGTTCGAGCGAGTACAGCCATGCCAGCAGCTCGGCCACGGCGACGTACAGCTGGGGCGGGATGCGTGCGTCGAGATCGACCTGCATCAGCAGGCTCACGAGCTCGGGTGACTCATGCACGTACACGCCGGCCTCGCGGGCGCGCTCGATGATCTCCTGCGCGATCAGGCCGCGGCCCTTCGCGACGACGCGCGGGGCGCTGTCTCCGGCGGAGTAGGTCAGGGCGACGGCCTCGCCGCGCGGCGCATCCATGCTAGCGCTCCCCGGCCGGTGCCGCTTCGGTGGCGTCGTCGCGCGCGCGGGTCTCGCTGACGAAGCCGGTGAGCGGTACGGCGGCGGCCGCCAGGGCCTCGTCGAGGCGCTCACGGCCCTCGGCCAGCAGCGCGGCGGTGGCCTCGTCGCCGGCGATCAGCCGGATCGCGACGCCGGCGGCGGTCAGGTGCAGCCGTGCCTCCAGTTCGCCGAGCCGGGGCATCACGAGCCGCAGTGTGGAGTTCCAGTCCTGCTCCTCGGCCTCGGCGCCCTCGCGGCCTTCGCCCCGGGGGTCATCGACGGTCCACTCGAAATGCTGGCCGGGCCAGGCCTGGCCGAGCAGCACGTACTGCTGCGTGGCCATCGCGTCGAGCTGCTGGTGCACGACCGGCATCAGCCGTTCGGCCACCACCGGCACGCGCGCCGGGTGCACGGCCTCCGGCGCGCGGTCGGCGCGTGCCTCGGCTCCGGACGCGGGCGCGCCGGCGCCGGGCATGGGGCTGGCGCCGACGCGCGGGGCGGCGGCGGTCTCGTTGCCGGATCCGGCGGGTGCGCGCAGCGGCGGGTGCTGGCCCTGCGGTTCGCCGCGCAGCGCCTCGGTGCTGACCTTGCCGGCGAGCCACTGCGACTGGTGGCTCTCGTAGAACAGTCCGCTCTGCGACAGCGCCTGCCGCAGCAGCGGCGCAAGCTGTGCGCCGCTGGCGGGCGGGGCATCGAGCAGCGGCCTGCCGCCGGCCAGCGCGGCCGGCAGCGGCGCGGGCTGGCCCGTGAGCAGGAAGCTGATGAGCCGTCCGGTGGCGCTGAGGCTGGGGCGGGCGCCGTCGGCCGCACCGGGCGGAGCCTCGCCGACCGGGCGGGCGAACACGGTGCCGGCGGCCTGGCGCGTGACGACCAGCTCCAGCGTGTCGCCGGGCTTGGCCGACTGGTTCAGCGCCAGCGTGTATTCACGCCCGGCGACGACGGCCTGGAAGGTGTTGTCGGGCAGCGCGCGGGTGATGTGGGCCGTGAACTGCTGGCCCGGCATGAGCTGCGGCAGCCGCGACTGGATCTCGCGGACGCGGGCCGTGCCCTGGACGGGCGGCTCGCTGTCGAAGAAGCTCGCCTCGGCGAGCATGCGCAGTCGGGAGGCGAGATCGCTGGGGATCACGGTGGCTTCTCCCGGCCGCGTGGCGGCGTTCAGCGCGGCGCGACGCCGTAGGCGGCGCGGACGCTGCGCTCGCGCTCACCGCTGGTGAGCAGCCGGCGCGCGCTGGCCATCCACGGATCGACGTGGCGGCGCACCTCGCGGTTGTTCTCGAGAATGGTCGTGATCAGCGCGGCACGTCGCAGCAGCGTGGCGTCGTCCGGCGTGCCGGATTCGGGCTGGCGAGCGAGGGCCTCGCGCGCGGCCGTCATCTGGCGGTCGAGCTCGGTCAGGCGGTCCCAGTCGTTGGCGCGGGCGGCCTCGACCATGTCCGCCGAGACGCGGCCGAGTGTTTCGTAGAGGGCTTGCGTGTCGGGCATGGGCGTACCTCAGACGGTGGTGGCGTTCTTCTTCGGTTCGATGCCGAGCCACGATTCGCGCAGGCCGGTGAGCAGGCCGTTGACCTCGGCGATCGCGGCGGTGCTGTTGTGGGCGTTGGCGTACACGAGGCGCTCGCACATGTAGTCATACAGCGCCGCCAGGCGCGCGGCCAGCTCGCCGCCGGCGCTCTGGTCGAGGCTGGCCTTGAGCCCGCCGTCGATGATGCGGATGGCCTTGGAGAGGGCTTCGCCTTTCTCGGCGACCTTCTCGGCCTTGAGCGCGGCGTCGGCACGCGTCAGCGCGAGGATGGCGCCGTCGAACAGCATCGTGATGAGCTTGTGCGGGTCGGCGGCGCTGACGCCAGTCTCGACCTGGACGGAGGCATAGGCCGAGGCCCGGTTGCGTTGGGTTCCAAACATCGTGTCGTCCTCAGCGGCCGCCTGCGCCGGGCAGGTTGGCCAGTTGCTGCTGCAGGTAGGTGCTGGTCTGCGTCATGTTGGCGATCAGCACGTCGAGCGCCGCGAACTGCGCCCGGTAGCGTTTCTCGATGTTCTCGAGCCGCAGCGTCAGCGCCTGGGCGCGCGACTGCAGGTCGGTCACGGTCGACTTCAGGCCCGCGGTGCGGCCGGTGATCAGGCCTTCCGAACCGATGAGCCGGCCGAGCGAGTCGGCGACCTGCCCGGCGAAGCCCTTGGTGCCGTCCCTGCCGGTGAAGAAGGCGGCGACGTCGAGTTCGGGGTCCGCGAGCGCGGCATTGAGTTTGGCGCTGTCGATGCTCAGCGTGCCGTCGAGCTGGAAGGTGATGCCGAGATCCGGCAGCCGTTCCACGCCGCCCAGGCCGCGGAAGGTGGCGCCGACGACGCTGCGCAGCTGTGCCTGCACGGCGCGTGCGGTGGAGTCGCCGGTGAGCACCGAGCCCTGGCGCGTCTCGGTGTTGAAGTGGGTCAGGTTGGCCAGGCCGTTCACGGCCGAATTGTAGGCGTTGACGAACGCCTCGATGGCCGAGCGGGCGCTGGCGTGGTCGGCCGTGACCTTCATCGTCACGGGGCCGCCGCCGGCGGTCGTCAGTTCGAGCCTGACGCCTTCGATGACGTCCTCGATGACGTTGCTCGAACGCGTGATGGTCAGGCCGTCGACTTTCAGTACGGCGTCCCCGGCGGCCTGCAGGAGGTATACGGCGTCGTTCTCGTCGCCCGGGTCGGAGGGGGAGAAGTCCAGGCCCAGGCCCTGGAGCGTGAAGGCCTGCGCGGCGCCGGTCGCGGCGCCACTGAACACCAGCCGCCGCGTCGTGCCGTCGTCGACGATGTTGGCGGTCACACCGAGTTTCGCGTCGTTGATGGCGTCGCGCAGGTCGCGCAGCGTGCCGCCGGCGAATTCCAGCGTGTGGGTGGTCTCGGCTTCCCCGTCGGCCAGCGCGTCGGCCGACCCGAAGCCGATGGTCAGCGTGCCGGCGGCGATCCGGTCGTCGTCCTGCGCGAAGGTCTCGGCCGAAACCGCCACGCGCTGGCTGGCGGCGAGCTGCAGGACGTCGATGGAATAGGTGCCCGGCTGGGCGCCGGTGCTGGTCGTTGCCGTGTATCCGGCGTTCGTGCCGGGGGTGGCCTTGGTGGTGGCAAAAATTGCCGGCTTGTTGAGGTTGCCGGCAGCCGTCTGGAGGCTGGCGACCAGGCTGGTCATCGTGCCGAAGGCCGAGATCTTGGCCTGCACGCCGGCCTCGCGCTGGGCCAGTACCGTCAGCGGACGGCTCTCCACCGCCATGAGCTGCGAGACGATACCGTCGACGTCCAGCCCGGAGCCGATTCCGGATGCGCTGAGGGCCATGATGCTGTCTCCTGTGTTGCGCGGAAATGCGGATCAGCCTCGGCATCGTGTGCCCTGTGGGACGGGCCCGCAGGGTCACGACGAGTGATGCGGCACTTCCTAGGCTTCCTGACGAAGCAGGAGCCCTTGCAGTTTATCGATCGAGCGCGAGATCGCCAGCATCTCCTCCGAGGGGAACTGCTTGATCACCTCGTTGGTGCTGCTGTCGATGATGCGGACCACCGTCTTGCCGGTGTCGTCATCGACCGAGAACTGCAAGTTGCGTGCCACCGGAGCAAGGGCCTCCCGGATCCGCTCCAGCGCTGCGTTCAGCTCGGCAGCGTCGGCATTCTGCCCGCTGCCCGTCACCACGACGGCCGGGGCGGGCGTTCCCGACGGCAGAGATGGAGCCGGTGCGGCCTCGCCCCCTCGGGCCCCGGCCGGCGGCGGCGTGAAGCCGCTGCCGGCCGGGGGGATGGATGCAATGCTCATGATGCGTCTCCCTCAAGGGTCAAGGCGCGAATCCCGGAGGGGATTCGCGCCACGCATGGGACTCAGGTCAGGGACCCTCGTCTTACCGGAGCAGGCTCAGCACGTTCTGCGGCAGGGCGTTGGCCTGGGCAAGCATCGCCACGCCGGCCTGCTGCAGGATCTGCGCACGCGTCAGGTTCGCGGTCTCGGCGGCGAAGTCGGCGTCGAGGATGCGGCTGCGCGAGGCGCTGAGGTTCTCCGAGGACGCCTGCAGGTTGGCAATCGTCGACTCGAAGCGGTTCTGCAGGGCGCCGAAGGTGCTGCGCAGTTTGCTCACCGTGGTCAGGGCCGCGTCGATGCGCGAGATCGCGTCGTCGGAGGCTTCGGTGGTCAGCACGTTCACCGTGGCCAGGCTGCCGCTGGCCTGGATGCTGAGGCCACTGCCGCCGGCGCCGGCCGGATCGCCATCACCGAACACTGTTGCCGCATCGGCGCCGCCGATCGTGATGTCCTCACCGCTGGTGAAGCTCAGCACGTTGTCGGTGATCGAGGCCGAGGCGTTGCCGCCCAGCTGACGGTTGATCTCGTTGACCAGTTCCTGCTGGGTCGTGAAGGTGCCGGAGATCGTGACCGGGTCCGCGTCACCGAGCTGAATGGTGAGTTCGGTGATTTGCAGGGTCAGCGCGGGGATCTCGGTGGCCAGTGCGTCGGCCACGCCGGTGCTCGTTTCAGTGGTCGGCACGGCCTGCAGTTCGTCGTCAATGGCCGTGCTGTCGACGTTGTTGCCGTCGGCGATCGTGCCGGCGACGCCAACCGCCGTGGCGAAGTTGCCGCTGACGACGACATCACCGCCGGCCGCTGCCAGGTTCAACTGACCGGCGTTGTTGGTTGCGGTCAGGTTGGGGACGTTTGCAGCCGTGATTGCCGCCGCCAGCGCATCCACATCGGCAAAGGTGCCGGTGATGGCGGTGCCGTCGATGACGAGGTCGCCGTCGCCCAGCACGAAGGCTTGGGTGGATACGCCGACGGTGGTCAGGCCGAGGGTGGTCGCCGCGGCGCCGCCGAACTCGATGGTGTTGGTGTCATCGTTATTGGAGATGACGAGTTCGCCGTTGCTGACGGTCGCGATGGTGCGGCCGGCCGCGGTGTTGATCGCGCCCGCCAGGTCCGCTGCGGTGCTGTAGGTGCCGGCTTCGACCTCGACCGCGGTGCTGCCGTCGACCGTCACGGTGAGCTCACCTTCTCCCAGCACGAAACCCGTCGAAGCCGGACGGATCAGCGTGCTCAGGTCGACCGATTGCGCGGTGGCGACGGCGCCGATGGCGTCGCGGCGCATCGAGGTGTCGAGGCCGACGTTGATCGTCTCGCCGACGTTCGCGCCGATCTGGAATGCGGCATTGCCGAAGCTGCCATCGAGGATGCGACGGCCGTTGAAGGCGGTCTGGCTGGCAATGCGGTCGATCTCTGCGAGGCGCTGTTGCACTTCGAGGTCGAGCGCGGCGCGGTCAGAGGCGCTGTTGGTCGCGTTGGCCGACTGAACCGCCAGTTCGCGGATGCGCTGCAGGTTGGACGTGACCTCGGCCAGCGCGCTTTCACCGACCTGGGACAGCGAGATGCCGTCGTTGGCGTTGCGGACAGCCTGGTTGAGGCCGCGGATCTGGGTGGTGAAGCGGTCCGAGATCGCGAGGCCGGCGGCGTCGTCCTTGGCGCTGTTGATGCGCAGACCGGAGGACAGGCGCTGCAGCGAGGTCGTGAGCGAGCTCTGCGACGTCATGAGGTTGCGCTGGGCGTTGAGCGAAGCGACGTTGGTGTTGATTACCTGAGACATTCTTCTTCTCCTTCGAGAAAGAGGGTTTGGTCTTCCCGGCCGCTCGATCCGCTGAGGCTGCTGCCGTCGATCTGCCTGCCGATGGTTCCATTAACGGCCGGCGGCGGAAAAACTTTAGGGGGAAGAGGGGAAACCCGCCTCCGGTGGGCCGGAGGCCGCCCTCGCGGGCGCCCGGGCGGTTTGCCGCCGCCGGCGGTCAGGCCGATGTTTCCGGTCTGGCCACGTCTGTGTTAACGGCGCCCGGCGGAAAGTCTTGAGGGGGTTGTGCCGCGTTCAGGCGGCGAGGAGCACGCGGTTGCGGCCGGCGCGCTTGGCGGCGTACATGGCCTTGTCGGCGCGGTCGATGGCGTCGTAGGCGTTGCCGTCGGGACCGATGGCGGCCACGCCGGCGCTGAAGGTGATGAGGATGCGGCTGTTGTCGGCCACGAAGATGTGGGTCGTCAGCGCACGCTGCAGCCGCGTCATGACCGCGACGGCGGTCTGCTCGTCGGTGTCGGGCAGCACGACCAGGAATTCCTCGCCGCCGAGGCGGCCGATGACGTCCTCCTGGCGCAGCGCGCCGCGCGCGACCTCAGCCAGGTGGCGCAGCGCGTTGTCGCCGGCGCGGTGGCCGAAGGTGTCGTTGAGCTGCTTGAAGTTGTCGAGGTCGAGCAGGCCGATGCAGGTGGTCGAGCCGAGCCGGCGCG
>Ga0182792_1000372_pt1 | contig 43862 bp, 32 predicted proteins | sample Passage237B_FD_130497 | JGI IMG/M metagenome (GOLD analysis project Ga0182792, IMG submission 130497) | Cellulose adapted compost microbial communities from Newby Island Compost Facility, Milpitas, CA, USA - Passage2 37B (version 2) (version 2) ...
AGAGTTATCAGAGGACTGAACACTTAGTGATCCGAGCAGAAAAGATACGATCAAAGCACTGTAACGATTACAGTCAAATACATATTCAAACCAGATTTAAAAAAATAATCCCTCAAAACTACTATTGACCCCTTATACTGACAGAAGTTTCATTTCGACCAGGCTCGTTTAAATCTGATTGACTGATTGCATTAGCAGGTACGCTCCGGTGGAGGCCACGTCTCCAATTCAATTCATGTCGGGAAGTCTGCCCGATCTGCATTTCGAGAGGAACACGCCATGTACCCGAATCTAGCCAGACGATCCATGGGACATCGTGGTTTTACCCTGATTGAACTGCTGGTGGTCATCAGCATTGTGAGCATGCTGATCGCCCTGCTGATGCCCGCATTGTCCAAGGCCCGTAAGTCTGTTCAAAACACACGCTGCCTGAACAACATCCGCCAGATCGCCATGGCGTCTTTCAGTTATGCCGCAGATGAAAAAGGCAATCTGCCTGTCCGCTATGCCAACAATGGCGGCTGGGGTACGCATGGCGCGATGATGTATGTCAGCAGTCTGGAGTCTTATCACGTTAAATCCGGCATGACCGGGCGCTACACGGCCGAGACTCCTCACCCCGCCTGGAGCTGCCCATCCTCCCTGTCGCGTGCGGGTGCTCATGTCGCCACCACCAACATTGTCAATGTTTCAACCTATGCCCCGAATATGGGCCTGGTCACAGGGCTGGACATCGCCACGGGCAGGCGCGTGAATAGTGCGACGGAACCTGAAACCCGACTCTGGTACCCCCGTCAGGAAGATATTGTGGGGCACTCCCGGACCGTCCTGTATGGTGACTCGGGAAGCTACTTCACCGACAGGCCGCCATTTGGCTACACCCGACCGGGATTTACCACCTTCACCAAGCACGCCAGCAACAATCAGGGCGTCGTGACTCACCCTGGTTCATTTGGGCAGTACCTGCTCGCTCCATCTCCACATGCCAATGGCAAATTTGGCGATAACTGGAGCCCCAGTTACTGGCATGGCGGAACTACGCCGGTCGTTGTAAGCACCCACGTGGTCCATTTTGACGCCACAGCCTGGGGGAATTTCGCCTGGGCCGATGGCCACGCATCCGGTATTCAACCCAGCCAGGCCATTGATGCGTGGCTGGTCCGTGGCGCTCATCCAGCCAAGCGATGAAGCATCGCACGCTCTAGAGCTAAAACAGCGAGGTGGTCACCACGACCGGCCTCGCCTTTTTCATTGGACCCGCTCGCACATGGCTTTAGCGTCGATCTATCAACTTTGCATTACGCACGCCGCGCATAATTTGCGTAAAAACCCTGATAATAAAAGAAATTGCAATGGTCCAATTAATAGTTTCATTTAGCCGGATGTCGTGATAGGATCGCCATACACACAACTCAAAGCAGTTGGTTGTGATGCTCAGTTCCTGAGCCCTGCCTGAATTCCGGGAGAAAGATAGTGCCCCGCCTGTTTGTTTGTCTTCCTGCCTGAACAATCCGCTGTCTGCAGCGTGTGCTGAAATAAAACATCAACCTCTTTTCCGAAGGAGCCCGCATGAGCTGTAATCGGGAAGTCAGGCCTCGTCGCCATTGTGGCATCACCCTGGCTGAAGTGATTGTCGTTCTGGCGATCATTGCGATGCTCATCGCCCTGTTGATGCCTGCGCTCAGTGTCAGCCGGGAAGTCGCGAGGACGATGAAATGCAATACCCAGCTGCGCCAGATGGGGCACTATTACTCGCTTTATCTGACTGACAATCGCAACATGCTGCCTTCCCGATATGTCTATGCCAATGACATTCACCGAGACAGTGTCGGCCCCTGCTTCACCTGGACCAGCAACTACTCAGGCGGCTTCGCAACCATGTACAGCGGAACCCACGGCGGCGGGGTTTTTCGCGATTACTTTCAGATCAAATCCGTTCTCGAAATAGGAAGCTACTCCGGGCTGACCTTCTGCCCCACCAACCCGATGGGCAGCATTGAGCCCCGAATTCAGGATTCCTACACCCACACCACCTATCAGCTCAACCCGCTGATCCACTCCCAGCAGGGCCATCCTGATCGAATCGTGCAGACCACCAACTACTCCAAACACAGCTGGAATCCCGCAACGCCAGCCACCAAACGAGCCGTCACCAGTCAGCGAGTCCTGTCACCCCACAGCCAGTTGGCGGTCTTCGCAGACTCCTACATCTTCATGGCGCCGCTTCGCTTCGAAACCGTCTACGCGCATGGCAGCGCCGCATTCCGCGATGCCAATGGCAACCCGGTGGGCAATTTCTCGCCTCGAAATCCCACCAACCCCAGCGCGGGCATCGGCTCGTTCCATCATGGCGGAGCGATGAACTACGTCTTTCTCGATGGCCACTGCGAATCGCTGACTTTCAACCAGATGAACACCCGCTATCAGCATATGCCCAACAGTCACAACTATGGCGTCTTCGGGTACGAGCTGCACGCGCCATAAGCATCTGATCACGCCAGCAACGTGAACCAACAAAAAAAGGCGAGGGGTCGGATGACCAGCCTCGCCTTTGTTGTTTGTCTCAAAACCGCATTAATTCTCGATCCTGCTGACCGACTCACGGGAGGTGAGGACTGGCTCAAGCTTGATCTGCGTCACCGACGCATACGCCATCCCCAGCGGCTGAGGCTCAATAGCCCGACTGACCACTGCAGCGCCCATTTCACGGAAAGGCAGATGCACTGCGGAAATCGGCGGCGTGGCCATGGCGGCCATCGTGTCGTCCATTGACACCAGTGACACCTGATCCGGAACCTTGATCCCCGCTTCCTTGAGGGTCATCAGAGCACCAATGGCTTTGCGGTCCGAGCAGGCGAAGACGCCATCAAAGGTCACGCCCGATGCCAGCAGCTGACGCATCATCAGTCGGCCGGCTTCGCTGTCGATCACATGCCAGTCGTGCTTGCTCAGCTGTGGATCAGGCGTAATCCCCGCTTCCTCCAGGGCTTGCAGATATCCGCGATAACGGGCCGCAAACCCCCAGTAGGGATAGCTGTTGTTCACGATGGCAATACGGCGGCGACCGTTTTCAATCAGATGACGCGTGGCCAGATACCCCGCGCGTTCCTCATCGATGTACACGCAGTTCTGATTGTTCATCGGCTCGCCGAGATACCACACGTGCGCTGCTCCAATCGTGGCGAGCACCCGCTCCATCGCGGGCAATTCCGTGGGATAGACCACCGCCACTTCCGGGGCCGACTGCGTGAAGAGCTTTCGCCCTTCTTCATTGAGCCCGTTTTCATCCACCGGACAGACCTGCAGCGTCCAGCCTCGCCCGCGAAGCGCGGCTTCCATCCCATCAAGGATGGCTTTGAAAATATGCTGATCGTCATCCCGGCGAAGCGTGATCGCCTGGCTGATGACCAGGGGCAGAATGCGCAGTTTCTCGCTGCCTCGCGGGTCGGCCACGAACGTCCCCTGCCCCTGCCTGCGGTAGAGATAGCCCTCGCGGACCAGATCCTGCAGCGATCGCACCAGCGTAGGTCGGCTGACGCGGAACTTGCTCAGCAGCTGCACTTCCGATGGAAATGCGCTGCCTGCGGGCCACTTGCCCGAGCGGATCATTTCAATGAGCTTCTGCTTGGTCCGGATATATTTGGGAGGAGTTGCTGGCATGGCTATGAATCACCAATCTGGGGGCCCCGGAAGTTCTCAGGCGTCAAACACCGCCATGTCAATCGATTATACGAACTGAGCCCTGCCTTGCCATCATGAACACTCCGTCAGACAAGTTGAAAGATGTCAGCAGGACAACAAGTCAGGTGTTCAGGCTTCATTCACCCCTCGGCCGTGTATCGAAAAGCGAGCATCACCTGCGGAGCAAGGGTATACTTCGCCAGCTTTCCATGGATCGCCCCACCAGCCTGGCGAGGATCTGAATCCCGGCGTGAGGCGATGGCCGTATTCCCGCCAACGACTCTTTGACGAGGCTTGCCCTGAGCGGATCAGCATCACAATCAAGTGCATCGCAGGTGCCCTTCAAGCCTCTGGCGTGGGAAGGCATTGGCATCCGCATCCCGCATGACTGGGACTTCACCGGGCATCGTGGCTTCTGGCGTCAGGGCGTCGTCAAAGCCCGCAGCGTGGAAGGCTCACGCGTGGAACTGGCCTGGCGACCTGCCAATACCCGCGATGATCTGGCCAAGCTCGCCGCGCGTCTTCAGCCAGGCGTGGAGTGGCGCCCGTGGGCAGTCTCCGCAGCGGGAACGAACGTTGTTTCCTCGCAGGGCTTCACCGTCGGGCATACCGATGAGCGAGGCCGACGACTCTTCCTGGCGCAGACGCATCATCGCCTGGTAATGCTCACGCTCGACCGCATCGATGTCGCGCTGGCAGCCCGCATTGTTCAGTCGCTGGAGATGACCGATACGCCCGATGAGCCTCAGCCCTGGGGCCTGCTTGAGTTCAGCGTCACCAGCCCTGCTGGTTATGAGTTGATTGAAAGCAGCATCCAGGCCGGCGTGTGTCTTCTGCGATGGCGCAAGGGCCGGCGTCACCTGCTACTGCGGCGGTTCAGTTCCGGTCACGCGGGAATGGGCCTGCCTCTGAATGCAGACCTCAACGACCCCAAAGCCCTTGAACGATTCAACGCTTGGATTGATCTGGTCTACGCCCGTGAATCAGCTGACGCGAAGTACACGCGACAGACCATCACTGACAATGCTCAGCGTCTTCACGTGACCCTGCGCAGTAGGCCTCGACGCTTCGCGGCCATGGAAATCACGGCGCTGATCCCCAACCATCGCAGACAATACCGCTGGATTCAGATCGTCTGGGATAAACCAGCCTGCAAGGTGTACTGCGTCGAAAGCACGCATGATGACGACACCGCTGATGCTGCAGTGCAGGAACTGATCCGCACGATGGCGTTCCACCCCTGCCCGCCCACGCAGAGCCTCAAGCTGCCCATCAAGCAGGTGGTCAAGCGCAAGATCAAGACCCACAAGGGTGAGCGAGGCCAGCTGCTGGTGGAAATCGAGCACCCCCGTCCGCGTGCGCTGGGGTTCCTGCCCCTGCTGCTGGGGCAGAAGCCCAACCATGCCCCGGTGATCCACCGCGCGGAGCTGGACCCCATTGGCACCTGGCTGTGGGAGCGTCTGGGGCGATCATCTCTGGAGCAGATCATTCAGCAGCTTCAGCAGACACTGCAGCTCAGCGCGAGAGAAACGCGCATGGCCACGATGACCTATCTGCATATCCTGGCCAAGTGGCGCATGGTGGATATTGAAGTGAATCAGACGTCGGAACCTGAGGATCAGGACGCGACCGAGCTTCTTTCGAGTCGGTGAGGGAAGTCGAAGTCAGACGATTCGGGGGATGTGGATCTGTTGGAAGTCAGACCCAGCCATGCAATGGCTGGGCTTTGATGGAGATGGATTGCGTTGCGATGGAGAGATCGGGGAGATTTTCACCCCAAAGCCCAGCCATTGCATGGCTGGGCCCAAACGCCCTCTCCCCTTCCACTCCTACTTCATCACTTCCGAACCACCAGTTTCAGATCATGTTCAATATGCTGATGCGGCGCGGTGGGGTTACGCAATCGTTCGAGCACCACCTTGATGGTTGAGTTCGTCATTTCCTCCACGGGCTGCTCCACCGTGGTCAACGGAATGGGCACGTGGGCAATCCAGGGTGAACGGTCATACGCGACCAGCTCAATATCCTGAGGCACGCGGATGCCTGCTTCGGTCAGGGCGAAATAGAGCTCAACCGCCATCGACGTGGGTAACACGAAAAGCGCGGTCGGCCGATGCACGCCGTTCTTGTAGTCCGCGACAAACTTCTTGATGAAGTCCGTCTCAGACATCTTCAGGTCCCTGCGGATGACATGAGGCTCAAGCCCCTGTTTATTCATCGCCAGCAGATAGCCGTCGGACACGCGCTCGCCATAGTGACGTTCAAACGCACTGATCTTCCTGTGTCCCTTGCGGACCAGGAAATCGATCGCCATGGCCACCGCTTTGTGGCGGTCCATGCTGATGGTGTCACAGGGCAGCGGCTCCTTCAGCGTGTCATGTGAAAAGCCGCACATCACGATGGGCACACGCTGATGCCACGGGGGCAGGCGAGGCTCGTCGTTCCATGAAAAACACACCATCGCTTCAACCTGGAGCGACAGCAGCGTGTCGATCCACGGGCTGCTGTACCAGGGCTTGATCTTGTCGAAGTCGATCCCCAGCACCGGGCTGTACTCGGTGTTGTGGAGCTGGTTCATCACATTCTGGACGTAGTCGGTTCGGATCGGGTCAATGGTGCCATACAGGCCGATCAGACCGCTGCGCCCCTGCCTGAGCCCACGGGCCGCGATGTAAGGCCGATAGCCATGCTCGTTGGCGATACGCAGGATTTCTTCCCGCTTGGCCTGGGAGATGCGCGGGGAATGACGCAGGGCCAGCGCCACGGTGTTCTGCGAACACCCCACCAGCCTGGCGATGTCACGCTGGGTGATAGCCCGGGTTGGGTCAATTGTTGGCTTTGACATAGCTTCAGGTTCCCACGGTTAAATGTCTGCAACCGACGAACTCTACTGTGGATCGGAGATGTCGGACGAGCCAATATATCCCATAATTCACGATCGCATCTATTGACATTCAAAGAAATTGCCTGATCCTTGCCATTGTGCATTGTAGGGACCATTTGTATTTACGAAAAACCCTTTTTACAATCACTTTCGATCATCGGCCTGCCGTACGGGGTGGGAGCCAGCGATTACGTTGTTCCATAAGGGAGGACCGGCCTTCATGCGAGATTTTTCCCCCATCATTGAGCAGTTTGGCTCACTTGAGCTTTATCAATCCTGTCCTTCCTATTTCACCGCCAAGCGTGAAACCGGCATGCCCGCCATCGATGCTCTGACCAAAGCCGTCAAGCGTCAGATCGGAACCAGCGTCGCCGGTGTGCCCATCATCGCGCTGGAATATGGTGAATTTGAACCGCTCGAAGGCATCTGCAGCGACAACCTGCATTCCTCCCTCGCGGCCAAAATTGTCCCGCCCGACCCCACCGACATCTACCCTGCCAGCTTCTATGGCAGCAACCGTCGCAGGAAGCCCTCCCTGGTCATTCAGGGTGGCATCCATGGCGGCGAACTGACGGGAACGGTGGCCAACATCAACCTGTGTCATGTCATTGAGACGGGCAAGGACCTGCGTGGCAAAGCCTGGCCTCGCCTGCAGGAACTGGCGCTGGCCACGCGACTGGTCATCATTCCCTGGCTCAACCCGGACTCGACCGACCGCTGGCCTCTGTACACCACCGAAGGCGCCCCGCGCGCCCTGCTGGCGGCGTGCACCTATGGCGTCCGCAAGGATGGACAGGTGCTGTCCTACCCCGGCTTCAAGAAGTATGGCGTGATCGAGCCTTCAGAAATGGCTCACATGGGCTCGTACTTCAACGACAATGGCATCAACCTGCAGTACGACCTGATGGCCATCGATCGCCAGCCCGAAACCATCGCCTGGATGCGCTACTACCTCCAGGAAAGGCCTGATGCCGCACTCGTCTGGCACTGCAACGATGGCTCGCTGATGGGCCCCTGCGAGTACTACCTGCCGCCGGGCCATCAACACACGCACAGCCGACTGTCCGGCGCGGTTTATGCCCGTCTCCTGCGGGATAACCTGCCCGTCCGCCGCATGAGCTGGGCGGGCCTGCCTGGCATGGGCAAGCCATTCATCGAGCAGAGCACGGCCATCTACCACATCTGCGGCGCACTGCCCCTGATGAGCGAACTGCCTCTGGCTCACGAAGGCCTGGACCTGTCACACGACACGCTGCTGGATATGGGGCTGACTCATATCGAGGAAGTGCTGTCCTTCGGCCACACCGAAGGCTTCCGGCCTTACGAGTACTGGGACAAGGTCAAGAGCACCCGCAAGGACTGAGCCCTCCAGCAGCACAACTATTCACTCTCCTCACCGGAGCCTGTCCGTTATGGCGATTCCTTCTCCGATCGTTGGTGTCCATCTGGACCTCAAGTACATGATCTCCAGCAAGAGCTATCTGCTGGATTGGGTCCGTGATCTGCCTGGCATGGGCGTCAACACGCTGCTGATCGAGTACGAGGACAAGTTCCCCTATCAGAAGTATCCCTTCCTGCAGGCTACGGGTGCGTTCACGCCTCGCGAGCTCAAGCTCTTCCTGAGCACCGCCAGACAGGCCGGGCTGACAGTGATCCCACTGATCCAGACACTGTCCCACCTCGAATTCGCACTGGGCCATCCTGAACTGGCACATCTGCGTGAAACGCCTGACACCCCCACGCAGATCGACACCTCCAACCCGCAGGCCGTCGCCTTCGTGCGTGATCTGATTGATGAAGTGCTGGCCTACCACCAGGAAGATGAACTGTTCCACCTGGGCGCAGACGAAACCTGGCACCTGGGGCACAACGAGCGCACCGCCAAGGTACGCGAGGAGCTGGGTCTGCTGGGCATGTGGACGCAGCACACCAATCAGTTCATCAACCACGTCAAAGCCGCGGGTAAGCGGGCCATTGTGTGGGATGACATCTTCTGGTCGGTGAAGCCTGAAGAAATCGCCGGCTGCACGCTGGATCGCGATGTCATGCTCCACTGCTGGAGCTATGGCTCAGGGAACAATGAAAAGAGTCTGGGCAATCTCTCGCGCCGCGTGTCGAACTATCAGCAGGCCGGCTTTGCCACAATCGCGGGCCCGTGTCTGAACTGGGGCGTGATCACGCCGCGTCACGAGCACTGCCTGCTTAATACGCATGGCTGGGCCATCACGGCCAACAACCTGAAGATGGAAGGCATGATCAACACCGCGTGGTCATGCTTCCACACACTGCCCAACACCGAGAATCTGCAGATCGCCGCGATGGGTCAGATGATGCGCGACCCCTCGACAATCCCCAGCCAGCAGTGGCAGGATGAGTTCATGAGCAACCGTCTGGGCTGCGATGCCACCGGCTACGCCCAGGCGATGATCGATGGCACCGCGTTCTGGGAACTGGACTGCGGCCTGGAGCGCCCGCTGACCACCATCCTCTATGGCAACATGGACATGGTGCTCTGGTATGGCAGCCAGGACATCCGTAAGAAACAGGGCGCCTATCCCTTCAACTTCAACGACATCAACTTTGACGAACTCTTCCGCAGGAAGCTGGCTTACTTCGTCAGGGGCAATACTGATGGCAAGGTCGTCGCGCAGTATGCAACCTACATCGAACCTCTGACCCGGGCCACGCAGACGCTGCGCGACATCGCAGCCCGCGCCACCCGCCACGTGGATGAAGTGGAATACATGCTCTGGGTCGCGGAAATGAAGCTGGCTCACGTGCAGATCATGATCGACGTGCTCGAAGGCCGTGCAATCTGCTCACGCAAGATCAATCACTGGGCTCGACTGGGCACACGCGGCTTCCAGATCATGCAGAGCGTCGTGGAGCCTTATTCCATCTGGCAGATGATCAATATTTTGTGGAAACCATTGACGACGACTTTTAAGATGGCCCCCATCACCCGCCCCACGGAAGCCTGAACTTGAGCCATACGCCTACGGAACCCACCGCTAACTCATCGATTGCCCCGGAGGCTGCAGCCCCCAGGAAGGCTTCGCTGATCCGCACGCTGATTGTCTTTGCAGCAGCTCTCGCACTGGCACTCATCGGCGGGTTGATCGCAGGCATCCACGACGGCTGGATCGCGCATCGTGAAATCACGATGCAGAACTATCTGGCCCCGGTGGTGGTGGCCCTGCTGCTTGGCCCGGTGACGATGATCAATGTGCTGCTTCGCATGGTCAGCAAGCGGCTGTCGCTTACCGCCGCTGAATTCGCCCTGCTGGCCTGTCTGGCGCTGGCAGCTACCCCTCTCACGCGTTCCGGCGCCTGGGTGTGGGTGAGCACCGTGGGCAACACCAACGCCCTGCGCGATGCGGGACACACCAGTGTCTCCAAGCTGCGCACCTACAACCCCTATCAGGCTCTGCCTCAGGGCACGATGCTTGAACTCGATGAATCGCGTCAGTTCGACCAGGGCCTGGCCACTCAGCATCAGAGCGTGTCACTGATCAATCCGACGCAGATCCCCTGGTCGGTCTGGATCAAGCCAGCGCTGAACTGGGCGCCGCTGATGATCTGCTTCGTGCTGCTGGCCATCTCGCTGGGCGTGGTGCTTCATTCGCACTGGGCCAACCGTGAGCTGCTGACCTTTCCCCTGGCACAGCTCACCAGCCAGATGCTCCCTGATACGGACCGAGGCTGGCCAAGGGTACTGCGTTCGCCTGTCTTCTGGGCGGGCTTTGTGGTTGCGGGCGGCATCTTCCTGATCAACGGCATCAATGCCCACGAAGAGAAGATGATCGAGATCCCCACCGCGTTCAACTACTACTCGCTGTCCCAGAAGTTCCCCTTCCTGGCTCACAGTCTTGAAGGCTATTCGCTGCTGCGTGGCACAGTCTTCTTCGCCATCCTGGCCGCTGCGGTGCTGCTGCCTGCGGAAATCAGTCTCAGCGCCTGGTTCTTCTGGCCGCTCATGATCATTTCCACCTTCATCTACTACAAGAATACAGGCCAGCGATTCACCGGGTCCGAAGCCAACATGGTCCAGATCGGCGCATCGCTGGGCATGATCGCCACGATTGTCTATTCAGGCCGAAACTTCTATCTCACACTGCTCAGGCAGGCCTTCTTCCTGGGAGGCAGCAAGCTGGCAACACTCGCCCGCGAGCGTGTCTACGCCCGCCTGGCCATTGCCTGCGCCGCCGGGGTCACGGGCTGCCTCATCTGGTGGGGTGTGCCCTGGGATCTGGCCATCCTCTGGACGCTGGCTTCGATCATCTTCATGGTGGTGGTCGCCCGCCTGACTGCGGAAATGGGCATCTACTGGACCCCCCTGATGGGGATCGGGCCGCTGTCGTCTCTGACAATGGTGTTCGGCCAGCAGGGTCTTGGACTGACGGCTTACGCCCTGCTCGCCATCATCACCACCGTCCTGCTGCCTTCTCCCGTGGCAGCCACCATCGTTACCCCTGCTGTTGCGCATGGTCTGGAAATCGAACGCAAGACCGCGCCCCATCGCCTGACGCCCTGGGTCATCGCTCCATTCCTGCTGCTGGCACTGGCAGGCGGCATCTTCATCCACATCTGGCTGGGGTATAGCGTCGGCGGCGAAACCAACGACTACTTCTCCCGCCTGGGTAATGGTCAGATTGATTCAGTGGCCCAGTTTGTCGGTGCCACTGCCAATGCGAAAACCGAGGTTCCTGTCGGCGAACGCTGGACCACCGATAACAGCCGCGATGGCACCTGGAGCTTTATCGGCTTCGGAGCCGTCCTGGTCATTGCCATCACGGCCATGAGGCTTCGCTTCCCGCGGTTCCCCTTCCACCCCCTGCCCCTGGTAGTCATGGGCAGCTGGCTGCTGTCGCGATTCTGGCTCTCGTTCTTCCTGGGCTGGCTGATCAAGCGTGTCATCATCATGATCGGCGGCAGCCACCTCTTTGAGAAGACCAAGCCATTCTTCGTAGGCCTGCTGGCCGGTCAGTGCGCCCTGATGGCGTTCTGGGTGCTGGTGAACATCGGGCTTTATGTGAACAAGGGAGGCATCAGCGATCCGCTGTGGTGGAACTTCCTGGGCAGCATGTTTTCCTTCTAACCAGGCTTTACCCAGTACATTCACGAGAACGACATTGACTGCAAAGCTCCACATTCAGAATCAGGCCCGGCTGCCTCTGTCACAGCAGGCAGAACTGGTCATTGATGGCATGCGATATCGCTTCTTCCGCACCCTGCTGACCTGGACGGTGGTCACACTGGCGGTGGCGTTTGTCTGCTATGTCCTGGCGGAACAGAAGCTCGTGGATGCCGCCGACAGGCAGGCTGCCAGCAGACTCGATCACTTCACCGTCATCCAGCGCATGGCGGCGTGGATTGATCAGCCCACCGATGCTCGCACCATGCAGCGCCGCGTGGCTCAGATTCCCCCGGCCGAGCGTTCCACCGAACTTGATGTCCTCCAGGGCTTGCTGGGTCTGGACGCCGCAGCAACCCGTGACTTCCATACCCAGGCCAGCATCTGGACGCGTGGCGAAAACTGGTTCGATGCACTGAGCCTGGCCAACCGCCGCGTGATCTTTGGAGTGACACAGTGGCCCCATGCCGTCGAAAAGCTCTCCGATGCAGCAGCTCTGGCGCAGATCAAGGAAGCCGCCAGCGATGCGGTCATCCGTCTGCCTGAAGACGTCGTCGCCGCCGCTCCGACCTACCCCGCATACGTTCAGACTCTGGCCGGCCATGTCAGGCAGATCGAAGCCCGCAGGCAGACTGCTGCAGCACAGCTGCGAGGTACGCCCTTCCTGGAGTGGGTCGCCGCCAACGGGCAGGATGAATCGAAGGTGCGTGCGTTCCTGGAGTCGCTGGGAATCACCCTGCCTCCCCAGGACACGAAGCATCTGATCGAACATGCTCAGCTTTACCAGCAGGTGCTGGCTCACTCGCACCTCGAAGCGGCCAGGCTCGCCGCGCAGCAGGCCGCTACCCCACGAGCCACACGCAAGCAAACAGGCACAGCATCTTCAGCAACGCTGGAAAAGCAGACTGCTGCTGCGGTGGAGCTGACGCCCGTGGTCACCACGCAGCCTGCCATCGAGATTCCCCCGCAGGCCGTGACGATTTATCAGCAGCAGACCGCTGCCGATGCGATGCGTCTGAAGATTATCGAAAGCTATCCCGGCCGCGACCTGCCCAACCGCACGCCCTGGCTGGTGGGCACAGCGTTTCTGGTGTGTCTGGCTGGCGTGAGCAACGCCATGCTGGTGAGCGTGCTCGAGCGCTTCCGCGAAATCGCCACGATGAAGTGTCTGGGTGCGATGGATGGCTTCATCGGAACCATCTTCCTGGCCGAGGCCTCGGTCATCGGTCTGATCGGCGGACTGGCTGGCGGTCTGCTGGGCGTGGTGGCGGCGATCGCCCGCGTGGGCTGGGCCCTGGGACGCGATGGCCTGACCACCATGGATCTCTCGGTCATGGGCTACATCCTGCTGGCAGGCATCGCCTGCGGCTGGCTGCTGGCGGTTCTTTCTTCGATCTACCCTGCCATTGCTGCGGCGCGTATGCCCCCGATGGCTGCGATGCGTGTTGACTGATTCCTTCGTTCCCAAGGTCTGACACAGGAAGCTTCATGCCCCGTCGTCTCTCAGACACCATCGTCCGAACCACAGGCCTGCGTCGCGAGTACAAGCGAGGCAGCGAAACGGTTCATGCGCTTCAGGGCATCGACCTGCAGCTCAAACGCGGACAGATCGTCGCCCTCATGGGCCCGTCAGGCTCTGGCAAGAGCACCCTCTTCAACGCCATCGGTGCGCTGGACACCCCCACCGCTGGCAAGGTCTTCATCGACGAGGTCGACGTCGCTCAGCTCTCGGCTGACGAACTGGCCTACCTGCGCTGCAAGAAAATCGGCTACATCTTCCAGACCTACAACCTGGTCACCGTCCAGACCTGTCTGGAAAACGTGATGACCCCCATGCTCTTTGCGGGCACTCAGCAGGACGTGGCCCGCAAGCGTGCAATGGAACTGCTGGAGATGGTAGGCCTGGGTGAACGCTGGCGTCACCGCCCCAAGGAAATGTCAGGCGGTCAGCAGCAGCGTACCGCCATCGCCCGTGCGCTGGCCAACTCCCCGTCGCTGCTGCTTTGCGACGAACCCACCGCCAACCTCGACCTGCACACCGGCCAGGAGATCAACAACATCCTGGTCAAGCTCAATCAGGAGCATGGCGTGACGGTCATCTGCGCCACGCACGACCACCGTATGCTCAATCTCAGTCACCAGATCATCTGGATCCGCGATGGCAAAATCGAATCCATCGCTGACCGTCAGGACATTCAAATCCAGGAAGGCGGCATTGAACTGACGGGCGCTGCCGCCACCCCGAAAACCGCCGCTGACACGGAGGCTCAAGCCTGATGCGATTCTCCGCCTCCCCATTCTGCCTGGTCCTGGCCCTGCTGCTTTGCGTACTGGCTCACCCCGCCGCAGCACAGTCTGACATCACCCTTGATGCCCAGGCCATGCGTACCCATGCGCAGAAGCTCACGTCCCTGCCTCACCGTCTGTCAGGCTCCACCACCGGGCAGGCTGCGGGCGATGCCATTCTTGAATCCCTCAAGCAGGCAGGCATTGATGACAGCTGGGTGCTCATCCAGCCTTTCCCGGTCGTCAACGCCTATCAGCCTGACGAAGGCAGCGCGACGATCAAAGCCGGTTCCACCACCATCACGCTCCAGCCGCTGCGGGCCAATGGCCTGATGCCCGCGGCGACTTCTGATCAGGGCATCACCGCCCAGCTGGTCAACGTGGGCAACTGCGATTGGCCTGCCATGACGCAGGTGGTGCGGGGCAACATTGCTCTGGTCAGCGCCGGCGCGGGCAATCAGTGGCGCCGCCTGATCGATCTGTCTCCTGCCGCCATCATCTTTGAAACGCCGGACGACAAGCATCCGCCTCGCTGGCTGGATGTACTGGTGGATCTGCCTCGCTTTGAAGTCTCTTCACAGGACATGGCCACGCTGGCGGGTCTGAGTCAGGGGAATCAGGCTCAGGCCACCGTCACCAGCCCGATGGCGTATCGCAAGTCAATCGGCCGCAACATCATCGTCACCATCCCGGGTCGCAGTGACAGCAGGCATCCTGAAAACGAATCGATCCTGCTGACCACCTCCTACGACACCTTTGGCGACACCCCTTTCGCGGCCAGGCGTTATCAGCAGGCCGCCAACGTGGCCGGACTGATCGAAGCTGCCCGCTGGTTCAAAGCCAATCCGCCCGCGCGTCCCATCACGCTGGTGTTCTTCGATAACCACGCCCAGGCTCAAAATGGCCAGGTCTGGTTCCAGTGGGCCCGATTTGCCCGCAACAAGCAGATCAGCGCCCTGCTTGGCGACCGCCTGTCCGATCTGGAATGGACCCGTGAAGTCCTCAAGGCGCTGGCAAACCCCGGAGATGTGGTCAACAGCAATCCCTCCTCGGCTGTCGCTCGCCAGGCTCAGAAGATCATCCTCCAGCAGGCCGAGCTGATGGCCAGCCAGACGGTCTCAGAACTCAGCGCTGCCCGCCTGATGCTCGCCAGCTTCGAGCGCAACAGCCAGCTGACGCCCGAGCTGCTCGCAAAGAGCAGTGAGCATCAGGAACTCAAGAGACTCGTCGACCACTACGACGCCCAGCGCACCTCCGTGCTCCATGGCCGTCGTCTGATTGCCAGCGGCAATCTCGGTGATGGCGGGCAAATGCACCCCTTCGTCCAGGAACTCTTTGAAGTCTGCAGCGATCAGTTCAAGCGTCGTGAGTCGGAACTGCTGACGGAAATCCGCTGGATGGAGCAGGCACGCAACGTCGCCCAGCAGCTTGAGTCTTTCCGCTTTGTGATGACGGCCTATCTGGATATTCCGCTTGCTGACAGCGCCACCATCGTCACCGTTCCGTCCTCGGAAGTGACAGGCTATGTGGTCAACCAGCAGGCCGGCCGCGAACTGCAGAACCTGATCAACAAGCTCTCGCCAGCCGACCACCGCGCTGACCTGGCCATACAGATGCACACGGTCAGCGCCGTCCACACGCCCGTGGCGGCCACCGGTGCGCTGAGCTGGGCCATCACGCTGGGACAGCATGGCCTGACAACGAAAGATGCCGACCTCTGGACACCTCGCTTCCCCGAGCGCTTCGCACAGGGCCTGGCGCTCGTCAGCGAGCTGGTCGACTCCCCCACGCTCACCAATGTGCGCATTCCCAACTTCTCGCCCACGCTGCTGTTCAACATTCCCTCCAAGGTGGAGAATGGCCGATACGACGGCAGCCTGGCCCGCCTCTATGACGAACAGACCAAGCTGGGCAAGATGGCTGCCGACGCCGTCATCATGATCCAGAACAGGCAGGCCAACAGCGCCCTTCACCCCGCCAGTGGCAGCCTGCCTTTTGTGCTGACCACGTCCGACCAGACCGGCGCCTTCTGGATCATGTCGCACCTGCATGGAGCGCCCAACGTCCGCCTGGCTGCGGCCATGTTCAACCGCCAGGGCCAGGTCGAACGCCTGAGCCAGTACACCCCAGGCGGCGCTCGAGGGACCACCGGCTCATGGGAATCGGCCGGCTGGTACATCGGACGCGACGCGATTCAGATCCCCCTCTTCAGCGTGCGGCGTCATGGCATCGTCACGCACCTGGCCACACTGGGACAGGTGCTGCCCGCCAGTCAGATCAAGCTCCTCAACGGCCGATCCGACACGGCCATGCGTGAACTCCACGCCGACAGCGACAACGACATCTTCGCCTTCTACACCGGCCGAACCAGTTCGTTCAAGATTACGGCTCTGCCCTTCCTGGCGATCAACAACGATGCCAAGACACCCCTGGGCTCAGGCTATCCCACCGATGGCACGCCTGTGGATGCCCTCGCTGCCACCGCCCGCGACCTGTGGCAGCTCAATGAATCGCGTCTGGATCGTCTGCGTCGCCATGGCATCGACCTGCCCTGGATTGAACAGCAGCACACCATGGCGCAGTCGCTGCTCGACAAAGCCAGCGACACCAAAGAAGCGGATGATCGCCAGGCCAGCCTGGCCGTCTCCGCAGCCTACAGCCATCGTGCGTATCAGCCCATCCGCGACGTGACCAACGACCTGATCAACTCCGTCGTGGTGCTCCTGCTGCTGGCCGTGCCCTTTGCCTATGCCACCGAAAGACTCATCGGCGGATCGGGTGATGTGTTCCGCCAGATCATCGGCTTCAGCGTGATCTTCCTGATCACCTTCGGGATTCTCTTCTGGGTTCACCCGGCGTTCCGCTTCGCTGGCTACCCGCTGATCGTGCTCCTGGCGTTCCTGATCATCATCATGAGCGCCCTGGTCATCTGGATCATGTGGAGCAAGTTTGAATACGAAATGCGCCGATTCCATGGCGTGGCCACGGCCAGTCACCAGAACACGCGTGACGCCCGTGCCACCGTCAGCGCTGCCATCGCTCAGGGCATCGCCACGATGAAGCGCCGCCCGCTGCGCACCGCCCTGACGATGGCCACCATCGCCATCCTCACTTTCACGGTGCTGTTCTTCGGCGCCTTCTCGGCCGAGCCTTCAGTGCGATGGATCAACGTGGGCATCAACACGCAGCCGACGATGGTGGTCGCCCGCCCGGCGCCAGCTGCCCCGTGGCGTGATGGCATGCTGGAAACGCTCCAGCTTCGGTGGGCAGATCAGGCCCGCATGTACAACCGCGTCTGGGGCGTGTCCGCCACCTCCTCGCCGTGGACCGGCCGAACACCGGACCAGAAGCTTCTGACCAGCCTGGCATGGATCGGCGTGCCCCCGCAGGACCTCGAACTCATCCCCCAGCTGCGTCAGGCCATTCAAGGTGACATCCAGGCCTTCGCCACGCAGGGCGGCCTGCTGCTGCCCGGGCCCATCAATCCGGTGTGGATCGGCCAGACCTGCCAGTTCATGGGTCGCGACTACGTCATCCGTGGCTCGTTCGATGCCCAGGCCCTCATGCAGCTGAGGCTCGTCGATGGTGCTTCCATCCTGGCTCTGGATCTGGCAGAAATGCGCGTCAGGCTCACCCGCGAATTCCCTAACGACAACAATGCCGTGGAGCAGCGTCTGTCCACCATGGATGCCAGCGAGTTTCCGGTGATCGAAGCGTCCAGCTCGGTGCTGATCTCCACTGTGGATGGGAACATTCCGCCAAATCAGAACCAGGCTCTGGTGATTCTGCCCACGCATGAAGACACCGCCGCCAGCATCGCCACCGAACTGGCGGTGCTGATGGACCGTGCCATCTTCACCAACGTCAATGGCAGAGCACAGCGGGCGGTCTTCCACAGCGAACTGCAGCTGGGCGGCCTGTGGGCGATTGCCATTCCCCTGCTGCTCGGTGCCCTGCTGGTCTTCTCATCGATGATGAGCAGTGTGGCCGACCGCCAGCGAGAAATCTTCACATTCTCGGCGCTGGGTCTGGCTCCGCGTCACATCGTCCTGCTGTTCTTCGCGGAAGCTACGGTCTACGGTCTGGTGGGTGCGATGGGTGGCTACCTCGGGGCTCAGATCTTCGCCAAGTTCGCCGATGCGATGGGCCGTCTGGGCCTGTTCGAGCCCCCGCCGCTGAACTACTCTTCTACCAACGCTGTTCTCACGCTGGTGGTGGTCATCGCTGCGGTGCTCATCTCGACGATCTACCCGGCCCTCAAGGCTTCACGCTCGGCCAATCCCGGCATTCAGCGTGCATGGCGCATGCCAGCCCCCGTGGGCGACCAGCTTGATCTGGAATTCCCCTTCACGGTGTCGCATGACGATATGACCGGCCTGATCGTCTACCTGCATGAGTTCTTCCTGCAGCACACCGACCGATCCATCGGCGGCTTCGCGGCTCAGGATGTCCGCATCAGCAGAACGCCTCAGGGAAGCCATCGTCTCCATGCCAACGTCTGGCTCACGCCCTTTGACCAGGGTGTGTCGCAGGCCTTCGAGCTGCGCACTGAGCCCAGCGACATTGAAGGCATCGACCGCGTGCTGCTTTCGATGACCCGCACTGATGGCAGCCCCGTCATGTGGGCCCGTGGCAACAAGCTGTTCGTCGCCGACCTGCGTGAACAGTTCCTGCTGTGGCGCACGCTTTCGGATGACACGATTGATCATTACCACGCCCAGGGGCAGAAGCTCTTTGTGACTTCGTCCGCCAGCCCGGCCATGGCCTGAATCTGAACTTTTTGAACCTTCGGAAAATGACGCACTCATGAGCAAGCCCACCTCAAGCAAGCCTCCGGAGTACAAGCTCGACGCCGAGCTTGAAGAATATCGCAAGCTCCTTGAACCCCCGGCGGTGTTCAAGGATGGCTTCACCTGGTCGTCACTGGCCGCTGCGGTGTTCATCAGTCTGATCATGGTCCCCGGCTCGATGTACATGGGGCTGGTGTCGGGCACTGATGCGTCTGCTGCAGGCAAATGGGTAACGGTGATCCTCTTCCTCGAAGTGGCCCGCCGCATGCACAAGAGCCTGGGCCGGGCTGAAATCTTCGTGCTCTTCTACATGTGCGGTGCGGCGGTCGCAGCCCCCTTCGGCAGTCTGCTGTTCCGCCAGTTCATCGTGCAGTCCGACGCCATCATCGCGCAGGGCTGGCAGAGCGAGTTCCCCATCTGGTTTGCCCCGTCCGATCCTGACGTCCTGGCTGAGCGATCGTTCTTCACATGGCACTGGCTGCCTGCGCTGGGCATGATCATGCTCACGATGATCCTTGGCCGACTCGACGGCCGCATCCTGGGCTATGGCCTGTTCAAGGTCACCAGCGACTATGAAAAGCTGCCCTTCCCGCTGGCCCCGGTCGGTGCGCTGGGCGTGCTGGCCCTTGAAGAAGAAGGCGACGAAGGCTCCACCCGCTGGCGAGCCTTCGCCATCGGCGGTGCCATCGGCCTGGTCTTTGGTCTGCTTTACATTGGCACGCCGATTCTCTCCAACGCGATCCTGGGCGTGTCAATCACCCCGTTGCCCATTCCCTTCGCCGACTGGACAGGCCGAACCGAAGGTTTCCTGCCCGCAGTCGCCACAGGGCTGTCGTTCGACCTTGGCAACCTGCTGATGGGGATGGTGCTTCCCTTCTGGGCCGTGCTGGGTGCATTCATCGGCGTGGTGCTGACCTTCATCTCCAACCCGATCATGTACCACTATGGCATTCTCAACCAGTGGCGGCCGGGCGACAGCACGGTGGTGACCACCTACAAGAATCAGGTCGACTTCTTCTTCTCCTTCGGGATGGGGCTGTCAATCGCCATCGCCCTCATTGGTATCTACGCGGTGATTCAGTCGGTCCGCCGGGCCAAGCATCAGAAAGCCGCGCAGAACGTGGTCTACGGCCCACCGCCCGGCCGAGGCGATATTCCCAACTGGGTCATCATCGGAACCTACTTCACCTACGTGATCGGCTTCATCCTGCTCAGCGGCTGGCTGATCGACTGGCATCGCGGCGTCATTCTGGTGATGTGCTTCTATGGCCTGATCTACACGCCGCTGATCAGCTACGTGACGGCCCGTCTTGAAGGCCTGTGCGGCCAGACGGTCAACCTGCCTCTGGTCAACGAAGTGGGCTTCATCCTCTCAGGCTACAAAGGCCTGAAGGTGTGGTTCCTGCCCATGCCCCTGTCGAACTATGGTGACGACACCGTCCTCTACCGACAGGCCGAGCTGACAGGAACCAAGTTCTGGTCGATCTGGAAAGCCGACATCCTGCTGGTGCCCATCATCCTTGCGTCGTCAATCTTCTTCGCCAACTTCATCTGGTCGATGGCTCCCATTCCCTCGCCTGCGTACCCCTACGCCGAAGTGATGTGGGACCTGCAGGCGATGAACCAGGTGATTACCTGGAGTGCGACGATGGATGAATTCTCCGTCTTCTATCAGGCCCTGAACGTCTGGTACATCCTGGCGGGTCTGTTCCTGGGCTCGTTCTGCTATGGCATCATGGCGTTCCTGGGCGCGCCGATTCTGCTGATCTACGGCGTGGTGCGCGGGCTGGGGCAGTCGCTGCCTCACATGCTCATCGTGCAGTTCGTCGGAGCCTGCCTGGGCAAGTTCTGGCTGCGTCGCAAATTCGGCCCGACCTGGCAGAAGACCATCCCCGTGGTGCTCGCAGGCTTCAGCTGTGGCGCCGGCCTCATCGGCATGCTCTGCGTCGGGGTGACCTTCCTCTCCAAAGCCGTCTTCCAGAACGCCTATTGATGTGAGCACGATATGACGACTTCAAGCGATAAAACCATCATCAAAGTGCAGGGCGTCAAGCGTGCTTTCCGCATTGGCAAGGAGAAGCTCCAGGCGCTGGCCGGCGTGGACCTGACCATCGATCAATCGCAGTATGTGTCGATCATGGGCCCATCGGGGTCAGGCAAGAGCACGCTGTTCAATATGATCGGTGCGCTGGACACCCCCAGTCAGGGAACCGTGGAGATTGGCGGCGTCAATCTCGCCACGCTCAGCCCGCGACAGCTGGCTTACTTCCGCGGCCGACATCTGGGCTACATCTTCCAGGCGTACAACCTCATTCCTTCGCTCACCGCGATGAAGAACGTGGCCCTGCCTCTGCTGCTCGGGGGCATGAACCGTCACGACGCCCACGCTGCGGCCCGCGAAGCTCTGGAACGCGTGGAGTTGGGCCACCGCATGGAACACTGGCCAGGCGAACTCTCAGGCGGTCAGCAGCAGCGCGTGGCCATCGCCCGCGCCATCGTCGCCAAGCCATCGATCCTGCTGGCCGACGAACCCACCGCCAACCTCGACAAGAAGACAGGCAAGCAGATCATCGAACTGCTTCGCAAGATGTGCGATGAAGACGGCGTGACCGTCGTCACTGCCACCCACGACTTCGAGATGCTCGCCATCTCTGACCGCGTGGTCTGGCTGGCCGATGGCAGGATCGAGAAGATGGCCAACAAGGACGAGTTCAAGATCAACGTCGGCCATATCGGCGCACACTGATCTACCGTTTCACACCATCAACGCCTTCATTTGTCACGGCTTGAAGCCCGTGATTATCATGTTGGCTTCTCTCATTCCCTTCCAAGGAAATGCATATGCCTTTTGCAATCAAACCGGGACAGACTCTTCTTTTCACTGGCGACTCCATCACCGACTGCGGCCGACGCGCCGCCAATGCTCCCATGGGCAACGGCTACGCCTCGATGATCAATGACCTGATCGTGGCAAGGTACCCCGCGCATCGCCTCAACGTCATCAACACGGGCATCAGCGGGAACACCGTGCGTGACCTGTTCAACCGCTGGACCGATGACGTCATCCGCTATCAGCCCGACTGGCTGAGCATCAAGATCGGCATCAACGACATCCACCGCGTGCTGCGCAACGTGCCCGATGCGGCTGTCACCCCTGAGCAGTTCGAAGACCTCTACGACAAGATCCTGGCCCGCGTGAAGAAGGAAACCAAGGCCAACATCATCCTGGTTGACCCCTTCTACATTTCCAACGATAACGCGACCGACTCCTTCCGCTCGCTCGTGCTTAAGGGCCTGCCCGACTACATCAAGACCGTCGAGAAGATGGCGAAGAAGTACAAGACCCGCCGCGTGAAGACACATGAAATCTTCAAGCAGCAGCTCAAGTATTACCCCGTCGACAAGTTCTGCCCCGAGCCCGTCCACCCCAACCCCACCGGCCACATGGTCATCGCCCAGGCCTGGCTCAAGGAAATGGGCTGGTAAGCAGCTACCACTCGCTGAAAACAAGAAAGCCCAGGTATCGCAATACCTGGGCTTTTTCTTTTCCATCAGATGCAGTGAAACTGGCCGCAGTCGATCAGGCGTACTTGGCCTTCAGAGCCTGGCCCTTCTTCGCCGACTGGTAAGCCAGATCGATGATGTGGATCGGCCGACGGGCCCACTCGGGAGTGATGACCAGCTTTTCGCCCTTGGTCAGGTGGTTGGCCACGTTCTGGTAAAGCTGAGCGCTCTGCGAAGGCTGAACCTTGCCACGCTCCACGTTCATCACGCCATTCTTGCCCGGAACGAGCAGTTCATACGTCGAGGAACCGGCGTTGAACGCCAGCGAACCCTTCGTGCCCGTGACCAGCACGTGGTAATCGTAAGGGCGGGAATCGATGCTGCTGATGCGCAGCGTGAGCAGCTGCCCGGTGCTCATACGCACCACCACGTTGCCTTCGTCTTCGATGGTGTCCTTCTTCCAGGCGGTCTTGTCAGCCCAGTAGCCGCTGGAAACAAAGCCGGTCACTTCGCTGATCTTCGCATTGCCCAGCAGCTGGAGGGAGTATTCCAGCAGGTGCACGCCCCAGTCCAGCAGGCCGCCGCCGGAGATGGACTTGCTGGTACGCCACCAGTCCTTCGGCTGACCGTGGCTGCCCATGCGACATTCAATGCGGATGATGTCCCCGATCTTGCCCGACTGCACAACCTTGAGTGCATCGAGGATGCAGCCGTCCCAGTGACGGTTGTGATAGGTCGACAGAAAAGCCTTGTATTTCTTCGCCGCGGCGATCATGGCATCGCACTCAGCGGTGCTGATGGCGAAGGGCTTTTCGGAGACCACGCCCTTGCCAGCCTTGAGACACTGAATGGTCAGGGGAGCGTGGGTGTTGTGCGGGGTGATGATGGCCAGCAGGTCAACGCTGGACTTCTTGAGCAGGTCCTTAACGGTGCTGTAGGTTTCGATGCCCGGGAAGTCGGTGGTGGCCACTTCGAGGCGCTTGGGGTCCAGTTCGCAGACCGCCGTGGGAGTCATGCCAGCGAGCTTCATCTCGTTGAGATGATGCTTGCCCATATTGAACGCGCCACCATAACCAATGACGCCAACCTTGATATCCGCTGCTGTTTTAAAACGTGCCATGGAAGGGAATCCGTGACGTCGGGCGTCTCCCGGGCAAGGGTCGCACACGCGGCCCATCAGTGTCCGGAATCAGCCGAGTCCATTGCGTATGGAATTAAAAGTCTAGTCTTTACACCGAGGACTGCAATCAACCTCGGCTGGTTTTCAGAGCAAACACAATGAATTGGCCGTTGTCGCAAAAAAATACCACTTCTCCGTTCAAATTCAGAAAAATGGCCTGAGCCTTGACACTGTATAATCCAGCTCAATATTGCCTTTATCTATAAACGTGGCCATCACTGGGGGGGGCAAGATGCCGATGACTGTCACGACAAGCAACCAGGCCAACCTTGGCTTGACGGGCAAACCTGCTTTTCATTATTACTCCGTGGACATCCTGCGTGCGCTGGCATGCTTGTGGGTTTTCACCGTCCATCTGCCACTGCCTCATCGACTGCTGGAAGATTGGCCCTGGCTCAGGCCTTTGATGGGACAAGCGGAATTGTCCTTCATGACCTTTTACATCATTTCCGGGCTAGTTATTTATCTCACGCTTACGGTCGCGCGTCAGAAGTCTGAATCTGCAGGTCAATTTATTCGCAAACGCCTGACACGCACCATGCCCACCTACTGGGCCTCGCTGCCTGTAGTCATGGCAGTACCTTTTGTGGTGGAGCTGATCTCGGCTTTGAAAAGCGGGCAAATCCATTGGCCTTGGCCTGATTATCTGAACTACTCCTGGATTGAATGGATTCGCGTCGTCACCCTGACCCAGATCTTTTTTGCGCCCGGAACTGAGCTGGCGTCAAGTGCGTTCCAAGCCATCAACACGCCTGTCTGGGCGCTGGCCATCGTGATCCAGTTCTACCTGCTGGTAGCCATCGCTTATCGAATCTCCCGTCGATACTGGGGCTGGAGTCTTGTCCTGCTGGCGCTGTCGAGCATTCCCACGCTAACGATGGAACACCGCGAGCACTCAGGCTGGATATTCCCCTACGGCTTAGCTTTTGCACTGGGCGCGGCGCTAGGCGCACTGATCTTCCATGGTGGGTCACCCCGCCGACTGCTGGGCAAATCCACCACGCTTGTCACACTTCCCGCAGCCATCGCATGCATCACAGCGATACTGGCCATGGTGACTGGCGAACTCATTCCTGATCCCTACCTGGCGCAGATCTATTCCATCCTGCTCACGCTGCTGCTCTGGCTGATCCATCCCTTCGATGGTCTGGTCAAGCGATTCCGTGACACGCAATCATTCTTGCTCAAACCCTTTTCATGGATGATCTTCACTATCGGCGCGATGTCGTTCACCATTTATCTGCTCCATGGCAAGATGTACTGGGTGGGTATGCTCTTTGCCAGGCAGATCAGCGCAGAGGGAACTGGGAAGTTCATGCTTCTGACGATGGTTATCACCATCGTGCTCTGTTACCCGTTTTACCGCTGGGTGGAAAAGCCGTTGACAGGCTACCGCCGAGTGAAGCCAGCCCCATCGACACCCCCAGTCAATCTGCAGACAACTTCAGCCGCCGCATTGCCCACGACGCAGACATCCGTCGGCACACCTCCCCTGCCAGATTGATCCCGCATGCTCCTTGCCCTATCGCTGCCGATGGGATGCATATTTCTGGTTCATCATAAAAAAGGGGAACTGCAAAAAGCCTCACGCGTCCATTGGATAGCCTCCCTTGCGGGGTTAGACTGCATGCAGGTTCTCTATTCCCTGCTGCCTAAAAAAAGGGTTCAACCATGAGCTTGTGGAACAAGATCAGCAATGAATTCGTGGACATCATTGAATGGCTCGACAGCAGCAGCGATGTGATGGTCTGGCGGTTCCCCCGCTACCAGAATGAGATCAAACATGGCGCCAAGCTGGTGGTGCGCCCCTCGCAGGTGGCCATCTTCGTCAACGAAGGCCAGATTGCCGACGTCTTCAACTTCCCGGGAACCTACACGCTCGAAACTAAGAACCTGCCGATCCTCGCCACGCTCAAAGGCTGGAAGTACGGCTTCAACAGCCCGTTCAAAGCCGAGGTGTACTTCGTCAACATGCGCCAGTTCACCGACCTGAAATGGGGAACCAAGAACCCCGTGATGCTGCGCGACACCGAATTCGGCATGGTGCGTCTGCGGGCCTTTGGCACGTATGTCATCCGCGTGAAGAACGCGCCTGATCTGCTTCGGGAAATCGTGGGGACCAACCATCGCTTCTCCACCGAAGACATCACCAATCAGCTGCGCAATACGATCATCTCCCGCTTCACCAACATCGTGGCCGAGTCGAAGATTCCTGCTCTGGATCTGGCAGCCAATTACGATGCGCTGGGGCAGTTTGTCACACAGAAGATTCAGCCTGAGTTTGACCGCTGGGGTCTGGACCTTGTCTCCCTGCTGGTGGAGAACATTTCGCTTCCGCCTGAAGTGGAAGCTGTTCTGGACAAGCGTACCAGCATGGGCATCGTAGGCGACCTGAGCCGCTTCACGCAGTTCCAGGCGGCGCAGTCGATGGAGAAAGCCGCGGAGAACCCAGGCGGAACCGCCGGCGCAGGAATGGGCTTTGGCATGGGCATGGTGATGGCCAACCAGATGGGCCAGGCCGCGCAGCCCAGCGCATCTGGCGCAACCCCTCCCCCGCTTCCACCGGCTGCTGGCGGTGTGTCGGTCTATGTTGCCCTTGATGGTAAGCAGGCCGGGCCTTTTGATCTGTCTGCCCTCACGAGCCTGGCGCAACAGGGCAAGCTCACACGCGACACCCTGGTGTGGCAGCAGGGCATGGCCAACTGGTCGCCGGCCAGTCAGGTTCCTGCTCTTCATTCCCTCTTTGACAGCGTGCCTCCCCCTCTGCCTCCCCTGTGATTGATCTGCGCACCAACCACTGCGATGGAACAGACGCAATTTCCCTGCCCGGCCTGCGGCGCCAACGTGCAGTTTGATCCTGCCACGCAGCAGTTGCACTGTTCCTATTGCGGCCACACTGCCGCCATCGAGGACGTCCAGAAGCACACAGAAGAACTGGATTACCTCAAGAGTCTAGAGTCACTCGAAGCACAGGCGACAATCGAAGAAAGCGTCGTTGTCCACTGTAATGCCTGCGGTGCGGAAACCACCCTGCCGCCTAATATCACGGGCAGTCGATGTCCATTCTGCGACAGCCCGATTGTCTCGCGGACCAAGCGCGTAAGCCATCTGCAGCCTCAGAGTCTCCTGCCCTTTCGCATCACTCACAAACAGGCGATGGACGCTTATACCCGCTGGCTTCATGGGCTGTGGTTTGCGCCATCCAGGCTCAAGAAGATGGCCCGGATTGAAGAGCGCCTGCGAGGGCTGTACCTGCCCTACTGGACCTACGACAGCCACACGCGCACGGCCTATACCGGCATGCGGGGTGATGATTACTTTATCACTGAGTCCTACACCACCATTGTCAATGGCAAGCCTGTCGTCCGCACACGACAGGTTCGCAAGACACGATGGCGGCCGGTGTCGGGCAATGTGCGCGTCAACTTCGATGACATCCTGATCCTCGCAAGTCACAGCCTGCCTCGCTCACTGGCTGATGAACTTGAGCCCTGGGATCTGCGTGAACTGGTGGCCTACAAGCCTGAGTTTCTCGCGGGTTTCACCACGCAGAGTTATGAAGTGGATCTGAAGAACGGCTTTGGCATTGCCCGCAATCGCATGACCCCGATCATCGACAATGCCATCCGCCAGGACATTGGCGGCGATCATCAGCGCATCCTCACGGCCAATACGCGCTACTACAACATCACCTTCAAGCACATCCTTCTGCCTGTCTGGCTGGCGTCGTACATGTATCACAACAAGGTCTACCGCTTCATGATCAACGCCCGCACTGGTGAAGTGCAAGGCCTGCGCCCCTGGAGCGCGTGGAAGATCAGCCTGGCGGTGCTGGCGGGATTGATTGTGGTGCTGATTGTGCTGGGGATTATGTTTTCACAGTGAGAATGCCTGGTACTGAAATGATGAGGGTGATGGGATAAAAACCCAGCCGTGCAACGGCTGGGTTTGGGATGAACGATTGATGTCAGATATGGGGGGTGGATGCGGATCAGGCTCAGGCATTGCATGCCTGGGATCATAGTCCTCTCACTCCCGCTTGAGCCACGCCGGAAGCTCCACCGACGCTGAGTCTTCCCACGCGCTGAAGATCATCGCTGCGGCGAATGCCACCGAAGCCTGGTAGCGGTCCTTTGCAAACTTCTCCACTTCGGGCTGCAGTGGCGCTTCGCCACCCGGAGCAGGCATCAGCGGTTCAAGCTCATAGACGCGATCCACCAGAGCATGGGTCTTGAGGATCTGCTCATACGCCGCTGCTGCGCCCGGAGGAATCAACGCAATGGGGGCATCCATCGCAGGCTCGAGGGCAGTTCCCTTGAGATGGCGCAGCAGGTCATCAACCTTGTGATGAATCCCCGTGCGAGGCGAGCGGCCGGTGGCAGGATCAACACGACCATCATGATGAATAGTGGTATGCAGCGGCTGGCTCAGATCAGCAGCGTAGTGCGACAGCAGACCGGCGTACATCAGACACTTGGCCTGGATGTGCGGATTTTCAGGCCACTTTCGATACTCCGCCAATGCTGCAGCCAGCTGCTGACGGGCTTCGATCAGCGCATAGAGCCCCATGCCTACATCGCGAGGCCGCAGCTTCTGCTTGTCCAGCAGTGCCAGAAATTCATATCGCTGCTCAGGCAGTTTCTGATCGCGGATCAGTTCGATATCAAAGAAGTGATCGATGCCCTTGGCAGCGCCCAGCGCGGCCAAGGGCTTCATACGCGTCAGGTCGGGATCGACGCTGTAGTGAGCAATCGCATCGCCGCCTTCACGCAGAAAGCTGGGCACCACGTCAGGCAGCGCTTTGGCAGCGCCTCGGCTGACCGCCTCATGCCCTTCCTGATGCCAGGCCCACACAGGCGACGCCGTCAGCATACAGGCCAGAAGAATCAACATCCATCGACGCATGACGTCATCCTTCCTTTTCGCAGGATCACATTCGCTCAATCATTGGCCGACTCACGCAGCGAGTTCCATGCGTGAGCGATGGCATCGATATCCGTGTCATCCACCACCGACACCGCGCCAAGCTGGTCAGGCAGCACCAGGCGAATCAGCCCGTCGGCCACCTTCTTATCGAGCCTCATGGTGTCGATGAGCTTGTCGGTGGAAACCAACCTGTCGGAATGGGTGGGCAGGCCGATGCGTGCCAGCAGTCGCACCAGACGACGGGGAACATCGCGGCCGCAGCGTCCCACTTCCGCAGCCAGTCGCGCTGCAGCCACCATGCCCAGCGAGATCGCTTCGCCGTGGTGGTAGCCATCTTCCGCATCGTAGCCTTGCGTGGCTTCAATCGCGTGGCCGAAGGTGTGGCCGAGGTTCAGATGGGCACGCTCGCCTGTTTCCTTTTCGTCGGCCATCACCACATTGGCTTTGATCTGCACGTTCCAGCGCACCAGTTCGACCAGAGCATCGCTTTCCAGGCTCAGGATGGCGTCAAGGTTATCTTCAATCCAGTCGAACAATGCCGGATCGCGGATCACGCCATGCTTCACACACTCCGCCAGGCCGCAGCGAAGTTCACGGGCAGGCAGCGTAGAAAGCGTATTGGTATCGATGAGCACCAGATTGGGCTGATAGAAGCTGCCAATGAGGTTCTTGCCCTGCGGGACGTTCACGCCGACCTTGCCACCCACTGAGGAATCGACCATCCCCAGCAGCGTGGTGGGACATTGAACGAAAGGCACGCCGCGCAGGTACGTCGAAGCGACAAAGCCGATGGTGTCGCCAATCACCCCGCCGCCCAGCGCCAGCACCGGGCTCTTACGTTCCAGACGGGCGTTGAGCATCACATCGTAAAGCTCGCGGACGGTGTCGAGGTTCTTGTGGTTTTCGCCAGCCTGCACGCTGGCGGCGGTCACCTTGTAGCCAGCCTGATGCATTGACTTGAGTGCCACCGCCCCGTGGGTCGAAGCGATGTTTTCATCCACAAACACCGCAGCAGCACCATGTGGCGCAACCGTTCGCACGCGCGATCCAAGCTCACCCAGCAGACCGGGCTCAATCCAGATGGTGTATCGATGATGCGGAAGTTTGAGATGGACCATCGCCATGCGTATTACTCTCGATTGTCGTTAGAAGATTGTGATTGGTCGTCAGCCACTGCTTCGAGCTGCTTGAGCGCTGCGACAGGATCCTTGGGCAGATTCGGATCGGGCTCCTGCATTTCCTCGGTCAGTCTTTCCTGAGCCGCTCTGCGGGCCGAGGGCGACTGTTCCATCAGGGCCTGTGCTTCGCGTCTGCGCTGCTGCCAGCTGGTCGGCCTGGGGTTGAGGGACATTTTCGGCGTGCGGCGGATCACCCAGATCAGCGCGAACACCCCCAGACACATCACCAGCACAAGCATGGAGGTGGGAACCTGCCCGCCGAGCCCGAATGGTCGGGGCGTTCCAGTGATGCGGGCATCACGCCCCACAAACACCATGTAGGTGCGAGGCTGACCACCAGCCGAGGTCGTCACCCAGAGCTTGTAGAACCGCGCGGCGAGTCTGACCTGCGTGCCATCAACCGGCTCGCCAGGCGGAGCGACGAGGTTGACCACCAGCATGTCCTCAGGCTTATCGCCATACTGGATGGTCCACTCGCTCAGCGCAGGCTCCCACGGGCCAGGCAGCGCAAGTTTGCCAATCGGCTGCGCCCGACGGAGGATGCCTTCGATCAGAAAAAGCTGCCCACGGTAGGCCGCGGGATTGGCTGCGATGGCTTTGTAATCGGGAATGCTTGCCCCGGCTTCCAGATTGGCGGGCCAGAGCAGCGCGTTTTCCAGCAAAGGATAGAGCGCCCCTTCATCGGTTTGCGTGAGGGTATCGCGTGCGGATTCAAGCTGCATCTGCTGCGTCTGCGTCAAAGGCGGAGCCGTCGCAAGCAGCGCTGCCAGTACCAGTTGAGCCAGAAATCCTGCCATGCGGACATTCTAGCAAGTGAAGGCGGGCAAGCCGACCTTCCTCACCCAGCCTGCGGGCGGAACCTGGGGCTCACTCGGCCACCCACCCAGGCCATGCCCAGACAAAGCGTCACCGCAATGCCGCCGTTGAAGACTCCGATGATGCGGATAAACGCAAGGTTGGCGGTATCGCGATCGACGATCCGCTTTTCTTCCGGAGATTTCGCAGCGTCAACACGAAGAATCCACTTGGTCGTCACACTTGATATGCTCGAAACCGTAGTCAAACAAAAGCATGCCAGACAAACTAATGCGAGCAAATCTGGATGACTGCGTCGCCAATTTTGCAACCAGCCCAACAGCAAACCTAAGGCGGGCGCAAGGATCAACATCGTCATCCATTGAACGACATACCAACGGTTATACGTTGCGTTCTGCCACGCCAATTCAAAGGATTCACTGACGCCTTGCATGGTTGCCCCGCTCTATCAAATGAGAGTCAGCCATCATGATAACGGTCAGATCACGCCAGGCTCAGAACAATTCCTTCAACAGCTCGGCCGTGTGATCGACGATACGCCAGCCTGTGTCAGGGGCGCAGCGGGTGTGGTTGGAGGAGCGGGCCGAGTAGCCGCCATGGAGGATGGCCTGGGGCGTGGGGATGTAGCCACACGTGCCATGGGCCAGCTGGGCGACGACCGTAGTCTTTGCGGGCGAAGCCGATTTGATCGCCAGGCCGAATTGACAGTAAAGCTCGGCAGGGTTGAAGCAGATCACGCCATCACCCAGACGCACTGCCGCCACTTCAATCACGCTTTCGGGTTCTTCGCGCAGCAGGCGGTCCCAATCGTTTCTGCTGGTGACGCAGTAATCGCGCATGCCGCCCGGAGCGAGTTTTTCTGGATCAAAGTGCGCGTCCCACACGCGAGTGGCGGCCGAGAAGGTCCGCCTGGTAGACGCGATTTCCTGATTGGCCATCGGCTTGAAGGTAGAGGCGATCACCCGTAGGATCTCGCCCCCCAGGTAACCGCCTGCGGATTTGATGCCCTGCTCACCCCGCCAGGGCTGAGCGTTGGCGGGGTTGTTCTCCATGACCACTGTGTCGATGTCGCCCGCCGCGCCCGTGAAGTAGAGCACGCCTGTCTTTTCGCCCAGTGCATAACGCAGGACCTTTCGCACCTCGCCAGGCAGGTCGGCGCTGTAAAAGTTTCCGCTTGAAAGTGCATTGCAGTGGGAAGCGAAGGAGAACGTGATCAGCTTGATCGAGCGGTCTTCCCGGGTGGCCCAGATGACGCCGATGTGCGTGTCGCGTGGCCCTTCGATGCCCGAGAAATCAGGCTTCCAGCTGCCATGGTACATATCGACGCTGCCATCACGGTGATAGCCTCGCCTGTTCCAGCCCAGGTCCACCTGGCCATCGCCCGACCAGAGCGTGACAGGCTCGACGTCAGCCGCAGCGGCCTGAATCGTCTCGACGATGCCCCTGATCAACTGTTCTATCCAAGGCTCATCCACTTCGCCCGGAAGGATGCCAGCATCAGGGACCACCGGCGCTACATGCGTATGCGTCGCTGCGATGAACAGTTCCTGCGGTGAGAGCAGGCCTGTCTGTGCGATAGCTTCACGAATTCTGCGGACCAGCGAGTTGGTCAGCACGCAGATATCGACCGACAGCAGGACCAGTCGCCTGCCATTCTGCTCGAACCACGCCGCGTTGACGGTCAACGGGTCACGGGCGAACTGCCCCTTGCGGATATGCATCTGCCCCATCAGATCCAAAGGCCGATCCGGGGTCACGTCCCGCCAGGCAGTGCCAAGCTTCAACATGGAATCTTCCTCTCCGTCTGCCAGGAACCGTTGGATTCAGTGAAATCCAGGGCATGGGATCAGAATACTTCCTTCAGCATCTCTACCGTATCGTCCACGATCTGCCAGCCGGCGTCGGGAACGGCTCGGGTGTGACTGGAGGAACGCGCCGAGTAGCCGCCATGACCGATGGCGTGCGGTGTGGGAATGTAACCACACCAGCCATTGGTCAGCTGGGCGATGAGCGTGGTCTTTGCGGGAGAGTGCTTCTTGATCGCCAACCCGAACTCGCAGAACAGCTCCGCCGAGTTGGAGCAGAGCACTGCATCGCCCAGGCGGATCACATGCACAGGTGATGGGAATGGATTCTTTTCACGCATGAGCGTGTCCCACATCTCTCTACTGCGAACGCAGAACTGCTTCATGCCGCCTTCGGGCAGCAGATCGGGGTTGAAGTTTTTATCCCAGGGCCGCATCTGCAGCATCAGGGGGCGATGCGCACTGCGGATCACGGGCGATTCCATCGGCGTGGTCGTGCTGGCGATGGTCTTGAGAATCTCGCCGCCCAGATACCGGCCTGAGCGTTTCACGCCCTCTTCGCCTCGCCAGGGCTGAACATTCTTCTCATTGTCGACCATGATCGAGGGCGCAGTATCGCCCGCAGCGCCGGTGAGGTAGATCACCCCCACCTGCTGGCCCAGGCCGCCTCGGATGACTTTGCGCACTTCGCCAGGGATGTCCGCACTGTAGAACTTGCCCTGCTCCAGACAGTTGGGATGGGTGGAGAAACTGCTGACCACCAGCGTGACGTTATGGGATTCATCCGTCGCCCAGATGACGCCGACATGCCCATCGCGCGGGCCTTCGATGCCCTTGAAGCCCGGCCGCCAGCTGCCTAGATACATTTCACAAAACCCATCGCGATGCAGACCGCGACGGTTCCAGCCCATCTGCTCGATGTAGCCATTGCCCGACCAGAGCTTGACCTCAATGAGATTCGCATTGGCTTCGCTGACGGCATCGATGATGCTCTGCTTGAAGAAGCTCACCCACTGTTCGTCGATGGGAGCGCCATCAAGCCCCAGATCCTCCAGGAACGGTGCCACGTGTGTATGCGTGGCCGAGAGCAGGATGTTGTGCTCCTGAATGCCCACCGCCTGAGCGATACTTCGGCGAAGCTCATCGGCAATCTGATCTGGAATGATGCAGACATCGGCCGACACAATGGCGACTTTTTCCTGACCATCCTCAAACACCGCAGCGTTGACCGTCAGCGGGTCGCGTGCGTATTCGCCGAGCCGGGCGTGCATCTGGCCCGCAAGGTAGATGGGACGATCAGGCGTAACATCGCGCCAGGCAGAAGCAGCTCTCATAGACTCATTCTCAGGGAAGGTGAATAGATCAATTCAATCAGCAGAATAAACACAGAACTCAAGGCGTTTCCCACAGGCGATCAATCGACTGAAGAGCCCAGTCGACCATATCTTTTCCGCCTTCGGGGCCAACTTCGGTACTGGCGGGAACTGCGCCATACGCTCCTCCCGCCACGGAACGAGCCGTGGGTACATAGCCCTCGTAGCCGTTGGCCATCTGAACCACAAAGGTCTGGACGGCTTTGCTGCGGGCTTTGATCTGAACACCAAAGTCCAGATAGAACTCAAAGGGGTTGGTGGTCAACGCCATGTCGCCAATGCGGACCGTATGGCCTTCCACCGGGAAACGGGGCTCGGTCTGCTGGAGTGCAAAGCGATCAATCACCTTGTTGGCCCGGACGACGTTGCGATGCGCCGCAGTCACCGGCCTGACCCACTTGGAATCCTTGATCAGCGAAGGATTGGCTTTGAGTTCCTCAAGCCCCTTCTCAAAAATGGGCTTGAATTTCGCGATGTCGGCGTGGGCATCATCCACATCCTGCTGGCTCACCTGGCGGCGGGTCAGTGGGACAATTTCCCAGTGATGCTTGAGCACGGGCGACCACTCGATGTTGGCCTGCATGACCGGATAGATGCTCATGACCGCATCAGTCAGGCGGCGAGCAATCATCTGCTTGCGATGCAGCCCCATCAGCTTTTCCATACGCCCTTCAGCTCGGCGGTCCACCTGGGCTGCAGACATCTGATCGCCTGACGCAGCACACTGTGGCAGCACAAACAGATTCTCCCCAAGCTTCTTGCGCAGTTCGATGCGGGTGTCATGCCAGAAGTCCGCGCTGATAACCGACTGCGACTGCATCGTCTGAGCGGTGACGGAAGCATTGACCACCACGCCGGTGACCTTACCCTGGGCATCCCACGTGTAGAGCAGGTTCACCGCGTGATCTTCATATCCTTCCACATGGCTGAAATGAGGATCGTTGATCCGCGAGCTCATCTTCGACTTGCCATCATCAAAAGCCATGATGCGGTTATGCCCCACCACCGCGTGCGACAGGCCGAAGCTGATCCCCCCGGGCTTTCGATTGTTCCAGGCCTGCGCGATGGCATCGGCGATGCGAGGCGCGGCGAAGGCGACATATTCCGGCTCGAGCATGGCCTCCACGGGCAGCCCGAAGGCTCCCAGCGGCGGTGCGTTATGGCTATGCGTGGAGTTGACGATGATCCAATGTGGATCAATCTGCGGATGATTGGCTGCGAGCGATTCACGGATCGCCGCAAGCATCTTCCTGTTAATCCCTCGCAGGTCGCAGCCCACCAGAATGGTGGTCGCAGCGCCGTCCTTCTGGTATGGAGCTTCGATGGCCAGCGCCGCAGCCATCAGCGGGCTTTCCACTGTGCTGGCCAGTCGCAGCGAAGTCATGCCCGCCAGAGCAGCTTCACGCTGGGGCGTGATATCCACCTGAGCCCAGCCTATGTTGAGCCGTTCCTGAGCCTGCTGGGCAAACGCAGCAGGCATCACTGCAAAGAGCATGGCCAGAAACATCAGGGCAGAAAGGTAGGTCATCCGGAAGTCTCACGTGAATGGCGCTGAATGAAAAAAGGCTGTCGGAGGTCAACCCGACAGCCTGACGAGATTATTGATACTGCTTATTTCGCTGCAGGAGCGGGAATCTGGAGTTCATCCAGGTTTTCAAAAACCTTGGTCACTGCCGCCACGAAGGCGTCCAAGGCAGGCTGCTCATTCGGCGGGCGGTGAGCATTGATGTTCCACATGCAGGTGTCCACGCAGTCCTGAGCGACGGGGTACTGCTTGAGGTCGTAGCTGATGTCCTTGCGGGCATGGCCATCGGACCAGGGCGAGCCCTTCCCGTAGGCATCCTTGGCCTGGAAGATCGTGTGAGCAGGCAGCAGCCAGTTCGCACGCGAGACAGGCAGGCCTTCAGCCCTGAGGGCATCGCGTATGGCGTTGGTCAGATCGCTCAGTGCCACGCCACGCTTCTTCGCGTAGGCCGGATCGGCTCGCAGCACGTAGGCGTAGCCGTTGACCGGGCGATCTTCGCTGGTGAAAGGCCGGGTGAAGTTGGGCAGGTTACCCAGACGTTCATCCAGATAGGCCCAGTTGGCGCGGGCGTGAGCATTGGTCTTATCGAGCTTACGCAGCTGGCCCAGAGCGAAGGCTGCGTTGAGGTCGGTGGTGCGATACATCCACCCCAGACCGCGGTCGTGATAGTCACGGCCGGCTTCGAGAGGACGCATGTCGCTGAAGCTCGCCAGAGCCTTGCCACGATCAAACACGGCCTGGTCGTTGGTGACGAAGAAGCCGCCTTCACCACCGCAGAGGTTCTTGTTCTGGTTCAGGCTGAAGGCGCCGGCGTCACCGATCGTGCCCACCTTCTTGCCCTTGAAGGTTGCGCCGTGAGCCTGGCAGGCGTCTTCGATGACCTTGAGGTTGTGCTTGCGGGCGACGGCCATGATGGCGTCCATATCGCACGCCAGGCCCCAGTAGTGAACGATCAGGATAGCCTTGGTGCGCGGGGTGATGGCCGCTTCCACCTTGCGCGGGTCGATGAGCATGTCATCCCAGTTGACGTCAACGAAGATCGGGATGGCGTTGTGGTGAATGATGGCCGTGGCGCTGCTGGTCCAGCTCAGCGCAGTGGTGATGACTTCATCACCGGCCTGCACGCCAACGCCCGCCACACACATATGCAGTGCAGCGGTTCCGGCGTTGGTGGCCATCACATACTTGTTGCCATTCCACGCGGCGAATTCTTCCGTCAGCATGCGGGTGTGAGGCCCGCCGCCGGCGTGCTTGTCCTGACGCAGCGAAGCCAGCACCAGCGCCTCATCGGAGGCATCCACTGCAGGCCAGGTGCGGAAGACGATGTCCTTGCCCACCGCAGGCGTTCCGCCGTTGATGGCCAGTCTGGTGGACTGAGAAGTACCGATAGAGGTGGTTGTGCTCATGCCATCCAACATATCGGCCCCCTGCCTGCTCACAACGGGAAAGCATTGCATGGACGTGGGAATCTTTTGCCCCCATCCGCAGCGGGAGCAACCGATTCCCCGCATCGCAAAATTGTCCACGAACCGCCCGTCATCAAGGTCGATATAACCGCTTCAAACCCACTGCCTCGTCACTTGTTGTTGGGCGAAAGTTTGACGCGGTAGGCACTGGGAGCATCGCCGAAATGATTCTTGAACACGCGGGCGAAATAGTGCGCATCGCGGAAGCCCACCTGTCTGGCCACTTCGCTCACCGCCATGCGCGGACTGCGAAGCAGACCCGCCGCCTTCTCCATGCGCACGTCATGCAGATAGCTCGAGAGCGTGAAACCCGCTTCCTGGCTGAAGACGCGGGAGAGGTAGTAAGGCGAAACGTCGATAGCCTCGGCGATATCCTCCAGCCCCAGCGGCTGACTGTAGCGTTCGTGGATGACCTGACGCGCCTGAGTCATGATCTGTACGCGGCGGGCCTTGGCCAGATCATAGCTGGCGGCAGGCTCACTCTGCCTGGAGCGCACCGCGTGATGCCAGAGCCTGCAGATCACCTGCATCAGTCGCAGGCTCGTCAGTTGGCCGGTCATCGGACCATGCTGGAGGAAGTCGGCATAAAGCTGGCGCATGTCCGCAGCGATGGCAGCAGGGTCGGCTTTGGAGGCTTCAGTCAGTTCGGCCGGCGTGAGCTTGGAAAGAAGCGTTTCCTCTCCTGCCCATTCGAAGTGAACCAGGTAGACCTCAAACTCTGAGTCCAGCGGAAAGACGTCGCGGTGGACCTTGCCACTGGGCGTGTAAACCACCTGCCCCTGCGTGGCGGGCAGCTTGTAGTCGGCGGTGTGAACCGTCACCTGACCGCGCAGGATAAACATCAGCTCCGTGTTCTTACTGGCGTGGTCCTTGATGGCCCAGATGGGGTCGAAGATCGATCGGCCCATGCTCAGCAGGCGAGGCAGACCAAGCGAAGGCCAGTCGATATCCGCCTGATTTCCAGGCATCTTGATGATGCCGGATGAATCCTGCCTGGACCTGAGGGAAACATTCCTGAGGTCCGCTTCAGCAACATTGGCTTGGGTCGCAGAAGGAGCTTCAACAGCCGAAACTCTGTTGCTGACGTTTGCAGCTTTCGCCTTCTTCGCCACAGGTATGACACTCCATGAACCGGGCCATGAGCCACAGGATGATGCACTCATCTTACCGATTGCGTGGCCGAGTTCTCAACGAGCAATCCCAATGGTCACTTCTCACGGGCGACGGTCCAGTTGACTGCAGAGCCGGTCGTCGCAGCGAGCATCTTTCGATATTCAGGCAGAAACGGCCTTTCCGTCTGCACGTGGCCGGCCAGCAGAATATGAATTCCCCGCTGCGATGCGGCCAGCACATCGTGATAGCGCATCTCGCCGGTGAAAAACGCATCAATCTCGCCCGCTTCGGAAAGCAGCGAGCCGCCTGCTCCCACACACAGGCCGATGGTGCGAATGCGGCCTCGCTTATCGACTGCAGGCGTCACATCCACATGCTTCACGCCCAGATGCTTTGCGATGCGCTGCGTGAGGGTTTCCAGCGTCACAGGCTTATCGAGTGTCACCACCCGCCCCTGCCCGGCCGACTGGGTCGCACGAACCGTCGAGGCCAGCTCATACATGTTAAATGCAGGCTCCTCGTAGGGATGGTGCTCATAAAGCGTGCGCACCAGGCGATCCTTGATGGCCCAGGGGAAGACCATTTCCATGCGCAGCTCTTCCACGCGCTCAAACTGGCCGGGCTGGCCGATGGTGGGATTGGATCGATCATCGCCCTTGAAAGTGCCTTCACCCAGCACCCCGAACGAACAGCTGGTGTACTGGCCAATCTGGCCCGCGCCGGCCTGCGACAGCGCTTCGCGCAGACCGTTGGCCGCTGCCAGGGGGACAAAGACCACCAGCATGCCCTGCTTCTGAGGCGAAGCGTGTTTGATGACGCGCTGCTCGCCTTCCCCCAGACCATTGGCCAGCCAATGGTTCAGGCCCTGCGGAGCAGCGTCCAGAGCCGTGTGCGGACTGTAGACCGCAATGCCATGCTTCACACAGTCCAGCAGCGCCCGGGTTTTCCAGTCGCCAGGCGTGAGGGTCTTAAGCGGTTCGAAGATCGGCGGATGATAGGAAACAATCAGCTGCGCTTTAGCGATGATGGCCTGCTTCACCACTGCGGGTGTCAGATCAATGCAAAGCATCGCCTTGCGGACATTCTGCTGGGCATCGCCCACCTGCAGGCCTACCTTGTCCCAGGGCTCGGCGAGAGAAAGCGGAGCCAGGGTCTGAATCTGTTGCATCAGGTCGTTGAGTTTCATACCGCAAGCATATCGCATGCCTGCCGATTGTGTAGCAGGTCAGGCCCATTGGCCGATGGTAGAGGATGCGTTGAAGGCTCAAGGACGAGCCCACGTCGCACGGAGATCGACATGAGCACGACATCCACGTCTTATTCGTCTGCCCAGCCCCGTAAGCAGGCCCTGCCTGGCCTGCCTCGTGGCCCACTGACGCCTGAACAGCAGCTTGAAGCACTGCAGCGTGTCCAGAACCAGGCCGAGCAGCGTGTGAAACTGGGCCTGCAGCTTTTCAAAGCCGCTGAGGCCCACACGCTGGGCTATCAGAAGATGATCGACACCTTCAAAGCTGAGCACGAGACGTTCCGCGATGAACTGGCCCAGGATGTCACACGCAGCCTGCGGGAGTTCGATCAGTGGATCGGCACGCTGGATGACACCTTCACCGAAGCCGTGCTTGCACTGGAAACCCGCTTGAATAATCTCGAAGCCCGTCTGGATGCGGAACAGCAGAAAATGGAATCGATGCTGCGTCGCTCCGAAGCCCTGCTACAGCAGGCCCAGGCGATGCTCGAAGGCTCCAAACCTGCCTCGGAATAAGTGAGACGATTGATGGTTCAGATGCCCCGGATTGTGGCTCATCGCGGCGCTTCGCATCAGGCCCCGGAAAATACGCTGGCTTCCATCGAACTGGGCTGGCAGGAGCAGGCCGACGCAGCGGAAATCGACGTCCACCTGACAGCCGATGAGCGTGTGGTCGCCATTCACGACGCTGACCTGCGTCGCACCGCAGGCCTGCAGGCCCCGGTCCTCCAGACGCCCTTGCAGACCATCCAGACACTCGACGCGGGCACCTGGAAGTCCCCCGCCTACGCCGGCCAGCGTGTTCCCACACTCGAGCAGGTGCTGGCGATTATCCCGTCCGACAAAAAGCTGCTGATCGAAATCAAGTCGGCCGCTCCGGCGATGGTCAGCACGCTGGCCAAGGTTGTGAAAGCCGGACCGGTCTCGCTGGAGAACCTGACCTTCATCGACTTCAATGCGGTCAGGCTCAGTTCGGTGCTGACTCACCTGCCTGATGCCCGCTGCCTGCTGCTGGCCGGCGCCCCGGCCGAAGCCGACGCTGCCAACTGGCAGGCGATCCTGGACAGGCTCATCGAGCAGGCCAGACAGCAAGGCTTCAAGGGGCTGGACCTTTCTCGTAACTGGCCCTGGAATAAGCAGATGGTAGATCGTATCAAGCAGGCCGGGCTGTCGGTCGATGTCTGGACCGTCAACGACCCGGCTCTGGCGCTGCATCTTGCCCATAGCGGGGTCGATGCCATCACAACCGACTATCCGGGGCTGATCCGCAGTCACCTGCAGGCAAATCTGAAGTAACCTGCCAAGGCTGATCGGCCAGCTTGCGGGCAGGTCCCTTGCAATCCGGGGCTGTCTCGTTAAGATGTGGAGCTTGGATTGAGTTTGACCGTCGCCCCAGGGTCTATTGAGTTGGGGCTTTTAACCCAGGACGGAGCGTTTCCCATGGCAGAGTTCACCCAGTTTGCAGCAGCCCCCCGCGTGAAGGTGGCTAAGAAGTCGAGCACCGGCGTTGAATACGTCGACTACAAGGACGCCGAAGATCTTCGCCGTCTGCTCACTCCCAACGGTAAGATTCAGGGCCGCAAGCGTACGGGCCTCAACGCCCGCCAGCAGCGTCTGGCCTCGCAGGCCATCAAGCGTGCCCGCTTCCTGGGCCTGCTGCCCTTCACCTCGGCGACCCTCTGATTGCTGTCGCTGATCTGAGATTGATTAAGAGACCCAGGTCATTGACCTGGGTTTTTTTTATGCGCTTTTTGACCATGAAAAGACCCATGCGTGGCAACGCATGGGCTTTGAGGGTCAGGATGGTTTTGGGATTAATCGGGGAGAAAGTCCCCTGCTGCTTACTTTGAAACGGGGTGGCGCGAGGCGATTACCGCCAGGGCATCGCAGGCGTACTTCACATCCTGTTTGGTGAGGAATGGACCAAAAGACAGACGCGTCATCCCCCCCAGGCCATGCGTTCCGAAGGTCTGGTGGGCCAGCGGCGCACAGTGGATGCCTGAACGGGTCAGGATGCCAAATTCCTTCTCCAGCACATCCGAGAGGGTCTGAGGCTGATCGTAACCTTCAATGCGCACCGAGAACACGCCACAGCGGTTTCGCACGCCCTGAGGACCATAGAGCGTCAGGCCGGGAATCGGACCCGTATCAGTCAGGCCATCAAGCATCACGCGGATCAGGTCCTGCTCATGCTGCCAGAGTTTGTCGATGCCCTGATCCAGAATCCACTGGACCCCTTCTGACAGGCCGATGATGCCAATGGCATTGTGGCTGCCCGGCTCGAAGCGGTCGGGCATGAAATCGGGCTGGACATCATGCTCGCTGACCGAACCGGTCCCGCCTTCGCGCACCGGACGCATCTTCTTTTCCAGACCCGGCCGAATGTACAGAGCCCCCGTCCCCAGCGGCCCCAGCAGGCCCTTGTGGCCGGGGAAAGCAAGCAGGTCGATATTCATGGCCTGCACGTCGACAGGCATGTGGCCCAGCGTCTGGGCGGCGTCGACCAGCAGCGGAATGTCATGCTCGCGGGCGATCTTCCCGACTTCTGCCACGGGCTGGACGGTTCCCGTCACGTTCGAGCCATGCACCACGCTGATGAGGCGGGTCTTTGGCGTAATAGCTTTAGCAATGTCCTGTGGATCAACCAGGCCAGTCTGCGGATCAACCTTCACGCGGGTCTGTTCGATGCTCATTTGATCGACCAGCGCGTTGTAAGGCCGGAGGATGGAGTTGTGATCCATCCACGTGGTAATCACATGATCGCCCGGGCGAACGATGCCACGAATGGCCAGATTCAGGGCGTCGGTGGTGTTGAGCGTGAAGATAACATGCTCAGGTGACGTGCCATTGATCAGCTTGCAGATACGCTGGCGACACTGATACATCAGCCTGCCTGCTTCGCGGGCTTCAGCGTAGGAGCCTCGGCCGGGCGAAGCGCCCAGCTCGGTGGCGTAATGCATCATGGCCTGATGGACCGCAGGCGGCTTGGGGAAGCTGGTGGCAGCGTTGTCCATGTACAGACGGCGAGCAGTCACGAAATACCTCCGATCCGGGCGCAGGCCCGGCCTATGTCATCAAAGCGCAATACATCATTCTAGAACTGTTCGCCCGGCTGGCCAAATCATCGCAGCAACATTACCCCTGGCCACGCTGCTGCATCAGAACCACCAGCACCAGCAGCCCCACCACCAGAATGTTGATGGCCACCAGCAGCCAAATCAGCCAGCTGGTCTTCCCTGCCTTGGGAACTGCCGCGGTGGGATTGCTCGAATCCGCCGCGGCCATCGGCTGGGCCTGATCCTGCTGAGGCTGGGTCCAGAGGAAGCCTGCTTCGCCACGTGATTTGCCATCGCCCCCCTCGGCCGGGCCGAAATCCAGCGATGTGGGCTTGGCAGCCCCGGCGGGCGCGGCCTGGCTTTGCGGAGCGGCGGCCGGTGTTGCGGGCTTCTGGCTGACAGCAGCTTTCACCGCCCGCTTCTCAGCCACGCTCAGGACCTGATCCAGCAGGTCCAGCCCACCCTGAACCGGAGCGCGGGTCTCGCCCCCCGTATCACTGCTCTGGGGCTCGGGCGACGAGCTGGCACTGCTGCCCCCGCCGAGCTTGCGATCAATCTCGCGGTCCAGCGATTTCTGGGCATTGGCCGCGGCCTGTGCGGTGGGATAGAGCAGCCCAAGCTCGTTGCGCTGCGTGGGAAGTGTGAACTTCGTTTTGCACTTCGGGCAGGCCGGATCATCGGGCTTCACTGAGTGATTGCACTCATGACAGTAGCCCAGCAGATGCGCCACGCCTGGAACATTGCGTGCCACCGACCAGAACTGATGCGTCGTAGGCCCGCGCATCACGGTGTTGGGTTTGATGCGGCCGGCGTCAATCTGCTTGCGGAGAACTTCAAAGCTGCAGCCCGGGCGGAAGGGAACGTTGCGATCGCGGATGAACCAGGGCCCCATCGAAATCTGCGTGGCCTTGCGGCTCAGCGGCTCGAAGTGGCCTGCACAGACGGCGCATCGTTCTGCGACTGGCTGCGGATGACCACAATACGGACAAAGAATAAATCGAGCGGATTCGGTTGCCATGATGTTTCCCTGCGTAGGTGAGCTGTCCCCGTTGACAGTTCCAAGCGTGGTCCTTAGCGTGAGTCGATGCAATATTTTCGACCCACCATCACGATACTGATTCTCTGCCTCGGGGGAGCGCTTGCTGGAGGCTGTCAGCCTGCTCGCTCGACATCCTCCCCCCAAACCTCTGGCAAAGCCCCTGCTCCAATCAGGACTCAATCTAACCCTTCAAGCAACATCCCGCCAGCAGGAAATCAGCCGATTGCTTATGTCGCTGGCCAGCCCATCACCACGCAGACACTGCTCACCCGCCTGATCCAGAACAATGGCGGCGAGACTTTGACCGAAGTCGTGCTCGATCAGATGCTTCAGCGTCGGTTGGCGGAACAGGGACTTCTGATTTCTCAGGACCAGATTGACGCCGAACGCAGGCTGCTTCTGGAAGAGCTTTCACCCGATCCCGACCAGGCGGTGCGCCTGATGAAGGAACTCCAGCGCAGCCGCGGAATCACCCAGGCGCGCTTCCGTCAGACGCTCTGGCGCAACGCAGCCATGCGTGCCATCGTCCGCCCTGCCATCCAGATTCAGCCTCAGATGCTTCAGCAGGCCTTTGAGATGGAATATGGCGAGCTGCTCGAAGCCCGCATCATCACCACGGCCACGCTGCGCGAGATTCAGGAAGTCCAGTCGCAGCTGCGTAATGGGGGAACCTTTGGCGACCTGGCCATTCGCTACAGCACCGACCCCTCCCGCGACCGAGGCGGGCTTCTGGAGCCGCTGAGCCACGCTGACCCCAGTTATCCGGCAGCTATACGTAACACCTTGGTTTCTCTCGAGCCTGGACAGGTCAGTCCGCCGGTGGCGATTGAAAATGGCTTTGCGATTTTGAAGCTCGAAAG
>Ga0182792_1000373_pt1 | contig 43720 bp, 41 predicted proteins | sample Passage237B_FD_130497 | JGI IMG/M metagenome (GOLD analysis project Ga0182792, IMG submission 130497) | Cellulose adapted compost microbial communities from Newby Island Compost Facility, Milpitas, CA, USA - Passage2 37B (version 2) (version 2) ...
ACAGCATGTCGAAATCCAGCCCGGAATCGGCCAACGCCTGGGCGGAGAACTGGCCCAGGCGGCCCACGCTGGCGCCGTCGTTGAACAGGCCCGCGTTGAAGAAATACGGGCTGCGGCGACCGGATTTCATCGTGAAGTCCCCGAAATTCAGGACCCCCTGTTCCAGGGCGAAACGGACGAAGGCTTGGGCGCGGGAACCGGGCATGGCGAAAATTCTCTGTACGGGAAAGGCCACATTATCGGATATTTGGGCGCGGCGATGGAGGACCGGTCCGGCCGCGGCTATGATGTCTTTTCCACGATCCCATTCCGACGAGGCAGCCCATGCGCCAACCCGTCTATTTCCTGTCCCATGGCGGCGGCCCCTGGCCCTGGATGCCCGAAGTGCTCGATGCCTATGCCCCCCTGACCGCCGCGCTGCAGGCGATCCCTGCCGCCCTGCCCCGGCGGCCGCGGGCGATCCTGATGGTGTCGGCGCACTGGATCACCCGGGGGGGCGTGCTGCTGGGCAGCCATCCCCGGCCGGGCATGCTGTACGACTACTACGGCTTTCCCGCACACACCTATGAAATCCGCTATCCCGCCCCCGGCTCGCCCGACCTGGCCGCGCGCACGGCGGAACTCCTGCGCACCGCCGACATCCCGGTGGACTTCGACCCGGAACGCGGCTTCGACCACGGGGCGTTCGTGCCGGCCCACGTGATGTTCCCCGAAGCGGACATCCCCATGGTCCAGCTGTCGATCGAGCGCAGCTTCGATCCGGACTGGCACCAGCGGCTGGGCGCCGCCCTGGCGCCGCTGCGCGACGAAGATGTCCTGATCATCGGCAGCGGGCTCAGCTACCACAACCTGCGCCTGTTCGGCCCGGGCGGACGCGAGCCATCCGCCCGATTCGACGCCTGGCTTCGGCAGGCGCTGGCACCCGCCACGGCGGCGGCGCGCCACGAGCGGCTGAGGAACTGGGAAGAAGCCCCCGCAGCCCGGATCGCCCATCCCATGGAAGACCACCTGGTGCCGCTCTTCGTCGCCAACGGCGCCTCGGGCGACGGCCCCGCCAGCCTCTGCCATCACGAAACCGAAGCGGCAGGCGGGCTCACCGTGTCCAGCTTCCGTTTCGACTGAGACGCGGTCCCGCGGACCGGGTAGGTTAAAGTTCAGGCTTGCAACAACCAAACGGATACCCACGTGCTGCGCATCACCACCCTGAACGTCAACGGCATCCGCTCGGCCTTCCGCAAGGGGCTGGCCGACTGGCTGGCCGACGCCCGCCCCGACATCGTCTGCCTGCAGGAAATCAAGATCCACGACGGCGACCTGGCCGACGATCTGCGCCATCCCGACGGCCTGACCGGGCACTTCCACCACGCCGAGAAAAAGGGCTACAGCGGCGTGGGACTCTACCTGCGCCAACCGGCCGACGCCGTCACGGCAGGCATGGATTGCCCGGAATTCGACGCCGAGGGGCGCATCCTGCGCGCCGACTGGCCCGGCCTGACCGTCATCAGCGCCTACCTGCCATCGGGATCCAGCGGCGACGAGCGCCAGACGGCCAAATACCGCTTCCTGGACCATTTCGAGACCTGGATGGCGGGACTGATGCAGGAATACCGCGACACCGGCCGCGAATTCGTCATCTGCGGCGACTGGAACATCGCCCACAAGGAAATCGACCTGAAGAACTGGAAGGGCAACCTGAAGAACAGCGGCTTCCTGCCCGAAGAACGCGCCTGGCTGAGCAAGGTCTTCGACGAATACGGGTGGGTGGACGTCTACCGCCGCCTGCACCCGGACGCCACCGGCGAGGCCTACACCTGGTGGAGCAACCGCGGCCAGGCCTGGGCGAAGAACGTGGGCTGGCGCATCGACTACCACATCGCCACCCCCGGCATCGCCGCCCGCGCGCGCGCCGCCTCGATCCACCGCGAACCGAGATTCAGCGACCACGCGCCGCTGACGATCGACTACGAGTGGTCCTGAACCGCGTTCGGCACCGCCCATCCGGTCCCGGGTCCTCGGGCAGGGGCTGAAACTGCAAGCATAAAGAAAGTACAATGGGGGCCGTAGAAAGGGTGTGGCCTGCGCTGCGCCACCATTTCACCACGCGGCAACCGCGTTCTTACAGGAGCCTTCATGTCCGATTCCGTCGAAAGCGCCGTGGCAGCCGCCACCGGCCTGCAAAACTGGGCCATGATGCAGGAAAAAGACAATCTGCTGCTGCGCAAGGTCCTGGACGGCCAGGCCAACACCATTCTCAGCCTGGTCAATTCGGTGCCCTCGGCCCCGCAGCTGGCCACCAGCGGCATGGTCGGCACGCTGCTGCACACGACCGCCTGATCCGCGACCGCACCGAACGCTCAAAGGGCCTGGTTTCCAGGCCCTTTTCCATTGGGAATGCCGGGGCTTCGCACCGCCTGAAGACGCCCCCAAGCATTCACGATACACTGGGCCCGCCCGACAGATACTCTTCCGGACATCCATGACCCAGCTTCCCAACTGCCCCCAGTGCAATTCCGAATACACCTATGAAGACGGCGACCACTTCGTCTGCCCCGAATGCGCGCACGAATGGCCACAGGCTGCCGTGGCGGATGTCGAGCAGGCACGCGTCGTCCATGACGCACACGGCAACGTGCTGCAGGACGGCGACACGGTGGTGGTGATCAAGGACCTGAAGGTGAAGGGCTCGTCCTCGGTGGTGAAGGTCGGCACCAAGGTCAAGAACATCCGTCTGGCGGATGGCGATCACGACATCGACTGCAAGATCGACGGCTTCGGCGCGATGGGCCTGAAGTCGGAGTTCGTGAAGAAAGCCTGAGCCGCACCGACCAGGCCTCGGCGGGGTGTGGGGTCGGCGGGCGGGTTAAAAACCCGGATCAGGCTGCCGCGCGCCGCCCGGACGAACCCTGCGCCTGCTGCCCCGACCGCAGATAATGCTGCGCCAGCACCGCGCACACCATCAGCTGGATCTGGTGGAAGATCATCAGCGGCAGCAGCACCGGCCCGATGGCGCCCGCGCTGAACAGCACACCGGCCATGGGCACGCCCGTGGCCATGCTCTTCTTCGAACCGCAGAACACGATCGTGATCTCGTCGGCGCGATTGAATCCCATGCGGCGCGCCGACCAGGTGTTCAGCACCAGCACCAGCGCCAGCAGCACGCAGCAGGCCACCACCAGCCAGGCCAGCGAGACCGGATCCACGGTCTGCCACAGGCCGCCGATGACCGATTCGCTGAATGCCGTGTAGACCACCAGCAGGATCGAGCTCTGGTCCACGCTGGTGACGAGCTTGCGGTGGCTGTCCATCCAGCGGCCGATCACCGGCCGCATCAGGTGGCCTGCCACGAAGGGCAGGAAGATCTGCACGCTGATGCGGCCGATCGCCTGCAGCAGCGAACTGCCGCCCAGGGCGGACGTATCCGCGCCCAGCAGACATTGCAGCAGCAGGGGGGTGATGACGATGCCGACGATGCTGGACGCCGATGCGGCGCAGACCGCCGCGGGCACATTGCCGCGCGCGATCGACGTGAAGGCGATCGCCGACTGGACCGTGCCGGGCAGCACCGTCAGATAGACGATGCCCACGTAGAGCGGCTCGCCCAGCAAGGGTAGAAGAACCGGCCGGAGCACCCATCCCAGGATGGGGAAAATCACGAATGTCCAGATGAAGATCACACCGTGCAGCCGCCAGTGCGTGGCGCCTGCGATGATGGCCTGGCGGGAAAGCTTGGCCCCATGCAGGAAGAACAGCAAGGCGATTGCCGCAGCCGTGAGCCATTCGAAGAACACCGCGCCCTGACCGTGGGCAGGCAGGACCGTGGCGGCCGTGACGACCGCGATCAGGATCAGGGTGAAGCGATCGAACAGCAGACGTAATTTCGACATCATGAAAATGGATGCTCCGGCGGTCCGGGGCTCTCGAATAGAAGGTTAAACTGGGCGGGAAGCCATGTTTGGCGGTAAACAGCTATGAAACATTCGCGAACGGACATCCAGGCCACCGCCAGAACCCGTGCAGGGGCCGCCCAACCCGGCAAAACCCCCGGCCACATTGCCGTCCCGGGCAGGCGCGGCGGCCTGCGCCACCTGCCCCGGCCGCTCTACGGGCACATCGACAGCCAGTCGAACATCCTGATCCCCAGGCGCCACAAGCACACCTGGGCGCAGTTGTCCTACGCCACCCAGGGTTTCCTGCAGGTCTGGACACCCAAGGCCCGCTTCGTCGCCCTCTCGCACCGGGCGGTCTGGATCCCGGCCGGGGTCATGCATCAGGTGCGGCAATCGCCGCATACCGTCATTCGCAGCCTGTACCTGGACGCCGCGGCGCTGGGCCTGGACTGGACCGCATGCCGGGTACTGGCCGTCAGCCCCCTGCTGCACGAACTGATCCGGCGCTTCAGCACCCTGCCCATCGAATACGACACCGACGGCCCGGACGGCCGCCTGGCCCGGGTGCTGGCCGACCAGCTGGCCATCAGCCCGGACGCCGGCCTGATCCTGCCCTGGCCCACCGATCCGCGCCTGCAATCCGTGTGCCGCCAGCTGCAGAATCACCCCGACAGCGCTCCGGACCTGGGCTCGTTCAGCCGCAGGCTGGGGGTATCGGAAAAGACACTGACGCGGTTGTTCCAAAGGCAGACGGGCCTGGGATTCCGCCTGTGGCGCCAGCGCGCCCGGCTGGTGCATGCCCTGCCGCTGCTGGAACGCGGGGACCGCATCACCGACGTGGCCCTGGCCTGCGGCTACGACAGCCTGTCGTCCTTCATCGCCGCATTTCGCGCGCACACCGGCGTGACGCCCAGGGCATTCGCCGCCGGCGCCCGGGAAGACGACTTCCCGGCCTAGGGCCGGGCCGCCGGGGTGCTCCGGCGCGGCGGCAAAGCGCCCGGGGCGAAAGCGGCGCGTCTCAGGCCGAAGCGTCCAGTTCCCGCACCCGTCCACGCATCCACCACAGCAGGCCCAGCCCCGGCAGGGCAATCGCCACGGTCAGGACGAAGAAAACCGGCCAGCCGAATGCGCCGACCAGCACCGGCGTCAACGGCCCGGCCAGGTAGGTGCGGCCCACGGCCGACAAGGCCGACAGCAGCGCGAACTGCGTGGCCGAGAACTTCGCCTGGCACAGGGCCATCAGCAGCGCGACGAAAGCGGCCGTGCCCAGACCCCCGCACAGGTTCTCCACTGCCACGACCAGGGCCATGGAATACAGGTGCGGCGGGGTGACCGCCAGCATCCAGTAGCCCAGGTTCGAGACGGCCTGCAGCAGGCCGAAGACCATCAGCGCCCGGTACAGGCCCAGGCGCGTCATCAATGCGCCGCCGGCCAGCGCGCCCACGATGGTGGCGACCAGGCCGAAGACCTTGTTGACCATGCCGACCTCGGAAACGTCGAAGCCGGCGCCCCGGATCAGGAAGGTCGTGGACAAGGCGCCCGCGAACGCATCGCCCAGCTTGTACAGCACGATCAGCAGCAGGATGGCCCAGGCTCCCCGGCGGCCGAAGAACTCCTTCAGCGGCTCGGCCACGGCCTCGCGCAGGGTGCGCGGCGAGCGCACCGCGACTTCCGGCTCCGGTGCCCACAGTGTCGTCAGGGAAGCCAGGGCCATCAGCCCGCCCATCAGCATGTACATGTGTCCCCAGCCCAGCCACTGGTCGGCCAGGATCAGTGCCAGGCCGCCGGACACGACCATGGCCAGCCGGTAGCCCATCACCTTCAGCGCGGCGCCCGCGGCACGCTCGTCCTGGCGCAGCACATCGGTGCTGTAGGCATCGAAGGCGATGTCCTGGGTCGCGGAAAGAAAGGCCACCCAGACCGCCAGCAGGGCCAGCACCCGCAGCTCGGATCCCGGGTCGAACAGGCCCATGGCGGCGATCGAGCCAGCCAGCAGCCACTGCGTCAGGAAGACCCAGCCGCGCCGCCGTCCCAACCAGGGGGGTGCGTAGCGGTCCACCAGCGGCGCCCAGAGGAATTTCAGCGTATAGGCCGTGCCCGCCAGCGTCAGGAAGCCGATGCTCTGCAGGGAAACCTGCGCCACGGTGGCCCAGGCCTGCAGCGTGCCGGACGTCAGCGCCAGTGGCAGCCCGCTGGCGAAGCCCAGGATCAGCAGCGGGGCCACGCGCCGGCCGCCATAGACCCGCCAGCCCCGCGTCGCCGCGCCGGTGCCGGCCGTATCGGTGCCGGCGCTGCGCGCCTGCGTCATGCGGACCGGCTCCAGGGGGACTCGAACCGATAGACCGCCAGCTGGCTGCGCCAGCCGCGCAGCCAATGGATTTCCTGATCGCCCCGGAACGTCGCCAGGTGCGTCACCCGCAGCTTCAGCCGCGCAGCCAGGTCCTGGAAATCCCGCAGGGTGCACAGGTGGATGTTGGGCGTGTCGTACCACTGGTAAGGCATCTGGTCGTTGACCGGCATGCGCCCGCGCAGGATCGACCAGCCGTGGGGCCAGTAGCCGAAATTCGGAAAGGACACGATGCCATAGCGGGCCACGCGCGCCATTTCCCTGAGGATGTGCTCCGTATGGTGCATGGACTGCAGGGTCTGGGACAGCACCACCGTGTCGAACTGCCGGTCGTCGAACAGCGCCAGGCCTTCTTCAAGGTTCTGCTGGATCACGCGCACGCCGCGCCGCACCGCCGCGATCACGTGCTCGTCATCCAGCTCGACCCCCGCCCCGCGCACCTGCCGGATACGCTGCAGGTAGTCCAGCAGCCGGCCATCGCCGCACCCCAGGTCCAGCACCCGGCTGCCCGGTTCGATCCATTCGGCGATCCGCAGCAGGTCGATCCGCATCGGCTGGTCCGCGCTCGCGGCCCCGGCCGGTACGGCCTGCTCCGGTATCGTGCCCTGTAATGCCGTCATGCCAGCACCCCCGTGACGCGCCGGCGTTCGCCCAGATCCAGGCGCCGCGCGATGCCGTCGTAATAACCCTGCACCACCGCATGGTAACGCCGGTCGCCCAGCAGGAACGCATCGTGGCCATGGGGGGCGTCGATCTCGGCGTAGGTGACTTCGCGCTGGTTCTTCAGCAGCGCGCGGACGATCTCGCGCGAATGTTCGGGCGCGAAGCGCCAGTCGGTGCTGAAGGACACCAGCAGGAAGCGGGCCTGCGCTGCCGCCAGCGCCCGGGCCAGGTCGCCTCCGTGCGCGCGGGCAGGATCGAAATAATCCAGGGCGCGGGTCAGCAGCAGGTAGGTGTTGGCATCGAAGTAGCGCGAGAATTTTTCCCCCTGGTGGCGCAGATAGGACTCGACCTCGAATTCGACGTCGTAGTTGTAGCGGTAGTCGCCCGACGGACCGGGCGCGCGCTGCGCGCGCCCGAACTTCGAGGCCATGACCTCGTCGGACTGATAGGTGATGTGGCCCACCATGCGCGCCACCGACAGGCCGTTGGCCGGCACCACGCCATGGTCATGGTAATCGCCGCCCCGGAAATCCGGGTCGGTCAGGATGGCGCGGCGGGCAACTTCGTTGAATGCGATGTTCTGCGCCGACAGGCGCGCCGTGCTGGCGATCACGATGCAGTCGCCCACCCGTTCGGGGCAGGTGATCGCCCAGCTGAGGGCCTGCATGCCGCCCAGCGACCCGCCCATCACGGCGGCGAAGCGCTCGATGCCGAAATGATCGGCCACGCGCGCCTGGGCATGCACCCAGTCCTCGACCGTCAGCAGCGGAAACGACGCGCCCCAGGGGCGGCCGGTGGCGGGATTGACCGTGGCCGGCCCCGTGGAGCCGAAGCACGAGCCCAGATTGTTGACGCCGATGACGAAGAACCGGTCGGTGTCCACGGCCTTGCCGGGGCCGACCATATTGTCCCACCAGCCGATCTGCTCCGGCCGTTCGGCGTCCATGCCGGCCACGTGGTGCGACGCATTCAGGGCGTGGCAGATCAGCACCGCATTGCTGCGCGCGGCATTGAGCTCGCCGTAGGTTTCCACCGCCAGGGTGTAGGACGGCAGCACCTGGCCGCTGGACAACGTCAGCGGCTCGGAGAAATGCAGGAATTCGGGGGAGACGAATCCGACGCTGCCTTCCGGTACGGTGCGTGGATCGATGGGCTGAGCGGCCGGCGCGGAGGCGGGCCCGGAAGAAACGGCAGTCGTGGTCATGGGACCTCTTTAGCTGGATTTATGGAGCGCCCGCAAGCGGATCAGGCAAATCGGCGCCAATTCGTTTTTCATTCTAGCATCGCCGCACACCGCGCTGGCAAGGGCCGGCGCACCGCTGCCGGCCCGCCGGAATTAAGGCATATCAGTATTTTCCGGATTCCGTCCCAACAAATCGACAAGCAATGATACATTTGCTCACGTCGGCTTTCATTGAAAAGGCAGGAGCAATGGAGGGACGTTCCCCATGAAGCGATTGACCGCGCGTGAACACGACTGCCTTTACTGGGTGGCGCAGGGCAAGACCAGTTGGGAAATCGGATGCATCCTGGGCATCAGCGAACGCACCGTCAATTTCCACATCGCCAATCTCTGCGGCAAACTGGGCGTGCGCACCCGCCAGGCTGCCATCACCGCGGCAATCCGGCTGAACCTGCTGGCCCGGCCTCGCCCGGCCAGCGCAGCGACAGCCAGAAATCATTCACCGGCGCACGCGCATGGTCGTCGGGTTCGGCAATCACCACGGCCTCCAGCCACTCGGTCGCTGTCACCCTGACCTGGGCCTCCACCAGCACCGGCCCTTGAGGCCCCAGCCCCTGGAACGAAAACCGCTGCTCCGGATCGGCAGCCGGATCGGGCAGCCCGGCCCCGGCATTGCGGTACAACGCCTCGACCGCCCAGCGCGCCAGGCGCCGCCGAACCGCGGGATCGCTGCCCCAGCCGGGCGGCAGTTCCGCCGATCCGAGCGCGAACAGCACGCCGCCCGCCCGCGCCGAATGCATCGTCAGTTCCAGCGTCTGGCCCTCGAACGACACCGGGCGCGTCTGCGCCTGCGGCGTATCCGGCAGGACACCTGCCGCGCCCTGATGGCCGAAAGCCACCGGCCGCCAATCGAAGGTCGGCGAGCAGGCAGCAAGCAAGGCCAGGCAGCAAGCGGCTGCCAGCATTCTGGACATGCTTCCGAACATGCGCGTCTCCCGACCTTGTCCCGGTCCCGCCCGGCGCCCTCGCGGCGGCGGGCGCCCGTCGGCCGCATTGTACGTCCCCATGATCGGTACCGGCGATCAGGAACGAGCCGCCGATGCAGCTAAAATCCCTTCTATTCAGACCAACCCGGTACCCATTCATCATGAGCCTGGCCTCGGAAAGGCGCGTCCATCTGGCGGCGCAACCTGAATTGTTGCGCGCCATCCGGCGCGGGATCGAAAAAGAAGGCCTGCGGGTGGACGCGTCGGGGAACCTGGCCGCGACACCGCACCCGCCCGCCCTGGGATCGGCGCTGACCAACCCCCGCATCACCACGGACTATTCCGAATCCCTGCTGGAACTCATCACCCGCCCCCTGCCCGACGCCGATGCGCTGGTCGCGGAACTGACCGACATCCACAGCTTCGTCGCCCTGCGCAATCCCGGTGAACCGATCTGGAACCAGTCCATGCCGGCGCACCTGCCGCCGGAAGCCGACATCCCCGTCGCCTGGTACGGCACGTCCAACACCGGCATGCTCAAGCACGTCTACCGCCTGGGCCTGGCCTGGCGCTACGGCAAGGTCATGCAATGCATTGCCGGCGTGCACTACAACTTCTCGCTGCCCGAGGCCGCCTGGGACCTGCTGGCCGACGGCGACTCGCCGCAGGAACGCCGCAACATCGGCTACATGGCCCTGATCCGCAACTTCACGCGCCACGCCTGGCTGCTGATGTACCTGTTCGGAGCCTCGCCCGCCGTATCCCGCAGCTTCCTGCAGCATGCCGGCTACGAAGCCCGGCTCACGCAGATCAGCCCGGACACCTACTGCATGCCCTGGGCCACCAGCCTGCGCATGAGCGACCTGGGCTACAAGAACCCGATCCAGTCCGACCTGCAGCTCTGCTACAACGACCTGGGCACCTTCACAGCCCGCATCCACCGGGCCGTCACCACCCCGTGGCCGGCGTACGAGGCCATGGGCACCCACCGCGACGGCCGGCGCATCCAGCTGAACACCAACATCCTGCAGATCGAGAACGAATACTATTCCAGCATCCGGCCCAAGCAGACCACGGGCCGCTGCGAACGGCCCAACACCGTGTTGCGCCAGCGCGGCATCCAGTACATCGAAGTACGCTGCATGGACATCGATCCCTGGGCGCCGGCCGGCATCGCGGCCGAGACCAGCCGGTTCCTGGACGCCTTCCTGCTGTACTGCGCCGTCGAGGAAAGCCCGCTCTTCCCCCCGCCGGGCTTCTGCCAGGAAAGCCAGGACAACTTCGCCCTGGTTTCCCGCGAAGGCCGCCGCCCCGGCCTGCTGCTGCAACGGGAAGGCTGTGCCGTCAGCCTGCGCGACTGGGCAGACGAAGCCCTGGACCGGATCGAGCCCTATGCCCGGCTGCTGGACGCGCATTCCGGCGATGGCGGCCACATGGCCGCCCTGGATGCGCAACGCGCCAAGGCCCGCGACCCGCAAGCCACGCCCTCGGCCCGCCTGCTGGCCGCCTTGCGCGACGAAGGCCTGGAATTCCACGACTGGACCCTGGCGCAAAGCCGCGGCCACTGGGATTTCCTGCGCGCGCGCGGGCTGCCGCCCGACACCCTGGCGGCCTACGATGCGCAGGCCCGCGAATCCATCGCCGAGCAGGCCGCCATCGAGGCAGCGGACACGATTTCCTTCGAGGACTACGTGGCCCGGTTCCACGCGGCGCTGGGACCCGATCCGGTGCGCTGAGGCCGGCCGGATCCGGCGCGTGCCCGGCGTGGCCGGGCGCGGCGCACGGCCACGGAACGCACGGCCATGAAAAATGCCCAGCCAAGGCTGGGCATTGAGCAGGTGGCGCGCCCGACAGGAATCGAACCTGTATCAGAAGCTTCGGAAACTTCCATTCTATCCATTGAACTACAGGCGCGTAGTCTGCCGGCGCTGGACCGGCGAGTGTGCCTGGTCGCGGCCGAACGAGGCCTGCGCAGGCGCCCATGCCATTGCAGCATGGGGACGCCATTGTAGCGTGTTTGCGCATCCCCTGCTGGCCCGCCCCATGCCATCCGCCGCGGATCGCCTGCGTTTCCGCGAAGGCCGGGCGCCCACGTGCCATGCAGCCGCCCAGGCCAGTCGCTATAATCGACGGTTGAAGCCTGTAACACGAACGATTACCAGGATCCCATCATGAGTCTCCCCGAACACGCCAACGGACACGAAAGCGCCATCAAGACACCGCGTCAGCTGCTGATCACCGTCATCCTGGCCTTCCTGATCCCGATCGCGATCATCATCCTGCTGGTCAACCTGGTCGGTGCATCCATCCGCACGGGTGCGGGGTCCGACGGCCAATCGGAAGAAGCCATCGCGCGGCGCATCCAGCCCGTGGCCGGCTTCAAGCTGGTCGACGCCAACGCGCCCAAGGTCTTCAAGACCGGCGAACAGGTCTTCCAGTCCACCTGTTCGGCCTGCCACGGCACGGGGGTCGCCGGCGCGCCGAAATTCGGCGACAAGGACGCCTGGGCCAAATACATCAAGCAAGGCTACGAAGACCTCGTCAAGAACGCCATCCACGGCATCGGCGCCATGCCCCCGAAGGGCGGCAACGCCTCGCTGGACGACTTCGAAGTCGCGCGCGCCGTGGTCTACATGACCAACCAGTCGGGCGCCAATTTCGACGAACCCAAGGAACCGGCTGCCGGCGACGCCGCCCAGCCCCAGGCAGCCGCCGCGCCAGCCGCCCCCGCCCCGGCAGCAGCCGCGGCCCCGGAACCCAAGGCCGCCCAGCCTGCAGCCCAGGCCGAATCGCAGCCCGCCCAGGCATCCGCCTCGGCCGGCAACACCGTCGGCGAAAAGCTCTACCAGTCCGTCTGCATCCCCTGCCACTCCATCGGCCTGGCGGGCGCGCCCAAGTTCGGCGACAAGGCTTCCTGGGAACCCTTCATCAAGACGGGCCTGGACACCATGCTGAAGAACGCCATCTCCGGCGTGGGCGCCATGCCCCCGCGCGGCGGCTCGCAGGCTTCCGACGAAGAACTCAAGGCCGCCATCCAGTACATGGTGGACGCCGCCAAATAAGCTTCCGGCGCATATCGCCACGGCCGCCTGCTGCGCGGCCCCACGCCCCGGCCCGCGCGCCGGGGTTTTCGTTTCCGGCGGGCGGCGCCGCGGCGCTCTCAGTGTATCCACTCTATTTTCAAACAATCGTTTGATTTAGAATGGGGCACCACCCGGCGGATCAGCCGGGGCTCGTCCGCCCGGGCCGTCGCCGGCAGACGGCCTACCAGCCGTCCCGGCCCCCAAGGGCGGCTTCATGCTTACGCGGGAGACCCATCTCATGCCTCACCCCATCGTCACGGCGCTGCACCAATCCATGACGCTGCCCGTCATGGCGGCGCCCATGTTCATCGTCTCGAATCCCGAACTGGTGATCGCCCAGTGCGCCAGCGGCATCATCGGCTCGATGCCGGCGCTCAATGCGCGTCCCCAGGAAAAGCTGGGCGAATGGCTGACGCAGATCGAAACCAGCCTGGCCACCCTGCGCGCCGCCGACCCCGAACGGCCGGTGCCGCCCTACGCCATCAACCACATCATCCACCAGTCCAACGACCGGCTCCAGCACGACCTGGAAGTCTGCGCCGAACACCGCGTGCCGCTGATCATCACCAGCCTGCGCGCGCCGAACCAGGTGGTGGACGCGGTGCATGCCTGGGGCGGCAAGGTCTTCCACGACGTGACCACGCTGCGCCACGCACAAAAGGCGCTCGACGCGGGCGTCGACGGGCTGATCCTGGTATGCGCCGGGGCTGGCGGGCACGCTGGCACGCTGTCGCCCTTTGCCCTGCTGGGCGAAGTCCGGCGCATCTTCGACGGGCCGATCTGCCTGTCGGGCGCCATCAGCCGCGGGCAGGACGTGCTGGCCGCGCGCGCGATGGGCGCCGACTTCGCCTACGTGGGCACGCGCTTCATCGCCAGCACCGAGGCCAACGCCCAGCCCGAATACAAGCAGATGATCGTCGACACGGCCGCCGCCGACATCGTCTACACCCCGTACTTCACCGGCATCCCCGGCAACTACCTGAAGCCCTGCGTGCGCAACATCGGCCTGGACCCCGACAACCTGCCGGCCGCCCAGGGCACGAATTTCGGCAGCGACAGCAAGAAAGCCTGGCGCGACATCTGGGGCGCCGGCCAGGGCGTGGGCAACATCGACAGCGTGCAGTCCACCGCCGACATCGTGGCCCGCCTGCGCGACGAATACCGCGAGGCCGCCCAGGCACTGCGCGACAGCTTCGTCGAAGAGGTGCGCGCATGATCCGCACCGAACAGCAGGGCGCCGTCCTGGAAATCCTCATCGACCGGCCGGAACGGCGCAACGCGCTGACCGACGCCATGTACCGCGACATCGAGCGCGCCCTGCGCGAGGCCGATGCGGATCCCGCCTGCGCGGCCGTGATCCTGCACGGCGCAGGCGGCCATTTCACCGCGGGCAACGACCTGGCCGAATTCCAGATGCCCCAGGACAGCCGCGACGTGGGCTCGATCGCCTTCCTGCACACCCTGGCATCGGTCGATGTCCCGGTGATCGCCGCCGTCCGGGGCCAGGCGGTGGGCGTGGGCGTCACGCTGCTGCAGCACTGCGATTTCGCCTACGCGGCCCCCGACGCGGTGTTCCGGCTGCCCTTCGTACCCCTGGGCCTGTGCCCGGAAGGGGCCTCCAGCCTGCTGCTGCCCCGGCTCGCGGGCGACCGGCGGGCGGCCCGCTGGCTGCTGCAGGCCGAACCATTCGGCGCCGACGACGCCCTGGCAGGCCAGTTGCTGACCGCCGTGACGGACGACCCGCTGGCTGCGGCGCGCGCCTGCGCCCAGTCGCTGGCCGCCCAGCCGATCCAGGCCGTGCGATCCAGCAAGCGCCTGCTGCGCGGCCCGCTGCGCGCCCAGGTCCACCAGGTCCTGGATGCGGAAGCCGCCGTGTTCTTCGAACGGCTGAAGTCCCCCGAGGCCCAGGCGGCCTTCCGGGAATTCTTCCAGCGCAAGGCTGCCTCAAGGTAAAAAAGGGATTTCCAAGGGCCGCTTGTTGTTTTTCGGCAGCGTTTTCCGGCTCTCATCTTTTATCAGGGTTTTCCCCTATCTTTATCCTAGGGTTTACCCTATACTGACTCCTGTTGAAATCTGAAGCTTCTGAAACAGGAGTCAGTCATGTACGCCACGCAAACCCCGAATCTGCTGTCCGACGCCCTCGAACGCGCCTACAGCCGCTCTCTTCTCGACACCACCCGGCAGCAGCCCCTGCAGCTGGGCAAGTCCATCCGTGGACTGGGCCGTGCCATTGGCCGCGCCACCGTCGCCACCGGCCGCTTCATCGCCAGCGTGATCAACGCCCAGGCCGAAGCCCGCGCCCGCGACATGCGCTACAGCCGCACGCCCTGGTAATCCCGCCCGCAGGCGCCCAAGCGCCTGCGCGAGCCATACCGATCGCCGCAAAGCCCCGTCCTGAGACAGGACGGGGCTTTGCATTTCCGGCACGCCCGGGCCAGGCGACGGTCAGCGTTTCAGCAGGGCTTTAAGCCGGTCCAGCGTCCGGTCCGGATCGGTATCGCCGACCGGCCGGGGCGCTTCGGCCTGCAGGCCCATTTCCGCGATGAAGCGCGAAGGCTCGCAGATCGTGTCCTCGCGCCCGCGCCGCCGTTTGCGGCACCAGCTGATCCGCAACGTGCGCTGGGCGCGCGTGATGCCCACGTACATCAGGCGACGCTCTTCCTCGATGCGCCGCGCGCGGGCAGCCACAGCGGCTTCGCTGACGTCTCCCTCGTCATCGCCGCCCCGGTGCGGCAGCAGGCCTTCCTCGACTCCGATCAGGTAGACGTGCGGGTATTCCAGGCCCTTGGACGCATGCAGGGTCGAGAGCTTCACCGCGTCGGGCTCTTCATCGTCGGCGCGCTCCAGCATCGTGACCAGGGCCACATGCTGGACCAGTTCCAGCAGGGTCATGTCGTCCTCGTCCGCCTTGCGCTTGAGCCATTCCAGCAGTTCGAGCACATTGGCCCAGCGGGACTGGGCCTGGCGTTCGTCCAGCGTATCGTACAGGTGGCGCTCGTAGTTCATGGCCGCCAGCAGATCGTCCAGCACCCGGGCGGCATCGTCGCCGCGCAGGCCGTCGATGCCCGTGGCGGCGCCCGCCAGTCCAGCAGGCGTTGCTTCGGCCACCGCCTGGCCGCCAACCGCCGCGTCAGCCGCATCGAAGGCCGGAGGATCGGGGTCGAAGGCCAGCAGGTCGCCCTGGACGGCCGTTCCCGGCAGGGGCGGCACCGCGCCTCCGCGCCGCGATGCGCGCGCCCGGAAATGATCCACCAGGCGGACAAAGTCGCGCACGGCCTCGCGCTGCCGGGCCGACGGCAGCACGGCCTCGGACACATCGGCCGCCACCGCGTGCAGGGACACGCCGCGCCGGGCGGCCTCGGCTCCCAGGGCCTGCAGGGTGCCCTGCCCGATGCCGCGCCGCGGCGTCGTGGCCGCGCGGATGAAGGCGGGATCCTCGTCTTCGTTGGCGATCAGCCGCAGCCAGGCCAGCACGTCGCGGATCTCGGCCTTGTCGAAAAAGCTCTGTCCGCCCGAAACCGTATAGGGTATCCGCAAGGTACGCAGGGCCTGCTCCATGACCCGCGCCTGGTGATTGCCCCGGTACAGCACGGCGAAATCCTTCCATTGGGCCTGGCGCTCGAAGCGCGCCGCCGACAGGCGCATGGCGATCGACTCGGCCTCGGCCAGGTCGGAATCCATGGGTGTGACCACGATGGGCTCGCCCGTGCCCAGGTCCGACCACAGGGTCTTGTCGAAGGTCTTGGGGTTGTGGCCGATCACCCGGTTGGCCGCCTCCAGGATCGTCTGGACCGAGCGGTAGTTCTGTTCCAGCTTGATCAGCCGCAGCGAAGGATAGTCGCGCGCCAGCTGGGCCAGGTTTTCCACCGTGGCGCCCCGCCAGGCATAGATCGCCTGGTCATCGTCGCCCACCGCCGTGAACATGGCCCGGTCTCCGCACAGCATGCGCACCAGCTGGTACTGGCAGGCGTTGGTGTCCTGGTATTCATCCACCAGCAGGTACTGGACCCGCGCCTGCCAGCGCGCGCGCAGGGCCTCGTCGGCCGCCAGCATCTGCGCGGGCAGGCGGATCAGGTCGTCGAAATCCACCGACTGGTAGGCCCGCAGGGTGGCCTCGTAGCTGCGGTAGACGCGCACGGCCTCGGCCTCGTCGGGCCCCTGGGCCACGCGTGCCGCGCCGTCCGGATCCAGCAAGGCGTTCTTCCACAGGGAAATCGTCTGCTGCACGGCCCGCAGGCGGGCACGGTCGGTCGTGGCCAGCAGTTCCTGGACGATGCCCTGGGCGTCGGTGGCGTCCAGGATCGAAAAACCGCGCTTCAGGCCCGCACCGGCGTATTCCTCGCGCAGGAAACGCAGCCCCAGCGAATGGAAGGTGCCCACGGTCAACCCGCGCAGCAGCCTGGGATCCACCAGGGTGCGGACCCGCTCGTTCATTTCACGCGCCGCCTTGTTGGTGAAAGTCAGCGCCACCACGTGGCGGGCCTGATAGCCGCACTCGCGCAGCAGATAGGCCATTTTCTGGGTGATGACGCGGGTCTTGCCGCTGCCCGCGCCCGCCAGCACCAGGCACGGGCCGTCCAGGTAGAGCACCGCCTCGCGCTGGCGGGCGTTCAGGCCTTGCGGCAGAGTGGATCCCGGGGCCACGGCTTCAGATCTCCTGGGGATCGACCTCGATCCCCCAGTGCTGGACGGCGCCCCGGGCCAGTTCGTCCAGCCCCGGCAGCAGCGTCCGCAGCAGCCGGTGCAGCGCGCCGCGCCCATCCGACTCGAACAGCAGCTGGGCGCGCTCCACCCGTGCCACGCGCACGATGCGCAGCGGCACGGGATCGTGCAGCCTGACACCCGCGGACTCGGGCAGAGACTGCGCCCGGGCACGCGCGGCTTCCAGGAAATCCAGCGCATCGCGCACCCGGACCGCCTGGGCCGTCAGCAGGGCCTGGCTGGAAAACGGCGGCAGCCCGAGATCACGGCGTTCTTCCAGGGCATAAGCGGCAAAACGCGCGTAGTCGTGCCGCAGCAAGGCCTGGTAGACCGCCTGGTCGGGATAATCCGTCTGCACGATCACCTGCGCGCCCCCCTGGCGCCGGCCGGCCCGGCCGGCCACCTGCATCAGTTGCGCGAACAGCCGCTCGGGCGCGCGGAAATCCTGCGAGAACAGCATGGCATCGGCGTTCAGCACGCCCACCAGCCCCAGGCGCGCGAAATCGTGCCCCTTGGACACCATCTGCGTTCCGACCAGGATATCGGCCTCGCCGGCGTGCGCCCTGGCGAACAGGGCCTCGGCGCTGCCCTTCAGGCGGGTGGCATCGGCATCGATGCGCAGGATGCGCGCGCCGGAAAAGCGTTCCGCCAGGAATTCCTCGACCCGCTGCGTGCCCCGCCCCATGGGCTGGATGTCGGGATCGCCGCAATCGGGGCAGGCGCGCGGCACCGGCATGGCATCGCCGCAGTGGTGGCATTGCAGCACGTGCCGTCCGCCCAGGCGGTGCAGCACCATGTGCGCCGTGCAGCGCCGGCACTGGCTGACCCAGGCGCAGGACACGCAGCGCAGCACCGGGGCATAGCCGCGCCGGTTGATGAACACCAGGCTTTGCTCGCCTTGCGCCAGCCGGGCTTCCAGCGCATCCAGCAGTTGGGGCGTGAAACCCTGCTCCAGCCGGGCGCGGCGCGTGTCCACCAGGCGGATTTCCGGCAATGGCTGGGCCTGGGCGCGTTCCGGCAGGGACAGCAGCCGGTAGTCCCCATCCAGCGCATGGCGCCAGGTTTCCAGGGACGGCGTGGCCGAACCCAGCACCACCGGGATGCCCAGGTCGTGACCACGCCACACCGCCAGGTCGCGCGCCGAATAGCGCAGGCCGTCCTGCTGCTTGTAGGATGCGTCGTGCTCCTCGTCGACCACGATCAGCCCCAGGCGGGGCATGGGCGTGAACAGGGCCAGGCGCGTGCCCAGCAGGATATCGGCCTGGCCGCGCGAAGCCCGCAGCCAGGCACGCAGGCGTTCGCCCTCGGACAGGCGGCTGTGGATCACGGCCAGCCGGTCGCCCAGGCGTTCGCGCACGCTGTGTTCCAGCTGCGGAGTGAGATTGATTTCGGGCACCAGCAGCAGCGCCTGCCGTCCCGCCGCGATCACCTGCCGCGCCAACCGCAGGTAAAGCTCGGTCTTGCCGCTGCCCGTCACGCCATGCAGCAGCGCCACGCCGTTGCCGGCGGCCAGCAGATCCCGCAGTCCTGCCAGGGCGCGGGCCTGGGCATCGGTCAGGACGGGGCCGGCATCGTCCGGCGCGGCGGCATCCCCTGGTTCGAGCGGCGCGGCAACACCGGGCTGGCCAGCGCCCTTGCGCGCGCGGGCGGCGCGCGTCGCCCCGGGCCGCCGATCGGCCCGGCACACGGGGCCGCCCGCCGATCGGGCCCCGGTATAGGCGGCCGGCCGTCGCAGAGATGGCGGCAACACCGGCAGCAGCACTTCGCCCAGCGGCCGGTGGTAATAATGGGCGGCAAATTCCGCCAGCCGCAGCCAGTCGGCCGGCATGGGCGGCAGGTCGTCGAGCACCGCCTCGATCGGCCGCACGCGATCCGCGTCCACGCCCGGCTCAGCGCGGACCGCCCACACCATGCCCACCATGGCCCGGCGGCCGAACATCACCCGCACGCGCACACCAGGCGCCACCGGCCGGTCATGCGAATAATCGAACAGGCCGGGCAGGGGCACATCCAGCGCCACGGCCAGGTAGACCGGCGTCTGGGCCCCGGCGGGCGCATCGGGCACCGGAACGGCGTCCGCGACCGGATCGCCGGATGCCGTGATCCGCCCCGAAGCCGCATCCGCCGGGCGTTTCAGCGGCATGGCCGCCCCGCCGCAGCCCCGTTGCGCCCGGCCTGTGGATAACTTTGTGGAGAATCGCAGTGCAAAGGAGCCAACATCAAGCCGCTCAAATGGTCAAGTCTCTCAATGCTTTCCACAATAAGAGAATTTTCTTATTTAAAACAACGATTTGCGCAACATAGCAAGAATCATTCTGGAATGTTCAGCGTAAACCCTGATGCTCGTCATTTTTGTGCATAAGCACAAAAATCGCGGAGCCGCCACAAGCCGCATCATGCGTGGTTTTCCACTTCAAACAGCCCGGCCCAAGCCGTTTTCCGGACCGGTGAAGGCGAAAAACCCCGATCCGCCAGGGGTCTGGAATACCCTGCTTTCGCCCCGCCGTTTCCTGCGCGCCAGATACCCCGGTTCAACCCGGATGATACGCGCGGCTGGCGGCGTGGACTTCTTCGACCAGGACGGACACCGCCTCGGGCGGCGTGTGCTGGGAAATCCCGTGTCCCAGGTTGAAGACATGGCCGCCGGCCCCGACCGGGCCGAAATCGGCCAGCACGCGCCGGACTTCGGCGCGGATGGCCGCATCGCCGCCGAACAGGGTCATGGGATCCAGGTTGCCCTGCAGCGCGACCCGGTCGCCGACCCGGCGGCGGGCAGCGGCCAGATTGGCCGTCCAGTCGAGCCCGACGGCGTCGCAACCCGCGGCGGCGATGTCCTCGATCCACTGCCCCCCGCCCTTGGTGAAGACGATGACCGGCACGCGCCGGCCTTCGCGTTCGCGGACCAGGCCGTCCAGCACCTGGCGGGTGTAGGCCAGCGAGAACTGCTGGAACAGGCCGTCGGCCAGCACCCCGCCCCAGCTGTCGAACACCATCACGGCCTGGGCGCCCGCCTGGATCTGGGCGTTCAGGTAGGCCTGCACGGCCTGGGCGTTGACCGACAGGATGCGATGCAGCAAATCGGGCCGCCGGTACAGCAGCGTCTTGATTTCACGGTAATCGGAACTGCCCGCGCCTTCGACCATGTAGCAGGCCAGGGTCCAGGGGCTGCCGGAAAACCCGATCAGCGGCACCGCGCCCGCAAGCTCGCGGCGGATCAGCGCAACCGCGTCGAACACATAGCGCAGGCGGTCGAGGTCAGGCACCTGCAGGGCCTGGATGGCGGCCTCGTCGCGCAGGGGGCGCTCGAAGCGCGGGCCTTCGCCGGCGACGAACTGCAGGCCCAGCCCCATCGCGTCGGGCACCGTGAGGATGTCGGAAAACAGGATGGCCGCGTCCAGATCGAAGCGCCGCAGCGGCTGCAGCGTGACTTCACAGGCATATTCCGGATTCTGGGCCAGCCCCATGAAGGATCCGGCCTGCGCCCGGGTCTGGTTGTATTCGGGCAGGTAGCGCCCGGCCTGGCGCATCATCCACAGCGGGGTATAGGGCACAGGCTGGCGCAGCAGGGCGCGCAGGAAGGTGTCGTTTTTCAGTTCGGGCACAGCGGATCCTAGGAGAACGGCACGGGATCCGATGTGCGGGTGTCCACCACGGATCCGGGAAATCGTCCGTGCGGGGACGTTGCAGGGATTTTACCCGGCCTGGGGAATCGGGGCTGACACCCCGCCCGGGAAGTCTCTCAGACCCCGTCCCGGACATCATCGTTTTCCCTAAACCCCGCCTTTTTCCCGCCAGGATAGAAATTTTTACTGTTTAGACCCGAATTTCAGGTGTTTTACCTAAAACCCTGATGTTAGCATTCGGAAAATTTCTACATTGGAGGGTGTCGTCAATCATGGAATCCCTAAATCAACTCGTCAACCAGATCAACGGCCTGGTCTGGGGACCACCGATGCTGGTCCTCATCCTGGGCACCGGCTTCTTCCTGATGGTGCTCCTGAAGCTGATGCCGCTGCGGCGCATCGGCACGGGCTTCGCGATGATCTGGCGCGGCCGCCACCGGGGCGATACCGCCACCGGTGAAATCAGCCCGTTCGAAGCGCTGATGACCTGCCTGGCGGCTACCGTCGGCACCGGGAACATTGCCGGGGTCGCCACCGCCATCGCCGTCGGCGGCCCGGGCGCCCTGTTCTGGATGTGGTGCACGGCCCTGGTCGGCATGGCCACCAAGTACTGCGAAGTCGTGCTCGCCGTCCATTTCCGTGAAAAGGACGACCGCGGCGAACACGCGGGCGGCCCCATGTACGCCATCAAGAACGGCCTCGGCCGCAAATGGCTGTGGCTGGGCGTGGCCTTTGCCATCTTCGGCGGCTTCGCCGGCTTCGGCATCGGCAACATGGTCCAGGTCAACAGCATGGCCCAGGCCCTGGAATCGACTTTCTCCATCCCGCTGTGGGTGACGGGCGTGGTCACCATGGTCCTGATCGGCCTGGTGGTGCTGGGCGGCATCAAGCGCATCGGCGCGGTCGCCGCGTCCCTGGTGCCGTTCATGTGCGTGGCCTACGTGCTGGCCGGACTGGCCGTGCTGATCATCAACGCCGAGCGCATCCCCGAATCCCTGGGCCTGATCTTCACGCACGCCTTCTCGCCCATCGCCGCCACCGGCGGTTTCGCGGGCGCCGCCGTCATGGCCGCAATCCGCTACGGCGTGGCACGCGGGATCTTCTCCAACGAGGCCGGTCTGGGCTCCGCCGGGATCGCCCAGGCGGCCGGCACCACCACCAATGCCGTGCAATCGGGCCTGATCGGCATGATGGGCACGTTCATCGACACCATCATCATCTGCAGCATCACCGGCCTGGCCATCGTGTGCTCGGGCGTCTGGAGCAGCGGGGCCAGCGGGGCCGCCCTGTCGGCCAGCGCCTTCGAGGTCTCCATGCCGGGCATCGGCGGGGCCATCCTGACCCTGTCGCTGGTGGTGTTCGCCTTCACCACCATCCTGGGCTGGAGCTACTACGGCGAAAAGTGCTGGGAATTCCTGCTGGGCACGAAATCGACCCTGCCCTACCGCATCGTGTGGGTGCTGGTGATTCCCTTTGGCGCCATCAGCCAGCTGGACTTCGCCTGGCTGCTGGCCGACACGCTGAACGGCCTGATGGCGCTGCCCAACCTGATCTCGCTGATCCTGCTCAGCCCGCTGGTGGTGAAGCTGACGCGGGAATATTTCCAGGCACAGGGCAACCGGTAAGCCTGACCCGCGCGTCCGGCCATACATTTCGGGCGGCCCGCCGCCCGGGGCAGCCGGATCAGCCAGGGCATGGAACCGTCCCCCAGGGGCGATTCCATGCCCTGTTTCATTCAGGGGCAGCCGTGCGTCGGTAAGGCGCGGGATCGATGTCGTGCTTGCGCATCAGCGCCCAGAATGCACGCCGGTGCTTCTGGGCCATGCGCGCCGCCAGCGTGATGTTGCCCGCATACCGCCCCAGGGCCGCGCGAATGTAGGCGCGCTCGAACCGGGCGACCACCTGGCACTTGGCGGCACGGAAGGATTCCCGCGACGTGGCCCGCTGCATGGCCACGGCCACCGCATAGGCTTCCAGCTCGCTGCCGGAGCGGTCCAGGATCGTGTCGCAGAGATGGATCTCGGATTCGGTGACGGGGGGTTCGGGCATGCCGGACCGCACCGGATGCGCGCACTGCCCCGCCGGCCCGGAACCGGCCAGGCCGGCGCCATAGGCCGGCACGTGCTCGGAAATGCGGGCGGGCGCCAGCCGATTCAGGGCATGGTCCAGGCGGGCGCGCAGTTCTTCGGGACAGAAGGGCGGCCGCACGAAATCGGCCGCCCCCAGCGCCATCAGGTCGCGCACCGCCTGGGCCCGGAGACCGACCGCATAGATCAGCAGCACCGCCGGCAGGCGGCCCGCCAGGGCGGCCAGGGCGGTGCGCCAGTCGCGGATCGAGGATTCGTCCACATACAGCAGCCCGGCATCGTAGCGGCCCCGCGCCATGGCGGGATCGGCCAGCGCATCGGCCGCCGAGTCGTGCGTCTGCTGCGGGATGTGCAACATCAGCCGCCCGCCCAGGTGGGGGCCTCGCAGGGCGCCTGCCCAGTCTTCCCTGCCCGGCGCCAGCACCGCGCAATCCAGTCGTTCCCGCATGTCGCCTCTCCTGTTCGTATGGAAGGGACAGGATAGGAAAACGGTTGCGGGGCGGATAGTCGCAAAGATACCCCGGTAGTTCCCGCAACGCCCGCAGCCCCCGCGATGCCGGACGCTTCCCGCCGCCCGGACGGCGGCGGCGCGGGCGCACTGCTACCGCGTCCCCGCCACGTGGCAGCGGTACGCGTGCAGGGGCGCGTCGGGCCGGGCCAGGAGCACCTGGGGCCGATCGCAGCCGGTCGTGGCCCAGGGGCAGCGGCCGCGGAAGAAACAGCCTTGCGGCAGGACGGCGTTGCCCGGCAGTTCGGCCGGCGGCGCCAGCTCGTCTTCGGGCCAGGGCCGGTCCAGGCGGGGCACCGCGTCCAGCAGTTCGCGCGTGTAAGGATGGCGCGGAGATTCCAGCACTTGCGCGGCCGGCCCCTGCTCCACCACCTGGCCCAGGTACATCACCGCCACCCGGTCGCACAGGTGACGCACGACCGAGACATTGTGCGAAATCAGCACATAGGTCAGGCCGTGGGCGCGGCGCAGTTCCCGCAGCAGGTTGAGGATCTGCGCCTGCACGGAGATGTCCAGCGCGGACGTGGGCTCGTCGAGCACGATCACGTCCGGTTCGGTCGCCAGCGCCCGGGCGATGGCGATCCGCTGGCGCTGTCCGCCCGAGAATTCATGCACATAACGGCCAAGCTGCTCGGGCCGCAGGCCCACCTGCCGGGCCAGGACCTCGGCCCGCGCCCGCAGGGCGGCCCTGTCCACGGAGCCGCGCCCGGCCGCCACCAGGGGCTCGATGATGACCTTCCAGGCCGGCAGGCGGGGATCCAGCGAGGACTGCGGATCCTGGAACACGATCTGGACGTCGGCCGGCCGCCCATCGGCACGCGGCAGCCTGCGCAGTTCGCCTTCGGAGGGCTTCAGCAGGCCCATCAGCACGGCCGCCAGCGTGCTCTTGCCGCAGCCGGATTCGCCGACGATGCCGAAGGCCTCGCCGCGCCGCACCTGCAGGCTGACGCCGTTCAGGGCATGGGCATGGCGCACCGCCCGCCCCCGCCAGTCGCGGGCGAGCGGGAAACGCACGTGGATTTCATGGGCATCGAGCACCGGCGCGCCCGGGACGGCAGCCGTCATTGCACGTCTCCCAGGGCCTGTGCCGCCGGCGCGGGCGGCAGGGGATGCCAGCAGGCCACGCGGCGCTGCAGATCATCTCCCGGCAACGGCTCGAGCGCGGGCCGCCGCCAGCACATATCATCCGCGAAAGCGCAGCGATCGGAAAACACGCACCCCTGCGGCGGCCGGCGCATGTCGGGCACCCGTCCCGGGATCGAGGCCAGGTCCGAACCGGGCGCGGCGCGTTCCGGCAGGCCGTCCAGCAGGCCGCGCGTGTAGGGATGGCGCGGCGCGTTCAGCACCTGGCCGGTCGGCCCCTGCTCGACCACCGTCCCCGCATACATGACGTACACCCGGTCGCAGAACTGGGACACCACCGCCATGTCATGCGTGATGAACAGGATCGCGGCCCCGCGCTCGCGGGCGCGGAAGCGCAGCAGCTGCAGCACCTGGCGCTGCACCGTCACGTCCAGCGCCGTGGTGGGCTCGTCGGCGATCAGCAGCGCCGGGTCGCAGGAAAACGCCATCGCCGCCATCACCCGCTGTCGCATGCCGCCGGACAGTTCGAAGGGATAGGCCCGGAGCACCCGGTCCGGGTCGGGAATCATCATGTCGCGCAGCAGGGCTTCCGCGCGCTCCAGCGCCTCGCGCCGGCCCAGGCGGTGATGGGCGCGCAGCACGCCCGTCAGCTGGTCGCCGATGCGCCGGGTGGGATTCAGGGCCGTCATGGGCTCCTGGAAGATCATCGCCGCGCGGCGCCCGCGCCATTCCCGCATGCGCGCTTCGGAGGCGGCCAGCACGTCTTCGCCGCACAGGCGCAGGCTGCCGCCCGTGATCCGGTGACCCCCGGGGGGCAGCAGCCGCAGCGCCGCCATGGCCGTGACCGACTTGCCCGAGCCGGATTCGCCCACCACGCCGACGATCTCGCCCGGCATGACGCGCAGGCTGACACCGCCCAGCGCACAGACCGCGCCGCCGAAGACGGGGAATTCCAGCGACAGATCGCGGATCTCGAGGACGGGCTCGGCCACGCCACTGTCCAGCGCGCCAGCCAGCAGCCCGGGGGCGGAACGCCCTGCCCGGGCTTGCAGGGATGCCGGATCGGCGCTCATTTCACCCTCGCCTTGGGGTCCAGCAGATCGCGCACCCCATCGCCCACCAGGTTGCAGGCCAGGGCCGTCACCAGGATCGCGCAGCCCGGCGTCACGGTGTACCACCACTGGTCCAGCAGGAAATTGCGGCCGGTCGCCACCATGGCGCCCCATTCGGCGGTGGGCTGCTGCGCCCCCAGGCCGATGAAGCCCAGCGCTGCCGCCATCAGGATCGCCCCGCCGATGTCCAGTGTGGCCTGCACCACGATGGGCGAGGCGGCGTTGCGCGCCACATGCCAGCGCACCGCATGGCGGCGTGTCGCGCCGAAGGTCCAGGCCGCCTGCACATAAGCCATTTCGCGGATGCTCAGCGTCTGCCCGCGCGCGAGCCGCACGTAGAACGGGATGCGCACCAGCGTGATCGCCAGCATGGCATTGAACAGGCTGGGCCCCAGCGCCGCCGCCAGCGCCATGATCAACACCAGCGAAGGCACCGACAGCACCACATCCATGGTCCGCATGACCAGGCTGTCGAAGCGGCCGCCCATGATTCCGGAAAAGCAGCCGATCACGGCACCCGCCACGCTGGCGCAGCCGGCCACGAACAGCCCCACCCCGATGGACTGGCGCCCGCCGTAAAGCACGCGGCTGAAGATGTCCCGGCCCACTTCGTCGGTACCGAACCAGTGCGCCGCCGACGGCGCGGCCAGCCGGTGCACCAGGTCGATGCGTTCGGGATCGTAGGGCGCCACCCAGTCGGCCAGCAACACGGCCAGGCCCACCGCCGCCAGGATCGCCAGCCCCAGCAGCATCAGGGGATTGCGGCGCAACTGGTACAGCAGGTAGCGCATCAGCCGACCTCCCGGATGCGCGGATCGAGCCGCCGGTACAGCAGGTCCACCAGCAGGTTCAGGATCACATAGGCAAAGGACACCACCACGGCGAACCCCATCACGGCCGGGAAATCCAGCGCCTGGATCGAATCCACCACATAGGCCCCCATGCCCGGCCAGCCGAACACGGTTTCCGTCAGCACCGCCCCGTACAGCAGATCGCCCAGGGCCAGGCCCAGCACCGTCACCGACGGGATCAGCGCGTTGGGCAGCGCGTGGCGCACCACCACCGTCCACGAACCCAGGCCGTAGGCCCGGGCGGTGCGGACGTAGTCCTCGCCCAGCTGCTCCAGCATGGACGAACGCACCTGCCGCGCGACCACGCCCAGGTGCACGAAGCCCAGCGTCAGCGCGGGCAGGATCATGTGTTCGAGCGCGCTGCGCCAGACCACCCAGTCGCCGGCCACCGCCGCGTCGATCAGGTACAGCCCCGTGATGCCTGGGGGAGGAGACAGGCCCTGGTCGATGCGCCCGCCCCCCGGCAGCCAGCCGAGCTTGCCGTAGAACACCACGATCAGGCCCAGCCCCAGCCAGAAGGCGGGAGTGGAAATGCCGGTGACGGCCAGCGTGCGGGCGATGTGGTCGATGAAGCGGTTGCGGTACACCGCCGACAGCACGCCCAGCGGGATGCCCAGCAGCGTTGCCAGCAGCAGGGCCGTCAGGGCCAGCTCGAGCGTGGCGGGAAAGAACGCGGCGATATCCTGCAGCACCGGGCGGTGCGTGCGGATCGATGTGCCGAGATCCCCCTGCAGCAACTGCCCCATGTAGCGCAGATACTGCTGCGGCAGGGGCAGGTCCAGGCCCAGCTGCGCGCGGATGTGGGCCACGATTTCCGGCGTGGCCCGGTCGCCCGCCACCAGGCGGGCCGGGTCGCCGGGCACCAGATGGGAAATGGCGAAGGTGATCAGGGACACCCCGACCACCACCCAGACCAGGCTGGCCAGCCGCCGCCGCACCACGGACAGCCAGGACACATTCATCTTATTTCGTCATGTCGGCGACGTTGAAGACGCGTTCGAGCATGGGATTGAAGACGAAGCCCTTGACGTTCGCCCCCAGCCCGGCCTGGTAGTTCTTCTGGTACAGGTAGGCATAGGCCGCGTCCTTCACGACCTGCTCCTGGACCTGCTTGTACAGCGCCACACGCGGCGCCTGCTCGCTCAGGGTGGCGGCTTCGCGCAGCCACTGGTCCACCTGGGGATTGGCATAGAAGGACCGGTTGCCCGCCAGCCCCTTCTTGTCCGAATCGAACCAGTAGCTGGTGAACATGTAGGGATCCGCGAAATCGGGGCTCCAGTTGCCGATGGAAATATCGAAATTGCCCTGGCCAAGGTTCTCGCGCAGCGTGGCGTTGGCCAGTTTTTCGAGCTTGACCGGCACGCCGATGGCAGTGAGATTGGCCTGCACCGTGAGCGCGATGGGTTCCCAGGCGGGATCCTGGGTGGAATAGCGCAGCAGCAGCGGCGACTTCACCCCGCCGGCCTTTTCCACCAGCGCCTTGGCCGCCGCCACGTCCTGCTTGGGCTGCGGCAGATCGGCGTCATGCCCCCACATGCCCTCGGGGATCGGACCGCGCATCTGCTTGGCCTGCCCCATCATGATGCCGTCCACGATGCCCTGGTAATCCAGCGCGGCCACCACGGCGCGGCGCAGGTCAGCGTTCTGCAGCGGCCCCCTGGCGTTGTTCAGGTACAGGTAGGTCACCCGCAGCGACGGGAATTCCGCCACGTGCACGGCCTGGTCCTTTTTCAGGGCCTGGAGCTGATCCACCGGCAGTTCCTCGGCCACGTCCAGGTCGCCCTTCTGCAGCTGCAGGCGGCGCGCGGAGGCTTCCGGCACGATCTTCACCACGAACTTGTCGAGCGTGGGCTTCTTGGAGCCGGCGTAGTTCGGATTGCGTTCCAGCACCAGCGACTGGCCCTTTTGCCAGGACACCAGCTGATAGGGCCCCGAGCCCGCGGTGTGGCCCGACAGCCAGGCGTCCGCGTCGTCGCGCTGCATGGCCTTGGGGTTGACGATGGACGCGCCGTTGTTGGCCAGCGTGTAGAGGAACGGCGCGAATGGCTTCTGCAGCGTGAAGCGCACGGTGAGCGCATCCGTGGCATCGACCTTCATGTCGGCGGGGAAAGCTTCGGACGGCCCTTGTTTCTTGGCCAGCAGCCGCTCGAAGGACTGCTTCACGGCCTGGGCATCCACGGGCGTGCCGTCGGAAAACTTCTGGCCGTCGTGCAGCTTGAATGTCCAGACCAGGTTGTCCGGCGAAGCCGACCAACTGGCGGCCAGGTCGCCTTCGACTTCGGTCGAGCCGTGGCCGTCGACCTGCTTGTAGCGCATCAGGCGCTGATAGGCCGGGTAGGTGACGGTCCAGTCGTTGTTGTCGATGGTGACGGCCGGATCCAGGGTCTGGGGATCGGCGGGCTTGCCGATCACCAGCGTATCGGCCGGCGTGGCCGCGAGCGCGCCGCCCGACAGGATACAGGCCCCCACGCCCATCACCGCCGCCATCAAGGCGCGGCGGATACCCGTGCGAATCGTGAATTGCATATCGCCTCCGTCCAATGAAAACCCCATCGGCGGAACGCCCGAGCCTTGGCAAGACCGCGTCCGCCCCCGTATCCGGCCCGCGCGGGCCGGCACACAGATCAGTCAGCGACGACCCGTACCAGGTCGCTCTCCGGCAGTAACGCATATTCCCGCGCGTCGGGCAATTCGTAATGCCACCACTCCGTCGGGATCGACCGGAAGCCGGCCTGCAGCATGATCCCCAGCAACAGATGGCGGTTGCGCTGCGCGTCGGGCGGCACATCGTCGCGGTCGTGATGCGACTGGTCGCGCATGTCGTCGAAATCCGTGCCCATGTCCAGGGGCGAACCGTCGGCGTCCAGCAGCCCGACGTCCACCGCCACGCCGCGCGTGTGGTTCGATCCCTGGGCCGCGTCCGCCACGTAGCGCGGATCGGGCAGCATCCGCCAGAACACCGCCTGGGCAGCCGCCGGGCGGTAGGCGTCGTAGACGGCCAGGGCCAGGCCCGCGCGGTATGCGGCCCGGGCCGCACGCAAGAGGCAATCGGCCGCGGCCGGCCTCAGGGCGCAACGGGCACCGGGCGCGTACACCGGCCGGCCGGTCAGGTTGCCGGGCGTGGCATAGGCCAGCGCGATGCGCAAGCCGTCGGTTGCGGGGATTTCGATCAGGTCAGGCATGCGTGCGCGGCGCTGTTCCGTGGAAAGGGAAGTGATGATGCAAATGCCATGCAGGAACGGGATCTTTAGGCTGCGCCCACGGCGGGCCGGCGTGTTCCCGGGCACCTTCATAGATACGGCGGCTGCCGGAGGCATCCAAGTAAATCACACGCAAGACATGGCGTCCAGCCACATCCAAACAAGAACAGGGCTGGATTTCGTGGCAGGCCTGGGCGATCAATTTCACATCGTCCCGTGCCACCCGCCGCGATACGCCGGATTCATACGGGTTGAGATCATTCCATAAAACACCCGCCACTTGGCCATGAGGCACATTGAACGGGATGGATCAGAAGTTCTTGAGGGGAAGATCCGTGATCGACTGCTTCACGCCGAACTCCGCCGCCACGATGGCAGAGAAATACATGGGAATCTGCCGCCCCAGCAGAAACTGGTAATACTTGACCGCCACACGATGATGCAGTCGACTCCCATCGACCAGGGAAATCAGGAAGCTGGTATCGAGCAAGACCGATGTCGTCATGCCCCACCATTTCTCAGGTCTTCCAGCCAGGCGGTAACATCGGAGACACCCGACCATGCAACCGTCCCGCGCCGTACCATCGCGTCGAACTCCGCCTCGTCATAAACGGGCTGGTGCGACTCGAACGAGAGCAGCCTGGGATGACGGATCATGCCGGTCAGCAGATTTTCCTCCGCCGCGATGTGAAGCAACGCAGGGCGATACAAGCGATTCTTTTCTTCCCGGGCCAGCAGATCCTGGGTTGCCGAGATCTTCAGTACCGTGCCATCGTCCATTTCCAGGTGGACATTGACCCTGACCTTGCCCCCCCAGTCCACGATCCGGCCATGGACATATTTCTCGACAGCCACCCATGGATCTTCGACCTTGCGGAAGCTCGTCTCATGGCTGATGAGCCAGTTCAGGCGCTCATCGACATCGGCCACACGATAAACGCGATGGGGATTCTGCCGCGAAGACGCCTGCCAGCGTTCGATCACGGCAGCCCGTTTTGGGTCGATCCGACTCAATGCATCCTGCGTTTCTAGCCGAGCCAGATCCGCCCATAACGTGGTTGCCGCCATCAGTCCGGTCGCCACCAGAGCCAACGAGCCGTCTTCCATTGAGACCAGCACCTCGGACGGATCGATGTCCCTGGAGGTTCCCCGCAAGAACTCGGTGACGTCTTTCTGAAACTCCCCCAGCAGACTCAAAGGCACGTGCTTGAGCCCGACCTCTGCATCATTGATGCGGTCGCTCACGGCAAAGCGAAGGGCATTGAGCGGTTCCATATCCTCATTCTAGGCCCAAGCACGCCCGTCGTCAGCACAGTGACGGGACAGGATTGGCACGGCCGTCCATGGTGCACCCCGGCACCGCATTGATGCAGGCACGCCCCACCGGCGACCTTCGCGGCCGGCCCGGGCCGGAGCCGCTACCCGCCCGCCGCGCGGCGGCGCCAGGCACCGCAACCCAGGCGCAGCGCGCCTCGCGGCAGGCGGCCCGGTCCCGGACGGAAAAGTTGGCACGTGAATTGCTTAACCCTGAATGAAGTCCTTTCACCGACAGGGAGCACCTATGTACGACGACACCATCGACGGCTTCGTGAAAGCCGCCAACGCCAAACTCGGCCTGCTGCGCCGCGCGCCCCTTGGATTTTTCGTGGGCTGCATGCTGGCCGGCGCCTACATCGGCCTGGGCATCATCCTGATCCTCAGCCTGGGCAACCACATACCGGCGAACGTCCGGCCGCTCGTCATGGGCGCCACGTTCGGCATCGCGCTGATCCTCGTGGTCATCGCCGGCGCCGAGCTGTTCACCGGCCACACCATGGTCATGGCGCTGCGCCGCTACCGGGGCCAGGGCAGCTGGGCCGAGGCGTTCTCGGTCCTGGGCGTGAGCTGGATCGGCAACCTGTGCGGCGCCGCCGTGCTGGCGGGCCTGTTCGTCATGGGCGGAGGCGGCGGGCTGCTGGACGACCCGCAGGGCCTGCTCATGACCGTCGCCTCGCACAAGATGAACGGCACGGCCGCCAGCCTGTTCGCCCGTGCCGTGCTGTGCAACTGGCTGGTATGCCTGGCGGTCTGGATGTCGGCGCGTGTCTCTTCCGACAGCGCCCGCTGCATCGTCATTTTCTGGTGCCTGATGGCCTTCATCGCCAGCGGCTACGAACACAGCGTGGCCAACATGACGCTGTTGCTGCTGGCGCTGATCGGCAATCACCCCGAGACCGTGAGCCTGGGCGGCATGGCCTGGAACCTGGCGTGGGTGACGCTGGGGAACATCGTCGGCGGCGCCGTCTTCGTCGCCGGCGCCTACCGGGCGGCCTCGCCCGCGCCGATGCTCGCACCGGCAGCCGTTCCCGCCGCCGCGGCCGAGCGTGAGCCCGGCACGCGGCCGGCGCTGGACGCCTCTGCCGCACGGCCCTGACCCCCATGAGCACCCCCAGATTACCGGAGCACACCATGAACCCCCACGACCTGCCCGCCTCCGCCGCGGGCCCGCAAGCCGCACCGCGCCTGGTCGTCATCGGCCACGGCATGGTCGGCCACCGCCTCCTGGAAGAACTCGCACGCGAAGCGCATGGCTACGACATCACCGTGCTTTGCGCCGAACCCCGCCCGGCCTACGACCGGGTACGGCTCAGCCAGTGCTTCGATGGCGCCAGCACGCAAGACCTGGCGCTGGCCGACGAGGATTTCTTCCGCGAGCACCGCATCACCGTGCTGCGGGACACGCGGGCCGCCTGGATCGACCGCAAGCGGCGGCGCGTCCACGTCTCGGACGAGCAATTCCACCCCTACGACAAACTGGTCATCGCCACGGGATCCAACCCCTTCATCCCGCCCATCGAGGGCGCGGACCGGCCCGGCTGCCTGCCCTACCGCACGCTCGAAGACGTGGAGGCCATCCGCGCCTGCGCGGCCGGCAGCCGGCGCGGCGTGGTCATCGGCGGCGGCCTGCTGGGGCTGGAGGCGGCACGCGCCCTGCGCAACCTGGACCTGGACACCCATGTGGTCGAGTTTTCCGCCCACCTGATGGCGGCGCAGCTGGACGAGCCCGGCGGGCGCCTGCTGCGCAGCAAGATCGAAGCCCTGGGCATCCACGTCCACACGTCCAAGATGACTGCGTCCATCGGCGACGGCCTGCGCTCGCGCCACCGCCTGCGCTTCTCGGACGGCGACTTCCTGGAAACCGACATGGTGGTCTTTTCCGCCGGCATCCGGCCGTGCGACCGCCTGGCGCACAACTGCGGCCTGGTGATCGGCGAGCGCGGCGGCATCGTGATCGACGCGCACTGCCGCAGTTCCGACCCCGACGTCTACGCCATCGGCGAAGTCGCCAGCTGGCAGGGCGGCACTTTCGGCCTGGTCGCGCCCGGCTACGAAATGGCGCGGGTCTGCGCCGCCCACCTGCTGGGCCGCGACGCGCCGGTCTTCCAGGGGCTTCTGCCCGGCACCAAGCTCAAGCTGCTGGGCGTGGAAGTCGGGTCCATCGGCGACGCCCACGGGCGCGCACCCGGCAGCGTCAGCTGCGTGTTCGAGGACACGCTGGCCGGCACGTACCGCAAGCTGGTCATGGATCCGAAGGGCAAGCGCCTGCGGGGCGCCGTCCTGGTGGGCGACACCGGGGCCTTCGGCCTGCTGGACCAGTATTTCAGCAACGGCCTGGACCTGCCCGAGCAGCCCGCATCCCTGATCGCGCCGCAGGCCGGCGCCGCGCCGGCGCTGGGCGTGGACGCGCTGCCCGACACGGCGCAGATCTGCTCCTGCAACCAGGTCAGCAAGGGCGCCCTGTGCGGCGCCATCGCCGACGGCTGCACCACCCTGGGCGACCTGAAGACGCGCACCCGCGCCGGCACCACCTGCGGCGGCTGCCTGCCCCTGGTCAAGCAGGTGCTGGAAAGCGAACTGCAGCGCCGGGGCATCGCCGTGGACCACAGCCTGTGCGAACACTTCCCCCACAGCCGCCAGGAGCTCTACCACATCGTCCGCGTCAACGGCATCCGCGATTTCGAAACCCTGATCGCCCGCCACGGCAAGGGCCGGGGCTGCGACATCTGCAAGCCCACGGCGGCGTCGATCTTCGCCTCGTGCTGGAACGAATATGTGCTGTCGCCCAGGCACGCGCCCCTGCAGGACAGCAACGACGCCTACCTGGGCAACCTGCAGAAGGACGGCACCTACTCCGTGGTGCCGCGCATCCCGGGCGGGGAAATCACGCCCGACAAGCTGATCGTCATCGGCGAAGTCGCCCGCAAATACGACCTGTACACCAAGATCACCGGCGGCCAGCGCATCGACCTGTTCGGCGCGCGGCTGGAACAGCTGCCGGCGATCTGGCGCGAACTGATCGACGCCGGCTTCGAATCCGGCCACGCCTACGGCAAGGCCCTGCGCACGGCCAAATCCTGCGTGGGCAGCACCTGGTGCCGCTTCGGCGTGCGCGACTCGGTGGGCATGGCCATCCGGCTGGAGCAGCGCTACCGGGGCCTGCGCGCCCCGCACAAGATCAAGATGGCCGCTTCGGGCTGCACGCGCGAATGCGCCGAGGCCCAGAGCAAGGACGTGGGCATCATCGCCACCGAAAAGGGCTGGAACCTGTATGTGTGCGGCAATGGCGGCATGCGCCCGCGGCACGCGGAACTGCTGGCCTCGGACCTGGACGACGACGCCCTGATCCGCACCATCGACCGGTTCCTCATGTTCTACATCCGCACGGCAGACAAGCTGCAGCGCACCGCCGCCTGGCGCGAAAGCCTGGAAGGCGGCCTGGACTACCTGAAGGACGTGATCGTGCGCGACAGCCTGGGCCTGGGTGCGGAACTGGAAGCCCAGATGCAGTCCCTGGTGGATGCCTACGAATGCGAATGGGCCGCCACCCTGAAAGACGAGCAGGCCCTGCGCCGCTTCCGGTCCCTGATCAACAGCGACGCGCCCGACGAGCACATCGTCCACGTGCGTGAACGCGGCCAGCCGCGCCCGGCCACCGCCCAGGAACGGGAAGCCCTGGCCGCCCCGGCCGAATGAAGGAGCACGCCATGAAGCCATCGACCCACCGGCGCGCCAAGGGCGCCGCCGAACACTCCGCCCCCGAGACTCCGGCGCGTGCCGGAACGCACGCCCACGACAGCGCCGAGGCTACCGCATGGCAAGCCGTCTGCCGCCTGGACGAACTGGTCGCGGGCGCCGGCGCGGCCGTCCGCGCCCACGGCGCGCAGGTCGCCGTGTTCCTGACGGACACCGGCCCCTACGCCCTGGACCACGTCGATCCCTTCTGCGGCGCGGCCATCCTGGCGCGCGGCATCGTCGGCGAACTCCAGGGCCACCCCGTGGTCGCCTCGCCCATGTACAAGCAGCATTTCCGCCTGGACACCGGCCAGTGCCTGGAAGACGAGACCGTGCGCGTGCGCCGCTGGCCACTGCGCGTGGATACCGACGGCATCCTGAGCATCGGCCGCCCCGAAACCGCCCACGATCCGGAGGCCGCCCATGCGCCCGAAGCCACAGCCTGAATCCCTTCGCGGACCGGCCGACCCCGGCGCGGACCGCCCCACGCCGTCACCCGCCCCGGACCAGGCCCGATCCGGGCACGTCTGGCTCGTCGGGGCCGGGCCCGGCGATGCCGACCTGATCACCCTGCGCGGCCTGCGCGCCCTGCAGGCCGCCGACGTCGTGTTCCACGACAGCCTGGCCGCGCCGGAACTGCTGGACCACTGCCGTCCCGGCACTCCCAGGATCCCCGTGGGCAAGCGGGCTGGCCGGCACAGCGTGCCCCAGGAAGACATCCACGTCCTGCTGGCGGCGCACGCCCGGGCCGGCCTCACGGTCGTGCGCCTGAAGGGCGGCGACCCCTTCATCTTCGGGCGCGGCGGCGAGGAAATGGAATTCCTGCGCGCCCAGGGCATCCCGGTGACGGTCGTGCCCGGCGTCACCGCCGCCTCGGGCTGCGCGGCCGCCACCGGCATCCCGCTCACGCACCGCGACCTGGCGGCCGGCGTCTGCCTGATGACCGCCCACCGCCAGGACGGCGCGGGCGATCTGGACTGGACATCCCTGGCGGCGGACCGCCAGCGCACCCTGGTGTTCTACATGGGGCTGTCCCAGGCCGGCCACGTCGGCACGGAACTGCTGCTGCACGGCCTGCCCGGCGCCACGCCGGCCGCGCTCATTTCCCAGGGCGCCACCCCGCGCCAGAAAGCCGTGCGCTGCACGCTCGCCGGCCTGGCGCGGACGGCCCGCAGCGCCGGTCTGGAATCGCCCTGCCTGATCGTGATCGGCGACGTCGTCGCCCTGGCCGACCCGGCGCGCGTGCCCTGGGCGGAAGAACCCGTGGCCTGCCCCGCATGAAGGCCCTCTACCCCCTGTTCGCCGACCTGGACGGCCGCCCGGTGCTGGTCGTGGGCGGGGGCGCCGTGGCCGAACGCAAGGTGCGCGCCCTGCTGAACTGCGGCGCCCAGGTTCGGGTCGGCGCGCCGCGCCTGACCCGCACACTGCAGGCCTGGGCCGCCGAAGGCCGCCTCGCGCACCTGGCGGGGCCGTTCCGGGAAGACTGGCTGGAATCCGCCTGGCTGGTCATCGCCGCCACCGACGACCGCGCGCTCAACGCCCGCGTGAAGGCTGCCGCGGACACGCGCCGCATCCTGGCCAACGTCGTGGACGACCCCGCGCTGTCGTCCTTCCAGGTGCCGGCCATCGTCGACCGCGCCCCCCTGACCATCGCCATTTCCTCGGGCGGCGCCGCCCCGGTCCTGGCCCGGCGCCTGCGCGAACGCATGGAATCCCTGTTCGATCCCGCGCTGGGCGACCTGGCCCGGCTGGCCCGCGACAACCGGCCCGCCATCCGCCATGCCTATCCCGACCACGGCGCTCGCCGCCGTTTCTACGACTGGCTGTACGACGGCCCCGTCCTGGCGCACCTGCGCGCAGGCAATTCCGCCGAAGCGGCACGCACGCTGCTTGCCCGGCTGGACGACGCCGGCAGCGAAACCGCGCCGCCGCGCCGCCTGAGCTGGATCGCCCCCTGCCCCGCCGATCCGGGCAGCATCACCCTGAGCCAGCTGCGCGCCCTGAACGAGGCCGACGTGCTGGTGCACGACACGCGGGTGAGCGAGGCCGTGCTGTCCCTGGCGCGGCGCGACGCGGATCGCCGGCCGCTGGAAACGGACTGGCCCGAGGACGCCGGGTCGCGGGAAGCCCAAGTGCTGGCGCTGTGCGCGGGATACCGGAACGCGGTGGCGCTGGTGGTTTAGCGCCGCAAACCCGGAGGGAGACCACGGCCCAGCTCTCATGATAGAGTTAAGCATAAGAATTCATGCTTAACTGGATTTCCGGATGAGAGACGTTTCAAATCAACAGGTTACTGATCATCTTAAGAGACTGAACCTGTGGTGGCAAACCAGCCGGATGGATGCCAACACGCTGTCCATGCATCCCAGGGCCTACCTCACACCCATCAGGCAACTGCTGCTGGAACCCAGCCTGCGGCGCGCCATCGTGCTGCTGGGGCCACGCCGCGTGGGCAAGACCATCCTGATCCGCCACCTGATGGCCGACCTGCTCACCAGCGGAATACCACCACACCGCATCGCCTATGTCGAAATGGATCACCCGCTGTTGCATGGCCAGTCACTCGAGGCATTGATCCGCCAGATCGAGGAAGCCACACCCGACGGCGAAGGCACCCGCTATTTGTTCTTCGACGAAATCCAGTCTCACAAGGACTGGGAAAAACACCTCAAGCCATTGGTCGATCATCGGCCCGACTTGCGTATCCTCGTCTCCGGCTCAGCCGCCGCGGCGCTAAAGCGGCAGAGCACCGAATCAGGTGCGGGCCGTTTCACCGATTTTCTGTTGCCGCCGCTCACCTTTTCCGAATATCTGCAACTCCGTCAGGAACCCCCCGCCATTTTCGAAGAGTCCCCCGGACTGTACGCCCTCAAGGACATCCATCATCTGAATGAGCAGTTCGTCGACTACGTGAAATTCGGCGGCTACCCCGAACTCGCCCTGTCGCCCGCCGTCCGCAACGATCCCGAGCGCTTCGTCAAATCCGACATCGTGGACAAAGTCCTGCTTCGAGATTTGCCACAGCTATACGGCATCAAGGACATTCAGGAACTGAATTCCCTGTTCACCTTGCTGGCCTTCAATACGGCGGAAGAAGTTTCATTCGAGCAGCTATCCAAGCGTAGCGGCGTAGGCAAACCAACCATCCAGAGATATATCGAATACTTGGAGGCTGCCTTTCTCATCAAACGGGTATTCCGTGTCGATCAAGACGGCAAGCGCTACCAAAGGGAGCGCAATTTCAAGATCTACCTGACCAACCCAGCCATGTACACAGGACTGTTCGGAGTCAGGTCTCCCGACGACGCCGACTTTGGACATCTGGTGGAAACTGCGCTGTTTGCACAGCGTTTCCATGAAAACGCCCGATTGAACTATGCGCGCTGGGGCACAGCAGACAACGAAGTGGATCTTGTGGAGTCATCCCCTGCGCTCAAGCCCATTGCTGCCTTGGAAATCAAATGGAGCGATCGTTTCGTCAGCAGGCCGGAACTCCTGAAGGGGCTGATAAAATTCGTACACAACAACCGTCTGCCCATTGCCTGGTCGACGACCCGCACGCAGTTCGGTAAACAACAGATCAGCGGCAGCGAACTACGGCAGTGGCCTGCAGCGGTACTGGCCTTCCATTACGGCACACGCGCCGTCCAGGGCCGCCTGGCCGACTACGAAGCCCGGATCAAAGGCATCACGGACTGACCCCGGCCCGCCAAAGGCCAGCCGCGCCGCTACGTCAGGCCTTCAGCACCGTGGCCCGCATCGAGGGCCGCTGATCAAAGTCGGCGAACCAGGCCGCCAGCCCCGGATGGGGTCCCCGCCAGTCCAGATCCGGAAACCGCAGGTCCAGGTAGCTGAGCGCGCTGGCCAGCGCAATCACCCCGATGTCCAGCCGGTCGGCCGGCCAGCCGCCCACCGCCCGCTCGAACTGGCCCAGCGCGCTGCACGCCTTTTCTTCCTGGGTCTCGCGCCAGGCCGGCCATTGACGCTCGGCCGGCCGCAGCACGACCTCGTAACGCATCAGCAGGGCGGCATCCAGGATCCCGTCGGCCAGGGACTGGTCGACCAAGGCGGCCCACTTGCCGCCGCCGGCCGGGATCAGTGCGCCGCCCCCCTGGTCGTTCAGGTATTCGCACACGACCCGGCTGTCGTACAGCGCCTGGCCCTCGTCGGTGACGAGCGTCGGCAGCTTGCACAAGGGGTTGTCCCGCATCAGTTCCGGGCTGTGCGCCGTGGGCATGGTGACGACCGGCGCCAGTTCGATGCGGTCGGCCAGGCCCAGTTCATGGGCGGCAATCAGGCATTTGCGCACATAGGGCGAGGTCGACGAGTAATAGAGCTTCATGCGTTTCTCCAAAGATCTGAATTCGAAGCCGGACCGTAGCGCGCCCGGCGTCCGCGTTGTCCCGCGCGGTCCGTGACGCGCGCTCAGTCGGCCGCCGCCAGCGCGCGCCCCGCCACCCAGCCGAACGTCAGCGCCGGCCCCAGGGTGATGCCCGGCCCCGGATAGGCCCCGCCCATCACCGACTGCATGTCGTTGCCCGCGACGAACAGGCCGGGAATCGGATGCCCCTGCGCGTCCAGCGCCCGCGCCCGTTCATCCGTCCGGATGCCGCAGGCCGTGCCGATGTCGCCCGCCACCACCTCGACAGCATAGTACGGTCCCCGCCCCAGGGGGCGCAGGCAGGCGTTGGGCTGGTGGGCTGGGTCGCCCAGGTAGCGGTTGTAGGCGGTCGACCCCTTGCCGAAATCGGTGTCCTCGCCCCGTGCGGCCATCCCGTTGTAGCGCTCGACCGTCGCGGCGAGGCGCTGCGGATCGATGCCCAGGCGCGCCGCCAGGTCGGGCAGCGTGGCCGCGCGCACCAGATACCCGTCGTCGATCAGGTGCCGCCTCGGGCGGCCGCCCGGCAGGGCCAGGCCCAGGCCCCAGGTCTCGATGAAGGCGTGGTCGCAGATCAGGTAGGCGGGAATCTCCGGCGCCGGCTCGCCGCGGTACATCACGCTGACGAACTCGTGGTACGAGGCCGATTCGTTGACGAACCGTTCGCCGCGCCGGTTGACGGCGATCAGGCCCGGCTTGGCGCGGTCCCAGACCAGGTGCGGGTAGCGGACCACCGTGCCGTCCGCCTTGCGCCACAGGGACACCGGCGCCCAGAACGCCGGGGATGCGTAGCCCGTTCCCATGACCGCTCCGGCCCCGCGCGCCATGCCGATGCCTTCGCCCCGGTTGCCTTCGGGCGCCATGGACCAGGGACCGGTGGGCTGCGGATAGCATTCGGCCCGCAGTTCGGCGTTCCAGGGAAAGCCGCCGGTGGCGACGACGACGCCCTTGAGCGCCCGAATGCGCCGCACGGCCCCGCCCTGCTCGACCTCGACCCCCGCGACGCGGCCCTGCGCATCGCGGTGCAGCCGCCGGGCCGGCGTGTTCAGGCGGTAGGGTATCCGTTCGCGCAGGACGGCATGGAACAGCTGTGCGGCCAGGGCGTTGCCCAGCAGCAGGCGCGTGCCGCGATGATAGCCGCGCAGGCGGTCCATCCAGTAGGCCAGCACCAGCTTGCCGCCATGCCAGAACGACTTGAGCGAGCGCCACGCGCCCAGCAGATGATAGACGTCCGTGACGTTGACCATCATGCCGCCCAGCACGACGAATTCCTTCAGGGGATCGCGCAGTTCCTTGAAATGCGCGCCCAGCCGCCTGCCGTCGAAGGGCAGCGGATCCATGGCACGGCCGCTCAGGGACGCGCCCGGCCGGTCGGGATAGTAGTCGGGCGAATATTGCCGCGCGGCCAGCGCCAGCGCCCCGCGCGCCTGCAGGTATTCCACCATGGCGGGACCGTTGTCCAGGTAGGCCTGCAGCATCTCCGGCGGCGAGGCGTCGCCCACCGTCCGCCGCAGGTATTCCCGGACCTGCTCGATCGTATCGTCGCCGTGGCCGGCCGCGGCCGCCCCCGGGTTCAGGGGAATCCAGACCGCCCCGCCGGACACCGCGGTCGAACCGCCGATGCGATCGGTCTTTTCCAGCAGCAGCACCCGCAAGCCTTCGAAATGGCACGTCAGCGCGGCCGACATGCCGGCCGCCCCGGATCCCAGCACCACCACATCGACGGTCTCGTCCCATTGCACGTCATTCATTCTCATGCTCCCGATCCGCCCAGGGATTTGCCCCCGTCGACGAACAGCACCTGCCCGGTGATGAAGGACATCGCCGGCCCCGCCAGGAACGACACCGCGTGGGCGATGTCTTCGGGCGTGCCCGCCTGGCCCGTCGGCTGCAGGGCCAGCTGGGCCGCCAGCCGCTCCGGCGTCAGCGCGCGCAGCATCGGCGTATCGATCAGACCCGGCGCAATCGCGTTGACCAGGATCCCCCGTTCGGCCAGTTCCATCGCGCTCGCCCGGGTATAGCCCACCAGCGCGGCCTTGGACGCCACGTAGTGCGCGTGATGGCGCGCCCCCAGGTAGGCGCGCGAGGCGATGTTCACCACCTTGGCTCCGGCGGCCATCCGCGCGGCAGCCTTCTGCGTCAGGCTGGCCGCCGCGATCAGGTTCACCTCGAACATGCGCCGGAAATCATCCTGCGACACGTCGAAGAACTTGCGCTCGTCGAACAGGCCCGCGCTGTTCACCAGCGCCGCCAGCGGCGGCAGCCCGTCGATCAGCGCGTCGATCTGCGCCTCGTCGGCCAGGTCCACCACACGCGGATCGATCTCGAGCCCTTCACCCCGCAGCCGCTCGGCCAGCGCGCGCAAAGGCGCCTCGCCGCGATCCACCGCCACGACCCTGAAGCCATCCAGCGCCAGGCGCCGGACGATCGCCTGTCCCATGCCGCCCGCCGCGCCGGTGACCAACGCCACTGATTCCATTCCGTTTTCCTCGTCTCAAGCCGATAGAAAGCCGCCGTCCACCGGCAGCACGACACCCGTCACGTAACTGGCCATCTCCGAGGCCAGGAACACGACGGGACCGGCGATCTCCCGCGGTTCGCCGCCCCGGCCCATCGGCGCCCGCGTCATGAACCAGTCCGCCCCGCCGGGCGTCGCGAGTTGCGGCGCCACCATCCCGGTCAGCATCAGGCCCGGCGCCACCGCGTTCACGCGCACCCCGAACGGCGCCAGGTCGCGCGCCAGCGCCTGGGTGAAGGACCGCACCGCGCCCTTGGATGCGACGTAGGCCGCCGACGAGACCCCGCTGACGAAGGCCACGACGGACGACAGGTTGACGATGCAGCCGTGCGTGGCCTTGAGCTGTCCCACGAAGGCGTGCGTGACGTTGAACAGGCCTTCCAGGTTCACGGCGACCACCCGGTCCCAGACCTCCCGGGACTGCGGGTCGTCGATGCGCGCGCGGCCCGAGACTCCCGCGTTGTTCACCAGGATGTCGATCGGCCCCAGGCGCGCCGCCAGGTCCGCCGCCCGGCGGGCGACCGCCTCGCGGTCGGTCACGTCGATCGTCTCGCCCCAGGCCTGTCCGCCCCCGGCGCGAATCCGGTCGGCCAGATCCCGGGCGCGCGCGCCGTCCAGGTCGGCCGCGATCACCCGGGCGCCCTGCGAGGCCAGACCCTGCGCGATGGCCGTTCCCAGGCCGCCCGCCGCGCCCGTCACCAGGGCCAGCCTGTCCTCCAGCAGCATCCTCATCCCCCCAGATAGGCCCGCTGCACGGCCTCGTCGTTCCTCAGATCCGCCGAGGCGCCTTGCAGCACGACCTCGCCGTTTTCCAGGATGTAGGCGTGGCTGGATACCGACAGGGCCAGTTTCGCGTTCTGCTCGACCAGCAGAATGGTGATGCCCTGCTCGCGATTGAGCGTGCGCACCGTCTCGAAGATCTGCTCAACCACCAGCGGCGCCAGGCCCATGGAAGGCTCGTCCATCAGGATCATGCGGGGCCTGGCCATCATGGCGCGCGCCGTGGCCAGCATCTGCTGCTCGCCCCCCGAGAGGGTGGCGGCCTTCTGGGCGAGGCGCTCGCGCAGGCGCGGAAAGAGGTCGCACACCGAGTCCAGGTCGCGGGCGGCCGCCGCCCTGTCCTTGCGGGTGTAGGCGCCCATCTCCAGGTTCTCGCGCACGCTCATGTCGCGGAAGATCTCGCGCCCCTCGGGCACCTGGATGACGCCCCGCCGGACGATGTGATCGGCCGCCATGCGATGGATGGGCTCGCCGTCGAAACGCACGGTCCCGCGCGTCGGGCGCACCAGGCCCGAGATCACGTTCAGAGTCGTGGACTTGCCCGCGCCGTTGGCGCCCAGCAAGGCGACGATCCCGCCCCCGGGCACTTCCAGGGACACGTCGTGCAGGGCGGAAATATTGCCGTAGGAGGCCGAGACGGACTCGATCGAGAGGAAAGCCTCACTCATCATCATGCCCCTTGCCCAGATAGGCTTCGATCACGCGCGCGTCCGAACGGATCTCCGCCGGCGTGCCCTCGGCGATCTTGTGTCCGAAGGACATCACCGTGATGCGGTCCGAGATCGACATCACCAGTTGCATGACGTGCTCGACCAGCAGCACCGTCACCCCATCGCCACCCGCCAGTTCGGTCAGGATGCGGTCCAGCTGGTCGATCTCGCGATTGCGCAGCCCCGCCGCCGGCTCGTCCAGCAGCAGCAGTTGCGGCTTGATCGCCAGCGCGCGCGCCAGTTCCAGCATTTTCTGGCGGCCGAAATCCAGGCCGCAGGCTTTCGCGTCCAGAAAATCGGCCAGGCCGACGCGTTCGATCAGGTGATGGGCGAACTCGCGGTTCTCGGCCGAAGGGCGGCGCAGCAAACGCGACAGGCCGCGCGCGCCGTAGGCATAGGTGCCCAGCAGCACGTTCTCCTCGACCGTCAGCTCATTGAACAGCTCCAGGTTCTGGAACGTGCGCGCGACCCCGAGCGCCGCCATGTCCGAGGCGCCCCGCCGCGTGATGTCCTCGCCCGCGAGCGCGATCGCGCCGCCCGAGGGGTCGTAATAGCGGGAAATACAGTTGAATGTGGTGGACTTGCCGGCCCCGTTGGGACCGATCAGGGCGTGGATCCGCCCCCGGCCGACCTCGAAGGACAGGTCGTCCACGGCGGTCAGGCCGCCGAAACGCACCGTCAGGCCATTGATCGACAACATCGCCTGAGCGCTCATGTCCCGGCCCTCCCGGCGGACTCGCCCGGCGCCGCCTTGCGCGCGCGGACGCGGCCACTGAACAGGCCGCGCGGCGCGAACATCATGAACCCGATCAGGATCAGGCCGTAGATGATCTCCTGGAAGGACAGCACCTGGCGCAGCAGTTCCGAGATCAGGCCGAAGATCACCGCGCCGATGACGGCCCCGCGCACCGAGCCGATCCCGCCCACCACGATCATGATGAGAATCAGGATCGTGGTCCAGAAGCCCA
>Ga0182792_1000374_pt1 | contig 43706 bp, 35 predicted proteins | sample Passage237B_FD_130497 | JGI IMG/M metagenome (GOLD analysis project Ga0182792, IMG submission 130497) | Cellulose adapted compost microbial communities from Newby Island Compost Facility, Milpitas, CA, USA - Passage2 37B (version 2) (version 2) ...
CCGACTGCGCACGCAGTAACGGTGCACTCGCGCTCGAACGGGCGCGCTCGCCAGTGGTCGGCCCCTCCCGACCACCGCCCGCCCCGTCCCCCGGTGCCCTCCTGCGCTGGTTCTCCTCTCGCCGAGTGCGCCCGCTCTACGCCGACTGCGCACGCAGTAACGGTGCACTCGCGCTCGAACGGGCGCGCTCGCCAGTGGTCGGCCCCTCCCGACCACCGCCCGCCCCGTCCCCCGGTGCCCTCCAGCGCAGGTCCCCCACCGCGCCGAGCGCGCCCGCTCCACGCCGACTGCGCACGCAGTAACGGTGCACTCGCACTCGAACGGGCGCGCTCGCCGGTGGTCGGCCCCTCCCGACCACCGCCCGCCTCGTCACCCGGTGCCCTCCAGCGCAGGTCCCCACCGCGCCGAGCGCGCTCGTTCCACGCCGACTGCGCACGCAGTAACGGTGCGCTCGCGCTCGAACGGGCGCGCTGGGCGAGAGGGGTGCGGGCGGGCTCGGGTGCGGGCTCGCTCGGGGACAGAGGCGCGGGCGCGCTCACGGACGGAGGTGCGGGCGCGGTCGGGAACGGAGGCGCGAGCTCGGTCGGCGCGTGGCGGAGGGGGCCCGGGGGAAACGCGAGAGGCGGCCGCGGGTGATCGCGGCCGCCTCTCGGACGTGAGAACGGTGCGCACCGCGCAGGGGGCAGGCGATGCGCACCGTCGGGAAACAGTGTGCGCCACCGACCCCCTGTTGGTCAACCGTCCAGTCCATGACTTTGCAGATTTCCTCCCCCTCGAACGGACCGCCGACACCCGTCCGCGACGACCGTCCAGGTCAGGTGCCCAGCACCGGCGCGCCGGTTCACCCGGTCGTGTCCAGGATGCGACCATCAGCGCGGCGCGGGACGCTCACGAGGCAGCCCCGCGCGCCCGGCCGCAAGTGGGAGGACCCCTCGATGACGACGCCCGGCCCGACCCCGGCCGCACCCCGCACCACGCACCTCGGCGTCCCCACGATGGCGATGCTCGTCGTGGGCTCGATGGTCGGCGCGGGCGTGTTCTCGCTCCCCCGGCAGTTCGCGGAGGCCACCGGCGCGGCGGGCGCACTCGTCGCGTGGGGCGTCGCGGGCGCGGGCACGCTCATGCTCGCGCTCGTCTTCCAGAACCTCGCGCTGCGCCGCCCGGACCTCGACGCGGGCGTCTACGCCTACGCGAAGGCCGGGTTCGGCGAGTACCTCGGGTTCTTCTCGGCGTTCGGGTACTGGGCGTCGGCGTGCGTCGGCAACGTCACCTACTGGGTCCTCATCACGTCGACCCTGGGCGCGGTGTTCCCGGCGCTCGGCTCGGGCGACACGCTGCTCGCGGTGGCGGTCGGCAGCGTGGGGCTGTGGGTGACGTTCCTCCTCGTGCGACGCGGCATCCGGGAGGCCACGGCGGTCAACCGCGTCGTCACCGTCGCCAAGCTGCTGCCGATCGTCGTGTTCGTCGTGCTCGCCGTCGTCGCGTTCGACCCCGCGGTGTTCGCCGACAACTGGGGCGGCTCCCCCGGCTCGGGCACCCTGCTCGACCAGGTGCGCGGCACGATGCTCGCGACCGCGTTCGTCTTCCTCGGCGTCGAGGGTGCGAGCACGTTCTCCCGCCACGCGCGTCGCCGCAAGGACGTGGGCCGCGCGACGATGCTCGGCTTCGGCTCGGTGTTCGCGCTGTTCGCGTCCGTGACGATCGTGCCCTACGGGATCCTGCCCGCCGAGGAGATCGCCCGGCTCGACGAGCCGTCGATGGGCGGCGTGCTCGACGCGGCGTTCGGCTCGTGGGGCACCACGTTCGTCTCGGTGGGCCTCGTCGTCTCGGTGCTCGGCGCCTACCTCGCGTGGACGCTCATGGCGGCCGAGGTGCTGTTCGTCGCGGCGCGCGACGGCGACATGCCGCGCTTCCTGCGCGCGTCGAACGCGCACGACGCCCCGGTGCCCGCGCTCGCGATGAGCACCGGCCTCGCGCAGGCGGTCCTGCTGCTGACGCTCGCCTCGGAGGACGCGTTCGACTTCGCGCTCGAGCTGACGGGCTCGCTCGTCCTGATCCCGTACCTGCTGGCGGCGGCGTACGGCGTGCGGCTGTACCGCCGCGACCAGGGGGCGCGCGGCGCGCTCGTCGTCGCGGCCGCGGCGACGGCGTACACGACGTGGCTCGTGTACGCGGCCGGGGTCGACCACCTGCTCGTCGTGTTCGTCGTGTACGCGCCCGCGTCCGTGCTGTTCGTGCTCACGCGGCGCGAGCAGGGCAGGCGCTGGTTCAGCGGCCGTGAGCGCGTGGTGCTCGCCGTGTCGCTGGTGGGCGCCGTCGTCGGGCTCGTCGCGCTGCTCACCGGCTGGGTCCGGTTGTAGGCACGAGCGCGCCGGCACGGGCACACGCATCCGTTGCCGGGACCCCGCCCGCGGGGTGTGACCGAACTGCTATGTTCCTCCCGCTTCACCTCGTCCGCGCCGCCGGCACCGACGCCGGGACCACGGCGCACCACAACCGAACAGCAGGGGGAACCATGCGTCGACGCCTTGCCGTCGTCCTCACCGCCGTCGCGCTCACCGGGCTCGGGGCGGCCACCGCCGAGGCCGCGAGCTCCGGAGCTACGCGAACCTGTCCGTGACGGGCGCGAAGGTCACGAAGGGCACCTACAACTTCTTCTACGGCGCGCACGGCTGCATCCAGGGGTCGTGCCTCTACTACACGCGGGTCACCGGGACTCTCACGGTGAGCAAGGGTGACGCTCACCTGCAGGCCAAGTCCGACGGGTACGGCTACGTCATGATCTGGAACAAGTCCGGGACGGCGACCGTGGACTTCGCGAAGTCCCTGAGCCCGGGCGACGTGCGCTACGCCGACAAGGTCACCATCCAGCTCTGCCACGAGAAGGTCCTCTGGGACGAGTGCACGTCCCGCGTGGTCACGCGCTAGTGGCGGATCCCGCAGCGCACGCGCTGCTCGTCGAGGGGTTGTGCGTCGACCTCGGCGGGCAGCGCGTGCTGTCGTCCGTCGACCTCGCGTTCCCCGGCGCGACGACCGTCGCCGTCACCGGGCCGTCCGGCGCGGGCAAGTCGACGCTGCTCAACGCGCTCGGCGGGCTGCTTCCCGCGGCGAGCGGGCGCGTCGTCGTCGAGGGCCACGACCTGCACGCGCTGTCCGACGAGGAGCGCGCGGAGCTGCGGCTGCGCGCGGTCGGCTTCGTGCTGCAGTCGTCCGGACTCGTCCCGGAGCTCAGCCTCCGCGAGAACATCGCGCTCCCCCTCGAGCTCGCCGGCGCGCGACGCAAGGACGTGCGGGCCCGGGTGACCGAGCTCGTCGAGCAGCTCGGGCTGACGGCGTGCGCGCACCGCCGCCCGGGCGAGGTGTCCGGCGGCCAGGCGCAGCGCGCGGCGGTGGCGCGCGCCGTCGTCGCACGGCCCGCCGTCGTGCTCGCGGACGAGCCGACCGGCGCGCTCGACTCGGCGAACCGCGACGTCGTGCTCGACCTGCTCCTCGACCAGGTGGCGCGCAGCGGGTCGCTGCTCGTGCTCGTGACCCACGACCCGCAGGTCGCGGCCCGCTGCGCGCGGCAGGTGCGCATCGTGGACGGTCGCGTCGCGACGGGCGTCGGAGCCGCAGGTGCGTGACCTGCGGCTCGCGCTGCGGCTCGTGCGCGGCGGCGGCCGCACGGAGACGGTGCGGCTCGCGGTGCTCACGGCGGGTGTCGCGCTTGCCGTGCTGGGCGTGCTCGTCGGGACCGCGGTGCCCCGGGTGAGCTCGGACGCCGCCCGCGCGGAGGCGGGGCGGACGCGCGTCGTCGCCGCCCCGGACACCCCCACCACGTCCGACCTGCGGGTCCTGGTGAGCGAGGACCGGCTCGACGGCCGCCGCTGGACGCACGCCGTCGTCACGGGCGCAGGAGCCGACACCCCCGTCCCGCCCGGCCTCGACGCCTGGCCCGGCCCGGGTGAGACGGTCGTGTCCCCGGCACTGGGACGTGCCCTGGCCGCGCACCCGGACGTCACGCTGCGGGGCGTCGTCGCCGAGCGCGTCGGCGCCGCAGGGCTGACCGGTCCCGACGAGCTCGTCTCCTGGACCGTCCTGCCCGCGGGCTCCGCCGCGCTCCCGACCGAGCCCGTGATCGCGTTCGGCGGCCCGGTCGTCACGTCCTCGACGCCGACGAGCGTGCGCAAAGCCGAGATGGTCGTGCTGGTCCTCGGGCCCGCGGCCCTGCTGCTCGCGCTGGGTGTGCGGGCGTGCGCCGGGGCGCGGGCGCCGCGCACCCGTGCGCTCGTGCTCGCCGGCATGGGGCCGCGTCGCTGCGCGCGCGTCTTCGGGTGGGAGATGGGGGCCGTCGCCGCCGCGGGTGCCGCGGGCGGCGTGCTCGCCGCGCGCGCCGTGCACCCGTGGCTCGGCTCGTCGGGGCTGCTGGGCCGGCGGTGGTTCGCCGACCAGGGCGCCGCGCCCGCGGCCCTCGAGGTGCTCGTCGTCGTGGCGGCGGTCGGGATCGTCGTCGCCGTCGCCCGGCGCTCCGTGCGCGCGGGGGCGCGCGCCGGCCGGGGGCACCACGTGCCGGACGGGCGGGTGGCGGTGGTGGCCTACGCCGTCGGCCTGCCGGCCACGGCCTGCCTGGCCTGGCTGTGCGTGCGTCTCGCCACGCACCCGGGCGACGCCGGGGCTCCGGACGGCGCGATGGTCGCGTCGATGGCCGCGACCGCGGCCGCCGCGCTCGCGCTCCTGGTGGCGGCGCCGCACGCCGTGCACGTGGCGACCTCGCGCGTCGCGGACCGGCTGGCCGGGCGCTCGGGGCCGCCCGCGGTGCGGGTCGGGCTGCGCGGCGCCGGGTGGCACGCGCACGCGACGGGCCGCTGCGCGGCGCTCGCCGCGGTCCTGGTGATGACCAGCGCGTACGGCACCGGGCTGCTCGTCGCGCTCGACCGGGACGCCCACGGGGCCGCGCCCGGCATCGAGGTGGACCTGGCGGGCACGGACGCCGCGGACCGTCAGGCCCTCGCAGGGCTCGGGCTCACGGTCGCGGACGTCCAACCCGCCGGCGACGTCGCTAGCGGGACGCCGTGGGTGGACCTCGAGGCGGGGTGGGTGACGTTCGCGGCGCCGGAGCAGACCGTCGCGGACGTGACCACCCGGGTCCACGAGCTCCTGCCGCACGTGGCCCTGCGGGTCGGTGCGGCCGACGCCGACCTGGTGGCCTACGCCGAGGAGCAGGTCGGGGTGGTGCGCTCCGGCCTGGCGGTGGGCACGGGTCTCGTGAGCGCCGCCCTCGTCGTCTGCCTGTTGCAGGTCTGGTGGTCGCGGCGGCGCACGACCGCCTCGCTCGCGGCGATCGGCATGCCCCGGCGGGCGATGCGGGTGGTCGCGGTGACGCAGATGACCGCACCCGTGGTGCTCACCACGGGTGTCGGCGCGGTCGTCGGGGTGCTCGGGGGCTGGACCGCCGTCGCGTACGCGGGCACCGCCGGGATGACCGACCCGCAGGTCGTCGGTGCGGCAGTGCTGCCCGCGGTCGTCGCGGTCGTCGTCGTGGGGGCTGCCGCGTGGGTCGCGGGAGGGCGTCCGGCGCCGGTGGCGGCGCTGGCGGTCGACTGACCGGCGCGCACCCGGGCGCGCGCGACCCGCACCCGCTGCGCGGTGGGGGGAACCGCGTCGTGCGGGTGCGGGCGCCCCGCGGCTCAGGCCGCGAGCGTGTGGCTGGTCTCCGGGGTGACCTGGGTACGGGCCGGGACGACAGCCTCGGCGGGGATGCGCGTGCCGTCGGCGACGTGCGCGCCGGCGCCGACCTCGACGCGGGTCGCGAGCCGTGCCCCTGCGCCGATCACGGCCTTGCGCCCGACGTGCACGTGCGTGCCGAGCCGCGTGTGCGGTCCGACGACCGCATCGGGCTCGACCCAGACGTGGGCGCCGATGTGGGAGTCGCCTCCGACCGTCGCGCCGGGGTCGACCCAGGCGGTCTCGGCGACGTAGGTGGTGGGGTCGACGGTCGCGGCCATCGCCACGAGTCCGCCGCCGTTGTCGTGCCGGCGGTAGCGGACGGTCGTGCCGTCGTCGGTCTCGAGCTCTTCGTATCGCTTCCTCATAGCACCTCTAGGAACGATTCGATCCCGGTCCTTGTTCCCGGCGTCACGAGTCCGCGTGCACCGGGTGCCCGATCGACCGTCACCGGGCACCCTGCGGTCGGCAGGCCCTGTCGACCGCGTGGACGACCCGCTCCCCGGCGCCTGACCGGCCGGGGACGGGTGTCAGTCGCGGGGGCTGCGCTGCGTCGGGATGCTGGGGGTGATGAGGGCGCGGACCTCGGAGCCGAGGTAGCGGCGGTGGCCACCGAGGGTCCGGATCGCGTTGAGACGGCCGGAGCGGGCCCAGCGGGTCACGGTCTTGGGGTCCACACCGAAGAGCATCGCGACCTCCTGGGGGGTGAGGAGCTCCGGGGCAGTCTGCTGGTCAGTCATGTCATCTCCCTCGTGACAACCGCCGTCCGATCGGTCAGTTGTCACACGTTCGTGTCAGTCACTGACAAGTTTGACATGTTTCGGCGATAAGTCCACCCCTTGTGTCCTAGTGTGTGCGCATGGCCCACGATGTGTCCCTGCGCGAGCGCAAGCGACGCGCCATCCAGGACGAGCTGACCGAAGCCGCCGTCGACCTCTTCATCAGGCAGGGCTTCGACGAGACACCCGTCGGCCAGATCGCCGCCGTGGTCGGCATGTCCGAGCGGACGTTCTTCCGCTACTTCCCCACGAAGGACGACGTCATCGAGCACGTCTCGAGCCGCTGGCGGGCCCAGGTCGCCCGCGCGCTCACGGCCCGGCCGGCCGACGAGCGCCTGTGGACGTCGCTGCGCCGCGCGTTCGACGACTACATCACCGTGACCCTGCCGACCGAGCGCGCACTGCCCCTCATGAGGTTGGTGTATCTCACACCCGCGCTGCGCGCCCGGCACGCGGCACGCATGTGGCTCTGGCGCTCCGACCTCACCGAGGCCGTGCGCGAACGGCACCCCGACCTCAGCGAGTTCGCCGCGCTGACCGTCGTCGGCGCGGCCGTCAGCTGCTTCGAGGCGACCCGGGAGACGTGGGCGCTGTCCAACGACGAGCTCTCCTTCGAGGCCCTGCTCGACGAGGCGATGGCCACGGTCGACGACCTGCCCTGACCGCGGCCACCGCCCGCCCCGGCGTCACACGAGCCGCCACCACCTCACCTCGTGCGCGCACTGCGGGCACGGCGGGAGTGCCTCGCCGTCCTCGAGCTGGACCGTGTGACCACAGGCGTCCAGGAACTTGCCCTTGCCCGGCTTCGCCCCGATGGAGAACACCGGCATCACCTCCTTGTGACGAGAACCAGGCCTACCGTCCCGGGCCCCGTCCGCGCCTGGGACCAAAGGCCGTGAAGGGGGACGAGACGACCCGGCCGCGGGCGCGCGGAGGCACGACGAGCCCGCGGGGACCGAACGGGTGCGGGTACGACGAGGCCGTGGCCGCCCCGGGGACGACCACGGCCCGACGAGGTCGCGCGCCGGTCAGGCGCGGACGCGCACCTGCGTCACGTAGTCCCGGCTCTCCCCCGGCGCGAGGGTCAGCAGCTCGCCGTCCTGCGCCGCGCGCACGCGGCCGGCGTCCCGCGACGTCGACGGCTCGACACCCAGCACGTTCACGCCCGGCGTGGGGTCGCGCCACAGCACGAGCAGCGGCCAGGCGGCCGTGTCCTGCTCGACCTCGAGCGACCGCCCGTCCGGCGCGGTCACGGTCACCACGGACGTCGCGCCCTCGTGGGGACGGCAGTACAGGACCGTCTCGCGCGCCCGTCCCGGCGCCACGTCGAGCCGCCACGGCAGCGTCGTCGGCGTGTCCGTCACGTCGCGCTCCCCCACCGGGTCCGCGCTCGCCGCGACGACCGTCCCCGGCCCGACGAGCGGGTAGCCCAGGTTGAGGTGGTGGCGGAACATGTGGCCCGCGGGCGTGTACCCGAGGTTCGTCACGCGGTCCTCGACGCGCAGCTCGGGGCGCGCGGTGCTCGCGACGACCCGCCGCGACAGCCGCAGCGTCGGCGCGCCCAGGCCCGCCTCGACCACGTCGCCGCGGATCTCCACGTGCGCGACGCCGCGCTCCTCGACGAGCCGCCAGCGCACGTTCTCCGCGGGCACGTGGCCCACGCGGCCGTGCAGCGGGTGGTGGCCGTCCTCGTCGTCGCTCGGTGCGCCCGTCGAGGTGAGGCCGCACGTCGACAGCAGCCCGCCGCCGAACGTGCGCGTCCAGCCGGCGCCCGTCGGCTCGTACCGGCTCGAGGCGACCGGGCCGCGCGGCGAACGCCACGCGAGCGGCAGCCCCGGGGCGTCCGCCCAGCCGATGTCGAGCGCCTTGTCCAGCAGCACCTCGAACGAGATGCCGCGCGGGTTGCGCACCACCAGCACCGGGGCGCCGCGCCCCGGGCCCTCGTCGCGGACCAGGCGGTCCACCGAGACGAGCTGGTCCGGGGCGCCGACGAGCCGGCGCACCGGCTCGTCGACCGCCACGGAGTCGGACCCGAAGCCCATCAGCCCGCGCCCCGGACCTCGGCCGCCGAGGAGCGCCGCGCGCCCACCGCGATCGCCGCGACCAGGACCGCGCCGGTGAGCACGTACTGCCAGTAGGACGCGACGCCCAGCAGGTTCAGCGCGTTCGCGAGCACCGCGAACAGCAGCGCGCCGACGACCGTGCCGAACGCCGTGCCCCGGCCGCCGCGCAGCGCGGTGCCGCCGACGACGACGGCCGCGATGACGTCCATCTCGAAGCCCATCGCCATGTTGCCCTCGGCCGACGAGAGGCGACCGGCCATGAACACGCCCGACAGCGCGAAGCAGATCCCGGCGACGACGAACACGGCGACCTTCGTGCGGTTCACCGGCAGACCCGCCAGCACGGCGGCGCGCTCGTTCGAGCCGAACGCCCGCAGCGTGCGGCCGAAGTACGTGCGCTGCAGCACCAGGTACGTCACCACGGCCAGCACGACGAACACCACGAACGGCACCGGCAGGGGGCCCAGCTCCCCGGTCGTGAACGCCCGGTAGTTGCTCGACGAGATCGGGACGACCTTGCCGTCGGTCCAGATGAACGCCGCGCCCAGGAACAGGTACAGCGTGCCGAGCGTCGCGATGAACGGCGCGATCTTCACGTACGTCACGAGCAGGCCGTTGACCAGGCCCAGCACCGCGCCGATCACCAGCGCCAGCAGGACCGCCGCGCCGATCGTCGTCGACGGCAGGACCTTCGCCACCGCGATCGACGCGACCGCGATCGTCCCGCCGACCGACAGGTCCAGCAGGCCCGACGCGATGAGCATCGTCATGCCGCACGCCGCCAGGCCCACGAACGACGCCTGGAACAGCACGTTCGACAGGTTGCCCGAGCCCCAGAACGCCGGCCGCGCCAGGCCCACGGCCACGCACAGCACGACGAGCACGCCCAGGAGGTACTGCCGCCCCGCGAACTGCTTGAGGACCTCGGCCACGCGGGGCCGCTCGTCCTGCACCGGCACGGGGGCCGGGGTGGTCGCTGTCGTGGTCACGAGAGCCTCCCTTCGAGCATGCGGCGGACCGCGGCACGCTGCGCGCCGTCGATGCTCAGCGCGAAGACCAGCAGGGCCCCGAGCGCGACGTACTGGTAGAACGACGGGACGTTGAGCAGGTTGAGGCCGGAGTTGATCATCGACAGCAGCAGGGCCGCGACGAACGTGCCGACCACCCGCGGGCGGCCACCGGCCATCGAGGTGCCGCCGAGGACGACGATCGCGATGGCCTGCAGCTCCAGGCCCGCGGCGACCGAGCCGTTGACGACGCCGAGCTGGCTCGCCAGCAGCACGCCGCCGATGCCGGCCGCGGCGCCCGAGACCAGGTAGGACAGCAGGACCACGCGGTTGACGCTGATGCCCGTGTCGACCGCGGCCTCCGGGCTGCCGCCCACCGCGACGACGTGCTTGCCGAACCGCATCCGGTCGAACGCGAACCACGCGGCCGCACCCAGCAGCACCGCCACGAGGAACGGCACCGGGATGCCGAGCAGCGACGCGGTGGCCACGGACTTGAACGACGTGGACGCGATCATGATCGGCGCGCCGCCCGTGAACAGCAGGACGAGCCCGCGGAACACGCTCATCGTCGACAGCGTCGCGATGAAGCCCGGCACGCGCAGCTGCGTGACGACCAGGCCGTTCGCCAGGCCCAGGCCGGCACCGACCGCGATGCCGACGAGCGCACCGACCAGCGGACCCGCGGAGTTCACGGCGGACGCCGCGACGCACGCGGCGAGCGCCTGCGCCGACCCGACCGACAGGTCGATGCCACGCACCGCGATCACCAGCGTCATGCCGTACCCGACGATCGCCAGGATCGCCGCGTTCACGAGCATGTTCGTGATGTTCGAGCCCGACGCGAAGTGCGGGACCACGGTCAGGCCGAGCACCAGGACGATGAGGAACGGCACGGCCACGCCGGCGTTCTGCAGGAGCTGGCGCCGCGAGTCCGCGCGGCGCGCGAGCTCGGCGGAGCGGGCGCGCTCGTCGGCGACGAGGTCGGCCGTCCCGCCGGGGGCCAGGGTCGCGTCAGGCATGGGAGACCTCCGTCTGTCCGACGGACGCACCGACGATGTTGTCCTCGGTGACGTCCCGTCCGCGCAGCTCCGCGACCCGGCGGCCGGCGAAGTACACCTGGCACCGGTCGGCGATCGCGGCGAGCTCGGGTGCGTCGGAGCTCGACACGACCACGGCCACGCCCGCGTCCGCGAGCTGCTTGATGAGCTGGTAGATGTCGACCTTGGCGCCGACGTCGACGCCGCGGGTCGGCTCGTTGAGCAGGAGCACCGCGCAGCCCGACAGCAGGGCCCGGCCGAGCAGCACCTTCTGCTGGTTGCCGCCCGACAGGTTGCCGATGAGCTGGCGGCCGTGCGGCACGCGGATGCGCATGTCCGCCCGCAGGCGGGCGAACTGCGCGCGCTCGTCGGACACCAGCGGCAGGAGCCGCTGCAGCAGCGGCAGCGCGCGGCGGTCCCGCGAGACCATCGCGTTCTCGGTGACGTCGAGGTGCGGCAGGATGCCCTCGCCCTTGCGGTCCTCGCTGAGCATGAACACGCCGGAGCGGATCGCCTCGCGCGGCGAGCGCAGGCGCACCGGCTTGCCGTCGACGAGCCCCTGCCCGCCGCTGGTCTTCAGGTCGCCGAACAGCGCGCGCGTCAGCTCGGTGCGGCCCGAGCCGACCAGGCCCGCGAGGCCGACGATCTCGCCCGCCTGCACCTGCAGGTCGAACGGCTCCGCGACGCCGGGGACCCGCACGCCGGACACGTCGAGCCGCACGGTCGCGTCGGCCACGTCCGCGGCGGCGCGCTCGAACGTCTGCGGCTTGCGGCCCAGCATGTGCTCGACCAGGCGCGCCTCGTCGAGCTCGCGCGTCGGGGCGTGCGCGACGAGCTCGCCGTCGCGCAGCACCGCCACGTCGTCGCAGATCTCGAAGATCTCGTCGAGGTGGTGCGAGACGTACACGACGGCCTTGCCCTGGCTCGCGAGGCGCCGCACGATCTCGTGCAGCCGCTTCGTCTCCGCCACGTTCAGGGCGGCCGTCGGCTCGTCCATGATGATGACGTCGAACTCGCGCGACAGGGCGCGCGCGATCTCGACCATCTGCCGGTCACCGACCGTGAGCGACGAGACGGGACGGTCCGCGTCCAGGTCCAGGCCCAGCTGCTCGAGCAGCTCCGCGGTCCGCCCGCGCGTGCGCGACCGGTCCACGACACCGCCCGCGGCGAGCTCGTGGCCGAGGAACACGTTGTCGGCGACCGAAAGCTGCGGCACCAGGCGGAACTCCTGGCTCACCACGCTGATGCCCGCCGCCTGCGACTCCGCCGAGCTGCGGAACGTGCGCGGCGTGCCGTGCACCAGCACCTGACCGCTCACGGGCTGCTCGATGCCGCCGAGCACCCGGATCAGCGTGCTCTTGCCGGCGCCGTTCTCCCCGACGAGCCCGAGCACCTGCCCGGGCACCAGGTCCAGCGAGACGCCCTTGAGCGCACGGACGCCCGGGTACTCCTGGACCACGTCCACGACCTGCAGCACTGCCGTCATCGACGCTCCTCCTGACATGACGGGTGAGGGCGGGGCCACGTGCGACCCCGCCCTCACCGGGGGGCTCAGTTCTGCGCGGCGCGAGCGGCGCGGAAGTCGGCGAGCGTGTCGCCGGTCACGAGCTCGACCGGGAAGTAGACGGTCTTCGCCGCGGCGTCGTCGTACTTCGGGTCCTCACCGTTGAGCAGCGCGAGCACCGTCTCGACGGCACGCTTGCCCTGGCCGTACGGGTCCTGAGCGACCGTCGCGCTCATGAGGCCCTTCTCGATGAGGTCCTGCGCGCCGTCCGAGCCGTCGAAGCCGATGAGCATGAAGCCGTCGGCGACCTTCTTGCCCGCCGTCTCCATGGCGCGCTGCGCGCCGATCGCGGAGTCGTCGTTGGCGGCGTAGATGACCTCGAGGTCCGGGTTCGCCGACAGCATGTCCTGCGCGGCCGCGAAGCCGCCGTCGACCGTGTCGTTGCCGTCGAGGCTCGCGACGATCTCGAACGCGTCGTTCGCCTTGAGCGTGTCGACGAAGCCGGCGACGCGCTCCTCGCCGACGACCGAGCCGGCGTGCAGCTCGATGACGCCGACCTTGTGCGGGCCCGGCTTGTCGGCGAGCTGGTCGATCACGTACTGCGCCGCGATCTCACCGCCGTTGTAGTTGTTCGACAGGATGTAGCCGTCGTAGTCACCGGCGGTGCCGATGTCCGCGATGACGACCGGGATCTTCGCGTCGTGGGCGGCGTCGATCGTCGCCGGCAGCGCCGACGGCTGCACCGGCGTGACGATGAGGCCGGAGATGCCCTGGTTGATGAGGTCGAGCGAGCCCGAGACCTGCTGCTGCTGGTCGGACTTCTGGTCGACGACCGTCACCTCGATGCCGGCCTCCTCCGCGCCGGCCTTGACGCCCGCGGAGTACGACTGCCAGTACGGGTTCTGCAGGTCGTAGACCGAGTAGCCGAGCTTCAGCGGGTCCTTGGCCTCGAACTGCGTCGACGCCGACGAGTCCGACGAACCCGTGGTGGCCGGCGCGCTGGCGTCGTCGTCCGAGCCGCTCGCGCAGGCGGACAGGAGGAGTGCGGCGGCGGCCGTCAGGCCGACCGCGCGGGTCAGGGTGCGCACGAGTGTGTCTCCTTTGACTGACGTGGTGGTGATGGGTGGGGGGGCGGTGCAAGGCCTCCCCGCAGGGGGGGTGCGGGGAGGCCGTCTGAGGACGACCGTCGGTGCGGTCGTCAGACGATGGCGGTCGCGAGGCGACCGGTGTTCGCGGCCTCGGCCACGAACGCGTTGTCGTGCACGCCGGCCCAGGACGGCAGCGGGACCGCCTTGTCGTGGGCGTGCTCGGTGGGCTCGTGGCTGTAGGTCGAGACCTCGCGGACGACGAGCGGGGTGCGCGCGTCGGCCGGGCAGCGGAACGCGTGCAGGTGCTTGCGGTGCATGACGAACTTCGGGTCACCCGGGCGCAGGCGCACGTAGCTGGTGAGCTTCGCGTACGACTCCTCGCGGCCGGCCGGGAGCGCGACGCCCTCGGGCCAGGCCTCGCCCTGCGGCATCGGCGAGAACGACAGCACGTCCTCGTCGCCGACCTGCACCGGCTCCGGCGAGTAGAAGACCTCCATCTCGCCGAGGACGACCTCGTAGCTCTCGGTCTTGCGCTGGTGGAAGTGCGGCGGGCAGAACTTGCCGGGGTGGACGATCATCAGCTTGTCGCACAGGCCGGAGTACTCGGCGTGCTCGGCGCCGGAGACGGGCAGGCCGTCGACCGCGGGCTCGTTGAGCGACTCGAAGATGACCATGACCTCGTAGGGCTCACGCGACCACAGCCCGTTGGCGAACGCCTCGTACTGGTCGTCGCCGAAGACGATGCCGGCGGAGTCGTTGACCATGTCGGGGGTCACCGGGTACCGCAGGGCCTGCGCCAGGCTGGCCGCCTCGTTGAGCCACTCGTCGTACTCGCGGCGGGTCACGGACGTCCGGGTCACGGATCCTCCATTGGATCGGGCGTCGCAGCGGTGCGCGGCGCGGCGGGTGCGTTGAACCGGTTCAGTGGTGAACCGGTTCAACGATGCAGTGCGGCGACGAGCGATGTCAAGCCGGTGAGATCACGGTTCGGCTACGGGCCCCTGGCAGCCGTCGGTCCCACGACATCGACGGCGCGTTGCCTCAGGCTACGTTCCCGACGAGGCCCCTCCCGCCGCTGCCCGCCCGTCAACGGCCTCCGGCGCCCCGAACCACCCATCCGGCCCAACGCCCACCCCGCCCCCCGCTGTCCCCCACCCGACGGACCCCACCCCCACCCGCGCCCCCACCCGCCATCCCTCCGCGCCGTCCCGGTCGCAAGGTCGTGCATCCCCCGATAGGTCGCGAGCTGCTCGATGGGTCGCGCGGATGACTGCGCGAACCATCGACGGATGTGCGACCTCGCGGGCGGGTGATGGTGAGTGCGGAGGGCCAGGTGCGGGGGCGCGGTGGGGGTGGGCGTCGCGCGGTGGGGCGTCGTCGTGAGATGGTTCGTCGCGCGCCGGTCGTGCGGTGGGGAGCACGACGACGAGCGCGACACGCGGCCTCGCGCGGCGGGACGAACCGCTGACCTGCGAGAACGCCACCGACGCCGGGACGCGGCCCATCGCGGCCCGCAGCGGGTGGCTAGCATCGCGCCTCGCGCCCACCGGACGCGCCACGACGACGAGGCCCCACCGGGTCCACCACCACACCAGGGAGCAGCAGTGCCGCGAGAGGCGGGATCACGGGCGGACGGCTCGCCGCGCCCCGTCGGCGTGCGGGAGGTCGCCGCCCGCGCCGGCGTGTCCCTCGGCACGGTGTCCAACGTCCTGAACAACCCCGACCGGGTCGGCCCCGAGACCCGTGAGCGGGTCGAGGCCGCGATGCGCGCGCTCGGTTTCGTGCCCTCGCGCGCCGCCGGTCAGCTCCGCAGCCGCCGCTCGGAGCTCATCGGGGTCGTCGTCCCCGACGTCGGCAACCCGTTCTGGGCGTCGGTGCTGCGCGGCGTGGAGACGGTCGCCGACGCGGCCGACCTCACGATGGTCGTCGGCTCCACCCACCAGGACCCCGACCGTCAGCGCCACCTGCTGCGCGTGCTCGAGAGCCAGGGCGTCGACGGCCTGGTCATCGCGCCGATCGTCGACCGCGCCGAGGACTGGGCGAGCTTCGGCGCTCGCCGGTTCGGCGTCGTCACGCTCGAGCGCCAGGACCCGTCCTCGTCGGGCGCGTGGGTGAGCCTCGACAACGTCATGGGCGCGCGGCTGGCCATGTCCCACCTGCTCGAGCGCGGGCACCGGAAGATCGCGCTGGTCAACGGGCCGACGTCGGTCTCGTGGTGCGCCGAGCGCCGCGCGGGCGTCGTGCGCGCGCTGGCCGACCTGGACCTCGACCCGGCCGACGTGCTCGTCGAGGTCGAGGTCCGTGACCTGACCGTCGACGAGGGCGGCGTCGCGGTCGCGCCGCTGCTCGACGCGCGGTCCGTCACCGCGGTGATGTGCGTGAACGACATGCTCGCCCTCGGCGCGCTGCTCGCCATGCAGCAGCGCGGGCTGCGCGTGCCCGACGACATCGCGCTCATGGGCTACGACGACACCGACTTCGCCCCCGCCCTGAACCCGCCGCTGACGACCGTGCGACAGCCGTCGTACGAGATGGGCGTCGCCGCCGCGCGCCTGCTCCTGCGCGCCGACCAGCGCGAGCCCGGCGAGCACGTCGAGTTCGAGCCCCTCCTGGTCGTCCGCGACTCCACGGCAAACCCCCTCCCCTGACCCGCCCCCTCACCGGGCACACTCGTCCGCTCCGGGCGCGAAGTCGTGCGTTTCTCGCGAGCTCGTGCGTTTCTCTGCACGACTTCGCGAGAAACGCACGACTTCACGGCTGGTGTCGCGGGTGTGGACGACGAGAGCCGGCGTCCACCCGGAGGTGAGACGCCGGCTCTCGGCGTGTGCCAGCGGCGGTCGGTGCGCGTCAACCGCAGTCGGTGCGCGTCAGCCGCGGTCGGTGCGCGTCAGCCGCGGTCGGGGCGGGCGGTCGGGGCGCCCGCGCCACGGCCCGCGCGGCGCGGCCCCGAGCGGCGGGGCGCGCTCGTCGTCGCCGACGACGTGCGCGACGTGGAGCCCGGCGTCGACGTCGTGTAGGTGCGCGGCTGGCGGGCGGGCGAGGGCGCGTCCGCACCCGACGCCTGGCGGCGGCCGGCCTGCGAGCCGTTCGCCGGACGCGCGGCGGGCTGCTCGCCCCCGCGGCCACGGCCGCCACGGCGACGCGAGCGGCCCGCAGGACGCGCGGTGTCACCGGACGCCGCGGCAGGGCGGCGCTGCGGCTGCTGCTGCACGGGTCGCGCGGGCGCGACGTACGGCGCGGTCTCGCCGACGAGCGCGTCGAGCACCGGCGAGCCGGGCGCGACGGGCTGCGGCTTCGCGGTGATGCCGGCCTGCCGGGTCATGGTGCGGACCTCGCCGACCTGCTCGGGCAGCACGACCGTCACGACGTCACCGGCGGACCCGGCGCGCGCCGTGCGGCCGGAGCGGTGCAGGTACGCCTTGTGCTCGGCCGGCGGGTCGACGTGCACGACGAGCTCGACCTCGTCGACGTGGATGCCGCGCGCCGCGATGTCGGTCGCGACCAGCACCTTCACCGCGCCGGACGAGAACGCCTCGAGGTTGCGCTCACGCGCGCCCTGGCCGAGGTTCCCGTGCAGGTCCACGGCGGGCACGCCCGCGGCGGTGAGCTGCTTGGCGAGCTTCTTGGCGCCGTGCTTGGTGCGCGTGAACAGCACGCGGCGGCCGGTGCCGGAGGCCAGGTGCTGCACGACCTGCTTCTTCGCCTCGGCGTCGGCGACGGTCAGCACGTGGTGCGTCATCTTCGTCACCGGCGAGCGGTCGGTGTCGACCGAGTGGCGCAGCGGGTCCTTGAGGAACGCCGCGACGAGCTTGTCCACGCCGTTGTCGAGCGTCGCGGAGAAGAGCAGGCGCTGACCGCGCTTGTCGGTTGCGGCCATGATCCGCTTCACGCCGGGCAGGAAGCCGAGGTCGGCCATGTGGTCGGCCTCGTCGAGCACGGTGACCTTCACGTCCGCGAGGGAGATGATCCCCTGCTTCATGAGGTCCTCGAGGCGCCCCGGGCAGGCGACGACGATGTCGACGCCGCCCTTGAGCGCGGACTCCTGGGGGCGCTGCGAGACGCCGCCGAAGATCGTCGTGACGCTCAGGCGCGCGGCCTTCGCGAGCGGCTCGAGCGTCGCGGCGATCTGCGTCGCGAGCTCACGCGTCGGGGCGAGCACGAGGCCCGTGGGGCGGCTGGGGACGTGGCGCACCATCGTCGTGCCCGGCACGAGACCGGCTAGGCGCGCGACGAGCGGGAGGGAGAACGCGAGGGTCTTGCCGGAGCCGGTGCGGCCGCGGCCGAGCACGTCACGCCCGCGCAGCGTGTCCGGCAGCGTCGCCGCCTGAATCGGGAACGCGGACGTCATGCCGGCCTTCGTGAGCGCGCCGACGAGGACCTCGGGCACGCCGAGGCTGGAGAAAGAAGTCAAGGGAAGAGTCGCCCTTCAGGCGTCGAGTGGGGCGCCCGCCAGGCAGCCACAGCACCCAGGACGCGGGCCCGCGCAGAACCTTCCACCGCGCCGGAGCCACCCCCAGTGTGCCCTACGACCAGCGAGAACCTGCTGTCGGCCTGCTCACACGGGTGAACGCGCCTCGTCGGACCGCCCCGGCGGAGGACCCACGGAACCGGACGAACAGCCCTCACCGACCGCGCGTGCACGGCATGATCGGGCCCATGGTCAACGCATTCGCGCACGGGTCCCCGGAGCCGGTCAGCGCCGAGGACGTGCACCGCGTCCGCTTCACCGTGTCGAAGTTCACCGACGGCTACGACCAGTCCGAGGTCGACGACTTCCTCGACGAGGTCGTCGCGACGCTGCGCGCCCGGGAGGCGGGCGAGCCCGGGACGCTCAGCGCCGCGCAGGTCCACGACGTGACGTTCTCCCACACGAAGTTCCGCGCCGGCTACGCGGTGGCGGAGGTCGACGACTTCCTCGACCGTGTCGCCAGGACGCTCGCCCGCGGAGCGGGCCACACCCCCGCCGCGCCCTCTGCCTCGCCGGCGCCGCGCGCCGCTGCCGACGCGGTGGCCGCGGGCACCCCTGACCCCACCGCCACCCCGGGTCTCATCCCGCCCGCACGCGGCTGGCGTCGGCTGTTCGGCCGCTGACCCGGCACGCGCCGGCACCTGCCCCTCAGGCGTCGGCGCCCTCCGCCGCGCGGGCCCGCGCGACCTCGGCGACCCGCCACGCCACCGCGTACAGGACGACCGCCGTCACGACCACCGCACCGGACATGGTGACGAGTCGCGCGAGCATCGCCTCGACCGGGTCGCGCTCCGTGATGCTCGTCGCGAGCGCCACCCCCACGGCGGCCAGCCCGAGCACGCCGATGCCTCCGATGACCGCGCCGCTGGTCCCGGTCACCTCGACGCGCCCGCCGCGCCCCCGCCACCGGGCGAACCACCGCGCCGCCCACACGGCCACGACGACGAGCCCGACGACCGTGCTCGCGTGCTGCAGCACCCGCGCGACGTCCATGCCCGCGAACCCCGGCTCGCGCAGCGCGTCGACGCGCTCGACCAGGAACCCGTCGGCGTGCGTGAACGAGTCCCACAGCACGTGCGACGCGACGCCCAGCGCGAGCGACAGGACCGTCCACCCGGCGCGCTCGGCCGGGGCGCGGTCGTCGTCGGACCGTCCCGGGGTGACCCCGACGAGCGCGGCCAACGGCGCCCGCACCACCCACCACACGGCCAGCAGCACGGCCGCGGTCGGCAGCGCGACCGTCAGCGCACCGGGCCAGTGGTGCGTCGTCGTCGCGTTGACGAACGGCTCGTACCAGGCGCCCGCGTAGCGCGGCAGCGGCAGGAAGTACGGCACGTCGGGCGCGACGGACCCGACGACGAGCGCGGCGGGCACCAGCGGGCCACGCGCGAGCGGCAGGACGACGGCGGGGTGCGAGAGCGTGAACGGCACACCCGAGGATCGCCCGCCCGTCGCACGCTCGTCGTCGTGCCCCGGCATGGGACCACGGGTTCAGGCGTCCACCCGTGGTCGCACGTCGGGTCAGGCCAGGACGCCGGACTCCAGGGCCTCGACGAGCAGGCTGACCAGCGCCTCGAGCTGGACGTCCGTGGAGGTCTCCGCGTCGTCGAGGTCCGCGCCGTCGAGCGCGCGGGCCGCGAGGCCCGACTTCGCGTCGATGAGCTCGGCGATCTTCGCGTCGATGGTCTGCGCCGCGATGATGCGCCAGGCGGTGACGGGCTCGGACTGGCCGATGCGGTGGATGCGGTCGATCGCCTGGGTCTGCTCGGCGTCGGTCCAGGACAGCTCGGCGAGCACCAGGTTGGACGCGACCTGCAGGTTCAGGCCGACGCCCGCGGCCAGGAGCGAGCAGACCGCGATCTGCACGTCCGGCTCCTCGGTGAACGCCGTGATGGCCTTGTCGCGCGCCTTCGTCGTCTGGTCGCCGCGGATCGACACGGAGCGGATGCCGCGGTCGGCGAACGTCTGCTCGGCGGCGTCGAGGACGTCGACGTGCTTGGCGAAGAACACGACCTTGCCGACGTTGCGCGCGAGCTGCGCGGCGTAGTCGGCAGCGAGCCCCGCCTTCGCCTGGCCGATGCGCCGGACCATCGTGAAGACGTTGTCGCCCGTCTTCTTCGACGACGAGTCCTTGAGCTCGCCGGCGGCGACGCGGCGGGCCAGGTCGAGGTCGATCCCGACGAGCGGCGTGGGGTCGGTGCGGGCCTCGAGGGCGGCGCGGTAGCGGCCGACGAGCCGGCGCGCGAGGGCCTCCTCGGAGGCGCGGATGGACCGGCCGACGGCCCCGTCGAGCTCGACGGGCAGGTCCGCGACGCGACGGGCGGGGATGTCCGCGACGACGTCGATCTTGCGGCGCCGGACGATGCCCATGTCGATGACCGCGGCGCGCGCGGCGGCGGAGAAGCCCCGGTCGGCCGGGGTCAGGCCCGTGTCCTCCAGCGCGTTCATGAGCGCGCCCAGCGGCTTCTCCTCGTCGATCCAGCCGAGGAACTCCCAGATCGCCTGGAAGTCCTCGATGTCGTTGATCAGCGGGGTGCCGGTGAGGGCCATGAGCAGCGGCCGCGCGGTGCGCAGGCGGATCTGCTCGGACAGCGTCAGCACGTTGCGGGAGCGCTGCGAGCCCTTGTTCTTGATGAAGTGCGCCTCGTCGACGACCATCCCGCGGAACCCGAGGTCGCCCAGCCAGCCGACGTGCCGGTCGAGGATCTCGTAGTTGACGATCACGACGTCGGCGAACGCGTCGACGTCCTCCCCGTCGCCGTGCAGGACGGTCGCGCGGCGCTGCGGGATCCACAGCTTCACCTCGTGCGCCCAGTTCGTCTTGACGACGTTCGGGACGACGACGAGCAGCGGGAACGCGTTCGCGGCCTGCGCCGCGAGCAGCGCCTGCGCCGTCTTGCCGAGGCCGGGCTCGTCGGCCAGCAGGAACGTGCGGTGACCGCTGGCCGCGGCGGCGACGACCTGCGCCTGGTGTCGCATGAGGTCCTTGCCGCGCGGCAGGAGCGACGTCTGCGGCTCGGGCAGCTCCATGCACGCGGGCTTGCCGGTGGCGGCCTTCTCGAACGACCAGAACAGCGGCTCGAGCAGCTCCCAGCCGGCGAGGCGACGCGGGCGGGCGGCGGCACGCTCGGCGGCGGCCTCGAAGTCGGGGGCGAGGAACGGGTTCGCGAGGCGGCGGGCGATCACCGACTGCGGGATGACGCGCTTGTCCTCGCCGGGCGTCGGCGCGGCGACGGGCTCCGGCTCGGGCTCGTCCGGCGGCTCCAGGCCGCCGGCGCGCATGACCGTCGCCTTGTACTCGCGGGCCGCGTCGGACACGCGCGCGTCCTCGCGGAGCAGCTCGAGCAGCGACGTGTCGCGCGCGGCGGTCTTCGCCAGGGACGTGGCGACGCCGTCGAGGCGCTTGAGCTCCTGCGTGCGCTTGGCGGCCGAGAGGGTCTCGTCGGCGTTCACCCGGGCCCGCTCCTCGCGGACGAGCAGCGCGACGACCTGGAACTTCGTGCGCACGGCCCCGCGGGTCGGCGGACGCTTGACGGCGTTGTCGACCTCCCGGGCGACGCCCGCGAGCACCGGGATGAGGCCCTCGGTGTCCGGGCGTGCGGTGCGGCGTCGCTGACCGCCGGACTGGCCGCCTCCGCGACCCGACCGACCTCGGCCTGCTCCTGCCACATCTCCTCCTTCAGCGTCCCCGCACCGCCGACGACGGTGCGGCGTGCGTTGCCGGTCCCGGCCGAGGCCGGGCGTCCCTGGTCACCGCGTGCCGCCGGGAGGCGGGGCGGGGCGCTCGAACGGGCGCCGCCGCGCGATCGCGCAGCTTGTCGTCGGCGCCGCGTGGGGCTCGCGCCGGCGCCGTGGGTGACTCTTGCGTGCCGGGGCGTGTCCGCGACGATCTGCGGACGGCTGCGACCGTTGCACCGTCCACCGGCGGGTTGCATCGTACCGCCGGGCTCCCCCACCCGCCGACGAGGAGCACGATCTCACCCGGTCGCTCCCGTTTCACGGCCGGGTCCGACGAGGCCGTGGGCTGTCCGCGTGCTCGTCGGCGCCGCTGCCGCGCTCGTCACGCGGCTCCGGACACGACGAAGCCCCCGCGGCCCGGGAATCCCGGGGCCGCGGGGGCCTCGCTCGCTAGTCGACCGTCAGGAGCGGCGGACGAGCTTGGCGATCGCGTCCGTGAGGGCCGCGGTCGCCTCGTCGACCTTGCGCTGCGGCTCGCCCTTCCTCAGGACGTGCTCTGCCTTCTTGAGCGCGTCCGTGACCTTCTTCGCGGAGGCCGGGGTGTACCGGTCGAGGTTGATGCCCTCGGCCTGCGCGACGGCCCGCTCCAGCGCGGACGTGTCCGTGATCTGGCCCTTCACACCGAGCCACTTCTCCGGGTCGGCCGTCGCGGCCGCGCCCAGCTTCTCGGACCAGTCGCTGTTGAACAGCAGCGGGTTGTGGGTGGAGCGCCAGCTCAGCTGGTCGTTCAGGCCCCAGAACGTCACGCGGTTGATGTCGCTCGAGTACTTCTTGTAGACCGCGAAGTACTCGGCGAACCGCTGCGCCTGGATCGCCTCGAGCTCGGCACGGTTGGAGATCTTGCCCACCCAGTAGGTGAACTCGTCGCGCGAGATCCGGTCGGCGACCGTCGGGTCGTTCAGGTCGCGGTACTGGGAGCGGTCGTCGCCCTCGGGCTGGCCGTTCCACGCCTCCCAGACCTGCAGGTCGAGCTCGCTGATGCTGGCCTTGAAGCCGGCCTCGGTGATGAGCTGCAGCGACCGCTCGACCGACGCGTGGTCGGAGCAGGCGCCCGGCTTCCACTCGGGCGCCGCGTCGTTCACGAGCTTCGGCAGGCGCGTGTTCGACGAGCACGCGAACGCCGGGGTCTGGTTGATGTAGTTGTGCGACTGCATGCCGATGGCCTCGACGAGCGGGCGCGGGTCCTCGAGGTGCTCCGCGGCGTACCGCTCGTTGAGGTCGGTCGCCATGGCGATGATCGCCTGCGCCTTGCCCTCGGACTGGAAGACGTTGAAGTCGTTGTACTCCAGCCGCGACTGCGGGTCGTACGTCCGCGCGAAGACGAACGCGTCGTACAGGAAGTCCGCCGGGCTCTCGCCCTCGGCGAGGTCCCCGCCGTTGCGGTACGCGTTGTACCAGTTGGACCAGCCGCCGTTCGGGCCGCCGCGCAGGAAGTCGCGCCAGTCCTGCGTCTCCGGGTCGAACTCGTCGAGCCCGTCGACGAACGCCTCGTTCACGACGTCCCACGAGACCGTGCGGCCCTTGAAGTGCGTCAGCACCTCCTTGATGTACCGCTCCATGTTGGCGCGTGCCTGCTCACGCGTGCCGCCCGTCTCGCCGCTGTTGAGGCGCGGCGGGGACTGCCCGTGCCAGACGAGCACATGCCCATGGACCTTGATGCCGCGCGCGAGGGACTCGTCGACGAACTGGTCCGCCTGCTCCCAGCGGAACGTGAACTCGCCCGTCTCCGGGTCGATGTTGTCGTTCGGCAGGAGCTGGTCCGGCTTCATCGCGTTCTCGGCGGTCATCACGTTGATGTGCTTGCCGACGACCGCGTCGTTCGGGGAGCCCTCGGCGTACGTGCCCGGGTGGGACCAGATGTTCCCGACGTCGAAGTAGTCGCGGTAGACGTCCTTGAGCGGACGGATCTCGTGCCGGAACGACGTCGTCAGCGTGACGTCGTGCGCCGGCATGGTGAACGAGTCGACGCGCGCGCCGATCCAGTTCAGCTCCTCGGACGTCCAGCCCGCCCACACGTCGTGCTTGCCACCCGTGGCGGTCAGCGTGACCGTGTCACCGGCCTTGTACTTCCCCGCCCCGGTCGCCTTGCCGGGCCCCTGGACCTTGATCCTCACCTGGAAGGTGTCCTTGGCCCCCGGGTGCCCGGGAGCCGGGTGCTCGTGCCCCGGGCCGCCGTGGCCTGGTCCGGGGTGCGCCTGCACCGGCGCCGCGAACCCGACGGCCGCGAGCGTGACCACCGCCCCGGCCCCGATCAGCCGCGCGGCCAGGCGTGCGCCCTGAGCCCTCCCGGCAGGTCCCTCACGTCGTCGTGCGGTCTGCACTGTCATATGTCTCCCTCTCGGTTCCCCCTACGGTCCGGCGCAGCGACGAGCGCGCGCCGGCGTGCGGCCACACCCGCGCCGGGTCACCCTCGACCAGCAGCACCGGGTGCCTCACCCTCGAGCCGCTTCTTCATCGATGGAGAAGCGGGTACGGCACGACGAACGTGCGGCCCGGGGTGTGGCTGCCAACGTAGGTAGGGCAAACCAGGGCGTCAAGGACGGTCAGGCAGGAACCACCCAGCCCGCGGTGGCGCTCCTCCGACGAGCGCGCGGCGCCGGTCGCCGCAGCAGCGCGCGTCGATCGACGATCCCCGACGGGGCAGTTCGTCAGCTCCAGGCGTCGCGCATGAGGTCGCCGTTGCGCAGGTCCTGCGTCAACACGCCGAACCGCTCGAACGCGCCCCCGTCCACGCGCGCGCCGGGCACCGGCCGTGCCGCGTCCTGGGCGATCAGCCGGCGGACGTAGTCGATCCGCGTCAGGCCGAGGCGCGCGGCCTTCTCGTCGACGCGCCGCAGCTCGTCGTCCGGCACGTCACTGATGAGCAGGTCGGCCATCGCGATCACCCCTGCGCGACGCTACCCCGAACGCCGGCTCTACTCCTCGCCTTCACGCCGGAGGTCATCGACCAGCCAGAGCAGCGCGGACACGGCGTTGGAGTAGCGCAGGTACCGCGGGTTCTGGTTCGACTTCGGCTCGCAGTCGTTCCGCTGCTTCCGCAGGACGACGATCATGCGCTCGAGCTCCTGGATCTTCGTCATGAGAGCCAGCGTGATGCCGCACCGACTCGGCGGCCAGCGCCGCCCGAGCCCGACCGAGTTCGAGGGCGTCCGCACCGACGCAACCGCGGCGACGTGATCATCACACCGCGACTGTCCGAGAGACGGCCAGGCTCCGCCCGTTCGCACCCGTGACCCACGCAAGACGCGGACTGCCCCGCACACCTCGGGGGCGTGCGGGGCAGTCCGCGTCAGTCGAGGGTCGTCGGTGGTGTCACTTCACCGCGACGAACGTGTCGTCCTTGAAGAGCGCCGGCGAGACGGCCAGGACGCCGTCCTGCCAGTTCTCGGGCACCTCGAGGATCTTGTTGCCGGTGACGGAGCCGCCCTCGTAGAGGGTCGTGAGGCTGTCGAACTGGTCCTCGGGGATGAAGAAGCCCGACTCGTCCAGACCGTCGTACGTGGTGCCATCGGCGGAGACGAAGTCGACGCTCGCCCAGGCGGTGTCACCCTGCTCGTCGGTGCCGGTGTAGGTCGCGGTGAGGTTGATCAGGAGGAGGACCTTGCCCGCCTCGGCGGTCTGGTCCATCGAGTCCTTGTCGACGGTCGACACCGAGTTGATGGTGACGGTCCAGTCCCCGCCGCTGATCGCCGAGCCGATGGGCGCGGGGTTGGAGCGGCTGGTGCCGACCTCCGCCGCCTTCTCGTCGGACTTGCCCTCGTCGTCGGACTCGCCCTCGTCGTCGCCCGCGGCGTCGTCGGACGAGTCCGCCGGGACCTGGACGGTCGTGTCCGTGACCTCGTCGACGGAGTCCTTGACCACGGCGACGAAGAGCACGTTGACGATGATCGCGATGATCACGGCGAGGCCGCCGAGGACGATGCCGGCGATGGCGAGGCCCTTGCCGACGCCGACGGTCTTGACCTTGGTGAGGCCGACGACGGCGAGGATCGCGCCGACGACGCCGAGGATCATGCCCCCGATGTTGAGCACGGGGATGAACGAGCCGAGCAGGCCGAGCAGGGCGACGACGAAGCCGGCGGTGGCCAGGCCGTTGCGGGGCGCGGCGGGCGGCGGGGTGTAGGCCGGCGGCGGGGGCGGCGTGGGCTGCGCGTACTGGGTGTCGGACACGGGTCCTCCGTCGAGCGTCCGCGACCCGAGCACCGGGCCGCGATGTGGATGGATGCCCGGGCCTCGACGCACGGACGCAGGATGCGCGGGAGCAGCCGCTGGACACCGGCTGACGGTCGAGCGTCTGCGTAGCGCGGCGTGTTGCCAGAGAAATCGGTGCGCCGCCACGCGCTCTTGACAGGTGTGTCCGATCCCACAGTCCCGTCTCGGCGCTCGCCGCCGCGCCGAGCGGCGAGCGCCGAGTGTCAGACGGCCCCGAAGAACACGCGGAGATCTCCCACCAGCGACTCCGGCACCTCGAGCGCCGCGTAGTGCCCGCCGCGCTCGAACCGGGACCAGTGCACGATGTTGGCGTTCTCCCGCTCCGCGAAGGGCCGGATGGTCTGGAAGTCGTCGGCGAACACCGCGACGCCCATCCGCCCGCGCGAGACGACGGTCTCGGCCTGCGCCTGCGCCTCCTCGTAGTAGTACCGGACGGTCGTCGCGCCGGTGTTCGTCAGCCAGTACAGGGACACCTGCGTGAGCACCTGGTCGCGGGTGACGAGGCTGGTGCCGTTACCGAAGCTCTCGAACAGCTCGTTCCACGCGAGCTGCGCGACGGGCGAGTCCGCGAGCCCGGCGGCGACCGTCTGCGGGCGGGACGCGTTGGCCGCGGCGTACCCGGCCCGCTGCTGGAACCAGCCGAGGAACTGCAGGGCCGCGTGGTCCTCGGGGGTCAGCGCCGCGAACTCGTCGGGGTCACCGGACGGGAACGCGAAGATCTGCTGGACGTGCGCGCCGAGGAACCCGGACGGGTTCAGCACGGCGAGCTCGCGGGACACGGTCGCGCCGCCGTCGCTGCCGTGCGTCCCGTACGACGAGTAGCCGAGACCGCGCATGAGGGTGTCCCAGGTGCGGGCGACGCGCGCCATCGTCCAGCCGGTGTCGACGACGGGCGTGGAGAACGCGAAGCCCGGCATGGACGGCACCACCACGTGGAACGCGTCCTCTGGCCGGCCGCCGTGCGCGACGGGGTCGGTGAGCGGGCCGATCATGTCGAGGAAGTCGACGAACGAGCCCGGGTAGGAGTGCAGGAGCAGGAGCGGCTTCGCCGTCGGCTCCGACGAGCGCACGTGCAAGAAGTGGATCGTCTGGCCGTCGATCTCGGTGAGGAAGTGCGGGAAGGCGTTCATCCGCTCCTCCTGCGCGCGCCAGTCGAACTCGTCGCGCCAGTACGCGACGGTCTCGCGCAGGTAGGACTCCGGGGTGCCGTAGTCCCAGGAGTCGCCCGGCACGGGCGGGGCGAAGCGGGTATGTGCGACGCGGTCGCGCAGGTCGTCGAGCGTGGCCTGGTCGATGGCGACGCGGAACGGGCGGATGGTCAGGGTGGGCTGCTGTGTCGTCATGTCCGTCACGCTATGAACCGTTCCGGCACGGTTCGTTCCTCTACGGTCGAGGTGTTCCGACGAACTTTGGGGGCCCGCATGCTCGAGACGTCAGCCCGCCTCCTGAAGCTCCTCGCCCTGCTCCAGCAGCGGGCCCGCTGGACCGGCGACGAGCTCGCCGCGCGTCTCGACATCACCACGCGCACCCTGCGCAAGGACATCGACCGCCTGCGCACCCTCGGCTACCCCGTCGACTCCGCCCGCGGCACCGGCGGCTACTACCAGCTCGGCGTGGGCACCACGCTGCCGCCACTCCTCCTCGACGACGACGAGGCCGTGGCGATCGTCGTCGGACTCGGCGCCGCGAGAGGGCTGCGCGGCATCGACGAGACCGCCGACCGCGCCCGAGCGAAGCTCGAACAGGTCCTCCCCCACCACCTGCGCCGCCGCGTGGCCGCCCTGCGCGAGGCCTTGGAACACGGCCCGACGAACACCGACAGCAACGTCGACGACCCCGAGGTCGACCCCGCGCTCCTGTCCACCATCGCCGACGCGATCCGCGACCACGAGTCGCTGCGCATCCTCGAGGACGACGAGCCCTGCACCGTCGAGCCCTACAAGCTCGTCACCTGGCAACGCCGCTGGTACGTCGTCGCCCGCGACCCCGCCACCGACATGTGGGCCCCGCACCGCCTCGACCGCATCACCCTGCGCACCCCGAACGGCCGACGCTTCACCCCCACCCCGCTCCCCGGTGAGGACTACACCGGCCTCGTCGCCCGCGAAGTCGCCCGCGCCGGCTGGGCCGTCCACACCCGCATCACCGTCCACGCGTCAGCCGAGCAGGTCCTTGCCCGCATCAACCCCGCCGTCGGCGTCGTCGAGCCCGTCTCCGACACCGAGTGCGTCCTCGTCACCGGCGGCGACAGTGTCGAGATCGTCGCGGTCTACATCGGCATGCTCGGCTACGACTTCACCGCGACGAGTCCGCCCGCTCTCCTACGACATCTGGCCCGGCTCGCAAGCAGATACGCCATGTCTCACCGTTGACGTCGCTCGCCAAGAGCCGCCGGTGGACCCGCCGAATGCCATGAAGAAGCTCGAAGCCCGCGGCAACGACCGTGATTTTGCTTCACCGAGTGGATCCTCGTCAGAGCTCTAGCGCATACTCACGAACCACCCGGATCATCTGGCGAATGATCGGCACCGATGCAACGGCATCAACATCCGGGTTGAAATGCATTACGTCATTCCTCAGCTCGCGCAACTGGTCGAGCTGCGCACAAAACACTTTCTGGTCCAACGGCCACCCTAGTGACGCCCAAACATCCGCGTCCCCGAGAATCGCCTGGTAATCACCCATAGTAAGCTGATCTATCGAGTCGACCGACTTCGGGCGAGCGCGGTTACAGATCGATAGCGCCGCATCCTCGTCGACGTATGATGCTATGAGGCTGCGCAGCAACTGGTCGAGTTCTCCGAGTAGGAGAAACGGACCCGCCAGCTCTCCGTACTCATGCACGACGTCCGATGCGGTCACGATGCCGCTAACTTTGCTGTCCACACCGCGGACGAGGACGAAGCCACGAGCAGCGATCTCGGGCAACGCTTCGGTCAACTCGGTGTCGTAACGGAAATCTCGAGCGGGAATCAGAGCATCTCGCAGCAAGATCGTCCCATTCTTTCGATGCTGAGCGCGCACGATTGATTCCCAAGTGACGGCACCCTTGACGGTGTGCGCGCCGGACATGACTGGCAATTGCGAGAAGTCATGCAGCATCATTGTGGTGATCGCTCGGTCAACTGGGTCGTCCGGACTGACAGCCACGACCCCGGCCTCGGCCGAGGCCAGATTTCCGAGCGTCAGACCTACGTCGAGGTCGACGGGCACCGCCGAAGAATGCGCACTCTCCTCGGCGAGAGCACCTTCGGTCAACGGAATCTCTCCCGAAGAATGCGGGCCGATCACGTCGTCCGGAGAATCCTCCGACGGCGCGTCCAGGACGAGCGCGATGATCGAGTCCAGACGCACTTGGCGGTAGTGTGGCTCCGTAGTCAAGCCGTGATTCGAAAGATCCGCGTCGATTCTCTGCAGCGTCTTGTAGCCACGTGACACCGCTCCCCACTTGCCGATAAAGTCCCGAACACTCAAACGAACAGGGTCTTCCTTCCCGGCCCTTTCGCGCGCGTCGCGCAAGAACGCATGTCGGGCACTTGCAAAGCGGTCTGCGACGAGGAGGTCTTCCTCCGCTCGCTCTGGGGGCAACGGTTCGGCGCCTTCCTGAGCCGCCTGCTCAAGCAACTCCTGGCGGAGGTCATCCAGGAGCCGCCCGCTTTCCGTGCGCCACGCATACCAGCCGTCGACAGGCCCCCCGGAGAGCGCCACAGCGGCAGCGGAAGGCGTGGAGTACGCGACTTCGCTCCCCTCGGAGCGCAGCCTGCCGTCAGCAGAGAGCACGACCTCATACAGCTCTCCCAAGCGGGGGCGCCTAAAGACCAGTCGGTCACCTTCACTCAACAGCCCCGCAGTCATGAGGTCCGCCAGCTGGACCCGTCGACCATCTAGCAAACGCATGTTGTTGCGCGCCCTCACCATCGCGCCAGCGTGGCACAGGCGCGTTCGCGGGTTCTAGCCCGTAGGGCACGCGGATCTGCCCAGGCATGCCGGCGCGGCGACCTCCGGGCGAGAACGAGGCCCATCCCATGCATCGCGGGAAGCGGGGCGAACTCCGCGCTCGCGTCTGTGCCCGACGAGTCGATTGTGCGCCTGGGCGGATTCGAACTGCCGACACCCGCTATAGTAGTTCGATCTTGGACTGTGGACAACACGCTGACCTGCAGAAATACAAGCCGATAGCTCGCGTGGCCGGTTCCGCCATGCTCGCTGACCACGCGCTGACCACGGAGATCAGACCGCCCCCTCAAGGATGCGCGACGAGACCGGGGAGACCGGCTAGCACGGTGACTTGCTTCAGGAACCCTGAAGCAACTCCGTGACCACTTTGGCCGTGGGCGCCTCAAGCGCGCCCAAGACATCCGCGCGACGTCCCCGAACCGGCAGGTAGACGGTGACCGAGCCCCGCTGGCTCGCTTGGACTAGTCCTGAGCCGAGGAGCCGTGCGAGACACGGACCAACATGGTCGCGATCGCTTGGAGCTAGCCCCCGCCTAAGCGCTGAGTCCTTCCGACCGGAGCCGCGCTTCGCGTAGACCTTGTGGAGGATCGATAGAGTCACTTTTTGCTCGACCGACAGACCGTCGAGAGAGAGAATGCCATGCGTTGTGCCCGTCTCGTCATCAAACGACTCGATGTCGGAACCGGGGAAGTACCGTTCAAGCGCGGGAGGGACGGAACTAACGCCATAGGCATGACCAATGATGCATTGTTCGAACGTTGGCCCACCTAGCTTCTCATCGGCCTGGCTGAAGTCCACGTCCGAGATCAACGATCCGCGGATGTGAGTCCTGGCAAGGTGGCAGTCCGCAGCCGGCAGGTCCAAGCGATCCACGACCACATCTACGACAATATACGAAGCGTCGCGAACAGGAGCCTCAACCTCGTCGGCTACTCGAATCGCGTCGAGCAGGATCGCGTCATAGTGACCCTGAGCGAAGCGATACTGACAAGCTGCTGCAACCTGGCTCGGGGCTATGTCCACGGCTCGCAGCGCGGCAGCGGCAACTTCGACAGCGAGCTCATCGCTGGCTGACGACCAAGCGGCCGGATCGCAGAGCACATTCCCTTGGTAAGGGCTTGCGAGATAGTCCGTCAGGCTCTCGCCATACGTGGCGGACGCCAAGCCCTGATCCGAGAAGACGCGGGCTTCCTCCGTCTGCCCAATCTGAGCGACCGCCAGGCCCGGGAGACGCAGCAGCAACTGCAGCGCCTCCTCGTCCGTCTGCCTGCCACTGACTTGGGCGAAAGCAAGCTTCATGTCCTCGAGGCCGAGCTCGCCACGCTCCGCTTCCCGCACCTTCGAGAGTACAGATAGGTGCGCAAGAAGGGCACGAATTGTGTCTGGGGGAACCGTCGCGTAAATCTTCGATTCCCTCTCACAGATCATTCTCACGAGTGAGCGCCATGCTTGCGCTGCGCCTAGCGACGAGTCGATAGAAGCAATGCCTTCTAGCATGTCGGCCGCGGCCAGGCTCGACAGGAACAACGGCCTCGCGGGCAGCCACTCTGGCAGCACATCGCCCACGCTGGCCGCCTGAAGGTACTTCGCGACCTGCGCGTCCGTGAAGTCGGCAAGCTGCAGAACTGGGGCCGCGCCCATCCCGAGCCCCTGCAGCATCTCTGCATCGGTGCTGAAGTAATTCGAGCGACCGGTGACGATCACACCCGACGATGCCGGGGCTTCCTCGACCAGTCTGCGTACAGGACTGAGCGCCTCCCAACGCACCTGCCGTAGGTTTGTGGCGGCACCCACGAGTCGGTTAGGGATGATTTCGTCGAACCCATCGAGGATCAAGACGCACGCACCGGAACGCCAGGCCGAGATGAGTCCCCTTTCACCGGCGAAGCCAATTTCCTCGGCATGCCGCCTCAAGATTTCTGCTGGCGACTTGAGTCCCGCGCAATCCCTGAGATTCACATGGATGGGGAACGGGCGGGTTGCCGCGTTCTTGAAGTACAACCTCCGCAGCTCCCGGTACAGCATGCGCGCCGCGAAGCTCTTGCCGACGCCAAAGTCTCCAACCAAGACTCGGCGCGCGCCCTCCGCGAGAGAGTTGGCCACGTCTCGGACCGATAGTTTGACGGGGCCGTCACCGATTTCAGGGTCAACGGTAACGGTGCTCGCCTGAGCCGCATACACGGCGCCACCAAAGGGTGCGCTATCGCGCGCCGCGATATACCCCTCGACATCGCAAATCCTGCGGCGAAGCGTCGAGTAGCTGACCGCGTGCAGCGGCACCGCTCTTGCCTTCGCCACCGCCCTGATCGCGTCGGCTTGGTCAGCCGTCGGTTCATCTGCCGTCACGAACCAGCCGGTCCGTGTCTTGAACTTATTCGACTGGTCCTTCGCGAGATGGTCTAGAAGGTCCGCCAACTTGGCGCCGTCGGAACGAGCCTTCTCCTTATCGCGCCTGGTGGTGAACTCGAAGACATGGATCGCGTCGTCGCTCACGAACACGCCGTCGCGTTCCTGTCCGAGCACCATCATCGGCCCCTGCAAGCCGAGTGGGTCGTGGATCGCGCGTGCGAGCGCGAGCGCTCGCACCTCGAAAGACCTGCCGTCGTCCGCCATGGACGCACCCTAGTGGCCGGAGGTCGTCGGCGGAGCAGTTGGGCATCTCCCATGCAAGAGTCGCGGCCTCGTCACCGGCCGGCCCTGGCTCGCTTCGGTTCTCGACGCGGCCCAGCGACCTCGGCGGATCGCCGCTGTAGGTGCGCCGTGCCGTTGGGCCGGATCGAGTTTGGATCGCGGTTCTACGGGGGCGTTCGGCCGTCTACTGGCTTCGCCGTGAGGTGCCACCCGTCGCACACATCGCAGCGGTAGGCGCGTGCACCGGGCGGCGACGCAGTCGAAGCGGACCAGCGGGGCGGTGTTCGGGCCGACGAAGACGCACCAGACTCGGACCGCGGCGGCCGGGCGGTGGGGATACCAACGAGATGTTCGACGGTCTGATGGCGGAACGTGATCAGCACGTGCGGACTATCCATATCGGGGCGACGCGAACCCTCGCGCGTACGCGCAGCAGCTCTCGTCCGCGGCCGACTGCGATCAACGTTGGCCGGTCATCGGCATTTCGTCAGCGTCCGTCCACGTCCCAGACTCTCCGTCCGCGCTCTGAGACGAGCCCTTACCGCGCGCTGACGACCGCCCGAGCCGACCCTGTGCCACACCACTAGGCAGCCGCTAACCTGCGCAAACGCCTTGTGCGCCTGGGCAGATTCGAACTGCCGACACCCGCTTTAGGAGAGCGGTGCTCTATCCCCTGAGCTACAGGCGCTCGGACCTTGTGGGCCCGGGCTGCCGCGCGCGACGGGGTCGTGGCGGCGCAGGCCAGCCTACCGGGCCGGGTCGGGGTCGTCCGTGTGGGTCCGGGTGGCGGGTCGGGACCCTCTATCACATCGTTACGATTTTCGAAACATAACCGGTTCGCGTCCCGAAACTGCGCAACTTCCGGCTTGACCGCCGCTCCTGGGCGCGTTGAGACTCGCCGGGCAAGGCCCTGCAGGGGAAGGTCCTCGTGCAGGTCATCGGCGTGGATCACGCGGTGTTGTCCCAGGTCAGGGGCACGACCATCGTCGGTCGACCCAGCCGCGTCTCCCTAGATCCACGCCCGCACGAAGGGGTGCAGTATGACCGCAACTTTCGCAACCGCTCGTCGCCCTCGTCACCGTCAGAAGTCGGTGAAGTCGCTGGTCGCCGGGCTGGCCGTCGCCGGGATCGCCGGTGCCGGGCTGGCGGTGGCGCTGCCGGCGTCGGCGGCGGTGACGTCGAACCAGACGGGCAACAACGGCGGGTACTACTACTCGTTCTGGACGGACGCGCCGGGCACGGTGTCGATGGATCTCGGCAACGGCGGCAACTACGCGACGCAGTGGCGCAACACGGGCAACTTCGTCGCCGGCAAGGGCTGGCAGACGGGGACGGGCCGTGCGGTGTCGTACTCGGGCCAGTTCAACCCGTCCGGCAACGCGTACCTGACGCTGTACGGGTGGACCCAGGGTCCGCTGGTCGAGTACTACATCGTCGACAACTGGGGCACGTACCGCCCGACCGGTACCTACATGGGGACCGTGAACTCGGACGGCGGCACGTACGACATCTACCGCACGCAGCGGGTGAACCAGCCGTCGATCGAGGGCACGTCGACGTTCTACCAGTACTGGTCGGTGCGTCAGCAGAAGCGCACGGGCGGCACGATCACCGCGTCGAACCACTTCAACGCGTGGGCGTCGAAGGGCATGAACCTGGGCCGGCACAACTACCAGATCATGGCCACGGAGGGTTACCAGTCCTCCGGCAGCTCGAACATCACGGTGTCCGAGGGCTCCGGCGGCGGTGGCAACAACGGCGGTGGCGGCAACAACGGTGGCGGGAACAACGGCGGCGGCGGCAACAACGGCGGCGGCGGCGGTTCCTGCACGGTGTCGGCGCAGAAGACCCAGGAGTGGGGTGACCGCTTCAACGTCACCTACACCGTCTCGGGGTCGAGCAGCTGGACGGTGACGGTGTACCCGTCGAACGGCCAGTCGATCCAGAGCCACTGGAACGCCAACCGCAACGGCAACACCTTCACCCCGAACGGCAACGGCAACTCGTTCGGCGTGACGTACTACAAGGGCTCCAACAACGTGAACTGGACTCCCAGCGCGTTCTGCTGATGCCCGCATGACCACGGGGCGGGGCCGCACTGTCGCGGTCCCGCCCCGTTGCCGTCCCCGGCCCGGCCGGCCGGGACCCACCAGAGCCGGACCCGGCGCAGACCTCAGCGCAGCACCGCGACCAGGCCCTCGCGGGAGTGGACGCCGGTCTTGGTGAACACGCGCGCCAGGTGGGAGTCGACGGTCCGGACGGACAGGGTGAGGCGCGCGGCGATGGCGCGGCTCGTCATGCCGCCGGCGGCGAGCGCGGCGATCTCGCGCTCGCGCGGCGTGAGGGCGACAGGCGGCTCGTCGGGCGGGAGCCACAGGCCGCACCGGTTGAGGTCGCGCTCGGCGATGCGGGCGAGGTCGGCGTCCTGCGCGAACAGCGCGGCGACGTGCGCGGCGACGGCGGCGGCACGACGACCTTCGACGAGCCGCGCGAGCTCCTGGACGCGCCCGAGCACGTCGGGGGCGCGGTGCCCGTCGCGGACGAACCGGTGCAGCGCCTCGAGCTCGACGCGCAGCGCACCGCGGTCCCGGGCCCACAGTGCCAGCGACGACGCCTCGAACGCGAGGTCCGCGTCCCGCAGCCACGTGAGCGCGTCGAGCTCGAGCAGCCGGATCTCCGGCTCGACCGCGGCAGCGGCGCGCAGCGGCATGGACCGCACCCGCGCGAGCAGGTGACGGGCGGCGAGCGACGAGCCGGACGCGGCGACGGCGAGGGCCTCGGCGGCCGTGGTGTAGGCGGCCATGCCGCCGGTGTCGTCGGCGTGCAGGCGGGCGTTCGCGGCCCGCAGGTCGGTGGCCGCCTGGGACCACACCCCGTAGACGATGCCGGACAGGCCCCGCGCGACCTGCAGCGCGACCCAGTCGCGCGGCACCGCGTCCTCGTCCGGCGGCGCCAGTGGCGACAGGTCCCCGGACCAGAGCGTGACGAGCGCGCCAACCATGACGACCTCGTCGGCGCCGGACCGGTACCGCTCCCCCGACGCGGCGGCGATCGCGGCGTGCCGTTCGAGGAGCGCGTGCGCCTGGGCGAACCGCCCGGCGTGCGCGAGGTGCAGGGCAACGGGCGCGACGAGCCGCACGGCGGCGGCCGGGACGCGCGGCGCGGCGAGCAGGGCGAGCGCCTCGTCGAGCGCGGCGGCGTCGACCCCGCCCCAGCCGAGGCGCGTGAGCCGCGTGGCGCGCAGCTCGTCGCGCCACGGGCCGGGTGCGCGCAGGGCCTCCAGGTGCGCACCGACCTCGTCGACCACGTGCAGCGCGGTGCTCAGCCCCAGCCCGGAGACGTGCAGCACGGCGGCGACGACCCCGACCGCGTCGGCCAGCCGCAGCGCGAGCGGCGCGTCGAGCGCGGGCGCGGCGCGCAGCGTGTCGACGACCGTCTCGGCGTCGCGCTGCGCGCGCACGAGCTCGGTCTGCTCGCGCCACGCCTCGGCGCGCGCCGTCATGAGCGCCGCCCACCGCTCGTCGCCGGCCGACGCCCCGCGCAGCGCGACGTCGACGAGCCGCATGACGACCTCCGGCCGGCGCAGCGTCGCCGCTTCGACGATCGCGCGGTCCAGCCGGTGCGGCCCGACGTCGAGCCCGGCGTCGGTCGCGAGCAGCACGGAGCGCAGCAGCGACGCGCCGGACGCCCCGTCGGTCCAGCCCTCCAGCAGGTCCAGGACCTCGCGCCGACGACCGCCGGGCACGCGGGCACGCACCGCCTCGGCGTACAGGGCGTGCGCGAGGTCGACGACGAGCTCGCTGCCGCCGGTCGCGGAGCGCTGCGGCCGCACGGTGGCGACCCCGTCGTGCACGAGCTCGTCGACGGCGGCCTGCGGGACGGTGTCGAGCAGTAGCCGCAGCGGCGCGGGGCACAGCAGCGCGACGACCTCGAGCGCGCGGTGCGCCTCGGGCGACAGGCGCGCGACGTCGTTCTCGACGACGTCCAGCAGCCGCGCCCCGGGTGCGGCGCGCCCGGTCCACACCCACACGGACCCGTACCGGCGCAGCGCCCCGGACGCGCGCTCGGCGCGCACGAGCTCACGCGCATGGAACACGTTGCCCTGCGTCTCGCCCCAGATCCGCTGCACGGTGTCCGGCGTGGGCGTGCCGCCCAGCTCGCCGGCGAGCCACTGCTCGAGCTCGGCGACGGTGAACGCGGCGACGTCGATGCGCTCGACCACGTCGTCCTTCCACAGCTCGTGCCACGGCGATCCGGCGGCGCCCGCGGGGCGGGTGGTCGCGACCAGCGGCACGCCGCCCTGCCGGACCAGCCACGCGAGCACCTGCGCGGACGCGTCGTCGAGGAGGTGCGCGTCGTCGAGGCGCAGCACCACGGGCGAGCCGTCGCCGGCGTCGTGCAGCGCGCGCCGCAGCGCCGCGACGGTGCGCGCGAGGCCGCCGGGAGCCTCGTCGCCGAGCAGGGGCTCGAGCGCGGCGAGCGGGTGGCCGGGGCGGGCGGTCGCGCCGGACAGAGCGATGGTGACGGGGGCGCGGCCGTCGACGACGAGCCCCTCGAGCGCGCGTGCCGCGATGGCGGTCTTGCCGACGCCGGCCTCCCCCACGACCAGCACGCTGCGCCGCTCGCGCAGCTCGTCGCGCACGTGCTCGACGGCGCGCCGCCGCGACGGCGGGGCGACCCACTGCCGTGCGGCACGCGGGCCGTGCGGGGGCGCGCCGGGATGCCGGTGCGGATCCGGGACTGCGGTGTTGTCAATCGCCTGGGGCAACGCGGACGTCGTCGTCACGGGGTACTTCTTCCATCGAGGGCGATGGGCTCATCATGGCGCCGCACCCGGGGCCCAGCGGGAGTCCCCCGGTCCCCTTCATCCCGTTTTTCACCCCCGGGACCCCCTCGGAAAGGCCTCTCCGCCGCGCCGACACGCGTCCGCCGACGGCCCCGCAGGACGTTGCGTAGCGATTACCGATGCCCCGCCCCGAGCCCGGTTCCTAGCGTCGAGGGCGATCCGCCTCGCTCCTGAGCGCTCACTCGCGAGGGTGACCTCGCGCAGCCCGAAAGAAGGACGGCCGTGCCCACCTACACCGCACCCGGCGTGTACGTCGAGGAGATCCCCTCCTCCCAGAAGGTCCTCGCCTCAGCACCCACCGCCGTGGCCGCGTTCGTGGGTTTCACGGCCAAGGCCCCCACCGACGACCCGAACGACCCCGACGGCCTCGCGCCCCGCCTCGTGACGAGCTGGCCGCAGTTCGAGGCCCTCTACGGCGGGTTCGCCGAGGGCGCGATCCTGCCCCTGTCGGTCTACGGGTTCTTCCTCAACGGCGGCACCCAGGCGTACGTCGTGCGCGTCCCGAACGCCGAGCCGTCCGGCGAGCCCGCCCGCCGCGAGCTGCCCGCGTACGACCACGCGCTCGGCCTGCCGCTCGTCGTCGAGTCCGTCGAGCCCGACGCCGACCTGAGCGTCGTCGTCGAGCCGGGCGAGGCACCCGACGACGAGGAGGGCCCGTCGCCGTTCAGCATCTCCGTGATCGAGGGCAACGACGTCGTCGTCGAGCGGTTCGACGACCTCACCCTCGGCGGCCCGCGCGACGCCGCGACCGTCGTCAACGCCACGTCCACCAAGGTCAAGGTCGAGGTCCGCCTCGCCGAGGACGTCGAACTCGCGAGCCAGCTCGAGCTGCTCAAGCCCGGCCGCTACGCCCTGGAGAAGGCCGCGCCCAAGCCGGTGCCCGTCTCGGGCCGCAAGTTCGCCGGCTCGGAGACCGCGCGCTCCGGCATCAACGGCCTCGCCATCGCCGAGGACGTCACGATCGTCGCCGTCCCCGACCTGCTCACCGCGGCCACGAAGCCCGACGGCAGCGTCGACCTCGGGCTGTGGAAGGCCGTGCAGACCAGCCTCATCGCGCACTGCGAGCAGCACGCGAACCGGGTCGCGATCCTCGACGCCCCGCCCGGGCTCACGCCGCAGCAGGTCAAGGAGTGGCGCAGCGACGTCGCCCAGTACGACTCCGCGTTCGCCGCGCTGTACTACCCGTGGATCAAGGTCGAGAACCCCATCGGCACCAACGGCAACGCGGAGGTGCTCATCCCGCCGTCCGGGCACGTCGCCGGCGTGTGGGCGCGCACCGACGAGACGCGCGGCGTGTGGAAGGCCCCCGCCAACGACACGATCCGCGGGGTGCTCGACGTCGAGCGCGCCATCACCCAGAACGAGCAGGGCATCCTCAACCCGATCGGCATCAACGCGATCCGCCCGTTCGGCACGCGCGGCATCCGCATATGGGGCGCCCGCACCCTCTCGTCGGACACCGACTGGCAGTACGTCAACGTCCGCCGCCTGTTCAACATGATCGAGTCGACGATCCTCGAGGGCACCCAGTGGGCGGTCTTCGAGCCCAACGACGTCGCCCTGTGGGAGGGCGTCAAGCGCACCCTCAACGCGTACCTGCGGGGCCTGTGGCAGGCCGGGGCGCTGTTCGGCTCGTCGCCGGACCAGGCGTTCTTCGTCACGTGCGACGAGACGACGAACCCGCCCGAGTCGATCGACGCCGGGAAGCTCGTCGTCGAGGTCGGCATCGCCCCGGTGAAGCCCGCCGAGTTCGTCGTCTTCCGCATCAGCCAGAACAAGCAGGTCGCGTCCTGACCTGACCGCCGCACCCGACCCACCGCAGGAGGACTCCCATGCCGAACGACCTCATCGACGGCGACCCGCTCATCGCGCAGAACTTCTTCCTCGAGATCGACGGCTCCATCGTCACGATCCTCGCCTCCGTGTCCGGCCTGGACATCGAGATGGAGGTCGCCTCGACGCAGCAGGTCGGCAAGGACGGCAAGTCGCAGGTCGTCAAGACGCTCGCCGGCCGCAACAAGCAGAGCGACCTGACGCTCACGCGCATCGCCCCGCCCGACGCGACCGCCGACAAGCTCTGGCAGTGGTTCCACGAGATCCGCACCAAGGGCATCCTGCAGTCGGACCGCACGAACAACCGCAAGAACGGCTCGATCGTCCTGTACGACTCGACGCACGCGGAGATCGCGCGGTTCAACTTCACCAACGGGTGGCCCAGCAAGATCGCCACCGACCAGCTGAGCGTCGACTCCAACGACCCCGTCAAGGAGAACGTCACACTGGTCATCGAGTCCCTCGAGCGCGTGAAGTGACCTTGCGGACCCGGTACGAGTTCACCCTGCCGCGGGGGTACGTGGACCGCGACGGGGCGGTCCACCGCGACGGCGTCATGCGCCTCGCGACGGCCCGCGACGAGCTGGAGCCGCTGCGCGACCCCACCGTCACGGGCCCGGACGACCCGCGCCTGACGATCGTCGTGCTCGCCCGCGTCGTGGAGTCCCTCGGGACGCTGCCGCAGGTGACGCCGCACGAGATCGAGGGCCTGTTCGCCGCGGACCTCGCGTACCTGCAGGACTTCTACGGGGTCATCAACTTCGGTACCGCGGAGGAGTTCGCGCAGTTCGTCGCCGCGCAGCAGGAGCTGGGCGGCGTCCCGGGCGACGTCCCGGGACCCGCGCCCGGCCCCGTTCCCGACGAGCCCGCGCGGCCGGCCGAGAGCGCGGCGCCGGACCAGGCGAACCGGCTCCCGCGGCCCGGGCGCGCGGCCATCGAGGAGATCCCGACGGAGGTCCGCTAGGAGCCGGCCATGCTGCGCTACCCCGTCGACGCGCTCTGGCAGGAGATCGCGTACCTGGCGTACCACCTGCACTGGCCGCTGGCCGACCTGCTGGACCTGGAGCACATGGACCGCGTGCGGATGGTGCGCGCGGTCGCGGCGATGAACGCCCGAGCGTGGGAGGCGGTGCGCGACAGTGCCTGAGCAGCCGCTCGGCGGCGACGCGCCGGTCGCCGCGAACTTCGTCCTCGAGGTCGACGGCGTCGAGATCGGCACGTTCATGGAGGTCAGCGGCCTCGAGCTCGTCGTCACCACGCAGGAGTACGTCGAGGGCGGGCAGAACCAGTACGTCCACCGGTTCCCCGGCGTCATGCGCTGGCCGAACCTCGTGTTCCGCCGCGGCCTGGTGAACTCCGACGCGCTGTTCGCGTGGGTGTCCCGCACGTCCGGCGACGGGTTCGCCGGCAACGACGACACCCTCACCCGCGCGACGGGCGCCGTGACCGTGGTCGACGGCGAGGGCACCCGGCTGCGGTCGTGGCAGCTCGAGGGCGTGTTCGCGGTCGCGTGGTCCGGGCCGCGGCTGTCCGCCGAGCTGACCGCGCCGCTCGTCGAGACCCTCGAGGTCGCCCACAACGGCTTCCGAGCCGCGGCGTCGTGAAGGAGGCGGACGTGGACCGACGAGGGGGCGCGAGCCGGGCGGGTGTGCCCGCGGCCACCGGGACGGTCGGCGACGACGACCGGCTCGGCCGCTCCGTGCGCGCACGCCTCGCCCCGCCGGGCCCCGGTCCGGGCCGCGCGCGGCCGTCGGGCATCGGGTCGCTCGCGTCCGCGGCCACGCGGTTCGCCGCCGGGTGGGGGCGGCCCGTCGTCGTGCGCCGCGCGCTCGCCGGTCCCGCCCCCGTGCACCCGGCATCGGGCGCCGGCGAGGTCGCACCCCCGCGCTGGTGGGCGCAGACCGACGCGCTGCGCCGGTCCCGCCTGGGCGTCGACGACGCCGCCGAGGTCCCCCGCGGGCTCCCGCTCATGGTCCGGCGCGTGCCCACCGAGGCCACCCGCCGCCCCGGCGCCGCACCCACGCGCCTCGTCCCGCGCACCGTGCGCGTCCGCGTCGCCGACGACGTACGCGCCGCGGGCCGCATGCTCACCTCCGCCGACGGCGCCCGCCCCCGCTCCGCCCGTCCAGCGGCCGTCGCCGCCGCGCGCCGTGCCACCGCGTCCGACGAGGACACCACCGCCCACCGCGGCGCGGTACCGACACCCCCGCCCGCCGTCCCCGCACTTCTCGCGCCACACACCGCCACCCACCCGTCCGCTCGGGCCACCGCCGCGACCGACGCGTCCGCCCCGGCCCTCACCCCTGCCGCCGGCGCCCCCGGCTCGCCGACCCCGAGCAGCCGCCCGCCCGGTCCCCCGACGGGCGGGCGGCTCCTGCGCCGCCGGGCACTCGCCACGGCCGCCACCACGGCCCGCGCCACCCGCGCCACCCAGCACGGCACCCCGGCGTCGACCACCACCCCCCGGCCGACGGCCCCACCCCCGTCCCCGACCGCGTCCGCGCGCCCCCTGGTGTCCGGGGCGGGGCTGCGGGACGTGGTGCGGCGGTTCGTCGGGCCCGTGTCCCGCGTGCACAGCCCGGCGGTGCAGGCCACGACCTCCTCGACCGGCGACGCCACCGCTTCTATGCGTCGACACGTCGGCCCGGGCGGTCCGTTGGCGGCGACGCTCGCACAGCGCCGACACGACCTCGGCGTCGATCGCGGCGCGGCGCCGAGCGCACCTGCCACGCGCCGCTCGCCGCTGTCACCCCAGGACGCGCGGCCGTTCACCGAACCCACCTCGCACCAGACCGCGCGCGCCGAGACCGTTCGTCCCGACTCGCAGCCGACCGGAGTCATCGCGCCCTCCGCCGCGGCGGGGCCCCGGACTACCGCGGGCACCTCGGCGCCGACGAGCACGGCCCCACCGGCAGGGGCCACGCACGCAGCGTCCGCGGTGGCGCGTCGGGCACCGGCGCTCTCGTCCTCCGGCGCGAGCTCGGCCGGCGCACCAGCTCCTGCCGCCACGAGCGCGCCGCTGGTCACCACCGCGCGCGGGGCCGGAGTCGGCATCGTGGGCAGCGCTGGGGTCGGCATCGCGGGCGGCGCTGCGGTCGGCGCGGGCGGCGCCGCGGTCGGCACCGCGGGCAGCGCCGCGGGCGGCCGTGCGGGCAGCGCCGGGATCGGCATCGCGGGCAGCGTCGGGGTCGACGGGGCGGTCGTGCGGCGGCTGCCCGGGGCCGGGCACCGGCGCACCGGGCACGTGCCGCGCTGGTCGGACGACCCGACGCGTCCGCTGGGTGTCGAGGGAGGCGTGGTCCGGCGCGCCACGCGCCGCGCGCGACACGAGCCGCCGCGTGCGACGCCCGTGCGGCCCGCGCGGGACGTGCCCGGCGCGACCGGCCCGACCACCCTCACCCGGCCCGTCGGCCCTGGCCGCCTCGGGTCGTCGGTCCGGGCCGCCACGGCACCGGGGCGCGGGACTCCGGGGCCGGGGCGCGGGTCCGCGGGAGCCGGGCGCGGTCCGACCGGACGCGCCCCCGCGGCTTCGGGCCTCGCCGCACCGGTCGGGGCCGACCGCTCCGAGCCGGGGTTCGCGAGCGCGTTCACCACGGCTCGGTGGGAGACCTCGACCGCGTCGCAGGGCCCCGGAGCCTTGCTGGGGTCGCTCGCGCCGGACGTCGTGCGGCCGGCCTCCGGTGCTGCGACGACCTCCAGGACGGCTGCGTCCCGGGCCGCTGCCGGGTCCACGCCCCTCGCTCCCCCGACCGGCCGCGGGACCGTCCGCCGGAGCACGGCCGCGGGTTCCGCGACCGACCTCGACCGCGCCGAGCCCACCCGGCGCAGCACCAGCGGGTCGGCACGCCCGCCCGCCGCGCCCGCCCGGCGCAGCACCAGCGGGCCGGCACGCCCGGCCAGGGCCACCGCCGACCCGCCGGCCCTCGCCCTGCGGCACGGGGACGCCGCACCCTCGGCCTCCGGCACCGCCCTCACCGGCACGTCGCCCTCTCGGCCCGGCTCCACGGGCTCCCGCACTCAGGGGGTCGGGCCCGGCACCGCGTTCGTGCGGCGGTGGGTGTCGGGGCGGCGGCCGGACCCGGTCGACGTGGCGTCCGCCGCGCGGGGGCGGCCGCGGCGGAGGCCCCTGCCACCCGGCTACGTCACCGACCTGCCCACCGGAGCCGCGCCGACGAGCGCCGCAGCACCCCCGCCGCCCCCGCCGCCTCCGCCGGTGGCCTGGCAGGTCGCACCGCCGCCCGGAGCGCGGTCCGCGAGCGCGCCGGCGCTGTCCCCGCACCGGCTCCCGGCCGCACCCCCGCTCCCGACGACCGCTCTCTCCCAGGGCCCGCAGGCCGCGAGCGCACCGGCCGACCCAGCGTTCGACGCGGCTTCGTCCGGACCGGCCACGGACCCCGGGCGGCGGCGGTCCGCGTCCGCGCCGGTCGCGCGCCACGAGCCCGGGATCGCCGCGCTGTGGGCCTCGCTCGCGGACTCGTCGCCGCCGGGTTCGTCGGCGGGCTCGTCGTCGTCCCCCGCGCTCCACGCCCCACCGGGAGGTGCCATGTCCGTGCCGGACGCACGCTCGTCGGACCTCGACGACGTGGCCGCCGAGCTCGCCGCGCGCGTCGCGGAGCTCGAGCGCTGGACGCGGGACGAGCTCGACGAGCACGTGCTGCTGCTCGTCGAGCGGCGGCTCGAGGAGGAGACGGAACGCCGCCGCTGGCGGTCGGGGACGGAGGTGTTCTGATGACGGGTGTCGAGAAGGCGTTCCTCGAGATCGAGGGCGGGCAGCGGGTGCCGTGCCTGTTCAACCCGGCGCAGCTGCAGCTCACGCGGTCGAACTCGTGGGCGGGCG
>Ga0182792_1000375_pt1 | contig 43534 bp, 50 predicted proteins | sample Passage237B_FD_130497 | JGI IMG/M metagenome (GOLD analysis project Ga0182792, IMG submission 130497) | Cellulose adapted compost microbial communities from Newby Island Compost Facility, Milpitas, CA, USA - Passage2 37B (version 2) (version 2) ...
CCCCGAGATCTGGATCGCGGTGGCCGAGACCACCGGGATCGACGCCCTGCGGCGCACGACGCGCGACGAGCCCGACTACGACGTGCTGATGCGCTACCGGCTCGACCTCCTGGCCGAGCACGGGCTCGGGCTGTCGAAGATCGCGGAGGTCATCGGCACCCTGTCGCCGCTGCCGGGGGCGGCGGCGTTCCTGGCCGAGCTGCGGTCGCGCACCCAGGTCGTGATCCTGTCGGACACCTTCGAGGAGTTCGCCCGGCCGCTCATGGCCCAGCTCGGCTGGCCCGCCATCCTCTGCCACCGCCTCGTGGTCGAGGACGACCGCGTCACGGGCTACGCGCTGCGGATGCCGGACCCGAAGCGCTCGGCGGTCCACGCCCTCCAGGGCCTGAACTACCGGGTCGTCGCGGCCGGCGACTCCTACAACGACACGACGATGCTGCTCGCCGCGGACGCCGGGTTCCTCTTCCACGCCCCCGACAACGTGAAGGCCGAGTTCCCCCAGCTCCCCGCCCACGACCGCTACGAGGACCTCCTCGCCGCCATCGAGGCCGAGCTGACCTGATCCCGGCCGGGGTCGACCCGGCCTGGCGGTCGGTCCGGCCCGCCGGTGGACCGAGGTCGACCCGGCACCGAGCCCGCCGCCGGACGGTCAGCCGGTCAGCCGGCTACTCCAGCTCGCGGATGGCGCCGTCGCTCACCTCGATGACGGCGAACAGCGCGTCGTGGAGCTGGGAGTGCAGGTAGCGGTACCGGTCGAGCGCGGCGTCGTCGCGCTCGGCGGCCGCCGGCTCGGCCCCGTCGCTCCCGGCGGCGCCGGGGTCCTCGGTGAGCGTGGCGAGCGCGTCGTCCCAGTCGGTGGCGGCGGCCCGGCGCTTCAGCCACATGTTCGGGGCCTGGACCATCGCCCGCTCCAGGTCGTTGACGATCGCGACCACCACGTCGGTGGTCGTGCGCACGCCCGGGGTGGCGAGCAGGTGCAGGGCCTGGAGCTTGCGCATCGCGAGGGCCACCACCATCTGCGGGTCGCCCAGCTCGGCGACGGCCGAGTCCACCTCGCGGAGGTCGAGCTCGACCGACGGGCCGATGTCGAACCACGAGCGCAGCAGCGTGAACAGCTCGGCGGTCACGTCGTGCAGCGCCAGCAGCTCGCGGGGCTTGGCGACCGGCCCCGCGGGCAGCTCGGCGTCGTCGCCTTCGAGGTCGTCCCAGTCGTCGTCCTCGTCGTCCCAGTCCCCCCAGGGGCCTTGGCTCGGGTGGCTCACGGTCCGATCCTCCCGGTCGCGTTGGCGGGTCCGAAGGTCATGACCACCTCGGTGCCGTCGTCGTGGCGGCGGAACTCGACCCGGTCGGTGAGCAGCCGGATGAGCGGGATGCCGAGGCCGCCCTCGTAGTCGAGGCGGGACGGCTCGGTGAGGTCCGCGGGGCGGACCGCGGCGTCGAGGTCGAAGCCGCCGCCGCAGTCCCGGACGGCCACCCGGAGCTCGGCCGGGCTCCGCCAACATCGCAGCAGGACCGGGGCACCGTCGCCACGGGCGAGGTGGGCCTCGATCGCGTTGGTGCACGCCTCGGAGACGGCGAGGCGGATGTCGCCGGCGCGCTCGGCATCGAAGGCCGGGTCGTCGTCCGCGAGCGCCACGACCACGAGGCGGGCGATCGCCACCACCTCGGGGCGGGCCGGCAGCTCCAGCTCCACCAGCTCCGCGCCGTCCAGGGCCGGCTGGTCCACGGGAGGTCCCTCGTGCAACGGCCGGCAGTCGGTCATGGGCCGACCGCGTCGTCCAGGGTCGGGTGGATGGCGAACACGCCGTCGAGGCCGGTGATCTCGAACACCTTGCGGACGTGGGGCTCCACGAGCACCAGGCGGAGCGAGCCGTCGACGGTCCGGATCCGCTTGAGGACGCCGATCAGCACGCCCAGGCCGGTCGAGTCGATGAAGCCGACCGCGCCGAGGTCGAGGACGAGGCGGTGGCGACCGTGGTTGACCAGGTCCACCAGGCGCTCCCGCAGCCGCGGGGCGGTGGCCACGTCGACCTCACCGCCCACCTGGACCACCGACCACTCGCCGCTCGTGGTGACGTCGATGCGCAGATCCATGCGGTGGGGCCCCCGGTCGTCGGCGAACGCCCTCCAACCTATCGCCGGCGACCACCCGCGTCCGCGGCGCACCGCGGTGACCGGCCGTCGCTCCGCAGCGATCCGTCGCGATCCGGTCGGCCCGGGCGACCGGGAGGGCCCCGGCCGGGGTCGGCCCGGCGGCGGGGCCGGTCCGGTAGGCTCCGAACGTCTGTTCCCGCTTCGTGCGTGCCGCCCCGATGCCTCCGCCTCCCGCACCCTCCCCCGGGCCGCTCGCCCCGGCCCGCGACGCCGCCGGCACCGACGCGTTCGCCGAACGGCTCCGGCGGCGCCTCGGCCCCGGCCTCGTGCACCTGGAGCGGCTGCCGGCCCGCCCGGCCCGCACCGCGGCGCTCGCCCGGCCGCTACCGGCCCCGGTGGCCGAGCGCCTCGCGGAGCTGGGCCTGGAGGAGCTGTGGAGCCACCAGGCCGCCGCCGTCGACCACCTGCGGGCCGGCCGGTCCACCGTCGTCGCCACCGGCACGGCATCGGGCAAGTCGCTCTGCTACCAGCTCCCGATCGGTGAGGCGGTGGCCGACCCGGTGCGGCCCGGCACCGCGCTCTGCCTGTTCCCCACCAAGGCGCTCGCGCAGGACCAGCTCCGCTCCTTCGGCCACCTCGCCCTGCCCGGCCTGGTGCCCGCCACCTACGACGGCGACGCCGACGCCGACCAGCGGGCCTGGGCGCGCCGCAACGCCAACGTGCTGCTCACCAACCCGGAGATGCTCCACCACGGGCTCCTGCCCAACCACGGCCGCTGGGACCGCTTCCTCATGCGGCTCCGCTACGTGGTGGTCGATGAGCTGCACGTGCTCCGGGGCGTGTTCGGCACCCACGTCGCCCACCTGCTGCGCCGGCTGCGGCGCCTGTGCGAGCACTACGGCTCCTCGCCCACCTTCGTGTTCACCTCCGCCACCATCGGTGAGCCGGCCCGCCTCGCCACCGCGCTCTGCGGGCTGGCGGTGGCCGACGTCGGCGACGACGGCTCCTCCAAGGGCGAGCGCCTGGTGGCCCTGGTCGACCCCGAGCGCATCGAGACCGGGGGCCGGCCGCTGTCGGCCAACCGGGTCACCGGCGAGCTGGTGGCCGACCTCGTGGGCGCCGGGCACCGCACGCTCGCGTTCTGCCGCAGCCGGGCCGGCACCGAGGTGGTGGCGGCCGAGGTCACCCGCCGGCACAAGCACCTGGCCGGCCGGGTGCGGCCCTACCGGGGCGGCTACCTGCGGGACGAGCGCCGCGAGATCGAGGCCCAGCTCTTCAGCGGCACCCTCGGCGGGGTCATCGCCACCTCCGCCCTGGAGCTGGGCGTCGACATCGGCGGCCTCGACGCGGTGATCCTCAACGGCTTCCCCGGCACCATCGCGTCGCTCTGGCAGCAGATCGGTCGGTGCGGGCGCCAGCAGCAGCCGTCGGTCGCGGTGCTCGTGGCCGGCGACGACCAGCTCGACCGGCACTTCCTCCTGCACCCCGACGAGGTGTTCAGCCGCCGCCCCGAACCCGCGGTCGTCAACCCCGCCAACCCGTTCATCTTCGACCCGCACCTGGCCTGCGCCGCCTACGAGCAGCCGATCGACCACCACGACGAGGTCTGGTGGGGCGAGCACCTCGATGACGGCGTCCGGCGCCTCGTGGTGGACGACCAGCTCCGGCTCCGCACCCGGGGTCGCACCACCCGTGCCTACTGGGCGGCCCGGGGCCGGCCCGCGGGCGGGATCGGCCTGCGAACGGGCACCTCGGGCGAGGTCCGCATCGCGTTCGCCGACGGCACGCTCGTCGGCACCGTCGACGGCGCCCGCGCCTGCGACCTCGTGCACCCCGGCGCCGTCTACCTCCACCAGGGCCGGCCGCACCGGGTCGTGCACCTCGACCTGCACGACGGCGCCGCCATCGTGGAGCCCGATCCCGGGCACGAGTACACGCTCGCCCGCACCGACGTGTCCCTGCGGGTGCTGGCGGTCGAGCGCACCCGCCCGGTCGGCCGGTTCACGGTCGGGATCGGCGCGGTCGAGGTCACGAGCCAGGTGACCGGCTACCAGCGCCGCGCCGTGCTCTCCGGGGAGATCCTCGGCAACGAGGCGCTCGACCTGCCGCCGTCGGTGCTCGTGACCCGGGGCGTCTGGTGGGCGATCCCCGACCGGGTGCTGGCCGACGCCGCCATCGCGCCGGCCGCGGTCCCCGGGGCGCTGCACGCCGCCGAGCACTGCGGCATCGCCATCCTGCCCCTGTTCACGATCTGCGACCGCTGGGACGTCGGCGGCGTCTCGACCCCGTGGCTCGACGAGCTGGGGAGCCCGGCCGTGGTCATCTACGACGGCTACCCGGGCGGTGCGGGCGTGGCCGACCTGGCCTACGACGCGGCCGACGAGCAGCTCCGGGCCACCTTCGAGGTGCTCGACGGCTGCGGCTGCGACGACGGCTGCCCGTCCTGCGTCCAGTCCCCGAAGTGCGGGAGCTGGAACGAGCCGCTCGACCGCTGGGCCGCCCGCTCGCTCCTGCGCGCCGCCGGCTTCGCGCCGGTCGGCTGAGCGCACGGTGTGAGGAGGCGCCGCCGACGGCGCCGGGGGCCGGGACGGGCGGCGGTGCCCGGTCGGCGAGATCAGGGGTCGAGGGGGGCCATCGCCTCGGCGGCCTGCTGGGAGCGGCGCACGAGCGCGCGCACCTGGATCGCCGCGGCCACGAGGAGGACCACGAGCGCGGCGGGCGCCAGGAGGCCGGGCCGGTCGCGGGTGCGCACGACCTCGTCCACGGCCACGGTGCGGGTCCGCCCCGGCGTGGCCGTCCGGTACGTCTCCCGCTTCGTCGTGGGCTCGTAGGGCAGGCGCTCCTCGAAGACCTCCGGCCCGGTGGTGGGCGTGGCGGACGACGACGATCCCGAGGCGGTGCCGCTGCGGTGGTGGGTGCGGATGGAGCCGGTGGAGGCGCCGATGCGGGTGCGCGAGCCGCCGGGCAGGCGGGGCGAGGCGGTGGCGCTGCCGGGCAGCGCGGCGGCGCCCGAACCGCCCGAGGACCCGCCGGCTCCCGTGCCGGACCCACCGGTGCCAGGACCGGCCCCGGAGCCGCCGGTGTCGCCACCGCCCGAGCCCGAACCGCCGCCCGAGCCACCGATGCCGACGACGGGGGCGCCGTCGCGGACCTGGGCGGTGAGCGGGGCCGATGCCGGGGAGAGCACCTCGGCGCTCCCGGGGCCACCCGCGCCCCAGCGGCGCACCTGCACCCGGTAGTCGTAGTCACCGGGGCCGCCGACGGCGTCGACGTGGCGGCCGGTGCCGGCGGGCAGCTCCGCGACGACGCGCCCGTCGCGGGTGAGGCGGGCGCCGACGACGTCGGGGTCATCGGGCACCGAGACGTGGAGGGTGACGCGGCGGTTGGCCGAGTCGACGGTGGCCGACGGCGCGGCGGGCGCCGGGCCAGGGTCGGCCACCTCCAGGGTGGCGCCCAGGGCGGGGCCACGCGACGGCAGCGGGAGGCCGAGCACCTGGGCCTGGGACGAGAGGGTGACCTCGTAGGTGCCGTTGCAGGCGAGGCCGGGGTCGACCCGGAACGTCTCGCGCGCCACGGTCACCGGGCCGGGGCGGGCGGTGCAGGCGGCGGGCAGCGAGCTGCGCACGGCGAGGGAGGCGGACGGGTTCACCTGGCCGGTCGGGGGCGAGAGGCGGCCGGCGAGCACGGCGTCGCGGCCCACCGGGCTGGGCGTGCGGTCCGAGACCGGCGCCTGCCAGCTCACCTCCCAGCGGAGCCCGCCGGCCTCGGCGGGGGCGGGCACGAGGGCGATGCCGGCCAGGGCGGCGACGGCGGTGAGCGCGCCGGCCACGGCTGCGGTCAGCCGGGGTCGAGCGGGGCGAGCGGCACGGGCGGGTCGGGGGCGGACGGTGCGTCTGGCGCGGGCGGGGCGGGGGCGGGTCATCGGGCTTCTCCCCGGACGCTCACCCGCTCGGCCCGGACCACGAGGCGCTGGCGGGCCGATCCCTGCGGGTGGCAGGTGGTGAGGGTGAGCATGGGCTTCGGGGCGTTCGGGTCGGCCACCCACACCTCGCCGGGCTGCACCTCGAAGGGCCCCTCGACGATGCGGTAGGTGCAGGCGCCGATGGGCGTCTCCAACGAGATCTCCTGGCCCACGTGCAGCTCCCCCAGCCGGTTGAACGGCTTGCCGAAGGTGACCCGGTGGCCGGCGATGGCGACGTTGCCGCCCTCGCAGGGCAGGGGCGTCTCGGGGTAGTGGCCGGCACCGGCGCGCAGGGCGTCCTCGGTGGTGCCCTCCACGACGATGGTGTCCACGTCGATGGCGGGGATGCGGAGGCGGGTGAGGCTGTCGCCGACCTCGATCCGGCGGAGGCGGTACGCCTCCTCGGTCTTGCCGCTGACGAACTCGCGGCGGAGCCGCTTCTGGATGCTCTCGTTGTAGCGATCGGTGAGGAACGGGTAGCTCGCCGCGACCGCGGCGCCCACCAGCAGCAGGACGGCGACGGCCCCGAAGGACCGGCGCAGCCACCGGTGGGCGCCGAGGAAGGCGAGCACGCCGCGCTGCTCCCGCCGGGCCGGGACCGGCTCGGGGGCGGGCCGGAGGCCGGCGCCCGTCGGGGAGCGGCGGCCGAGGACCACCGCGCCGACGGCGCAGAGGACCCCGGCCAGGAGGAGCAGCGCGGCCACGGCTCAGGCGCCCCTGCGGGAACGGCGACCGGCCCAGATCACCGCGGAGCCGAGCGCCAGGCCGGCCAGGGCGAGCACCAGGGTGAGGTGCTGGCGCTGGTCGTCCTCGATGCCCGTGCGGGGCAGGGACGTGCGCGGCGCCGGGGCGTTGCCCACCGGCCGGGGCGAGCCGGCGGTGGCGGTGGTGGGCGTGGGCGCCGGGTCGGTCGGCTCGGGCGCGGTCGGCTCCGCGATGGTGCCGACCACCGAGGTGGAGCCGCTGCCCACCGCGAGGCGGACGCCGCCGTTGAGGCCCTTCAGGAGCTGGACGTCGAGCACCGCGGAGCGGGCGAGCACGCCGCCCTCGACCTCCTCCGTCGACCCCTCGGTGAGGACGATGGTGGAGTTCAGCGGGGCGGGCAGCGGCAGGTCGATCGCCTGGCCGAGCGGCACGGTGATCGAGCTCTCGGGCAGGCCGAGGAGCAGGGCGACGTCGTCCGCCACGGTGATGGTCACCACGAGGGCGCCGACCTCGGCGGTGGTCTCGCCGCTGGCGACGTCACGGGTCACCGACGAGGTCGAGTCGCCGACCTCGATCTGGAGCACGGGCTGGGTGCCGAAGGTGGTGCCGCCCCGATCGAGGAGCTTGACGACGGCGCCCTTGGCGAGGCTGGTGGCGGTGACGGTGTCGGCCGTCGCCTCGGTGTGGGCGTCGGAGCCGCCGGCCTCGATCTTGAGGAGCGTCACGCCGTCGCCGGTGAGGGCGTCGGTGAGGAGCTGGTTGACCTGGCCGACGACGACATCGGTCGGCAACGGCAGGACCGTGTCGAGCAGGCCGCCGAGCCCGGAGATGAGCGTGTCGGTGATGGTGGTGATCGGCAGGGCGTCGAGCACCGGCTGCACGAGCGGGTCGCCGCCGACGCCGATCTCCAGCGCCTGGCCGGTGGCGTTGGCGGTGGGACCGGCCGGCGGCACCTCGGCGACGGCCGACGAGCAGGCGACGCTCAGGTCGAGGATCGGCACCGACGCGGGCAGGGTCAGCGGGCTGCACGAGGGGGTGGTGGAGCCGTCGCTCGCCCCGGCGCCCTCGGCGGTGGCGCTCGAACTGCCGAACCCCTGGGAGACGAGCAGGGCGCCGGAGCCGGTCGCGGCGGCGGAGTCGGGTGAGGTCACCGACGACTCGGCGGCGCCGACGGTGAGCTGCTGGCCGAACAGGGTCAGCAGCAGCGCATCGGCCTGGGCCTCGGCGGCGTAGGTGGCCGGCGCCGGCTCGGCGGCCCGGCTGGGGGCGGCCTCGCGGGCGGTGGCGGGGGCGGCGAGCGCGCCGGCGAGGAGCAGTGCCCCTGCCAGTGCGATCGGTCTCTTGAAGGCTCTCATCGGAAGGCTCCTCGGTCGCGGCGCACCCGGACGGCGCGCTACGGAGCCCTTTTCGACGCCTATCTGGAAAATCCTCCCCAGGCGCGACATCTCCGCCACCCCCTGTCGGGTGACCCGTCCGACCACTCGGTGCCGCTCGCCGGTCAGGGCGGGGCCTCCGGGCCCTCGACGTCGGGCTCGCGGCGCATCGTGACCCGGCCGTGCAGCTCGACGTCGGGCAGCAGCGCGCCGACGATGGGCACCTCCGTCGGGGCCCGGTAGGTGGCGGTCACGGTGACGAGATCGTCGGCATCGGCGCCGTCCGACCGCACCGCCAGCCGGTCGGGGCGCAGGCCGGGGACGGCCCGGGCGGCGCGGTCGGCGGCGCCGGGGCGATGGTCCCGAGCCGCCTGGCGGGCACCCTCGCGGGCGGCCTCGACCACCAGGACCTGGGCGCGGACCACGAGGGCCACCTGCACGACCAGCAGGAGGGCGAGGGCGACGAGCGGCAGGCACAGCGCCAGCTCCACGGTGGCCTGGCCCCGCTGGCCGGGCCGGTGCGCCCCGGCGGCGCCCGCCGCTCGTCGCGCCCGCATCACCCGGCCTCGGAGAGGAGCCGGCCGACGACCGCGTCGAACAGGTCGCCGATGGCGCCGGTCTTGGCCGCCCAGGCGGCGAGCATGAGGGCGACCGCGGCGGCCCCGAGCAGCACGAGGGCGTACTCGGCGGTGGCCTGGCCGGCGCTGGCCCGGTCAACGCGCGGCCGGGTGGCCCCGGTGGGCCCATGAGCGACCGACCGCTGGCCGGCAGGCCGTTGGACCACGCTGGCCCGGCCGGCAGACGGCCGGGCCGGGGCGACGGGCCCTGGGGTGGCGGGCCGATGGGGGGTCGGCCACGGGGTGGTGGACCGCTGGACGGCGCTGGCCCGATCGGCAGACGGCCGGGCGGGGGCGACGGGCCCAGGGGTGGCGGGCCGACGGGCGGTCGGTCGCTGGACCGAGGGTCGGCGGGTGAGGATGGGACGGGTGGACATGACGGTCACCTCGTGGTGGTCCGGGATCGGGATGCGGCACCGGTCGGTGCGAGGGCGGGAAGGCTGAGGCGGAAGGCCGGGGCAGCCGGGTAGCTGCCGGGAAGGTCGGGGCAGCCGGGAGGGCCGCCGGGAAGGCTCTCCGGACGGGGCGAGGCGCGGCGTCAGCGCAGGTCGGTGAACGACGCCACGAGCAGCGGCACGACGGCCAGCAGGCCGAAGGCCGGGAGGACGCACACCACGAGGGGGAACAGGAGGGTGACGGGGAGGCGGCGGGCCCGGGCCTCGGCGTCGCGGCGCCGCCGGTCCCGGGCCTCGGCCGCCACCCGATCGAGGGCGTCGAGCGCGGGCGCGCCGAGCCGGTGGGCGGCGACGAGCACGTCGCAGAGCGGCCACCCGCGCGGCCCGAGCCTCGGGGCCAGGCCGGCGATCGCGTCGGCCACGGCCGCCCCGGCGCCGACGGCCCGGACCGCGTCGCGCAGCGCGGGCCGCACCACGGGCGGGCAGCGGGGCGCCACCGTCGCCAGCGCCGCGGGCACGGTCTGGCCGGCGGCGACGGCGAGGCCGAACAGGTCGACCAGGTCGGGGATGGCCTCGTCGCGCCGCCGCGCCTCGCGCCGGCGGCGGGCAGCGGACCGGCTGCGCGCGCCCACGACGGCGAGGCCGACCCCGGCCGCCGCGGGCACGGTCCCGACGGCGAGGACGGCCACGGTCGCGGCCGCGGCCGCAGCCGTTGCCACCGCGACGGTCACCGCCGGTCGCACCCCGGCGGCGCCGGTGGCCGCGGTGGGGTGGCGCGGCGGCCGTCGCCGGGCGGCGGGCACCCGGGTGCGCCCGGCGCCGCCTCCGGTCCCCCAGCCGGCACCGGCCAGGAGCGTGGCGGCCGCGGCCAGCAGGGCGACGGGGAGGCCGCTCACCGGACCTGCTCCACGCTCCGCCGCATCCAGGCGGCCCCGGCCCGGTCGAGCAGCAGGCCGGTGAGGAGGCAGAGCCGCCCGGGCGTGGTGGCGAGGGCGAAGCGGGCCACCCGCCCGTCGAGGGCGGCGACGAGCGCGGCGAAGCCCACCGGCACCACGGTGAGGACCCGGGCCGAGAGGCGGGCTTGGGTGCAGAGCGCGTCGATCTCGCGGCCCAGGGCGTCGCGCTCGCGCAGGGTGGCGGCGGCGCGGGCCAGCGCAGCCGAGGCGCTGGCGCCGGTCTCGCCCGCGACGGCCCAGGCGTCCGCGAGCAGCGCGGCGTCGGGCCCACGCGCCGAGGCCCAGGCGTCGACGCTGCCCTGGAGCGGTTCGCCCCGCCCCAGGGCGTCGAGCACGGTGCGCCACCCCCCGTCGTCGGCCACGCCCGCGACCGCCGCGACCGCCTCGGCCGGCGCCGCCCCGGCCCCCAGGCGGGCCGCGAGCAGGTCGGCCACCTCCGCGAGCGGCCGCCCCGCGCCCCGGCGCCGGCCGAGCCCCACCCGGACGACGGCGAGGCCCAGCGCGGTGAGGAGCCCGGCGAGGCCGAGGGCGGGCGCGTCGAGCGCGACCCCGACCACCGCCCCCAGCGAGGCAGCGACCGCCACCGGCCGGACGGCCGGTGGCAGCCCGGCCAGGACCCCGGCGATCGGCCCGGCCGCGAGCCCACCGCCGATGACCCCGGCGGCGGTCACCCCGTCGACCGCGGTCGTCGCGGCGTGGAGCCGCCGCACCACCCGGCGTCGCCGTTCCCCGGCCACGGCGCCGGCGCCCAGCCGGGCGACGGCCAGGAGGCCCACGAGCACCCCCGCGGCGGCGAGCGCGCCGGCCACCGGCGGCGCCACCGCGCTCAGCACGACGGCTCCTCGCCGCGGGCCGGTGGCCGGCGGGGCGGTCGCTCGGCCGCGGCCACCACCTCGTCGCCGCGGGTGAGGAGCCGGGTCCGCCCGGCGCCGGGATCGTCGCCGGGCGGGCGGACCTCGGCCACCGCGTCGACGCGGCGCCGGCCGTCGGGCCGGCGGACGATGTGGACCACCAGGTCGACGGCGGCGGCCAGGTGGTCGCGCACCGCGTCGAGCGGCAGGCCGACGCCGGCGAGGAGCACCAGCGTCTCCAGGCGACGGAGCGCGTCGTCGCAGCCGTTGGCGTGCACGGTGGACAGGGACCCGTCGTGGCCCGTGTTCATCGCCTGCACCAGGTCGAGGGCCTCGGCGCCGCGGACCTCGCCCAGCAGCACCCGGTCGGGCCGCATCCGCAGCGCGTTGCGCACCAGCTCGCGGGCGTCCACCGGGGGGACCCCCTCGGCGCCCGCGGGCCGGGTCTCCAGGCGGACTACGTGCTCGGTGGCGAGGCGCAGCTCGGCCGCGTCCTCGACGGTGACGATCCGCTCCCGGGGGTCGACGTGCGCGGCGAGCGCGTTCAGGAGGGTGGTCTTGCCGGAGCCGGTGCCGCCGGCCACCACGAGGTTCGCCCGGGTGGCGACGGCGCGGGCGAGGAGGCGGGCGACCGGCGGCGCGGCGACCTCGCCCAGGGCCACGGTGCGGGCACCGAAGCGGCGGATGGTGATGCAGGGCCCGTCGACGGCGAGCGGCGGCACCACGACGTGCACCCGGGAGCCGTCGGCGAGGCGGGCGTCGACCACCGGCGTCACCGGGTTCACCCGGCGGCCGAGCGGGGCGAGGATGCGCTCCACGAGCAGCTCGGCCCGATCGGTCGCCAGCGTCGCCCCGGTCGCCTCGACGCCGCGGCCCCGGTCCACCCAGACCGAGCCGTCGCCGTTGACCATCACGTCGGTGACGGCGTCGTCATCGAGCAGGGCCGCGAGGGGTCCGAGCCCGTCCAGCTCGGCCCGCACGGTGGCCACGGCGCCGGGCACCGCGGCCCCGGGCAGGAGCGGATCCGCGGCGCGGACCAGCTCCGCCAACCGATCCGCCCGGGGACGGCCGGCCTCGGCCCGGCCGTCGAGCAGGGCCCGCCGGACGGTGTCGGTGAGCGCGCTCACGGCACCAGCGCCCCGGCGAGCGCGGCGTCGACGGCTCGGCCCGGCCGCCGGAGCAGGAGGCCGGCGTCGACCAGCCGGGCGATCGCGGGGTCGGTCGCCAGCTCGGCCACCACCGGCGCGCCGAGCGTGGCGGCCACGTCGCGGGCGGCGAGGGACCGGCCGGGCTCGTGGCGCACCATCACCCCGTCGACGCGGCGGGGCAGCCGGGTGGCGCGCACGCCCCGGCACAGCGCCACGTAGCAGCAGGGGGTGACGAGGATCGAGCGGTCGGCGGCCGCGAGGAGCACGTCACCGACCCCCGCCCGGTCGGGCGGGAGCCGGCCGAGGTCCGCGAGGGTGGTGCCGGGCCGCGCCGCGAGGAGCTGGCCGAGCACCCCGAGCCGTTCGCGGTCGACGGCGCCGGCGCCGCGGGGCAGGAGCCGGAGGCCGGGCGAGACCGGGCGGATCAGGCGGTCGAGGGCGTCGGGCCGGACCTCGGGGCCGACGCGGGTCCACTCGGCGAGGCCGGGTCCGTCGACGTCGGTGAGGCCGGCGGCCGTGGGCAGGTCGCCGTCGAGGTCGACGGCGAGGACGGGGGAATCGGCTCGGCGGACGTGGTGCCGGGCGCCGAGGAGGGTGGCGACGGTGGTGCCGGCGCCGCCCTTGGCCGACCAGAGGGCGATGAGCATCGCGGCCTCCCGGGTGCTGGAGCGGTGACCGGGAAGGCAGCGAGAGGCTAGGCGGCGCGGCGCCGGACCTCAAGGGGCGATCGCGACCCCACGGGAACCGCAGCCCGTCGGCGGGCTACCCGGCACCCGGACGCGACGAAGCGCCCGGATGGAAGGTCCCGGGCGCTTCATCGGTTCTCGGCGAGCCGGCGGCGGGGCCGCCCGCTCGATCAGACGGTGCGCACCTTCTTGGCGGCGACGGCGGCGAGGGCGGCGATGACGACGAGGATCAGCAGCTTCTTCATGGGCCGCACCCTATCGCCTGCGCGCCCTCGTGTCGCCCCCGGGCCGCCGATCGACTCGGGCCGGGCTCAGACCGCGAGCAGGTCGCGGGCGCCGGTGTCGGAGGAGGGGTGGCGGAGCTTGGACATGGCCCGGGCCTCGATCTGGCGGATGCGCTCCCGGGTGAGGTTGAAGTGCTCGCCGACCTCCTCCAGGGTGCGGGGCTCGCCGCGATCGAGGCCGAAGCGGAGCTTGAGGATCTCGCGCTCGCGCTCGTCCAGCGGCGACAGCAGCCGGGAGATCTCCTCGGGGAGGAGCGAGGTGGCGGCCACCTCGAACGGCGACTCGGCGGAGCGGTCCTCGACCACGTCGCCCAGCTCGGCGTCGCCGTCCTCGCGGAGCGGCTCGGAGAGGGAGAGGGGCTCGGCGGCGAAGCGCAGCGCCTCGGTCACCTTCTCCTCGGGCATCTCCACCTCGGCGGACAGCTCGGCGAGGGTGGCGGGCCGGCCCATCTTCAGCTCCAGGCGGGCCCGGGCCTTCTGGAGGCGGGCGAGCGTGTCGCCGGCGTGGACGGGCAGGCGGATGGTGCGGCCGGTGTTGGCGATGCCGCGGGTGATCGCCTGGCGGATCCACCAGGTGGCGTAGGTGGAGAACTTGAAGCCCTTGCGCCAGTCGAACTTCTCGACGGCGTGCATCAGGCCGAGGTTGCCCTCCTGGATGAGGTCGAGGAGCGGCAGGCCCGAGGCCTGGTACTTCTTGGCGATCGACACGACGAGGCGGAGGTTGGACTGCACGAAGGTGCGCTCGGCCTTCTCGCCCTCGCGGGAGAGGCGGCGCAGCTCGCGCTTGCGGGCGGCGGTCAGCTCCTTGCCGCCCGCCTCCAGCTCCTCGCGAGCGGTGTTGCCGGCCTCGATGGCCTGGGCCAGGCGGACCTCGTCGTCCTTCGTGAGCAGGGGGTACTGGCCGATGTCGGTCAGATACAGGCGGACGAGATCCTCTTCGTCTCGTTCCACACGATCCTTCGGCATTGCGAACCCTTTTCTCGCTCGTGACGGTCGGGCCCCGCACGGGTCCGCCCCCGGGTGAGGGGCATCCCCTACGATCGAAGACGACGTGGGCCTGCTCGTAGGTTACCGGTGGGGTCAAGGCCCCGAAACTTCGGGCCGCGATCGCCTTCCTCGTCCCGGCCGCCAGACTGTGGTCCCGGCCGCTCGGCCCGTATCCCGCCACACCTCGGACTCCTGACCATGAGCGACACCCACGATTCCGATCCGGTTCCCGTCGACTGGGGGCTGCTCGACGCCGAGGCCCAGAACGAGTCGTTCCCCGACACCTTCCCGATCCCGACCCGGCGCGAGCGCGAGACGCTGCGCACCGGCGACATGGTCAAGCTCGTGTTCGTGCTCGACCCGCCGCCGACGGAGGGCCCCAACGCCGAGCGCATGTGGGTCGAGGTCCGCAAGGTCTACCGGGACGGCTCCTACGACGGCTGGCTCACCAACGAGCCGGTGGTCATCACCTCGCTCCAGGCGTCGGTGCTGATCGCGTTCGAGCCCCGCCACGTGGCCGGCATCGCGCTGCGGCGCGACGAGGTGGCCTTCGACGTGGAGCGCCGCGCGGTGGTCAGCCGCCGGGCGCTCAAGCTGGCCGGTCCCCCGGGCTGGGCGGGCTTCGACGAGCCGGTGGACGATACCGACAGCGGCTGGAGCATCACCGCGGGCGACGAGCCCGAGGGCTACTTCGACGCCGATCCGGCCGAGGTGACCACGGTGATGACCGTCGGCCAGCTCGTGCAGCGCTACCCGGCGCTGGTCGAGGTGTTCCAGGCCGGCGAGGGCGAGTGGGTCTACCGCCCCGACCACCGCCGCTACGTCCGCCTCAAGAACACCTGAGCACGTGTCGCCCGTGTTCGACGCCGACCTCCCCGACCGGGCGGGTTCGGACCGAGCGGTGGTGCAGCCGGCCGGGGCGCCGCTGCTCGACGCCGCCGCCTGGGTCGGTGCGTCCTGCCACCTGGAGCTGCTGCTGCACGGCCGCCTGACCGCGGCGCTGGCCGCCGGGGTGGGCCCGGAGCGGGTGGGTGCCCTCTGGGCGATCCGGGCGCACCGGGCCGAGCTGGCCGAGGCGTGGCACCGCCGCCTGCCCGAGCTGCGGGAGCTGCCCCGCGAGACCCTCGTGCGCGTCGAGGGCCCGGTCGAGCCCCGGCTCGCGGCACCGGCCGGCGGCGATCCGGCCGACGACCCGGCCTGGGTGGCCGACGCGCTCGACGCGCTGGCAGAGCGCTACCTGCGCCACGCCGAGGTGGCGGTAGGGCCCGCGGACGCGCCGGTGGCCGATGCGCTCGCTCGTGCCCTGGCCGTCACCGCCGAGGATCGCCTGCTCCTGGGCTGAGGCCCGCTCGCCCGGCCGGTCCCACCGTCGGCGGGCCCGGGTCCGACAGGCCCGGGTCCAGGTCCGACAGGTCCGGGTCCGGGTCGGGGATGACGGCCACCTCGGCGCCGAGGGCGGCGGGCCGGGCCCGGCCGAGGATCTCGGTCACCACGACCGCGCCGAGGATGAGGAGGGCGCCGAGGCCGCCGCGCCAGCCGAGGTGCTCGCCGGTCAGCTCCCCGAGCGCGGCGGCCGACACCGGCTCCAGCAGCAGGATGATGGCGGCCTGCGACTCGGGCACGACCTTCTGGCCCCACGACATGCACCAGAACGAGATGGCGGTCGGGCCGATGCCGCAGAAGATGGCGGCGATCCAGACCCCGCGGTCGAACGCGAAGGCCGAGCCGACGCCGTCGCCGGCGAGGGCCCCGGGCACGAGGCAGGCGACGCCGACGGTGACGAGCTGCCAGAAGGTGAGGCGGAAGGCGTCGTGGCGGCCCGACACCTCGCCGAGGACGATGATGTGCAGGGCGAACATGAGGGCGCAGACGAGCGTCAGCGCCTCGCCGCGCCCGAGCCCGCCGATGCCGTCGGAGAGCGCGTAGAGGCCGGCGACGGCCAGCCCGACGCCGGCGAGGACCTGGCCGCTCGGGAGCCGGCGGGTGCGGACGGCGACCACGAGCGGCACGAACACCACCAGCAGGTAGGTGATGAACGCCGAGGACGCGGCGGTGGTGTGGCGGAGCCCGAAGGTCTGCACGACGTAGCCCACGAGCAGGCAGGCGCCGGCGAGGATGCCGTGGCGCACCTCGCCGGGGGTGGCGGGCCGCCGGAAGGCCATCGGGGCGAGGACGGCCGCGCCGATGAGGAAGCGCACCCCGAGGAACGCGTAGACGTCCGCGCGGTCGACCGCGTCCTGGACGACGAGGAAGGTGACGCCGAAGAAGAACCCGGCGACGGCGAGGGCGCCGACGCCGAGGCGGTGAGCGGACGCGCTCACCGACCACCGGGCCGGTTCATCGGTAGCCGTTGGTGATCGGCAGGCGCCGGTCCTTGCCGAACGCCTTGTCGGTGATGCGGGGCCCGATGGGGCTCTGGCGGCGCTTGTACTCGGCGCCGTCGACCAGGCGGGTGACGCGGCGCACGGTGTCGGGGTCGTGGCCGGCCTCGATCAGCTCCCGCTGGGTGCGGTCGTCCTCGATGTAGCCCCGCAGGATCGGGTCGAGGACCTCGTAGGGCGGCAGGCTCTGGTCGTCGCGCTGGTCGGGGCGCAGCTCGGCGGACGGCGGCTTGGTGAGCACGTGCTCGGGGATGACCGGCGCGCCGCCCACGGTGTTGCGCCAGCGGCACAGCTCGTAGAGCCGGGTCTTGTAGAGGTCCTTCAGCACCGCGTAGCCGCCGACGGTGTCGCCGTAGAGGGTGGCGTAGCCGACGGCGGCCTCGGACTTGTTGCCGGTGGAGAGCACGATCCAGCCGAACTTGTTGGAGAGCGCCATGAGGGTGAGGCCGCGGAGGCGGCTCTGCACGTTCTCCTCGGTGAGGTCGGGGTCGCGGCCCTCGAAGGAGGGGGCGAGCATGTCGAGCACGGCGGCGTGGCCGGGCTCGATGGGGATGGTGCGGTGCTCGATGCCCAGGTTCTCCGCGAGCTGCACCGCGTCGGCCTGGGAGTGGTCGCTGGAGTAGCGGCTCGGCATGAGGACGCCGTGGACGTGCTCGGGGCCGATGGCGTCGACCGCGATGGTGGCGACGAGGGTGGAGTCGACGCCGCCGGAGAGGCCGACGACGACGTCGCGGAAGCCGTTCTTCACCAGGTAGTCCCGGGTGCCGACGACGAGGGCGCGGTACACCTCCTCGTCGGGGTCGAGGGCGGGGGCGATGCCCGACGCGGGGAGCGCGGGCACCTCGGCGTCGGGGCGGCGGTGGTCCACCTCCACCTCCACCTCCCGGTGGGCGATGGCGGCCACGGGCAGCAGCCGGTCGCTGGGCCGGCCGCGGGGGTCGAGGAGCCGCTTGCGGTAGACGGGGTCCACGTCGAGGTCCACGATGAGCACGTCCTCGGCGAACTGCGGGGAGCGGGCCACCAGCTCGCCGCGGGCGTCGAGCACCATCGAGCCGCCGTCGAAGACCAGCTCGTCCTGGCCGCCGACCTGGTTGACGTAGACGAGCGCGGTGGAGGCGTCCGCGGCCCGGGTGGCCATGAGCCGCTGCCGGCGGGCGTCCTTGCCCTCGGTGTAGGGCGAGGCGTTGAGGTTGACGATCAGCTCGGCGCCGCTGTCGGCCTGGTCGAGGATGGGGCCGGCCGGGTTCCAGGCGTCCTCGCAGATGGAGATGCCGACGCGGACGCCGCCGATGGACCAGAGCTGGGCCGGCTCGGCACCGGGGGCGAAGTAGCGGGCCTCGTCGAAGACGGCGTAGTTGGGCAGCTCCCGCTTGTGGTACGTGCCGACGACCTCGCCGTGGGCGCAGACGGCGGCGGCGTTCCACAGGTCCCGACCCGCGTCGACGTAGCCGACGACGGCGACGCACCCGCGGGTGGCCGCGGCCACCGCGTCGAGCGCGGCCCGCCCGTCCGCGATGAAGCCCGGCTTCAGCAGCAGGTCCTCGGGCGGGTAGCCGGTGATCGCCAGCTCGGGGAAGACGGCGAGGTCGCAGCCCGCCTCGTTCGCCTGGTCCAGCGCATCGAGGATGAGCTGGACGTTGTGGTCGAGCGCGCCCACCCGGGTGTTGATCTGGCAGGCGGCAACGCGCAGGCGGGACATGCCGAGAGTGTGTCACGCACCCCTCCCCGCGAACCGATCGGGTTCCCCACCCGCCGAGGGTGCCGGGCACGGGCAGGGCGGGTAGCATCGAGCCCCGGTGCGCCGGGAAGTCTGGTCGGCTCCGCTCCGCCGATCCCGGGAACGCCCGTGCTCCTCGCCCTCCTCGCCGCCCACGCCCTCCTCGGCGGGGCGATCCTCCTCGCCGCCCGGCGGCTGGGCCGGTGGGGGTTCGCGGTCGGGGCGCTCGCGCCGGCAGCCCTCCTGGTGTGGTTGGCGACGGTGGCCGGCCGGGTGCTCGACGGCCGCCCCGCCCGCTCCCGGCTGGCGTGGATCCCGTCGCTCGGCCTCCACGCGGACACCTCCGTCGACGGGTTCTCCCTGCTGTTCGCCGGCCTCGTCGCCGGCATCGGGCTCCTCGTCTTCGCCTACGCCTGGCACTACCTCGACGCCTCGCCGGACGCCGGGCGCCTGGCCGGGCTGCTCACCCTCTTCGCGGGGGCGATGGCGACGGTGGTGGTCGCCGACGGCGTGCTCCTCCTGTTCGTCGGCTGGGAGCTGACCTCGATCACCTCCTACCTGCTCATCGGCGGCGACGGCCGCCGCGCCGAGGCGCGGGAGGCGGCCCGCCACGCGCTCCTCGTCACCGCGGCCGGCGGGCTGGCCCTGCTCGGCGGCCTGGTGATCCTGGGGAGCGAGGCCGGCACCTACCGCCTGAACGAGCTGCTGGCGGCCCCGCCGTCGGGGCCGGCGGTGTCGGTGGCGCTCGTGCTCGTGCTCGCCGGGGCGGCCACCAAGTCGGCCCAGGTCCCGTTCCACCGCTGGCTGCCGGGGGCGATGGTGGCGCCGACGCCGGTGAGCGCCTACCTGCACTCGGCCACGATGGTGAAGGCGGGCGTCTACCTGGTGGCCCGCCTCGCCCCGGCCTTCGCCGGCCACGGGGCGTTCCGCCCCCTGGTGGTGGGCCTCGGGCTGACGACGATGCTGCTGGGCGGCTGGCGGGCCCTCGCCCCGACCGACCTGAAGCAGCTCCTGGCCCACAGCACCGTGAGCCAGCTCGGCTTCCTCGTCCTCCTGTTCGGGATCGGCCACCCGGCCACCACCGCGGCCGCCGTCGCGCTGCTCGTGGTGCACGCGCTGGCGAAGGCGGCGCTGTTCCTGGTGGTCGGCATCGTGGACCACGGCGCGGGCACCCGTGACCTGGCGGTGCTGCCCCCGCTGGTGGGGCCGCGCTGGGCGTGGGTCCGCGGGTTCGGGGCCGTCGCCGCTGCGTCGATGGCCGCGGTGCCGCCGCTCGCCGGCTTCGTGGCGAAGGACGCGGCCTACGCAGCCCTCGTCCACGGCTCGGCGGGGGACCGGCTGGTCCTGGCCGGGGTCGTCGCGGGCTCGGCGCTGACGGTCGCCTACGCGCTGCGCATCGCGGTGGGCCTCCACCGGCCCGCGGCGGTGGCCACCGTGGCACCGGCCCCCGCGGGCGAGCCCGCTCCGCGCCGCGAGCCGGCCGGCGGGGCGCACCCGCACCCGCCGTCGATCGGCTTCCTCGCGCCGGTGGCCCCGCTCGTCGGCCTGAGCCTGGTGCTGGGCCTGGCGCCGTCGTGGTGGTCCCGGGTGTCGGGGCCGTCGGGCGAGGCGCTGGACCCCGCCGCGCACCCGCACCTCGTCCTCTGGCCCGGCGTCGGGGCGCCGCTGGCCCTGTCGCTGCTCACCCTGGCGCTCGGCGCCGGGGTGTTCGGCGCGCTCGTCGCCGACCGGCGGCGGCGCCTGGCCCGCGCCGTCGAGGCCACCGCGGCAGGCGCGGCCCGGCGGGACCCGTTCGGCGCGGCGACCGCCGGGCTCCTGGCGCTCGCCCGCCGGGTCGCCGCCACCGTCCAGCCCGGCTCGCTGCCGGTGGGGGTGGGCCTCGCGCTCGTGACCGTGTCGGTGGCGGCGACCGCGGCGCTGGTGGGCGGGCCCTGGTGGCCCGGCGGGGTGGCCGTGGTGGGCGCCACGGCGAACCTGCCGGTGGCGGCGCTCCTGGTGGTCGCCGGCCTGGCGGCCACGCTCGTGCGGCGCCGCTACGTGGCGGCTGTGCTCCTCGGGGTCACCGGCTACGCGATGGCGCTGCTGTTCCTGGTGCACGGCGCACCCGACCTGGCGCTCACCCAGTTCGGGGTGGAGACGCTGTCGGTGGTGGTCTTCCTGGTGGTCCTGCGGTTCCTGCCCGACCGCTTCGAGTCCCGCCCGCCGCTCGCCGCCCGGTCGGTCCGCCTGGCGATCGCCGGCCTCGTCGGCGCGTTCGTCCTGGCCTTCTCGCTGTCCACCGCCGGCCTCCGACCCGACCGGGCCGTCAGCCGGGCGATGGTGGAGCGGGCCGAGCCCGAGGGCCACGGGGCCAACGTGGTGAACGTGATCCTCGTGGACATCCGGGGCTTCGACACGCTCGGCGAGGTCACGGTCCTCGTCGCCGCCGCGGTGGGCGTCGCCGCCCTGGCCCGCAGCGGCCTACGGCCGAGGAGGCGACCCTGATGCGCCGCTCGCTCATCCTGGACGTCACCGTCCGCGCCGTCTTCGACTCCGCCGTCGTCCTCTCGCTCTACCTGCTCGTGTCGGGGCACAACCGACCGGGCGGCGGGTTCGTCGGCGGGCTCGTCGCCGGCGCCGCGATCGGCCTGCGCTACGTGGCCGGCGGCCGCGACGCCGTGGACTCGACGCTGCGGGTCCGGCCGTGGACGATCCTGTCCGTCGGCCTCCTGCTCGTCACGCTCACGGCCGCCGCGCCCCTCCTGGCCGGCGACGCGGTCCTCGCCCAGCCGTTCGTGGAGGCCGACCTGCCGGTCTTCGGGCCCGTGGCCGCCACGGGGGCGCTGCCCTTCGACACCGGCGTGTACCTGGTGGTCGTGGCGATGGTGGCGACGGTGCTCGACGCCGTGGACCCGGACCCGGGCGCAGCCCCGGACCCGAACCCGGACCAGGGCCCGCGTCCGGACCCGGACCCGGGCTCGGTGGCCGAGCGGCGGGGGGCGGCGTCGTGACCGTCGTCCTCGCCGTCGCCGCCGCGGTGCTCGCCGCCTGCGGCGCCTACCTGCTCACCGCGGGCAAGCTGAGCCGCGTCGTGATCGGCATCGGGCTCCTCGGCCACGCCGCGAACATCGTCATCGTCCGATCGGGCGGGCCGGGCGGCGAGCCGGCCTTCGCCGGCGCGGACGGCGAGGTCGGCGACCCGCTCCCCCAGGCGATGGTGCTGACCGCGATCGTCATCACCCTCGGGGTCGTCGCGCTCCTGCTCGCGCTCGCCTACCGGAGCTGGCGCCTCGACGGCGACGACGACGTGGAGGGCCGGGCGTGAACGGGCTGGTGGCCGTGCCGGTCGTGGCCCCGCTGGTGGCGGCAGCCGCGTCGATCGGCCTCGGCCGGTGGCGCCACCTCCAGCGGGCGCTGGGCCTGCTCACGCTCGCGGCCGTCACCGTGGTGGCCGTGGTGCTGCTCGTCCGGGTGGACCGGGACGGGCCCCTCGTGGTGCAGGCGGGGCGTTGGCCGGCGCCCGTCGGCATCAGCCTGGTCGCGGACCGCACCGCGCTCCTCCTGCTGGCGGGGGCCACGTTCGTGCTCGCGGTCTCGCTCGTCTACGCGATCGGCCACGGCGGGGGCGAGCGGCACCACGTCGGCTTCCACCCGATGTACCTGGTGCTCAGCGCGGGGGTGACGATGAGCTTCCTGACCGGCGACCTGTTCAACCTGTTCGTCGCCTTCGAGGTCTTCCTCATGGCCAGCTACGTGCTGCTCACCCTCGGCGGCAGCCGGGACCAGGTGCGCCGGGGCGGCAGCTACGTGGTGCTCGGGGTGCTCACCTCCACCCTGTTCCTGTTCGCGCTCGGCTTCACCTACGCGGCCACCGGCACGGTCAACCTGGCGGAGCTGCACGGGCGCTTCGCCGAGCTGCCCGGCGGGGTGCGCGACGGCCTGGCGGTGCTGCTCCTCCTGGTGTTCGGGATGAAGGCCGCCGTGTTCCCGCTCTTCGCCTGGCTCCCCGACAGCTACCCGTCGGCGCCGACGCCGGTCGCCGCGGTGTTCGCCGGGCTCCTGACCAAGATCGGCGTCTACGCCCTCCTCCGCACCCAGGCGCTGCTGGTGCCGGACGGGGCCCGGCCCACCACCCTGCTGCTCGGGATCGCCGCGCTCACGATGGTGGTCGGCGTGCTCGGGGCCGTGGCCCGCGACGACGTGCGCGGCCTGCTCTCGTTCCACATCGTCAGCCAGATCGGCTACGTCGTCTTCGGCATCGGGCTGTTCACCGTCTCCGGCATCGCCGGCGCGCTCTACTTCGTGCTGCACCAGATGGCGGTGAAGACGAGCCTGTTCCAGGTGGCCGGCATCATCGAGCGCCGGGCGGGCACCACCTCGCTCGCCGCGCTGTCCGGCCTCTCGCGCACCGCGCCCGGCCTCGCGGTGGCGTTCTTCGTGCCGGCGCTGAGCCTGGCCGGCCTGCCGCCGCTGTCGGGCTTCGTCGGCAAGCTGGCGCTCGTGGAGGCGGGCGTGGGGGCCCGCGCCTGGGCGGTCACCGGCGTGAGCCTCGCCGTCGGCCTGCTCACCCTGTTCTCGATGACGAAGATCTGGTCGGCCGCCTTCTGGGGCGACCCGGACGACGGCGTGGCGGTCGAGCCGGCGAGCGCGACGCGTGGCCACGCGACGATGGTCGCCGCCGCGTCGGTGCTCGTGGTCGCCGGCGTCGCGCTGGGCCTGGCCGGGTCGCCGGTGCTGGAGCTGTGCCGACGGGCGGGCGAGGACCTCCTCCACCCGGCCGGCTACGTGCGGGCGGTGCTGGGGTGAGCGCGCCGGTGCTGCGGGTGCTGTGGCTCACGCTGCTGTGGGTCGGCCTGTGGGGCGACGCGTCGCCGGGGACGGTCGTGGCCGGCGCCGCGGTGGCGGTGGCCGTCACCGCCGCGTTCGCGTCCACCCGCCGAGCCGGGACGTCCCGGCTCGTGCTCCGCCCGCTCGCCGCGCTCCGGTTCCTCGCCGTCTTCCTGTGGCTGGTGGCCCGCTCCAGCGTGCAGGTCGCGATCACCGTGTTCCTGCCCCGGGACCGCCTCCACCGGGGCATCGTCGCGGTGCCGCTGCGAGGGGCGTCCGACGGGGTCGCCACGATCGTGGCCAGCGCGGTGAGCCTGACCCCCGGCACGCTCACCCTGGAGGCCACGGGCTCGCCCACCACCCTCTACGTCCACGCGCTCGACACCCGGGACGTGGAGGCCGTGCGACGCGACGTGCGCCGCTTCGAGGTGCTGGCGGTGCGGGCCTTCGGCGACGACGCCGCCCGCCTCGGCCTGGTCGTGGACGACTCCACCGCCCGGGAGGCCCCGTGACCACCGCCGCGCTCGTCCTGCTGCTCGTCGGCGGCGCCTGCTTCACCTGGCGGGCCGTCCGCGGCCCGTCCATCGCCGACCGGTTGGTGGCCGTCGACGGCCTCGTCGTGACGATCGTGGCGTTCGTGCTCGTCGACGCGGTGCGGCGCTCCACCGACCGGTTCCTCGGCGTGGCGCTCGTGATCGCGTTCGTCGGGTTCCTCGGCACCAGCGCCGGCGCCCGCTTCATCGAGCGGCGCGGGGGCGGACGGTGACCGTCGCCGCCGAGGTGCTCGTGCTGGCCGGCGCCGCGTTCGTGGCGATCGCGGGCATCGGCGTCGTCCGCTTCGGCGACCTGCTGTCGCGGATGCACGCGGCCACCAAGGCGAGCACGATCGCGGTGGTGCTGCTCGCGCTCGGCACGGTGCTCGGCCTGGACCACGGCGCCTCCGAGGTGCTGCTCGCCGCGGCGCTGCTGTTCGTCACCGCGCCGGCGGGGGCGCACCTGGTCGGCCGGGCGGCCTACCGGGACGAGCACATCGACGTGGGGCTGGAGGGCACCGACGAGTCGCCGGACGCGCCGCGGGCCCCGGCGGCATCGCCGGGGCCCGCGGCCGGTCCGGAACCGGAGGACGAACCGGACGGGGTGGGCTGAGGGCGAGGGCGGCCCGGTGCGGGCTCGCTCGGTGCGGGCTCGCTCAGCCGGCGGCGGCGTCGGCGCAGACCGCGTCGGTGATGAGCCGGGTCACCGTGTACGGGTCCATGTTCGCGTTGGGGCGCCGGTCCTCGATGTAGCCCTTCTTCTCCACCGCGACCTGCCACGGGATGCGGATGGAGGCGCCGCGGTTGGACACGCCGTAGGAGAACTCGGTCCACGGGGCGGTCTCGTGGGCACCGGTGAGGCGCTCCTCGATGCCGGCGCCGTAGTAGCGGACGTGCTCGGCGGCGTGGCGGCCGAGCGCCTCGCAGGCGGCGATGATCGGGTCGTAGCCCTCCCGCATGGCCCGCGTGGAGAAGTTGGTGTGGCAGCCGGCGCCGTTCCAGTCGCCCTTCACGGGCTTGGGGGCGACGGTCGCGGAGATGTCGAACTCCTCGGCGATGCGGTACAGCAGCCAGCGGGCCACCCAGAGCTGGTCGGAGATCTCCAGCGGCCCGAGCGGGCCGACCTGGAACTCCCACTGGCCGGGCATGACCTCGGCGTTGATGCCCGAGACGGCGATGCCGGCGGCGAGGCACGCCTCGAGGTGGGCCTCCACGACCTCGCGGCCGAAGACCTCGTCGGCGCCGACGCCGCAGTAGTAGAAGCCCTGCGGGGCCGGGAAGCCGCCGACGGGGAAGCCGAGCGGCCGGCCGTCCTTGAAGAACGTGTACTCCTGCTCGATGCCGAACCAGCACTCCTGGTCGGCGAAGCGCTCGGCCACCTCGGCGCAGGCCGCCCGGGTGTTGGTCGGGTGCGGGGTCAGGTCCACGAGCAGCACCTCGCACATGACGAGGATGTCGTCGCCGCCGCGGATCGGGTCCGGGTAGGTGGCGACGGGGCGGAGCACGCAGTCGCTGTTGTCGCCGGGGGCCTGGTTGGTGGAGGAGCCGTCGAAGCCCCACAGCGGCAGGGCGGCCGGGTCGTCGCCGTCGACCTTGTCCGCGAGGATGCGGGTCTTGGAGCGCATGCGGGGCGTGGGCTCGGTGCCGTCGATCCAGATGTATTCGGCCTTGTAGGGCATCGGGGTTCTCCAGTCGAGGTTCCCGTCCCGGTCGGGGCGGGCTGTCCAGGGGTCGTAGGTGACCCGAGCCACCATACGGACGGCCCCGCGCGCGACGGTTTCCCGATTGTGAACGGCGTGTGAACCGGCCCGGATCGGGTTGCCCGGCCGGCGGGCGGCCACGATCATGGCGGCGTGGATCGCCAGATGGAGTACGTGCTGCGCACGGTCGAGGAGCGGGGGGTGCGCTTCGTGCGCCTCTGGTTCACCGACGTGCTCGGGAAGCTGAAGTCGTTCGCCATCTCGCCGGCCGAGCTGGAGAACGCGTTCGAGGAGGGCATGCAGTTCGACGGCTCCGCGATCGACGGCTACAGCCGCATCGTGGAGTCCGACGTGCTCGCCCGGCCCGACCCCGCCACCTTCGAGATCCTCACCTGGGGCCCGACCGACGCCATCTCGGCCCGCATGTTCTGCGACCTCACGACCCTCGACGGCACGCCGTTCGCCGGCGACCCCCGCCAGGTGCTGCGCCGCAACCTCGACGTCGCCGCCGCGGAGGGCTACTCGTTCTTCGTCGCCCCCGAGATCGAGTACTTCACGTTCGCGTCCGCGGACCCGACGAACGTCGTGCCGCTGGACGACGCCTCCTACTTCGACCTCACCACCGACGACGTCTCCACCGACCTGCGCCGCCAGACCATCCAGCACATCGAATCGATGGGCATCCCGGTCGAGTACTCGTTCCACGAGGACAGCCCGAGCCAGCACGAGATCGACCTGCGCCACACCGACGCCCTCACGATGGCCGACAACGTGATGACCCTGCGGCTCGTGGTGAGGGAGACCGCGTCGGAGAAGGGCGTGCACGCCACCTTCATGCCCAAGCCGCTCGTCGGCGTGCAGGGCTCGGGGATGCACACCCACCTGTCGCTCTTCAAGGACGACCGGGCCGTCTTCCACGACCCCGACCGGCCCTACCGCCTCTCCGACACCGGCCGCTCCTTCGTCGCCGGCCTGCTCGCCCACGCCACCGAGATCACCGCCGTCACCAACCAGCTCGTCAACAGCTACAAGCGGCTCATCATCGGCACCGAGGCCCCCACCTCCGTCACCTGGGCCCACAACCACCGGGCCGCCCTCGTGCGGGTCCCCGAGACCCGGGCCGGCCGGGAGGACTCGGTCCGCATCGAGTACCGCTCCCCCGACCCGGCCTGCAACCCGTACCTGACGTTCTCGCTGCTGCTCGCCGCCGGCCTGCGGGGCATCCGCGAGGGCTACGAGCTGCCCGACGAGGCCAGCGACTACCTGGAGCTGTCGCGCCGGGACCGGGCCCGGGCCGACGCGCCGGTCGAGGCGCTGCCGCAGTCGCTGGCCGAGGCGCTCGACGCGATGGAGCGCTCCGACCTCGTCCGCGAGACGCTCGGGGACCACATCTTCGAGTGGTTCCTGCGCAACAAGCGGGCCGAGTGGGACGCCTACCGCTCCCAGGTCACCCCGTTCGAGCTGGCCCAGTACCTGCCCACCTGGTGATCGGTCCCCCGTGGAACCCCTCCTCGTCTTCCCCGACCCGCCGCCGCCGGAGCTCGTGCGCCACCTCGACCTCGACGGCCGCGCCTGGAAGCCGGTGGGCGACGAGCGCGCCGCCCGCTCGCAGGCGCCCGACGACGGCTGGGGCGGCGCCATCGTGGTGGTCGGCGACCAGCCCGAGGCGGCGTGGGCGCTCTGCCGGGCGATCCGCAAGGGCGACGTGGTGGTCGCGCCCCTCCTCCTGCTGATCGGCGGCAACCGCCTGGATGAGCTGGAGCTGCGCGACGACCTCTACGACGACTTCTGCCTCGACCCGTTCCACCCCCGCGAGCTGGACGCCCGCCTGCGCCACCTCCTCGCCACCGGCGGCACCCCGGGCGCCGGCGCCGGCGGCGACCTGATCGAGCACGGTGGGCTCGTCCTCAACCTCGCCACCTACCAGGCCGCCATCGAGGGCCGCCCGATCGACCTCACCTACATGGAGTACGAGCTGCTCAAGTTCCTGGCCCAGCACCCCGGCCAGGTGTTCACCCGCGAGACGCTGCTCAGCCGGGTGTGGGGCTACGAGTACTACGGCGGCGCCCGCACCGTCGACGTCCACGTGCGGCGCCTGCGCGCCAAGCTCGGCGAGGAGCACGCCAACCTGATCGCCACGGTCCGCTCCGTCGGCTACCGCTTCGGCCAGTCCCGCTGGGCCGGCACCGCCTGACGGTCGCGCCGCTCGGGGGCCGTCGGGTGGCCGGCCTGTCCGGGGCCTACCGGGGTGGCCGGGATGGTCGGCTCGGCACCGCCTGAGGGCCGGTCCACGACGGCCGGGTGGCGTGCGCCGGTCGGCAGCGGCGAAGATGGCGGGCATGTGGGGTCCCCTCGTCATCGTGATCGTGCTGATCGTCGCCATCCCCGTCGGCGTGCTCATGTCGGGCGCCGTCGCCGCCGCCGGCCTCGGCTGGCTGGTCAACGATTCGGTCGACCGAGAGCACGAGGGCAGCGAGCTGCTCGACACCAACCGCTGACGGTCCTCGGCCGCGCCGGACCGCTCCGCACGGGCCGACCGGCGCCGCACCGCCGTCGCCCGGACCGACCGGGGCCGTGCCGCACCGCCGTCGCCCGAGCCGATCGGGGCCGTGCCGCACGCCGAGAACGCGCGCCGGCGGTGGGGTACGGTCACGCCGTGCTCGCGGCAGCGCGGGCGTGAAAGGACAGACATGCCGACGGGCACGGTGAAGTGGTTCAGCGCGGAGAAGGGCTTCGGCTTCATCTCCCGAGAAGGGCAGAGCGACGTCTTCGTCCACCAGACCGCGATCGAGATGGACGGCTACCGCAAGCTGGAGGAGGGCCAGCAGGTGGAGTTCGAGCTGACCACCACCGACAAGGGCGAGCAAGCCAAGTCCGTCCGCGTCATCTGACCCGAGGCGGTCAGTCCCGACCGAAGCCCTCGGCCAGCAGATCGTCGGCGTCGCGGGCGAAGCGGTCCCCGCTCGACTCACCGATGCCGGCCAAGGCGAACCGCCGCCGAGGCGGGAGACCGGCCAGGTGCGCGATGACCGTCTCCGCGATCAGTTCCTCGGCGGTGACGCCGCGACGATCGGCCTCGGCGCGCAGGGCGGCCAGCACGTCGCCGGGGAGATCGACCGAGAGGGACATGATCACGAGTGTAGAGGTGACCTCTGCACCTGGCGCCGAGGTGTCGTGCGTACGGCCTGACCGCGCGACGATGGCCGACATGACGACCACCCCCAGCAGCAGCGGCGACGACCGGCCGGCGAGGCCCGTGAACGTCGGGGCCCGCTTCCCGGCCGGCTACCGGGCGCTGGCCTCGATCGAAGCCGCGCTGGCCGAGGGGCCGATCCCGCTCGCCACCCGCGAGCTGGTCAAGCTCCGGGCGAGCCAGATCAACGGCTGCGCCTACTGCCTCGACATGCACACCAAGGACGCGCTCGCCGCGGGCGAGGACCCGCTGCGCCTGGCGCTGGTGGCCGCGTGGCGCGAGGCCACCTGCTTCACGCCGGCCGAGCGCGCCGCCCTCGCGGTGGCCGAGGCGGTCACCCGCATCGACCGGGATCACGTGCCGCCCGAGGTCGAGGCCGAGGCCCGGCGCCACTACGACGTCGAGGCGTACGCGGCGCTCGTGTTCACCGCCATCGTCATCAACGCCTGGAACCGCCTGGCCATCGCCTCGCACACCGAGCCCGGCCACTACCGCCCCGGCGACCACGACGCCTAATGGGAGTCGACCGGGTCGGATAGGACTTGGTTCCGAGCCCGCTGGTCGGTGAGCACTTTCCTCGCCTGAGACTTGATCTCTGGGGTCAGAGCGTGCCCCGGCTGGTTGGTGAGGATCTCCAGAGCACCGATGGGGTGTCGTGCCTCGAGCACTGATCCATTAGGCCGTGTCGGGGTTCCTCCGAGGGTTCGTGTCCTGTTTCCAACCCAACCCGGAGGACGAGGTGATCTTTCTAGGAGATGACTGGGCTGAGGCCCACCACGACATCTACATCTGTAACGGGGCCGGTGACCGGCTGGCGGCGCGAAGGCTCTCTGAGGGCATCGCGGGGGTGACGTCACTGCACGAGCTCGTCAGCGCCCATGCCGAGTCGCCATCAGAGGTCGTTGTCGGTATCGAGACCGACCGGGGCCTGTGGGTCCAGTCGATGGTCGAGGCCGGCTACCAGGTGTACGCGATCAATCCACGGGCGGCGTCTCGCTACCGCGACCGTCACCGCCTGTCCGGGGCGAAGTCCGATGCCGGTGACGCCAAGATGCTCGCCGAGCTGGTTCGCACCGACCGTCACAACCACCGCCAGGTTGCCGGCGACAGCGACCTGGCTGAGGGCGTCAAGATCGTGGCCCGGGGCCACCAGAACCTGATCTGGGAACGGACCCGTCACACCAACCGGCTCCGCAGCAGCCTGCGCGAGTACTACCCGGCAGCGCTGGACACCTTCGATGACCTGGCCGATCGCGACACGCTCGCCGTGCTCGACCGGGCACCGACCCCCGCGCAAGGCCAAGCGTTGACCCCCGGCCAGGTCCGCACCGCTCTGCGAGCCGGCGGACGGACCCGCAACATCGACACCCGTGCCCACGCAATCGTTGAAGGCCTGCGCGTCGAGTCGCTCCAAGCGCCAGACCTGATCGTGTCCGCGTTCGCTGCCACCACAAGGTCCCAGGTCGCGATCCTGCGCGCGCTCAACGAGCAGATCGCAGCACTCGAGACCGAACTGACCGCCCATTTTGAACAGCACCCGGACGCCGACATCTACCTCTCCCTGCCAGGATTCGGTGTCGTCCTCGGCGCCCGGGTGCTCGCAGAGTTCGGAGACGATCCGAACCGCTACGCCAACGCCAAGTCTCGCAAGAACTACGCCGGCACGTCACCCATCACCCGAGCATCAGGCACACGCCACGTCGCCCTCGCCCGCTTCGTCCGCCCCTCTCGGCTCGCCGACGCCCTCGACCAATGGGCCTTCTGCACCCTCCGGGTCAGCCCCGGCTGTCGGGCCCACTACGACCACCGTCGCGCCCAGGGCGACACCCACCACCAAGCCCTCCGCGCCCTCAGCAACCACCTCGTCGGCATCCTCCACGGCTGCCTCACCCACCACACCACCTACGACGAAACCCTCGCATGGGCACACCGCCATGACCCCGACGCCAACATCGCCGCTTGACCCTTCCAATCCTGGGGTGTCTGACCTCACCGCCGCCCGCACCGCCGCACCGCCCGACCCCCTCGAACTTGGCACGGAAAAGCCGCACGGGTGCTACCGACCCGTGCCAACTTCGGGGAGCGCTCGCGAACTTGGCACGGAAAAGCCGCACGGGTGCTACCGATCCGTGCCAAGTTCGAGGGCGCTACCAAGTTCGAGGGCGAGACCGAGGTCCCCGGGGGGGGGGACCGGGGTGAGCGGCCAGGGTCAGGAGCGGTCGCGGTGGGCCCAGGCTTCGATCTCGACGTTGGCGTCGAAGGGCAGGCGGGCGGCCTGGACGGCGGAGCGGGCCGGGCGGGGCTCGGGGAACGCGGCCGCGTAGCGCTCGTTGAACTCATCGAAGCGGTCGAGGTCCGCCAGGAAGCAGGTGGTCTTGACCACGTGCTCCAGCCCGAGGCCGTGCTCGGCCAGGCGGTCGGCCAGGTTGGCGAGCACCTGGTCGACCTCGCCGGCGAAGTCGACCACCAGGGCACCGTCACGCACGCCGACCTGGCCGGAGACGACCACCCAGCCGTCGATCGCCACCGCGGGGGTGTAGGGCAGTCCGTTCGGGTTCGGCATCAGCGTGCTCCTGTGGGCCAGTCGGTCGGGCAGCCCCGATCCAACCAGACGGCGGCGGCCACCGCGGCGAACACGGCATCGGAGCCGTTGACCGGGTCCCGGTCGCTCGCCACGATCGTGACGTCGATGGACGGGGTGTCGACCGCGCGGGGCACGCCGAAGGAGCGCACGGTGAGGTCGCGGACCTCGCCCTCGTCATCGACGGCCAGGCCCTCGCTTGTCACCCAGCCCCAGGCCATGTGGGCCGCGCCGATCGCGTAGGAGCGGAGCACCACCTCGTCCAGCGGCCGGCCGGCGTCGACGCTCACCCGGATGCGGCCGTCGGCCACCTCGGCGCTCGCCCGCCCGCCGTCGGGGGACTCGACCTCGCCGGCCGCGCCCCGGGCCGCGGCCAGCAGCACCGCCGCCTCGGCCCAGCCGGCGGCGCGCAGCGCGGCGCTGGTGGGCGGGCCGGCCACGTCGACCTCGGTGACCTCCAGGCCGGGGGCGGCCGCGGCGATCACCTCCGCGATGCCGGGGGTGCGGACCACCCGGACCACCCCGGTGCCGTCCGGGCGGACCCCGGCGGCGATCGGCGGCCGCTTGGGGCCGTGGCGCACCGCGTCCTCGCGGGACCAGAGCACCCGCACCGGGCGCCCGTGCTCGTCGGCCAGGCGCCGGGCCACCTCGCCCAGGGGCGAGGCGACCTTGCCGCCGAACGCGCCGCCGTTGGCGAGCACCGACGCCGGGTCGCCGCCCGGCGCGCACCAGGTGGCGTCGACCTCCAGGTAGGCGGGCTCGACCCAGGAGGTGCGGAGCGTGACGGCCCACTCCCCCGGCGGCAGCGCCAGCGGCGGTTCGGCCGCGACGGTGGTGCGGCGGCCCTGGACCTTGCCGGCGAGGCGGCGGGCGGCCACCAGCGTGTCGGCCACGGCCCAGCCGCCGGCGCCGTCGGGGACCGCCACGAGCGCGTCGTCGGGGGCGGTGTCCTCGGCGAAGCCGCCCCGACCCAGCGCCACGTCGGGGCCGACCCGCTGCGGGGTGCGGCCCTCGATGGCGGCCCGGCGCGCCGCGGCGTCGAGGTCCCGGTCGGCCGCCGCACCGGCATCAGGCCGGCGGGCGGCGGTGTCGACGTCTCGATCGGCCTCAGCCCCGCAGAGTGCGCCGTCCACGGTCACGTCGTCGTACCGGTCCCACGCCTCCACGATGGTCTGCCAGCCGGTGCAGCGGCAGAGGTGCGCCTGGAGCGCCCGGTGCACCGGAGCGTGCGCGGACACGTCGGGGGTCTTGGCCCGCAGCGCCGCGAGCCGGGTGATGATGCCGGGCGTGCAGAAGCCGCACTGGCTGCCGCCGGTGGCGCAGAGGGCGCCGGCCCAGCGGCCGGCGACCTCGGGGTCGAGCCCGTCGACGGTGGTGACGGCGCGGCCCGCCACCCGGCGGGCGGGGGTCACGCAGGCGACGCGGGCGGCACCGTCGACCAGGACGGTGCAGCAGCCGCACTGGCCCTGGGGGCTGCACCCGTCCTTGGGCCCGTGCACGCCGATGCGGTCGCGCAGCACCTCGAGGAGGGAGGCGCCGTCGTCGGGGACGGTCACCTCGGTGCCGTCGACGGTCAGCGTGAGGGTGTCGGTCGCGTCAGCCACGGCCCGAGGTTACGGCGCGGCGTGACGGGGCCCGGCGGGCCGACCCCTAGCTGAAGGAGGAGCCGCAGCCGCAGGTGCGCTGGGCGTTCGGGTTGTCGATGGAGAACCCGGCCTGGTTGAGGCCGTCCTTGTAGTCGAGCGTGGCGCCGGTGAGCATCTGGGCGCTGGACGGGTCGACCACGACCTTGACGCCGCTGTAGTCGGCGGTCACGTCGTCGGCCGCCACGTCGGTGTCGAAGAACATCTCGTAGCTGAAGCCGGAGCAGCCGCCGGGACGCACCGCGACGCGCAGGGCGAGGTTCTCGTCGCCTTCGGCGGAGATAAGCTCGGAGACCTTGGTGGCCGCCGAATCGGTGAGAGCAATCACGTGGGGTCCTCCTCGGGGTACGTGCCCGTCCAGCGTACCGTGGCCGCCGGTCGAACGGCACGCCCCCGAGGGGTCCCGGGCCTCGGCCCGTAGGATGTGGCCGTGTCCGCCCCCGATCGCCCGACCCCCGAGGATCTCCGCCGGCTCCTGCGCGGCGTGATCGATCCCGAGCTGGGCAGCGACATCGTCGACCTCGGCATGGTGCGCGGCATCACCGTGGACGACGACGGCCGGGCGACCGTCGAGATCGTCCTCACCACCGCGGGCTGCCCGCTGCGGGCGCAGATCCAGCGCGACGTGCGGTCGCGGATCGAGGCGGTGCCCGGCATCACCTCGGTGGCCCTCACCTGGGGCGAGATGACCCAGGAGGAGAAGGCGGGGGCGATGGCCAAGGCCCGCTTCAACGTCTCCCGGCTCCCCGAGGACACGTCCATCGCCCCGCTCACCCAGGTCATCCTCGTGGCCTCGGGCAAGGGCGGGGTCGGCAAGTCCTCGGTCACCGCCAACCTGGCCGCGGCGCTCGCGGTGCGGGGGCTGAAGGTCGGCGTGCTGGACGCCGACGTGTGGGGCTTCTCCATCCCGCGGATGCTCGGCGTGTCGGGTCGCATGGCCGGCCGGGACGAGGGCGGCAAGAAGCGGATCGAGCCGATCGAGCGCCGCCTCGGCGACGGGCTCCTGCGCATCGTCTCCATGGGCTTCCTGGTGGAGAACGAGGAGAGCGCGCTGATGTGGCGCGGCCTCATGCTGAACCGGGGCGTCCAGCACTTCCTCCAGGACGTGGTGTGGGGCGACGACCTCGACTACCTGCTGGTCGACATGCCCCCGGGCACCGGCGACGTGCAGATGGGCGTGGCCAAGACGGTCCCCCGCGCGCAGGTGATCGTGGTGACCACCCCGGCGGTCGCGGCGCAGAAGGTCGCGATCCGGGCCGTGTCGATGGCCCGCAAGTCCTACCTGCGGGTGGCGGGCGTCATCGAGAACATGAGCAGCTTCACCTGCGAGCACGGCGACACCCACGCGCTGTTCGGCTCGGGCGGCGGCGAGGCGCTGGCCACCGACGCCGGCATCCCGCTGCTCGGCCAGGTGCCAATCGAGCCCGCGGTGTCGGCCGGTGGCGACAGCGGGGAGCCGGCGGTGCTCGGCGAGGGCCCGGCCGCCGACGCGTTCCGGGCGATCGCGGACCGGGTGGTGGCCGAGGCGGTCCCGCCGCCGGAGCTGGCCGGCTGCTCGGCCCGGATGCTCGACGCGGCGGTCGCCGCGCTCGACGCCGCCGACGCGCCCGCGTCCTGACCGCCTGCCCGGCTGCGTCCCGAGCCGGGTGGCCCAGGCTCAGCGCATGCGGGCCCGGCGGAGCGCGTCGGGGAGCCGGCCGACGACCGGTCGCAGCACCGCGGGGCCCGGGGTGGCCGCGCAGGTCTCCGCCGCACCGGTGGAGTCGAAGTCGGGGCCCCGCAGGATCAGGCGGCAGCCCAGCTCGGTCTCGACCGACAGCGACTCGCCCAGCTCCTCGACCACGTCGAGGGTGACGCCGTCGCCGCCCGGGTAGCGGACCCGCAGGTACTCGGGGGCGTAGACGGTGACCCCGGCCACCTCGCCGACCGGCTCCTGGTCGGGCCCCGGCCAGAAGTCCTCGTAGAGGAACGGGGCGGTGGACTCGCAGCAACCGGTGCCGATGGTGACGGTGAGCGTGCCGGTGCGTCGCCGCCCCATCTCGGTGATGGTCTCGATCGCCCGGTCGGTCGCGTCGACTCGCATGGGCCCAACCTACCGGCCGCCCGGGCGGCGCGCCGATGGCGCGGCGCTCGGGGGTCGCCTTGTAGCGTCGTGGGTCCTTCGGGAACCAGACCGGCTGCGACGTCGTCCCGAACCCCCGAGCGCTCGGCTCCCGACCGCTTCCCCTCCCCCACAACCCCACTGGAGATCCCATGAAGATCCGCCCCCTCGCCGTGGGCGCCCTCGCCCTCGTGCTGCCCCTCGCCGCCGTCGCCTGCGGTGGCGAGGACGACAACAACTCGGGCACGCGGCCCACCGTCGCCGAGCTCAAGACCCAGATCCTGAAGGAGGTCAGCATCCCCGCCAACACCCCGGGGGCCGATGACTTCGGCGACTGCGCCGCCAAGGGCATCCACGAATCGAACGTCCCCAACGGTGTCCTCCGCAAGCTCGTCAAGGGCGAAGAGGCCAAGGTCGACAAGGACAACAAGGGCGATTACGAGAAGACGATGAACGACGTGATCACCGGGTGCATCAACGAACACCTGACGGGCGCTGCGGAGTAGCCCTTCGGCGCCCCGACGAGCGGAGCCCGGGCCGTGCGGCCGAGGCCCAGGCCGCCGCAACCGGCGAGTAGGCCACCCGGGTCCCCGATCGCCGGGAACCCGAGCGAGGTTCCCGGCGTCTGTCCCCCTACCGCATCGAGCGGTTCCCCCTCCCCCCAAAACCCCACAGGAGAATCCCCCATGAAGCTTCGTACCCTCACCTTCGGCGCGCTCGCCCTGGCCCTGCCCTTCACCGCGATCGCGTGCAGCGACGACAAGGACTCCTCCGGCGACTACTCGGAGTCCGAGATCGTGGAGAAGCTCACCGATGCCGGCCTCAGCGAGGATCTGGCGAAGTGCGTCGCCCCCGAGCTGAAGGACGCCGACATCGACCTGGACATGAGCCCCGAGGAGCTCATGAAGAGCGACGCAGGCAAGGCCTACGCCGACGCCGCCCAGAAGTGCGCCGGCGAGGTGACCGGGGTCGACATCCCCGACGTGACCGGTGACGAGAGCCCCACGGCCGACACCGCGGGCTGACCCACGCCCCCCGACGAGCGGAGCCCGGGCCGTGCGGCCCGGGCTCCGTCGCGCACGGGTTCGGGAGGCTCAGATGTTGCCGCTGAGCGCCGAGAGGTGGATGTAGTTGTCCCGGCTGCCACCCGGGTTGGTGTGGACGTGCTTGACCTGCTGGTAGGCGCGCAGGCCCTGGATGCCCAGCTCCCGGCCGATGCCGGACTGCTTGTAGCCACCGAAGGGGCGCTCCGGCGAGATCAGGTGGTAGTCGTTGATCCAGACGGTGCCGGTCCGCATGCGGTTCGCCACCGAGCGGGCCCGGTCGAGGTTCGTGGACTGGACGCCGCCGGCGAGGCCGTAGATCGAGTCGTTGGCGATGGCGATGGCCTCGTCGTCGGTCTTGAACGGGATGACGCTGAGCACCGGGCCGAAGATCTCCTCCTGGGCGATCTTCGCCGAGTTGGGGACGCCGGCGAAGATGGTCGGCCGGTAGAACGCCTTGGGGTCGAGGCCCTCGGCGAGGCCGTCGGGGGCGGAGCCGCCGCAGATCGGCTCGCCGACCTCCTCGCGGCCGAGGGCCACGTAGCGCTCGACGGTCTCGACCTGGCTGCGGCTCACGAGCGGGCCGAGGTCGGTCTCGAAGTCGAGCTGGTTGCCGATGACGATCTTGCCGGCCCGGTCGACCAGCAGGTTCAGGAAGTCGTCGTAGATGCTCTCGTGGACGAGGGCGCGGGTGCCGGACTCGCACACCTGGCCGTTGTGGAAGAAGGTGCCCCACAGGGTGATGGCGGCGGCGAGGTCGAGGTCGGCGTCGTCGAGGACGATGTTGGCGGACTTGCCGCCCAGCTCGAGGGTCACGGGCTTCACGGTGCCGGAGGCGAGCTGCATGATGCGGCGGCCGACCTCGGTGGAGCCGGTGAAGGCCGTCTTGTCCACGAGCGGGTTGGCGGCCAGCTCCTCGCCGGCGGTGCCGCCGGGGCCGGCGATGATGTTGGCGACGCCGGCGGGCAGGTCGACCTCCTGGAAGACCTCGCCCAGCATGAGGGCGGTGATGGAGGTGAACGACGCCGGCTTGAGGACGGCGCAGTTGCCGGCGGCGAGGGCCGGGCCGAGCTTCCAGGCGGCCATGATGAACGGGAAGTTCCACGGGATGATGCCGGTGGTGACGCCGTGGGGCTCGTAGCGGACGACGTTCTGCGACGGCGGGAACGGCGTGCCGGGCAGCTCGACCTCCTCGGCCTCCTCCTCGGCGAGCTTGGCGAACCAGCGGAAGGCACCGACGGCGCCGGGGACGTCCGCGAAGGCGGCCTTCTTGATGGTGCCGCCGCTGTCGCGGGCCTCCATCTGGGAGAAGGCGTCGGAGCGGGCCTCGATGGCGTCCGCGATCTGGTTGATCTTGGCGGCGCGCTCCTTGCCGGAGAGCTTGGGCCACGGGCCCTCGTCGAAGGCCCTGCGGGCGGCCTCGATGGCCCGGACGGCGTCCTCGCGGCCGCCCTTGGCGACCTCGCCGATCGCCTGGCCGGTCGCCGGGTCGGTGGTGGTGAAGGTCTCGCCGGAGGCGGCGTCGGCGTACTCGCCGTCGATGAAGAGCTTGAAGTCGGCCATGGCTGGTGTGCCCCTGTCCCCTTGTGGTGCGCCGCGCAGCGGGTGGCGGCGGATGGTGTGCGCGATGGCCGGGCCCGGTTGACCCGGCGGTCAAGACGCTACCTCCTGGGGCGGCGCCGGTGCTCTCGGGCCGGCGGCCGATCAGGCGATCAGGCGATCAGGCGATCAGGCGATCAGGGTCCAGTCGACGTCGGGGTCGTCGGCGTCGGGGGCGGACGCCCGGCCGTCGGTGCCGAGCTTGCGCAGGTGCGCCCACACGCTGCGGCGGGCCACCGGGTGCAGCACCTCGGGCACGTCGGTGTAGATGGCCTCGACCAGCGCGGCGGTGCCGGCCGTGCCCCCGAGCGAGCGGAGGGCGTCCACGATCTGGCGCTCCCGCTCGTCGCGGTGGGTGAGGTACTCGCCGAGCTTGGCGGCCGGGTCCTCGATCACGTGGCCGTGGGCGGGGGCGATGCGGCGCAGCGGCGGGTCGAGGTCGCGCAGGCGGCGCACGGCGTCGAGGTAGGCGGCCATGTCGCCGTCCGGCGGGTTGATGACGACGGTGGAGCCGTCCATCACGTGGTCGCCGGCGAAGAGCAGGCCCTGGTCCTCCAGGAGGAAGCACAGGTGGTTGGAGGCGTGGCCGGGGGTGTGGAGCGCCCGCAGGGTCACGTCCGCGGCCTCGATGCGGTCGCCGTCGGCCAGGTGGCGGTCGCAGACGAGCCCGTCGAGGTCCGCGTAGGCGAGCACCTCGGCGCCGGTGCGGGCCTTGAGCCCGGCGGCCCCCGGCGAGTGGTCGCTGTGGGTGTGGGTGCAGGCGATCCAGCGGATGCGTCCGCCGCCGGCCGCGGCGATGGCGTCGAGGTGGGCGTCGTCGTCGGGGCCGGGGTCGATCACGATCACCTCCTGCTCACCGACCAGGTAGGTGTTGGTGCCGGGGCCGGTCATCATGCCGGGATTGGCGCAGAGGAGGCGGCGCACGAGCGGCGCGACGGCCACCGCCACCTCCGCCACGAGCGGCGGGCGCTCCTCGGCATCGGGGCCGGGGCCGGCGGGCTCGGGGGCGCTCATGACGGCAGGAGCCCGAAGCCGGTGACCGGCACCGTCACCGCGGCGGGGTCCACGCCGTCGGCGATCGGCTCGCCGTCGTAGCCGGGCTGGCCCGGCAGGAGCAGGTGGGTGAGGTCGCGCTGGTGCACGAGCCGCGGCAGGATCGTCGGCACCGGGCCGAGGCCGGCCGCGACGGTCATCACGTCGCCGACGGTGCCGAACCGGTCGATGGCCTCCAGCGCGGCGACGGTCGGCGGGAGCATCGTCAGCTCGCCGGAGCGGGCCCGGGCGAGGCCGTCGGCGGGCCGCACCCACTCGTTGGCGATCACCTCGCGGTCGTCGTGCAGCGGGGTCTGGTGGGGCGGGGCGGCGGCCACGAAGAAGTAGGTGTCGTACCGGCGGGTGGGGCCCTCGGGGGTGATCCAGTGGGCGAATTAGTCCAGGCGGCCCACGGCGGGGCGCAGGGGCTCGGCCTCGCAGCCCTCCACGAGCCGGCGGCGGCCAGCGTCGACCTCCCGCCGGTGCTCCGCCCAGCGGGCCGCGGCGGGGCCGGTGTCGCCGTCGAGGTCCACCAGGTCGCCGTCGCGGTCGTAGGCCAGGAGCACCCCGGCCTCCTCGAAGCTCTCGCGGATGGCCGCGACCCAGAACGCCAGCCCGCCCCGCTCCACGCCGATGCGGGTCGACGCGTCGGCGTCGGCCCGGCCCTCGCACACCGCGTCGAGGTCGTCGGCGCGGTCCTCGGGGTCCACGCCCCCGCCGGGGAACACGTAGGCGCCGCCGACGAAGTCCGAGTTCAGGTTGCGCTTGAGCATGAAGACCTCGATGCCCTCGGCACCGTCGCGCAGCAGCACGACGGTGGCCGCGTCCCGCGGGGCCACCTCGTCGTCGGTGAACCTCACGGCTCCAGCTCCCGGGGGTCGCGGGGCTCGCGGGGGCCGGTCCGGTCCCGCCCGGTGGCGTCGTAGACCCCGCCGCGGGGGACCCGGAACGTGCCCACGAAGGTGGTGCCGGAGGTGGCGACGCCGGCCCGCCCGGCGAAGCGCTTCAGCACGAACGGCCGCAGCAGGGCCCGCACCGGCGGGAGCAGGAGCAGGATGGCGACGACGTCGCTCAGGAAGCCGGGGGCGATCATGAGCCCGGCCGAGATGGCGAGGAACAGCCCGTCGACCAGCTCCCTGTCGGGCGTGCGGCCCTCGGCCACGGCGCGGCGCACCCGGTCGAGGACGGCGGTGCCCTGGCGGCGCAGCAGCCAGGAGCCGACGGCCCCGACCACGATCAGGGCGGCCAGGGTGTTCCAGCCGCCGATGACGTGGGCCACCTGGATCGCCGCGTACAGCTCCACGAGCGGCGCCACGATCAGGAGCAGGAAGAGCCAGAACATCGCGTCAGGGTACCGAGGCGGCCGGCGCCTCAGAGGGGCGCCGGGTTCTTCCAGGTGTCGAGGTAGGTGACCTCGGCGACCGGGCGGCGCTTCGCCTCGCCCCACCGGCCGAGCGGGTGGCCGATCGGGATCATGCACCAGGTGTTCACGTCGTCGGGGACCTCCAGCACCTCGCGCACCTCGTCCTCGCGCAGGCGGTGGACGGTGGTGAGGGTGGTGCCGAGCCCGAGCGCCCGCCCGGCGAGGAACAGGTTCTGCACGGCCGGGAACACGCTGGCCTCGGCCTGGCCCGGCACGCCCCGCGAGCACGGGAGGACGATCACGGGAGCGTCACCCATGTGCTCGCCGAGGTGGTCCGCGGAGCTGAGGACACGGCTGCCCGCCTCGTCGGTCTCCTGGTTCGCGTAGTGGCCCCGCACGTCCTGCCAGCACCGCCGGTAGATGTCGCCGAGGCGCCGGCGGCGGTCCGCGTCGCGGACCACGAGCCAGCGGACGGGCTGGCTGTTGCCGCCGGACGGCGCCTTGGTGGCGGCCTCCAGCACGGTGCGCAGGTCCTCGTCGCGCACCGGCCGCTCGGGGTCGAGGCGGCGCATGGCGCGGGTGGTGTTGATCGCGTCGAACAGGTCCATCGGGGCTCCTCGGGGGCGCGGGCCGCCGCGGGTGGGGGATGCGGGGGTGACCGGCGGCACCCCGGACCCTACGCCGCGCCGCGACCGCCCGGCTCGGCCCTACCGGCCCTCGACGCGGTGGCGGAGGCGGTCGAGCCGGTCGTCCCAGGCCGCGCCGACCTCGACCATCCAGCGCACCGCCTCGTCCAACGGCCCCGCCACCACCCGGTAGCGGCGCTCCCGGCCGTGGCGCTCGCTCGCCACGAGCCCGGCCGCCTCCAACGCCTGGAGGTGCTTGACGACGGCCTGGCGGCTGACGGGGAGGCCCTCGGCAAGCGCGGTCGCCGTCGTCCCGCCCCCACCGGCTGCGGGGGCGGTTGCGGTACCGGCGGTCGAGGCGACCGCCGCGATCGCTCGCAGCAGGCCCCGGCGGGTGCCATCGGCCAGCGCGGCGAACACCGCCTCGGTGGCGTCGTCGGGTCCAGCGGTGGCGTCGGGTTCGGGGCCGGGCCCGGGGTCGGGTTCGGGGCCGGGCCCGGGGTCGGATTCGGGGTCGGGTTCGGGGCCGGGCCCGGGGTCGGGTCCAGCGGTGGCGTCGGGTTCGGGGCCGGCGTCGGGCCCCGGTCCCGGCTCGACGGTCGGCGACCCCGGCTCGGGGGCGGTCGGCGGGGCCACGGGCGGGATCAGACGAGGGCGCCGAGGCGCCCGGCGGGGCAGCCGAGGAGCGCGTCGAGGCGGGCGTCCCAGCGGGCCACGAGCGCGTCGGCCTCGACGCTGGCCTCGGCCAGGCCGGCGCTGCGGCCACCGGCCCGCCCGGCGGCCGCGGTCGGGTCGAGCGTCTCGGTGACGGTGACCGCCACCCCGGCGTCGGTGGCCTCGATCGCCAGCTCCACCTGCGACACCCGGTCGGGGTCGTCCAGGTCCCACCAGGTGAAGCCGACGCGCCGGTCCGCCTCCACGCCCGTGACCACGAGGCGGCGCACCGTGGCGTCGACCGGGAGGTCGAGCGCGGCGCCGGCCACCAGCGGCCCACCACCGGGGCCGGGGTCCGAGTCGGGGCCGGGGTCGGCAGGGGCGTTCGCGAGCCAGCCGGCGAGGCCGTCGGCATCGCCGAGGATCGACCAGAGGGCCGCCGCGGTCGTGGGCAGCTCGATCGTGGCGGTGACGGTGGGTCGGGTCATCGGTCCTCCTCGGCCGGTCGGACCCTCAGCCTGGCGCGTCGACCGAACATCTGCAACCCATGGGTTGCGAACAGGTGGATCGACCTCTACATTCGCAACCCACAGGTTGCGCACGGTGCGCGGCCGCTGCCGAACGGAGCCCCCCCCCCATGAGCCTGCTCGTCCCCACCGTCATCGAGGACAGCCCCCGCGGCGAGCGTGCCTTCGACATCTGGTCGCGCCTCCTCAAGGAGCGGCTGGTGTTCTTCGGCACCCCGCTGGACGACACCGTCGCCAACCTCCTGATCGCCCAGCTCCTGCACCTGGAGGCCGAGGCGCCCGGCAAGGACATCCGGCTCTACATCAACTCGCCCGGCGGCGACATGAACGCGCTGTTCGCCGTCTACGACACCATGAAGCTGCTGCGCTGCGACGTCGCCACCTACTGCATCGGCCAGGCCGCGTCGGCCGCCGCGGTCATCCTGGCCGGCGGAACCCGGGGCAAGCGCTTCGCCCTGCCCAACTCGCGGGTGCTCATCCACCAGCCCCACGGCGGTGCGCAGGGCCAGTCGAGCGACCTGGAGCTGGCGGTCCGCGAGATGGTGCTCCTGCGGGAGCGCATGACCCTGGCGCTGGCGGAGGACACCGGCCAGACCACCGAACGCATCGCCGCCGACATCGACCGCGACTACATCCTCCGCGGCACCGACGCCATCGCCTACGGCCTCGTGGACCACATCCTGGAGAAGCCCCCGGCCGACCTCCCCCAACACCCCGCCGGCTGAGCGCGAGCCCGGCGGTCAGGTGCCCAGGAGGAGGGTGCGGAGGTCGGCCACGGTGTCGACCAGGTGGTCGGGAGCCGCGGCCTCCAGCTCGCCGGGCGGGGCGAAGCCCCACGTGACGCCGACGGTGGTGCAGCCGTTGAAGCGGCCACCGTCGACGTCCTGGGCACGGTCGCCCACCATCGCCACCCGACCCGCAGCACCACGACCGTCGGATCGGCCGTTCGCCCTGCCGTCGACCCCGGCCCCGCCGCCTCGACCGAGGCGGGTGAGGGCGTCGGCCACGATCACCCGCTTGTCGTGGAGGGCGGCGGGCCCGGCACCGGCGGTCACCTGCACCAGGGCGTCGAGGCCGAAGTGGGCGAGGGTGCGCGTCGCCTGGAGCGGGGGCTTGAGCGTCGCCACCGCCACGTCGACGCCGGCGGTGCCGAGGTCCACCAGCAGGTCCACGATGCCGGGGTGCAGGGTCGCCTCGTAGAGGCCGGTCGCCAGGTGGCGCTGCCGGTACGCCTCGACCGCATCGTCGTGGAGGTGCTCCGGCAGCCCGTAGTCCAGGAGGTTCGCCCGGATCGGCGGCCCGATCATCCAGCGCAGGTCGGCGTCGTCGGCCGGCGGGTGCCCCACCGTGGTGAGGGCGTGGCGGAACGAGCCGACGATCCCCACCTCGGGGTCCGTGAGCGTCCCGTCGAGGTCGAACAGCACCGCGTCGAACATGGCATCGGACCGTAGCGTCGGCCCGCGGCCCTCCTACCCCGTGACCGGCCACGGCGGGTCGGCGCAGCCATCACCGCATCGCCACGCCGGCGGTCAGGGGCACCGGATGGGCACGGGGTCCGGGGCGAGGCGGAGGGCGGTGAGGGAGGGGGCGGCCACGAGGTTGGCGAGGAAGCGGCCGGGCGTCAGCGGAGCGTCGACGGCCTCGACCACCCGATGGGCCGGGCCGCAGCGGAGCTGGGTGGCAGCCGACTCGCCCTCGGGGCCGCGCACCCCGGCCGAGGCCAGCACCCAGGGCAGGGTCAGGATCTTCTCGTGGCCGGGCAGGCCGCGGGGCTGGATCGGCGGGAAGCGGGCGGCGATGGGCGACGCCAGCCCGTGCACGTCCTCCACGAACACGTCGAGCCCGGCGGCGAAGCCGGCGACGCCGATGCCGTCCAGGACGAGCGTGACGCCGGGGCGGGCCCCGCCGCCGTCGCTGGCGGCACCGTCGGGACCGACCGGGCTGCCGAGGTCGACCACCCGCGGGCCGGTCCAGCCGA